>Ga0181520_10002344_pt1 | contig 35426 bp, 26 predicted proteins | sample PEATcosm2014_Bin_29_FD_132451 | JGI IMG/M metagenome (GOLD analysis project Ga0181520, IMG submission 132451) | Peatland microbial communities from MTU Mesocosm Facility, Houghton, MI, USA - PEATcosm2014_Bin02_30_metaG | ecosystem: Environmental > Terrestrial > Soil > Wetlands > Peat | place...
CTCACCACTAACTCTGTCGCGACCTTCACCTGAGCCACCGAATCCTCTCCCGACATCAGCTTCAACAGGTTCTCCATCGCCATTTCGCCCATACGCCGCATGGGCTGCCGCACAGTGGTCAGCTGCGGCTCAAGATACTCGGCGAAAAACAAATCGTCGAATCCCGTTACCGAAATATCTTCCGGCACGCGCAACCCTCGCGCGCGAATCGCTCGCATCGCTCCCAGCGCAGTCATGTCGTTGTAACAGCAAACGGCTGTCGGCGGCTCAGCCAGCTTCAGCAGCCCATTCACGGCCTCGAAAGCCGCCTCTGGCCCGCCGTCTCCGTGTACCGCAAGCTCTCCTGCGAATTCGATTCCGGCGCCGGCCAGCGCCTGTTTGTAACCTTCCAGCCGCTCCGTTTCGGTCTGATAGCCGCTGCGGTCGCCTACATACGCAATGCGACGGTGACCCAGCTTGATCAGATGTTCCGTCGCCGCCCGGCTTCCATCCTCGTTCGCAATCATCACCGAGTGCACAAACTCCCCCGGATACTGGTCGTTCACGAGCACGATCGGTACGTTCAGCTCCGCCAGCATCGGCAGATAATCCGAACCCACGCGCGACGACGTTACTATGATCCCGTCCACGCGCCGCTCCGCCAGCGCCTGCACCATCTTGCGCTCGCACTCAGCATCGGCATTCGAGTTAGCCAGAAGCACGGAATATCCGTGGTCGTTTGCCGCTTGTTCGATCCCGCACGTCACCTCGCCGGCAAACGGATCGGCCACCGTAGTCACAACCAGCCCGACCGTTCGCGTCCGCCGCGTCACCAACCCACGCGCCACCGCGCTAGGCCTGTACCCGGCGGCCTCTGCAATCTTGCGGATCTTCGCCGCCGTCGCAGGATTCACCAGTGGGCTGTTCTGTAGTGCCCGCGATACCGTCGGGTGCGACACGCGCGCCAGCCGCGCAATGTCCTTGATTGAGGCTTGCCGCTGCGCTCGACGGCCCGCGCCGCCCTGCGCGATCCGCGCCGAATTGCCGTTTTCCTTCTCCAACATCCCCAAAACCCCTTATTGCACACGTTTGCGATAGCAATCAGTCTCCTCGAACGCCCTCTCAGTCGTCAATGCCCGCGAGGCTGTTGGGTCGGTCAAGCACTCATGTTGCGCCGATCTGCCGGGAGTAGCGCCGGTGTCCTCGCTGGCTGTCGTGTGGGCGTCCTCGCCCGCGTTCTCAAGCAACCCGCGGCCTTGCGCCTCGCCGTAATAAGCTGATTACCAGCCGACCGATGATCCCGCCCGCCCCAACCTCCGTCATGCCCACCGCAACCCTTCAACGCCGCATCGGCCTTCGCTCCGCCGTGCTCTTCAACATGCTCGAGATGATCGGGGTCGGCCCCTTCATCACCCTCCCGCTCGTTATCGCCGCTGCGGGCTATCGCCTCTCTATGTGGGCGTGGGTGCTTGGCGGAGTCATCGCCATCGCCGACGGCCTCGTCTGGGCCGAACTCGGCGCGGCCTTCCCGCGTGCCGGCGGCAGCTATGCGTTTATTGAGGAGATCTACGGCCCGAAGGGGCCGGGCAAATGGCTCAGTTTTCTTTATGTATGGCAGGTCGGCTTTACCGCGCCGCTCTCCATCGCCTCCGGCTGCATCGGCCTCTCCGGTTTTCTCGCTGTCTTCTGGCCCAACCTCGACACCGCTCTCATCGCCGCTCTTCCCGCGCTTCACTATTCCAACTTCGCCGCCGCCGCCGCGTGTCTCCTCGTCACTGCGCTCCTCTATCGCAATCTCAGCTCCATCACGCGTCTCGCCTGGGTGCTCTTCGCGGGAGTCATCGCCGCTCTCACCGGTGTCATCGTTTCTGGATTCGCGCACGCCGCAGCCACCGGCGGCTGGCACATGCCTCAGGCCCCTGCGCTCTCCACTGCGCTTGCCGTCGGCGGCCTCGCCCAGGCCACGCTCCTCGCCACCTATTGCTACTGGGGCTACTACAACATCTGTTTCCTCGGTGGCGAAGTCCGCCGTCCCGAGCGCACCATCCCCCGCGCCATCTTGCTCTCCATCCTCTTTGTCGCCGCCTTCTATGTCCTCATGAACCTCGCCGCTCTGCCCTCTCTGCATGCGGCCGCCTCGCAAGCCGCCGAATCCGCTGCCCTTCGCGTGCAACTCGTGGCCGACATCGCAGCTTCAGCCTTCGGCCGCTGGGCCGGCTACTTGATCGCCGCCCTCATCGTCTGGACCGCCTTCGCCAGCGTTTTTTCTCTGCTCCTCGGATACTCGCGCGTCCCCTACGCTGCCGCTCGCGATGGCAACTACTTCAGCTTTCTTGGCGCCGTCCATCCAAAACACGGCATTCCCCATCGCTCGCTCGTTGCTCTCGGCCTCGTCGGCGCGCTCTTCTGCTTTTTCTCGCTCGCGCAGGTCATCACCATGCTCGTCATCACGCGAATCCTCCTGCAGTTCTCGCTTCAACAGGTCGGCGTCATCCTGCTGCGCATTCGCCGCCCCGATCTCCCGCGCCCCTTCCGCATTCCCCTCTACCCGCTCCCCCCCATCGTCGCCATGGCCGGCTTCGCCTTCATGCTCTTCGATCCCCGCCGCGCCCAGGCAAAAGGCGGCAGCGGCCTCTTCGAACTCTACGGCGCAATCGCCATTGCCATCAGCGGCACTGCAATCTATCTCTTCCGCGCCCGCCGCCTCAGCCAGTGGCCCTTCACCGCACAGCGCGCCTCAGTCGACTAGGTCCGGCCCCCACACCATCGAGCGCTGTCATCCTGAGCGAAAGTCGCCCGCCCCGGCGGACGGCCTAAGTCGAAGGACCTGTGGTTGCTTTTCGGTCTTCGTAAGCACTCCCTTGCACCCTTGCTCCTTCGCCCCTTGCTCCCTGCTTTTCCCGTAACTCTTACCCCCTCCACTGTGTCTAATAATTGCAGCGGCCCTCCCCAACTGCGAGGTCATTTCATGCTCATCGGCAAACCGCCCGACATACCCTCCTCCGAGATCACTTCACGCGACGCCTATTTCCGGTACCTTAGCCGCCGCCGCTTCCTCAAAGGGGCGGCTGCGGCGGGCGTTGCAACTCTTGCCGCCGATCGCCTCAGCCAATTCATCTCCCCGCGCACCACCGTCCGCGCCGGCACCAAGCTCCAAACCGTCCCGAGCCCTCTCACCACCACCGGCGAGCAGCTTACCCCCTACGACGACATCACCCACTACAACAACTTCTACGAGTTCGGCGTCGGCAAAGGCGATCCGGCCAAGAACGCCGGCAGCCTGCCCACCCGCCCATGGACCGTCAATGTTGGAGGCAATGTCGCCAAGCCTCTCACGTTCGACATCGACACGCTCCTCAAGCTTCGCCCGCTTGAAGACCGCGTCTACCGCCACCGCTGCGTCGAAGCCTGGAGCATGGTCATACCCTGGGTCGGTTACTCGCTCTCCGAGTTCATCAAGCTGTGCAATCCGCTGCCCAGCGCAAAATACGTCCAGTTCATCTCCTACTACAGCTCGCGCGTTGAGAAATGGGCCGGTGAGGATCCAACCATCGAATGGCCTTACTTCGAAGGCCTTCGCATGGACGAAGCCATGCACCCGCTCACCCTGCTCACCTTCGGCTTATACGGAGAAACCCTACCCAATCAGGATGGCGCGCCCGTGCGCATCGTCGTCCCCTGGAAGTACGGATTCAAATCTGCCAAGTCCATCGTTACTGTACGTTTTCTTGACCGTCAGCCTTCCACGACCTGGAACGATCAGGCCAGCGATGAATACGGCTTCTACTCCAATGTGAATCCCAATGTGGACCGTGTCCCCTGGAGCCAGAAGACTGAGCGCCGCATCGGCTTGCCCTTCTACCAGCAAACCCGCACCACCCTCATGTTCAACGGCTACACCGATCAGGTCGGATCGCTGTACGCAGGAATGGACCTGCGCAAGAACTACTGAAGCGGAGCGCCAACTCCACTAACACGGCGGGTGCCCCATGTCCCGACCTTGTGACATGCGATAGCACTAACCCCAGGCCAACCGCCAACTCGCTAACTTGCTCCCTCGCTTCCTCGCTTCGTGCTAACTATGACTCGCTCGACTCTCATCGTCCTCAAGATTCTCGTCTGGCTCGCTTGCCTCGCGCCCTTATGCTGGCTCGTCTGGGGAGCGTTCACCAACAACCTCGGCCCCAACGCTACCGGCGCCATCGCCTTTTTCACCGGCCGCGCCACGCTGCGCCTGCTCGCCATCACGCTGGCCATCTCTCCACTCCGCCGCCTGCTCCCGCGTCTCTCCTGGCTCATCAAATTCCGCCGCCTGCTCGGTCTCTTCGCTTTCTTCTACGCCACGCTGCACATGCTCACCTGGGTCGCGCTCTACAACAACTTCGATCTGCAATCCATGCTCGCCGACGTCGCTCGCCGCCGTTACATCACCGCAGGCATGGCCGCATGGCTGTCGCTGCTGCCTCTGGCGCTCACGTCCACCGCGTGGTCCATCCGCAAACTCGGCGGCAAAAACTGGAACCGCCTGCACATGCTCATCTACGTCGCCGCAATTTGCGGAGTGGCTCACTACTGGTGGCAAATGAAGCCCGGTGTCCTCACGCCGCTCGCCATGACGATTGTCATCGCGGCTCTTCTCCTCGCTCGCCCCATCCTCGCCTGGTTTCAGCGTCGCAAAGCTCGCGTCCCCGCGTCCGTTTGAACGCCGCATCTCCTTGAGCAATCACTGCGGAAGATCTTCGGATTCCACCGGAACTGGGCTTTGTCTCGTTGTCCCTGCCTGGCCTGCTCGAGTGGCTCCGATCCGGATCAACCATGGCAATGTCTCCGCGGCTCACATCGCGGTTGGCGCACGAACATCCACTGCTTCCGCAAAGTGCAACTTTCGTGTCAGCGAGTGCCGGGCAAAGGTGATTGAAACCATACTGAACGCAGACCTACAGTGAATCTATTCGATTGGATATTCAACAGCCGAAGGGCCAGATAACAAAGAACTGACCTAAGTTGGAGTTTCCGGAGCAGTTGGGAAGAGACAGAGCCGGACGCTCAATGGAGAATCTGTAAATGTCCAACATCATGACCGCGCTGAGAGAGATGGAACTGGAACAGCGGGAGAGCACAACCCAATCAAGGATGCATCTGCTGGAATCCGCACCAGCGGCGGACGATTTTTCGGCCCTCAAGGAATTTACTGCGCCCACCGCGCTGCAAGTCGAAAACCACGAACAGCAAACAGACGCGCATAAGCCGCAACACGGGCACGAGGCTTTGATCCACTTTGCAAACGATTATTCTGCCCTCGCGGAACGTGTAGTTCGAGTGATTGAAACGGCAGAGCGGGAGCAGCAAGCCTGTTTGGCTGCCGAGAAGCGTGCTGTGCATGCTGAAGCGGAAGTCACCCGGCAGGGGCTGCGCATGGATCGGCTCGAACGGAAGATGCGAGATCTTGAGTGCGAGAGCATCCGCTGGCGTCAGTACGTCGAGCAAATGATCGCATTACTCGATTCGCTTCAGCCTTCAAGTGCCAAGTAATCACGAACTGCCCGGCTAAACTCACCCAGTTCCCCAAAAAAGCAAAGTCCGCCGCAAACTCCGCCGGCTCCGCTAACTTGCCAGCTTGCGAACACGTCCGCGCAGAGGACTGCTAACTTGCGAACTCATTAACACGCGCATAGCGCAGCTAACTCACTAGCTCCGCAAACCCCGTTAACTCCGCTGCCTTACTCGAACAGCATCCTCTGCGCCACAGGTTGATAGCTCTTCCGGTGCAGCGGCGTAGGTCCAAGCCGCCTCAGCGCCTCCAAATGTTCTGCGGAGCAGTAGCCCTTGTGCCGCGCCAGCCCATACCCGGGATACACCGAATCCAGCTCCACCAGCAGCCGGTCGCGATGCACCTTCGCCAGCACGCTCGCCGCCGCAATTGAAACGCTTCGCGCGTCGCCGCCCACCACCGCCTGCTGCACGCACGGCCACTCGATCGTGTCCCGCCCGTCGATCAACAAATAGTCCGGCGTCACGATCAACTGCTCAACCGCCAACCGCATAGCCAGCAGCGACGCCCGCCTGATGTTGATCCGGTCGATCGTCTCCACATCCACCGCCGCAATCGCCCACGCCACGGCGCATTCGCGAATCATCGCGTCGCAATCGTCTCTCTGTTTTTCAGTGAGTTGTTTTGAATCGTTCAGGCCCGGCAATCGGCAGTGTTCAGGAAAGATCACTGCCGCCGCCACGACCGGCCCGAACATCGGCCCGCGCCCCACTTCATCGAGGCCGGCAATGCGCAGCGCACCAGCCCGCCGCGCCGCTTTCTCCAGTGCCCATCCGCACACCGGAGCCCTCCGAGACCTGGTCATGCATTCAGTATAGGAATCCTCAAGGAATCATTGCGTGGAAAAGCCGGACAGCAACCGCTCAACCGCGCTCGAACCCGTAGTCGCGCTCCACACGGCAGATCCGCACCTTGAACTCCTCATACCACCTATCGCGGCCCCGCGCCTGCGCAACAAGGTGACTGGAATTCTGCTTCCACGCCGCTATCGACTCCAGGCTCTCCCAATACGACACTGTGATCCCCAGCCCGTCCCGCGCCGATTCGATCCCCAGGAAACCCGGCTGCGTTGCGGCCAGCTTCTCCATCGCCTCGGCCATCTTCCCGTAGCCGTTGTCTTCCTTCTTTTCTCCTTTTGTCCGCAGGGAAGTGAAGATCACCGCATAATAAGGAGCCGCCGGTGTTGCTGCAATCGCCATGCGATAAGTATAGGTACAAAACTGCTGCGGAAGATGCTAGCCTACCTGACAACATAGGAGGTCATCGGCCATGCCGAAATTCGTCATCGAGCGGGAGATTCCCGACGCCGGTAAGCTGTCCTCGGATCAACTGCATGCCATTTCCCAGAAGTCTTGCAGCGTGCTCAAATCGATGGGCCCTCAAATCCAGTGGATCCAGAGCTTTGTCACCGACGACAAAATCTACTGCATCTACATCGCCCCGGACGAGGCCACAGTTCGCGAGCACGCCCGGCAGGGAGGGTTCCCGGCAAACTCCGTTGCCCAGGTCCGCTCAGTCATCGATCCCACAACCAGCGAATAAGACTTCAGAACGCAGCCGCACCGCGCTATGACCGAATTACAGTCGATTCGCCGGTTACAGCCCACGGCCAAAGAATCGCGCGATCCGCGAAGAATTCCACGCAGCAAAAACCCCGGCCGAAGTCGGGGTTCTTTTTGACTGCGTGAATCGTGTTTTCTGGGAACCGGGGTAAATTGATCCCCGACTCCTGATCCTACACCCGCACTTTGCCGGTCGCGCGGTCCACTTCGCGCAGCCGCGCCGCCTTGCCGCGCAGTCCGCGCAAATAAAACAGCTTCGCGCGCCGCACCTTGTAGCTGCGCACGATTTCCACCTTGTCCACCACTTTGGAGTTGAAGGGGAAGATGCGCTCCACGCCCTGCCCAAAGCTCATCTTGCGTACGGTAAAGGTGCCCTGCGCGCCGCGATTCAACGCGATCACCAGGCCCTCGAAGGCCTGCAACCGCTCTTTATCGCCTTCCTTGATCTTTACTTGAACGCGAATCTGGTCGCCGGGCACAAACGCCGGCAAATCGGTGCGCTTCAGCTTATCAGCCAGGCGCTGCATTACGGGATGGATTGACATGTTGGTTTCCTGCGATTGAAGTCAGAAGTCTTAGTTTATCAAAGATCGCCGCGATCTGCCGAACGCGCCCACCACTCATTTTTGCAGGTGTTTCAGCCCCTGCTTCATGCGCTATATTTCCCCAATGGACGAAAAACGAGATCTTCTCCGCCACACCCTTGCCACACTGGCTTATCGCACCGTTCGCGCCTTGGAAGACGCCCCCGATTCCTTCGCAAACTTCGACAGCGCCGGCCGCCGTCCCGTGCAGATCCTCGCCCACATGGGCGACCTGCTCCAATGGGCTCTCTCCATGGCACAGGGCAACCCCGCCTGGCACAACTCTCAACCTCTGGCATGGCCGCAGGAGCAGCAGCGATTCTTCGCCGCGCTCTCCGCCTTCGACGCGTATCTCGCAGGGTCCAATCCGGTCCAGGCCCCCATCGAGCGGCTCATGCAGGGCCCCGTCGCCGACGCCCTCACCCATGCTGGCCAGCTCGCCATGCTCCGCAGACTTGCCGGCTCGCCCACCCGCGGTGAAAACTTCTATGTCGCCGCCATCGCCATCGGCCAAATCAACTCCGTCCAGCCCGAGCCCGTAAAGCCCTTCTAATCCCGCCGACCCCCGGTTTGTAGCGCCGGCGTCTCACCGGCCGTTGTGCGGGCGTCCACGCCCGCACACGTGTCGTGCTTGTTGCCATCTCCGCCTGTGGAAAACCGCAATATATTGATGGGTACCCTTAACAATTCATCCATTCTATTCAACTTAAGTCTCTGTAAATTTAATATATGCGGATTTTTCTTGACAATAGTGTATGTCCAGGATAAAAATGATGACGGTGACTATCGTCGCCATGGAGGTACTTTATGCGCCGTATACTCGTGAGCTCTTTGCTCCTCTCCTCGCTGATTCTCCCCGCAGCGGCATTTGCCAGCACGCCCGTGGACGACGCCACTGCCCCAACCCCCATTCGCGTTAGCTCCGGCGTCACTCAGCCGGTCCTCGTCAACTCCGCTTACCTCGAAATTCCCGACGGCTACTCGATCGACGCTATACCCAGCGATGCTCAGGTCGCCCTCTCCCTCACCATTAACGAAAAGGGCCAGCCTGAAAATATCCAGGTCACCAAGTCCTACAGCAAGTTCTGGGACGCTCGCGTCATCGAAACTGTCCGCGAGTTCCACTTTAAGCCAGCCACCGTCGACAACCAGCCCACGCCCATCGATATGAACATGGTCGTCAAAATCACCAAGTAAATCCGCCAGCCCGCTGGGATGCTGCGCCTGAAGATTTCTGTCATCGAGCTCAACCGGCTCGCAGGCAGTGAAGCTCCACCTTCAGCTCAGCATCCCATCGGCATCGGAAGATTCAGCATTTAGGAGTTCGCCCCTCCCCCGCGGCGCATCCCCTCAATCATCCGTATGTCCTCCGCGCTGAGCGCCGCTCGCTCCAGCAATTCCGGCCGGTTTCTGAGTGTCTTGCGCAGTTGCTGCTCCCGCCGCCAGCGTCTGATCTCCGCGTGATCGCCGTTCATCAGCACCTCCGGAGCGCGCAGCCCTCCGAACTCCGCGGGCCGCGTGTATTGGGGATAATCCACCAGGCCCCCGGCTCCATGCTGCGATCGCGGAACGCCCAGCACATCGACATCGATCTCCGAGTCCGCCGCGCCAAAGCTCTCAAACTCGCCTGAAGCCTCGTTGCCCAGCACCCCGGGAATCAGCCGCATCGTCGCATCCACCACAACCGCCGCCGCCAGCTCGCCCCCGCTCAGCACGTAGTCGCCGATCGAGAGTTCCATGTCGCAGTAGAGTTCGTTCACGCGCTCGTCCACTCCTTCATATCGTCCACACACCAGTACCGCGCGCTCTACTCCAGCCAGCTCTCGCGCCACCCGTTGCGTGAAAAGCTGCCCCTGCGCCGAAAGCAAAATCACCCGCGTGGCTTCCTGGTCCTTCGCTGACCCGCTGAATTGCTGACCCTCTGACCTGCTGCTTTCCCGCTCCGTCTTCGTCCTGACCCCTAGATTCTCCAACGCGTTCGCCAGCGGCTCCGGTTTCAGCACCATCCCCTCACCGCCGCCAAACGGACGATCGTCCACCGTGCGGTGCCGGTCGTGCGCGTAGTCGCGCAGATCGTGCGCCTCCACCGTCACCAATCCCTCCTTCTGCGCTCTGCGCACAATCCCGTGCGCAAACACGCTCTCAAAGAACCTCGGAAAGATGGTCACGATGTCGAACCGCATACCGACGATCATAAAGTGAGAATCCCCTTATCATTCATTCTTAGGTTGGACAGTCCGCTACAAGATTCTGAATCACCTGTCCAGGATGGAGACTTCCCGCCGATCCAGCGCTCCTGAACTCATTCCGCAGTTTTATCTTTCTTATCCGCCAAGTAGAAGAACAAGGATAATCATAGCGATGGTGCGAAAGCAGCCAATCCTTATCGTCGGCGCCGGACTGGCCGGATGCCTGATGGCGCTCGAACTGGCCCAGCTTGGCTACCGCGTGGTGGTTTATGAGAAACGGCTTGCAGATGGCGATTCGCTCGCACCGCGCCGCTCGATCAATCTTGCCTTGGCTCCTGCTACTCTCCAACTTCTGAACAAATCGGCAAAGCTAGGCAACCAGCTAAAGGCAATCACGACTCCCCTTCGGGGTCGGGTCTTTCATCCGATCGTCGGAAATCCGGTGTTCGAGCCTTACGCCAGGACAGAGAGCGAGGCGACCTTGCTCAACCCGGTCGCTGGGGCGGTCAGCGTCTCTCGGGCCGAATTAAACGCACTTCTGCGTTCAGCTGCTTCGCAGCATTCGAGTATCGAGTTTCGATTCGGACAAAAGGTTGTGGGGTGCGATCCCAAACAGGCCGCGATTGAGATCGCAGATTCAAGCCGGAGGACTTTTCGCGTCGAAGGCGAAATCGTCATCGGAGCGGACGGAGCAAATTCGGTGATTCGCAGGGCGATGACTCTCAACGGTTCCTGCCCCGCACGCGAGAATCGCGCAACGTTGAAGCATGGCTATAAGGAGCTGGCGTTGGCTCCCACGCCTGCTCGCGGTATGCGCAAATGCGCGCTCCACATCTGGCCGCGATCTGGATTTCTGATGATGGCACTGCCCAACCGCGACGGAACCTTTCAGGGAGGGATCTTTCTCAGGCAAGATGGGCAGCAAGCTTTCTCGAACCTTGAGAGTGAGGCAGCCGTTCGCGACTTCTTCGAAGAGAATTTTAAAGATGTGGCCCCGCACATCCTGGATTTGGAGGGCCAGTTCGCCAGGAATCCAGTGAATTCCGTCGACGCGGTTCAATGCGATCCCTGGAGCATGGGGCGGACGATCCTCATTGGCGATGCATGTCACACGCTTTACCCGTTTTCTGGACACGGAGCCAATCTAGCGCTGAGCGACTGTCTTCAACTCAGCCAATGCATTCAGATGCACGCTCCGGACTGGCAGCGAGCTTTTTCGTCGTTTACAGATTTGCGCAAGCCTCAGATTGATTCATTGTGCTCGGCTGATCGAGTCGTCTCTGCACTTGTGCTTAACGCCCTGCCGCAGAATGGAATTCGTGGCTTTGTTTAGAGTTTGCCGGACGCTCCAGCGCGACAGCTGCGGGCGCTATGAAGGCTGGAAGGATGTCGCACCACGCTCTCAGTTCGCCGGTGGATAGAAGGTGTACGAAAGCGTATAACGCTGTCCATGCAGGACAGGTGTTACGGAATGGAATGAGCGCGGGGAAACCTCGAAGGCAAAGCCTGAACGGTGAATCGGCGACACAGTTTTCCGCGGAGATTCCTGACTTGGGTGTTGGTTTCCGGCATGAAGGCAGAGCAGGCCTCCGCTTTCCGGCTTCCATCCGCGAGTCAGCTGCACAAGCAGGCGGTGGGTAAAGCGAATCTGGGAGACGTCGGTATGCGGGCTGAGAGCGCCACCGGTCAGAATCCTGTGCGCGGTGGCCCGCACATAACCGCTGCTATCGATCGCGAAGAACTGCGCCATAAGCTGCCGGAGCTGAGCAAGAAAATCGGGCGCGACAAGACCGCTCAGAGCTTGGGGAAGATTTGAAGCGGTCAAAGGCGCATCGCAATAGCCGTCGTATCCATCCAGTCCCACAGATCGCCACTGCCGGGCCTCGAGCCACGCGAGCAGCATGTCCGCCGTCGCGGCATCAAGGAACTCCGGACATTCAAAGTGAGGAAATGGCTCGGAGAAGAACACGATGCCGCGAGAGTCCGTGAGAGGCAACGGCGGGGCTGCAGTCATTGCGTCGATGGTCGGCTCCTCAATCCGCGGCGTGCGAAACGGTGGCAATGCCTGCGATCTTCGCCTCCTCGCCCGGACGCTTGTCCGCGTAGAGAAGCAGGAGATAAATCACGTCGAGAATGAAAATGGTGACAAACAGGTACACCAGAAACGAGCTCTGTAGCCAGTTGGTAATCGTGAAGCAACTGCCCACGGAGAGAATGCCGGTGCCCAGCATCTTGCACCAGGCCGTGCCCAGCGACTGGCCGCTTGAGCCGCCGCGGCCAAAAAACATAAAAATGAACAGCATGCTCATCACGAGATTGATGAGGTAGGCGTTCGACATGCCCCAGGTATCGCCAAAAGTGTAGTGAAACGTCAGTTGACCCACAAAAGTGGAAACAAACGTAACCACGGAAATGGGGTAAAAGTACTTTTTCATCAGGGGCGTTGTCTGCCAATCGCGGCCATAACGAAACAGTTGGTACGCGATGATCAGGTCGGCGAGAAGCCATGCCCAGCGCAGATAAGCGATGATGTCGTTCGGGAAGCGGAAGATGGCCGCGTAAATCAACTCCCAGCTCAGGTTCAGGGCGATGCACAGCATCGGGAATCCATAGGTCTTTTGCTGGAATCCCTTCCAGATCGCCAGAATGTAGGCGATGATCCACAGAACATCGCCGATAACATTCACCACCCCGAGCCATACCGGCACCTGAGCGACTTGGACTAAATGATGCGGCATCGTTGTGATCTCCAAAAAGCAAACAGCTCTCCTACGCCGACTCGCTGACTCCTGCGCAAGGAAAATTGCGAATCCCGCCCTGCAAGTGAATGCAGTGGATCATCCTGCGAAGCTTTCTGCCTGAACCCTCGATCCGGACTAGCACATCGGCGCGCTGGTCGGATCGCAGGCGCGAAATACCTGGCGAATGGCGTCGTAATCCAGATCCTTCAAGGCGGCGATCACCGTCGGGGTTGCCTCATAGCCGGCATTGGTGATGGCTTGAGCCGGGTTGTTCTGCAGTTCATGGAAGAAGCCCGGGCTTTTCAGGCAAAGGTTAATCAGTTCGCCAAAGGTGATGGGGGTACCGGCCATACATTCTCCTCTTGATTCGGTTTTGACATCGTGGCAGTTTCCTTGGGCATCGGCTCAGGTAATGGTTGTACCGGTGCTCAACGACGTGCTGGCCTGCGTTGCCTGGCCGAGAATGTCGGCAAGGCGTGCGAGTTCGGCCAGACCTTTGCGAAGCGCCAGGTGTTGCTCGGCGGCCCAGGCCCTGCGCCTGGCCAGATATTTCATCAGGCCGGGGCTACCTAGCCGTTCCGAGGATTCCTGCATTCGCTTCATCCATTCGTTCAGCAGATCGAATCCCCAATCGCAGCCTTCGCGCAGTATCCATTCTTCCAGGGACTCCTCGCTCCGCCTTTGCCGCTCTCCCTCGCTTAGAAAATAGGTGGCGCCATCGAAGCTCTTGTCCTGATGCCAGTCGAGGATATCGTCCACCATCTGCGACCATCGGCCGAGGCCGTCGACCAGTTCGATCCACGCAGGAAGCATGTCTGCGCGGCCGTAATGGTGGCATGTGGCCGCCACGGGGATACCCGCGGCGGAGAATTTGCGTGAGCTGAAGCGTTCGAATTCAGAAAAACCGATCGCTCGCTGCATGGCGTCCTCCGCCGTCGATGCCGCGGAAGCGGTCCATAGCCGGCGAAACACCTTCCAGAATTCGTGCTCCGCAGAAAAATGCTGCTGGTATCCAAGCTGAAACTCGCTCAGGAAATAACCGGCGACGGGAAGGATTTTGCGTTCCAGGTCGAAATTGCGGTCCCCGTCAACGATGCCGTCAATCAGCCGGATGTAGTAATAGCCGTGCACGGTTGAAGAGATCAGCGACCGGTGGAACCTGTCATCCGGCGCCACGGAGAGCGACTCCAGAACGAATTCGGGCAACTCGAGAATGGGGAACATGCGCACATCCAGGAAGTGTGCTGCAGGTTCACCGCCCGGAGAGATGCGGCGAATCCAGCGCAGGACCTGGTTGGCGAGAGATGGGGAGGAAGCTCCGAGATCGACGCCAATGCGGTCAACGACCGCATCGATCTGCGACGCGAGTATGCACTTGCTCATGCTCATCGGACTCTGTCCGCGGACGTAACTGGTTTTCGATTCTGAAGGGAAGCCACAACAGCGAGGTCTTCTTCTGATTAGCAGAGCGGACCATGGAAGTCAATTGATTTCTGCGGTTTTCGATTCACTTCGCAAGCGCTCCAGGTCCCGGGCAGCCCCCAAACTGACGAAGATCGATTCGGCTTCGCGCAGGTGCCGATTGCGTGCAGAGTCGTCCTTGTTGAGGTAAATCGCGAGGCCGCGGTGCGCCAGCGCCTCATAATATTCAGACCTCAGTCTGCGCGCAGCCACGAGTCCCAGTTCGCATTGCTTGACGGCCGTTTCGCCATTGCCCTTGATCCACTCATATTCCCCCTGGCGCAGGTGCAACAGCGGTTTGCCGATCGGAAATACCCGGCAGAAACCGCGCAACCTCTTGAGGGCTTTGCGGACCGCCGCATCTGCGGCAGTTGCGCTCAGCTTCGTCAGCGCAGCGCCCGGCGCGACTTGTCGCGCCATCGCGAGTTGCCGGAGCTGCACTTCGAGGATTGCCGAATGAATGAGGACGTCGTTGGGTTGGTGGGCACCGCGACTGGCCGCCTGCGCTTTACCGGCTTGCTCGGCGGCCCGTTCGAACTCACCGTTCGAAGAATCGAGAACTGCATAGAGCGAATAAACGTCCTGCTTGCGATGCCATCCGCCAATCTTCATCTGCGCGGAACGAAGCAGATCCAGCTCTTGAATGCACGCGGGAAGCTCCCGCAGCCGGCCCAGGAAAAGCAGGCTCCAAGCTTTGCCATAAAGGGCTTCCGCTTGAATCCGGATATCGAGCCGCTCCTTTGCCGACTTGTAAAGCAACTCGGCGCTCCGCAGGCTTTCGGGAAACTTCGCCTGGTAGAGCTGAACGAGCGTAAGTATGATGCGCGCGTCGTCTCCGCGGCGGTGATCGCCGAGGCTGTCGCTTACCGCAATCGACTGTTCCAGCAGTGTTGCGGCAGCGTCCCATTGCCCCAGTCCCGTGAGATAGATCGACCGGGCGAGATCGACCCATGCATTCGAGGCCGGATCAGCAATGCCCTGCGAAACACTTGCGGAGAGATCGAAGTAGAACTCGGCAACGCGGTACAGTGTCATGAATCCAACCAGCGAGGCAACAGAAGAATAGCCGCGCGCAAGTTCAGGTGACGGCCCTGCCGCCTCAGCGAGGTTCAACGAGCGGAAGACCGCATGAAGGCAGCGCAGAGGTTCGTCCTGGAGATAATAGATCTCAGTCAGGGCCTCGAATGTCCGCGAAAACTCGAGCGACCTCTCACGCCGGGTGTCGTCGGAGGAGAGTCCGAGCCGTCGGGGCATCAGACGGTGCATGGCCTGAACGGCCGCTTCCTTCAGCAGCGCCACCGCCGTGCCGGCGGCATGCGATGGAACTTTCTGTCGCTGCAGCGATAGACCGCGTTCGAGGTGAGCCCGGCCTTCGACGTACTTCGACCAGTTCACGTAGGCTTTGCCGAGATAAAGCTCCCATTCGCCGCGGCGCTTGGCTCGCGCATGCGGCGGTGCGCCGTCCGCCACACTTTCGTCCAGTCGCAGCGCTTCGCTGAAGAGGTGCGCCGCTTCAGGATTCGCATGATTCCGCAAGGACTGCCTGCCGGCCTCCGAGCAATAGTAGACCGCTTTCTCCAACGACTCGGTCTGGGTCCAGTGGTGCGCCAGCAGGGCCAGGTGCGGAGCAATGTTGCTTTCGAACTCGCGCTCGTACCATTCCGCGACCGAGCGGTGAAGCTGCCGCCGCCGGGCGAAGGGAACGGAATTGTATGCGGCATCGCGCACCACCGCGTGACTGAACGCGTAGAGCGGGCTGACCGCGTCGGAGCGTTGCACCAGATTCAGCTTCTCGAGCCTGTCGAGATGGCCTGGGAGGTCAGAGCGGGAGTCCTCGACCGGATAGAGGCTGGTCAGCAACTCAAGGCGGAAGCTCTGCCCGATGACGCTCGCGATCTTTACGGTCAACTGTTCTCCGGGCGTCATGTGGTCAAGACGGCTCGTGACCACGCCTTCGACGGTGGACGGAAATCGCATGCCGGTCAGCGCCGCATCGAGTGAAGCTCCGGGAACGGACTCCGTAATCCGGCACGCGCCGTCGCTGATCGCTATCAAACCGTTATCCCGGAGCGCATACGCGAGCTGTTCTGAGAACAGCGGATTGCCGGCAGCGCGCGTCTCGATGACGCGCTCCACCTCTGGTGGCAGCCCATTTACGGCCAGGCTCCGGCAAACCATCTCCAGCGCGTATTTCGGTTTCAAGGCCTCGAGCACCAGCCGGCGAGTCACCGGGAGCGCGGCCAGTTCGGTAAACTCGGGCGCCGCGGACTCAGGCTGGGGGCGGCTCGACACGATGAGCTCGATCTCTGGGATCTGCTCAAGCACCAGCAGTGCGAAACGCAGGGACGACGCATCGAACCAATGCGCATCTTCCAGGATGACAACCACACACGAACGCCCGGCTGCGCGCTTTAGGATTCCCAGAAGCAATTGCTCCGTGTTTTGAGCGCGTGCCTGGCCCTCCAGCGCAACGGTCGCGGCTGTTTCAGGAATATCCAGCGACAGGATGACGTTGAGGAGCGGAGCCAACTGCACAAGGTCTTCTTCGCCTTCCAGTGCTGCCATAACTTTGTCGCGATGCTCCCGGATCGGAGCGCCGGAAAGTCCCAGAGCATCCCGGATAATGGCGCGCCACACGTGGTACGGCGTCGACTGCTGGATCGGATCGGCAACTGCGGACCAGCAGGTAATCGGGTTTCCGTTCCGGCTCAACTCTTCCACCTGCCGCGAAAAATAGCTCAGCAGGCAGGACTTCCCGGACCCCGCTTCCCCTTCAACGAGAATGCATCCGCCCTCACGATGCCCCGCGAGCCTGTCGAGCGCGCGGGCCAGAACGTCCAGTTCGGCTTCGCGCCCGATGGGAACCTGCGTTCGACTGTGCGACCCCAAAGATGGTTCGGTGGTGGATTCTGTTTGAAGGGCTGGCGCAAAGACGGCGACCGGCGAGGAGAGGCCCTTGAGGGCAACTTCGCCGTGGCGCTCGAATTGGAGAGATAACGCGGAGGCGGCCCGGTACGTTGTCTCGTCGCACCAGAGCGAACCGCTGGCCGCCTGCATCAGGCGGGCGGCCAGGTTCACGGTGTTCCCCAATACCGTGTACTGGCAGCGCGTGTCGCTGCCGTTGATCCCGCAAAAAACAGTGCCGGTCGCAATGCCCGCCGAGGTCGGTATTCTCCGTGAGTTCAGTCTCCGCCTGAGCTCGATCGCTGCTTCAATCGCGCGCCGCGCATCGTTTTCGTGCGCCAAAGGGGGCAGTCCAAACCCGCAGATAGCTGTCAACCCCGTATCATCCATCAGGAACTGATGGAGCGTGCCCTCGAATCGCTCCATGACCTCCTGAACGCACGCTACCGAATGGTGTAACGAGGCAATTTCGCTGGAACTGCCTGGTGGATTCTTCCCCAGATTGACAAAGAGCATGGTCAAATTGCGAAACTCCGCAATCCAATCCTCCTGGCCGGACTGGAGCCGGTCGACCACTGCTCGCGCGACATACGATTCGAAGGCCGAGTGGAATCTTTCCTCCGAAACGCGCCCTTCAACATTGAAGGGCTGTGCCGGACCGCTGTAAGGCGATGCGGACAAGTCTTCTCGCACGGCCGTGACTCGCACAGGTTCATTTTCCCGATGAGGCGCACCCGAATCCGGGGCGACGGCGAGATCCCTCACCAGACCCCATGCGGCCGGCGAAAGCACGACCTCTCCTGCTTCGGCCGCAAGCTGAGCGTCGGCAGCATCTGCGAGCGACTCGCCCGTCACGACAAACTGCCAGCGCCCGCTTACGCCGCCCAGCTCCATGATGCGGAGCGTGCCGCAGGCCACGCCCGCGCGTTGTCTCAGTGTGACTCCGGGATGCGGTTCGGATCCGTCGAGTTCCGATTGAATCTTCAATGCCGCCTTAGCGGCAAGGATCAGATTCGCCGTCAGCTGCGATTCCTCACCCGGCCACATCGCAATCGCCGAGTCACCTGCAAATGCGACGATGTCGCCGCCGTGCGACTCGGCAATCTCCGTGATGCGCCCGAGATGCCGGTTCAGAATGCCGGAAAGTTGTTCCGCACCGGCTGCTCCGAGTTTCGCCAAGCGCTCCGTGAGAGCCGTGAAGCCGGAGATGTCCACCATCAGGATCACCGCATGACTGCACTCGGCAAAGGCATCCTGACCCGGCCTGCGGCCTTCCGCGATCAGCCGGCGCTGGTAGCGGGGAAGATAAGACGCCAGAGTCAGCGACGATCGCATGCAGCGTTCGCTCCCGGAACTGAGTTCATAGTAATGAAATCCATGCGCATCGGCATCGAGGCTGGAGAGGAGTTTCGAGCGCGCGTCCGCTGGAATGTCCGAGACTATATTGTAAGGACATGGGAGAGACTCCGCCCAAAGAGGTCACCTCAAGCCACTTGCGCACAAGCGATCGGCTCGAGCCGCGCTCTGAGGGCTACTCGGGCAAAGCCACCGGAGATGAAACCACGATTCACTCCGAGGGGCATCCTTCGTCTTCCCAAAGAGACGCTGGCATCTCATCCAATGCGACCTCATCGGCCGATCCGATACCTGGCGGGAAGAGAATTACTTTTGCGCCTGGAACCTTTGTCGGGCCTTACCAGGTCGAGGCCCCGATCGGCGCCGGAGGCATGGGTGTCGTATTCAAGGCGCGGGATACGCGCCTCAATCGCGATGTCGCCCTCAAAATCATTCATCCAGCCTCATCGAATAGGCAGCTCGAGGAAGCATTCCTGCGCGAGGCACGGCTGGCGTCGTCGCTCAATCATCCGGGAATCGTCACCATTTACGACATCCTCTTCCTCGGCGGCCTCACCTGCATCGTGATGGAGTTTGTATCCGGTTCGCCGCTTAACCGACTGATCCCGAAGGGGGGACTTCCCATTGACCGTGCTCTGGCAATTGGCTGTGCCATCGGAAACGCCGTCGCCGCGGCGCACTCGGCAGGCGTGGTCCATCGCGACCTTAAGCCGGCAAATGTTCTGGTAAGAAGCGACGACAGTATCAAAATCCTCGATTTTGGCTTAGCCAAAATGATGGCAACGGCATCCCCGGATGCCGAGACAGAGGCGCCCAGCATCTTCCAGGGCATCACCGTGGGCACGGCCGGGTACATGCCGCCCGAGCAGGCCGATGGCGAGCAGGCGGATTCGCGCGCCGACATATTCTCCTTCGGCGTCACTCTTTATCGCATGCTGACCGGCGTCATGCCTTTTTCTGGCCCCTCCTCCATCGAGGTGCTGCGCGCGACACGCAGGCAGGACCCTCCGTTGATGCGCAGTATCCGGCCGGAGATTCCGCAGGCGATCGAGATGGTCGTCCGGCGTTCGCTGGCGCGCAACGCGGCTGACCGTTTTCAGACCATGAGCGAACTACTGGAACAGTTAACCCCGCAAACCGCCGCATCTTCCGCCGCATCGCCGCCGCCCGCGGAGCGCACCATCGCGGTCCTGCCCTTGGTCAACATCAGCCCAGACCCCGAGAATGAGTACCTTTGTGACGGGTTGGCCGAGGAGCTGATTGACGGGCTCTCCCGCATCGTTGGATTACGCGTGGTGTCCCGCAGTTCATCGTTCCAGTTCAAAGGCGCCAACCCTGATGTGCGCGAGATCGGCCAGCGTCTCGGTGTCCGGCTGGTTGTTAATGGAAGTCTCCGCCGCTCCTCCGCGAATATTCGCCTTGCGGTTCAACTCACGCAAACCTCCGACGGCTTCCAGGTTTGGTCAAAGCGGTTCGACGCCAAGGCGCAGGATCTTTTCGCCCTGCAGGATGAGCTCACGTCCGCGGTTCTGGAGGAACTTCGGCAGCAGCTCGGCGCAAGGTTCTCCGCCCTCAATACCGTTCACGATTCTCCGGCTCCCGCAGCCTACGATCTGTATCTCCGCGCCCGCTACGCGTTCAATCGCGAGACGCCCATGGGATTTGAGGAGGCACGCGACCTGTTCCGCAGTGCCGCCGCAGCCGATCCGAACTTCGCTCCGGCATGGATTGGCATCGCCGAAACTCACATGCGGCTTGAATGGTACGGGCTCGAACCTGCGTCGGAAGCCGCTCCCGCTGCCAAGTCGGCGCTTGACGCCGCGTTGCGTCTCCGGCCTGATTCCGCGGCAGGATTGTGCAACCTGGCCATCACCCAGGCCGGTTGGTATTGGGACTGGGCTTCCGCCGGCGAATCCTTTCAACGCGCACTCAAAGCCGGACCGGATCTCGCCATGGTCCATTTCCATTACAGCCTCGACTTCCTTACTCCCCAGGGCAGGCTCCAGGAGGCACTCGAGGAGATGCGTCTTGCCGGGCAACTCGATCCCCTCTCCGCCATCGTCAACACCGCCATCGGTGGCTGTCTCTACCGGATGCAACGCTACGCGGAAGCGGCAAAAACTCTCGAGGCCGCGCTTCAGACAGCGCCGGGGTTCGGCCACGCACACTGGTCTCTTGGACGTGTCCTGGTCGAGCAGGGATTGTGGGACGAAGCCATCCTGCACTTCGATCGCGCGGCCGAAATCATGGGTCACCCACCCGCCGCGCTTGCCGAGAGCGCCTACTGTTATGCGCGCATGGGACGTCGAGACGCGGCCCAGGCCGCAATGAAGGAACTGCGACGCCGCTCCGAAAAAGAGCAGGTTTCTCCGCTGAGCGAAGCCCTGGTCTACGCCGGGCTCGGAGATGACGATGCCGCAATGGAGCGTCTCGAGCTTGCATTCCGTGGACGCATGCTTCAGTTGATCTGGGTGAATGTCGATCCGCGTTTCGCTGCACTGCGCAACAATCCGGGCTTCCGCGACCTCATCTCCAATATGGGATTGCCGGCGCTACTCTGACCCGCGCTTACAGCTAATACTGAATAGCTGCCTTCCGCACCCACAGCCGCGCCGTCACCACCCCGAAAATGAATCCGCCCACATGCGCCAGGTACGCCACTCCGCCCGTCTGTACGTTCGCCACTGAGCCCACGCTCAGCAACTGAATCAGAAACCAAACTCCGATCAAAACTACCGCCGGAATATAGGTCACTCGGATGAAGATGAAGATCCATACAAACGTTCGAATCCGGTCTCGCGGATACAGGACAATGAACGCGCCCATCACCGCTGCAATTGCCCCGCTCGCGCCCAGGCAGGGAACTGTCGATCCAGGGCTTCCCGCCACCTGCGCCAGCATCGCCACCACGCCGCCGATCAGGTAGAACGCCAAGTACCGAAACCGTCCCATCGCGTCCTCGATCGCCGGTCCAAACGCCCACAGGAAAACCATGTTGCCCAGAATGTGCAGCCAACCCGCGTGCATGAACATCGCGGTAACGATCGTGATCCAACGGTGGCCGTGCTCAAGCCGCACCGGAATCACCGCCCACCGCCTCACAAATGCTTCACCGCCCTCCATTTCCAGCAGAAACACGTATGCGTTCGCGGCAACGATTAGCGCTGTCACCCACGCAAAACCGCGCGCGCGTCGCGATGCATCTCCTAGCGGTATAACTGTCCCCACGTCTCCAGCTCCACTGCTCACTACCAGGCTCCCCGGCGAACGGTCTTTGTTCGCTGGGGCGGCTCGCTCCCTCTCAATCTGAGCCGTCGCTCCCCTCAGTTCAGCAAGAATAAACTGACCCCTGATCTCTGATCCCCGACCCCTGTCTTATCGCACGCCGCGCGCCGCCCTCCCTACGCCGGCAAAGCCTCCACAATGCTCACGGACGCATCCGTCGGGATCACGCGATTCAGCTTGAATTTCCCCTTTTCGAGAAGCGTGCGATACTCCTGCTCGGTGCGCTCCCGGCCCGTCGTTAAAGTGAGCATCGTCATATCCAGCATCTTCCCGGGGTGAAAATCGTTCCCCTCGGGCAGCACCTGCTCAATAATCAGCAGCCGGCTGGTGCTCTGCATCGCTCGGTGGCAGTTCGCCAGAATCGTAAGGCACTGTTCCTCGCTCCAGTCGTGGAGCACGTGCGACATCAAATAAACATCGCAGTTCCCGGGAATGCTCTCAAAGAAGCTGCCCGCGACAAACGTCACTCGGTCGGTCATTCCCCGCGTCTCGATCAGCTCTGCGGCGCCGGTCTGGCAGTGCGGCAAATCGAAGACAATCCCACATGGCCCTGGATGACTCGCGAGAACCGTCGTAAGAATGTGCCCCGTCGCTCCGCCGATGTCCGCTACCTTCGTGTACTTCGAAAAGTCGTAAGCGGCTGCAACAGCCGGGGCGTCCGCGCTGTTCATTCCGGCGAGCAGTTCGCTGAACCACGCTGCCTCCTCGGGCTCGGTCGGCAGATAATCGAAAAACGGCGCGCCAAAGTGGTCATCGAACGACGGCTTCCCGCTCTTCACCGAATAAAGGATCTTTGACCACGGGATCACAAAGAGTGGTCCGGTAATCGAAAGAATCGATGTCCGTATCGAGCCGGGCACATCCGAGCGCAACGGCTCTGCCAGCGGAGTCAGCTGGAATCGGTGCCCCTCATCCTCGCTGAAGATCCCCAGTGCTGCTAGGCTGCGCAGCAATCGGTAAAGCGATGCGGCGTGGGTATCGGTTAAGGCGGCAAGTTGCTCGGCTGTCTTCGGCCCGGCGGCCACAAAATCGGCTACGCGCAACTGCGCGGCTGCGCGCAGCAAAAATGCGGCGGCAAATCCCATCGCCATCTGCATCAGTTGAGCTTTCGGTGGTGGTGCTTGCGCTGGAACTGCTTCCTGCATGGGTCGACCTCGTTGCTGGGAATGGCAAAGATCCTTTGGCCCTGGGGGGAATGGATTGATCATAGCCGCAATTCCCGCCCGCAACGCACTTCGCGAGCGGATTCAGAAGATCTTCTTTCCGAACGCCGAGCAAATCAGCTGCACCGCCAGCTCTGCCGTGCGGTTGTGTTCATCCAGAATCGGATTCACTTCAACTAGCTCCAGGCTCAGCATCCCTCCATGATCGGCGAGAATCTCCATCGCCAGGTGCGCTTCGCGATAGGTCGCTCCGCCCGGCACAGGCGTGCCAACGCCCGGAGCCTCTTCGGGATCCACCCAGTCCATGTCCATCGACACGTGATAGCCGGCAGTGCCGTTGGCCGCGATTTGAATCGCTTTCTCCATCACTGCGCGCAAACCGAGTTCGTCGATGTCGCGCATCGTCAATGCGGTAATCCCGGCGTGCCGGATGTTCTCCCGCTCGGCCTCGTCTACATCGCGTATGCCCACCAGAACCGTGTGCTGCGCAAGCACCTTTGGCGACCATCCCAGCAGGTTGCTCAACTCCCCCGGCCCCATTCCTAACAAGGCTGCAAGCGGCATGCCATGCACGTTGCCTGAAGTCGATGTCTCCGGCGTGTTGATGTCGGAGTGGGCATCGATCCAGATCAGCCCCACCACCTGATCCAGCGCGCGAAAATGGTTTGCCACGCCGGCCACGGTGCCAGCGGCCACGGAGTGGTCCCCACCCAGCACGATCGGCGTTGCACCCCGCACCAGCGCCTGCTCCACGCGTTCCGCGATCTCTTTGTCGCACTGCGCAATCTCTTTTAAAAAGCGCGCATGCGCGTCGCCCCTCCGCATCGTCTCTGCAACCGGCACCTGCACGTTGCCTCGATCAGTAACATGATGGCCGAGCGCTTCCAGCTTCGCTTCCAGACCGGCCACGCGCAATGCCGACGGTCCCATATCCACGCCACGCCGTTGTTGTCCCAGGTCAAGCGGCACACCAATCATCTCAATCTGCTTCGCCGCGCTTTGCCGCGAATGTGCATCCCGTCCCGATCCCGCCGCTGCCGCCTCGTGATTCATTTGTCGCTCGCTGCTCCTTCGCTCTTTCGCCCTCTTGCTTCCTTGTTCGCTTCCAATCGCCCTGAACTCCTGTGCTCCCTAGTTTGAGCAAGAATAAACTGTTCTCTGATCTTTGTTCTCTGATCTCTGTTCCCCGAATTGGGCGCTGCATGGTCTAGAATGGCCTGAGTCCCCCCGGAGGCCCCTATGAACCACGCGCAGAAGCGTGCGTTGGCGATGTTCCTGAGCCTTCCCGTCCTTGCTTTTTCTGCCTTCGCGCAAGCGCCTTCGCCCGCGCCATCGCCATTTGCGATAGCCGAACTCACGGTGACGCCTTCACCCGCATCGAGTTCAGAGTTAACTCTGCCCGTCGGAACTTCCGTTGTGGACTTCGACATCTGGCCCACCGGTGCGGACGCGGTCATCCTGACCCGCGACAAAGCCGGCAACCACGTGCTTGGTTGGCATGTGGGAGACACGAGCGCCATCCCGCTGCTCGATTTGCCCGCGACCTTTTCTGCCGCTTCTCTCACTGTCCATCCTTTGGGCCAGCGCTTTTTCATCGAGGGAAAAACTGGCCAGCAATCTCAGATCCTGGCGGTCGACAACGTGAATGGGACCTGGACCGGGCACTCCATCTATCAGACCTCTGCTGACGTGCGCCGTCTTCTTGTTGGACCGCGGCCCTTTGAAATCGGCTTTAACGACACAACGAACCAGGCCATCGAGAGTTACAGGATTTTCTTCGCCGAGCTGCTGCCCGGCGGAGTCTACTCAACGCGTTCGATTACTGAAGACGGCCAGCGCGAATACCAGGCGATCGGCCCGCAGTCCACCTATGTAAAACTTCCCGACGAGGATCAGGATCCAACGCCAAACTTCGTCCCTTCGGCGCTGCCGGAGTCCTTCCATCCCGACGGGCATTTGCTCATCTGGGAGGACGGCAGTGGTTGCTTCCAGCAGCTTGCCTACGCGGCCAACAATTGGGATCAGCCATCGCATATCGCTGGCAATCCATGCGGCGGTTCACTCACCGTAACCCCGAACGGCGCCGCTCTGCTTCATTGGAAAAGCGGCGTGCCCGGCGTCGCCGTGATTGGCGATCATGGCAGCACGACCTCAACGCAGGCTGGGGCCTATCAATTCATTTCCACGCCCTCCTCTGTGCCTGACGGCAAGGGAATCGTCGGCCTCGTGGCGAAGGCAGGCGCACAGGCGCTGGCCTACGTCCCGATCCAAGTCCCGCTGGCCGACGTGATCAATGCGTGGATGTTTACCCAGGACACCGCCGACCGCGACAGCTACACAGCCAGGGCCGGCCTGCTTCGCACAACCAGCGAAGACCAGATGTATGAGCTCTACGACACGGAGTCGTATGCCTGCGGCCAATTCGATGACGCAACACCGACGCGGCCCTATCTTGTCACCACCGATATCTTCTGGGAGCTGGTTGCCTCGGCCTACGAAGGCACATTCATCGTTCAGGAGCGCCAGCAGGCGATGCCCGCGTTCTGGGCGTTTGTTGCCGCAGCGCGCCAGTCGCTGGACGCAACAGCACCCAGCTCCACCTGGGCAGTAGCCTTCAATGCAGTGGCGGATTCTGATAGCGCAACGAATTCATCCGACACCGAGGCTCTGCACATCCAGCAAGCGCAGGGGACCTTTAATTCGCCGGTCTTTGGCAAGGTGTTCGACTTTACTGAACTGACGCCGCGCGGCTATTACACCGCTACGCCCGAAATGGCGGAATATTTCAAAGCGGTTCATTACCTCACGACTGCTGCCGCGGCCATCGATGCTGCTCCGTTGAATGCACTGCCCGACGATGTCAAAGCGAAGGCGCTTCAGTGGATCGCAGCCTACACAGGCTTCATCGCGCCCAGCCGCGCGCCCCTTGTCTGGAGTAACGGAACGTTTGCTCCGCCCGCCTTTGCCCTTCATCCCGTGACCTTGCCACAAATCTTTCCCCTGTCATGGGGCTTCGACAACGAAGTGCTGCTCTCTACCGTCTACCACTCCGATTGGCCCGCAGCCGAACAAATCACCGGGCCCAAGGGTCCGCGTGGTTTGCCTTCGGGTCTTGATCTGGCCGCGGCTCTGGGCAGCGGCTACGCACGTTCATTGCTCAAGACCGACCTTGCGTCGTATCCCGAACTCGGTCCCGTGCTCGATGCGCTCGAAAAGCGTCAGCCCCAAAGCGCCGCGCAGCCAGACCTATATGATGCATGGATCAACGCGCTGGCCGTGCAGTGGGCCGACGACGCGACATTCCCCGGCAACGCGCAAGGCGCTCTTTGGAATGCGAAGCGGATCCAGACAGGTCTCGCTTCCTGGGCTACGCTTCGCCACGCGACGGTGCTCGTCAACGAAAGATCAACGGCCGAGTGCGGCGAGGGCGGCTTTGAGGCAATTGTCCTGCGTCCGCCAAGAGGCTACGTCGAGCCGGACCCGAAGACCTTCGAAGCGATTGCATCCTTGTTCGATCAGATGGAGAAGGTAGTCGCGCAGTCGGCGAATTTTACCGGCAATCTGCCCCAGGATCCTGAAAGCGACAAGGCAGCTCAGCCCTTGCAAGACGGCATCATTCGCCGTCTTCAGGCAACTGCAACCAAGGCGCGCCTCTTCGAGTCCATGGCCACAAAGGAACTCCAGAATCAGCCGCTCGCCGATAGCGATTATGACGAGATCCTCCATGTAGGTGCAGTGGCCGAGCACGACTTTCTTGTCTATAACAGTCTTGCCAGCGCCGACCTCGCTCTTTCTACGCCCAACCCGATCATGAAGATTGCCGATGTCGCAGGCGGAGGCGAAGTGCCCTTGCTTGAAGCAGCTGTCGGGCGTCCGCTTGAGTGGGACCAGGTGGTTCCTTACTTTGGCCGCCGCGAAATTGTGAAGGGCAGCATTTACTCCTACTACGAATTCCCCTCATCCGTGCCGCTTACAGACACCGACTGGGCGGGAAAGCCCGCCAACCCCGACGCCGATCCTGTGAATCCTTCACCGGCAGACAAAGCGGTCCCCGGCAAGGTCGAATCCCAGGTCCATCCGGCGTGGGTCAGCTCTTTCATCTCCAGGGAGAGCCTGTCATGTCCGGCAGAACCGCCCTTCTAGCCATCGCGGCCGCCGCACTTTTCATCGCACCGACGGCCTGGGCGCAACAAGCCCCCGGCGATTTTCGCTTGCTCTTTACTGGCGACGTCATGATGTCGCGCCTCGTCAAAGCGGAGATCACCCAGCGCAAGACAAGCCCCTGGGCCGGCTTCTCTGATCTCTTCCACAGTGCCAGCCTCGTCGGCGGCAACTTCGAGGGTGCCCTCGGCGACCCGGCAAAATGCCCCGCGGGGGACAAGCTGTGCTTTGCCGCACCCGACTCCTCGGCCGAGTTGATGCGGCAGGCGGGCTTCCGCTTCGTGACTGCGGAAAACAACCACTCCGGCGACCTCGGCCAAGCCGGTCGAAGCGAAACACGCGCGGCATTCCAGGAGAGCGGCCTTCTGGCGCTGGACTTCGACAGCTCCCCGCAGTTCTTTCGCTTTGGCGAACTTACTGTCGGCTTTGTCGCGGTCACAACCATCAGGGCCGCCGATGGCCGCGTCGAACAGATCCCTTCGGTTGAGCTGACACAGAAGCTGCGACTGGCGCGCCAGTTGGCCAACCTCGTGGTTGTATCCATTCATTGGGGCAATGAACTTCAGGATTGGCCAACCGATGCGCAGCAGCAGCAGGCGCGCTGGCTCGTCGAGCATGGAGCGGACCTCATCGTGGGGCATCATCCCCATGTTGTCCAGGCGTCTGCATGTGTCGAAGGAAAACCGGTCTTCTTCTCGCTTGGCAACCATCTTTTCGACCAGAAATATGCGGAGACGAAGGACGGCCTCATCGCCGACTGCAGCGTCCACGCCGGCCGCCTGCAGTGCGGAGCGCTCGCAACGCACACCGACGAGACCACGGCTTTCCCCAAATTGGTCGGCAGAAGCGTGTCAGTTGATCAGGCTCTCGCAGGCTGTTCTCCTGAGCTTGGTCCCGGCGCGAAAATTAGTGGAGTCTCCATCCGCCCCGAACCGTGGTCTCCCGATCAGCCGGTCGATGGAACCATTCTCGATGGCTTCCGGGCGGGAAAACTGGTGTGGCAGTCCAGGCGCCAAGCCCTCGTCTCGCTTCAACTGGTTACATCGATGGCGGCCGAACCCTTGCTGCTCTCGTTGGAGCGCCATACCTCATCGATTGATGACGAGGTGGGTCTACGGCCCTATGTCTACACCGTCGGTCCCCATGGCCTCATTGCGCGATGGCGAGGTTCTGCCTTGGCTTGGCCGCTGATCGACGCAGTGGAATCGAAAGACGGTGTCCTGTGTGCGCTTCATCGAGGCGACTCGTTCCTGCTGCCCGATCCCACCACGAAAGCGACGCGAATCGCAGCCTACCGATGGAACGGATTCGGTTTTACCGGCGTCGACACGCCACCGGAATGTGAGCCGATCCTTCGTCAGTCCATTCAATGAGGCCCGTTCCCACATCGAATCCCGACCCTCACTGAGTCGGCATTTTTTCTTCACTGCGATAAGGACTCTGCCTTGATCCCGAGTCGTGCCCGGCCGGTCGCCAACCTTTTCCAACCCAGCCCCGTCTTCCGAAAAGGGGTTCTGCCCCGCCAGCCTCTAATCCGCCCGGAACGCAGACCATTTCAGCAGGTCGCTGCCCCGCGCTCTGTGCAAAAAGCCCCCCTGTTAGGACGAAATTGCGGACCGCAATGGGTCGTTGACGAAGATGCCCAAAACTCCGCGCCAAGTGGTAACTTCAGGTATTGCCACGGTTCTTGATACGGAGGAACGAAAATGGCTGAAGCCCCGGTCCCGTTGCCCGGAGTATCAGGTTCATTTCCCATGACCGATCGGGAATGGGATAAGCTCACCAACCTCGTCTTGGATCGCTGCGTAGTCCCGGTCATCGGTCCGGAACTGCTCACTTGGCAGGAAGACGGCAAGGAACAGTCGCTTTATTCCGCGTGCGGAAAAAAGCTCGCGGATCAGTCAGGACTGGTTTTTCCCGCTGACCGTGCTCATCATGCTCTCTACGACGTCGCCAACTTGCTGAGCCTCAAACTGAACTCCGGCGACCTGGCGTTTGACATCGACGATGTGATGCGGCGCAACCCCTGGCCGATTCCTGACGTGCTGCGGAAACTGTCGGAAATACCGGGTTTTTCTCTCTATGTCACCACCACAATCGACCACCTTTTCGAAAAAGCCCTGCAAGACGCGCGCGGGCCCGGTGAGGAAATTGAGAACATCGTCTTCACGCCGCGCGGAGTCAAGAGCAGGATTGATCTGCCCAACAACTTCGGCCCCACCTCGGCTACCGTGTTGTATCACTTGTTTGGCTCGAGCAGTGCGGTGAGCGACACCTTCGCCAAGACCGAAGATGATTTGATTGAATTCAGTTGGTCGTTGCTCGATCAGCAATACTCGCCCGACAATCTGTATGACTATTTGCAAAAGAAGACCGTCCTGCTGCTTGGCTGCAGCTTTCCTGACTGGCTGGCGCGATTCTTTATCCACGCTCTGAATGGCCGCAGGCACGAGGAGACAATCAACATCTACTATGTGAGCCCAAACTGCGAGGCGGGGCTGGCCGATTTTCTGGTGCGGCGCCGGGCCAAGGTAATCACAACAGAAACGCCTGTCGATTTCGTCTCCAAATTGCATCGCCTGTGTCGCGAACGCAACGCCAATGGGGATGTGGCTCCGCGCCCCTCGCCGGAGCTGCAGACAGAATTCAAGTCTGGCGCTGTGTTCCTCAGTTATGCCAGCGAGGATCGCGCGCGTGTACGCGAGATTCGCTCGCAGCTGGAGGCCGCCAACATCGACACCTGGATGGACGAGCGGGCTCTCCAGCCGGGAGACGAGTTCGAGCAGAGCATCCGTGAAAATATTCGCAGCGCGGCATACTTTCTCGCCATTATCTCTCGATCTCTCGATCAGCCTCCCAGAGCTCTCGGAGGTTACGTACTGAAGGAATGGAAATGGGCTGAGAATGCCGCACTGGAAAGGCACAAGGAGGACGTCTTTCTCCAGCCAATCGTCATTGACGATACGCCGGCGGGTGCGCGCTTTGTTGACTCGCCTTATAGGGACCTCCACTGGACGCGGCTTCGTGACGGGCGGTTGCCGCCCGAATTCATCGATCTTCTCAGTCGCGGAATTCGCAAATTCCGGAGGGCGAAATGAGCACCGATGTCACCGCGATGCCGGTCGAGCCCCAGAATCCGTGGCCGGGGCTGGCGCCTTATACAGAGCAGCAACATGAGCTGTTTTTCGGCAGGGAATCGGAGATCGAGGAAATCCTGCGTCTGATCCAAAGGGAGACGCTGACAGTACTGTTCGGCCGCTCCGGTTCTGGTAAGTCGTCATTGCTGCACGCCGGGGTCTTTCCTCGTCTGCGTTCCGGCATGTATTTCCCGGTTTTGCTCAGGCTCAACTTTGCTGATCCCGATGTGGACCCCGTCGAACAGGTAAAGGCGATCACTCTCGCCACTGCTCAGAAGGGCGGATTCGATGTTGAAAGCCGCGTAAGCCAGGCCTTCACGCCGACGCTCTGGGAGTTCTTTCACGATACCGATTTTTGGGGTCCTCGAAACGATCGCGTCACGCCACTCCTGGTCTTCGATCAGTTTGAGGAGGCGTTCACAATCGGCAAGGACCAACGCCAGGCATCGGACTTTCTTGGACAACTGGCGGACCTTGCCGAGAATCGCGTCCCTCTCGTCGTAGAGCAGCGGGTAACCCAGTCCACTGAGCGAGTCGCGGTTGACGCCGGCGCCCCAACCTACAAGATGGTGCTTTCACTGCGCGAGGACTTTGTCTCGCGGCTTGATCAACTGCGCCCAATTTTGCCGGCCATCATGCGCAACCGGATGGGACTGCTTCCCCTCGACGGCGCGCGCGCGCTCCAGGTCATCGTGAACTCCGGCAAGCCTTGGGTAAGTGAACCGGTAGCTCAGGACATCGTCGCGGCATTGGCTGGAGAAGCCGGCGCCGCGCAAGGCGCCGTCGCGCAAGCCGAGATTGAACCCGCTTATCTCAGCGTGATGTGCCACGAGCTGTTTCGGCGCATGGTCGAATTAGGTCAGGAATCGATTACCAGCGAGTTGGTTGCCAAAGAACGAGGCGAGATTCTGGAGGCGATGTATGAGCGTAGCTTCGAGGGTCTTTCGGAGCCCGTGCGCTTGTTCGTGGAAGATCGCCTGCTCACTGCGTCGGGATTCCGTGGCACGCTGCCTCTCTCTGAAGCCATTGCCGAAGGTGCCAGTTTGCCCGACCTGGATACCCTTGTAGATCGGCGGTTGCTGCGCTTCGAAGACCGCCTGGGAACCCGCCATGTCGAGCTGTCGCACGACCTGTTGACTGGCGTGGTCAAAAAGAGCCGTGGATTTCGCGCCGCCCGCGTCGCGCGCGAGGAGGAAGAGCGTAAGCAACAGGAGCTGCGGCGCGCCTTGGCGCGCGCTCGCCGGCGCACAACAGTCGCGGCGGCTACAGCGGTATTGGCTTTGGCGGGAGTGGCATACTCCGTGTACTACTGGCTCGCTTATATCCACCCTACCAGCGCCTATTACCGGAATTTCTCGAATGAACTTGGAGTGATCGTGCCATACGGGAAGATCAATCTCCAAACGGTGCATCATCGCAAAGTTTCATTCAGTGTGACCCGCAAGGGATTTCGCGGCGAGATCCTTAGCCTCGAAGCAGTCGATCGAAATGGGAAGCCTACCATGCAAAATGGTCTTTCGACTCTTCTCAACTCTGACCGTTCCACCAGCGACCAGGATCCAAGCAGCAGGTTCTGCCGTATGGAGTTTCAATATGACAAGGACACGAACGGAAAGACCGTATACGAGACCGCCTGGGACCAGAATCACCACATGGTTTGGGGCTTCGCGTATCTGCCGTCGCAGGCGCAAGGCAACTCGCAGCAGACGATGAATGCCACTTACTTCGGACCCGACGGGCTGCCCAAGCCGGAGCGAGCTGGAAGCGAAGCCGAGATTATCCAGATCCAGCATGGCGCCAATGGTCACGAGACTCTGCGCTACCTGTCGTGGGATGCCCAACCGGTTCCAGGGCCAAATAATGCCTACGGTACGGCCTTTGTCTATGACGCACAGGGTCGCGAAACCAGTGAGACGTCGCTCGATGTGAACGGAAATCCCATGAACGACTCGTCCGGCAACGCCTCCGAGGAGATTGAATACGACAAGGACGACAATCGCATTCTTGCCAAAGCTACCGACGCCATGGGCCGTCCGACCTTAGTGATCTCTTCCAAATACGCCTCTGCTCGCTACAGCTACGACCAGTGGGGAAACCAGACGGAGCTGGCATATTTTGATGTGGACGGTTCTCCGGTCATCAACCAGGGAGAAGGCGCGCATATCATCCGGATCAAGTACGATGATCGCGGAAATGATACTGAACAGGCCTATTTTGACATTTACGGCAACCCGATGGACAAGCAGGGAGATCCCAGTTATCAACGGGTTGTCTACGAGTACGATGCCCAGGATCGGCTTACGCGCGAAACATTTTTCGATCGTGCCGGAAAACCTGCGAAAGGTGATCGCGGAGCATACGACCTGCGCCTTGCCTACGATGCGAACAGCAATATCTCCGAAATCAGCATGTTCGATGACAAGGGCCAGCCGGCTAACGACAGCTCCGGGGTCCACATCTTGCGGCGAACCAATGCCGACAACGGGGAAATCCTGGATGAATCCTATTTCGGCATCGATTCCAAGCCCGTCAACATCAATGACGGATATCACTTGGTAAAGATTCACTACGACACAAGCGGCCGCAGGGACCAATGGAATTACTACGACGTTTCAGGCAATCCTCCCAAAGCTCTTGGATATTCCCAGTCTCAGTTAAGCTTCGACCGATGGGGAAATACAACACAAACCCGCTACACCGTAACATCGGCTGCCCTGTTCCCCTACGAGATGAGCGTCGCCACCTACGACGCATTCGGCGATGCTCTCACAACCTGTTATCTGAACGCCGATCGTACTCCAGCAGTCGATGCGGATGGCATTTCCTGTGTTGATAGCGTGTATGACGACCGTGGTCTCGAAACCGAGGAAACCAACCACGGAGTAGACGGCAAGCTCAAGGGCGATAAGAATGGCATTGCCCGAAGCGAATACGCATACAACGGCAAGCGCCAGATGACCAGAATGGAATACTTCGGCGTCAGTGGCCCAGTAAAGGGATCCGGTGACTTACCCCACCAGGGGGAGATAGAGTACGACACCGCCGGACATAGAATCCAGGTCACCCGGATCGATGTGTCGGGGAACAAAGAGATTGATCAATACGATGTGCAAGGAAACGAGACTGAAGAGTCCTACTACAACGCGCAGGGCAAGCGCGTGGACCTGCAGGGAAACACATATGCCGTCGTGCGCTTCGAACGGACAGCGCAGGGGCAACAAGTCACCACAAGCTATCTCGATACGGATGAGAAACCCGTCATTGCCAAGGACGGTTGCGCGATCACGCGCGAGGACCGGAATGTAAGTGGACAAGCGCTCAAAGATGCTTGCTTTGATGTGAATGATCGACCCATGTCTTCGTTGAGCACATATGGCGCTGCGGTTGTGACCTTCGCTTACGACGCTGGCGGGCAGCTTACGGAAGTTGCCGGTTTTGATCCAGCGGGAAAATCGGTTGAGATTACGTACGGGTACGCTAGCTTCAAGATTTCTGAGGATAGTGCGGGAAAACAGGTTCAGAAGGACTACTTTGACCGGTTTGGCATCCTGATTCTTCGCTGGACGCCAGACAAAACATGTGTATCCAGCCCCCCAGGAACAAGCGACCCCAAGGCCGAGTGCATTATCTCCGATGCTTCACGCGCATTTCTCCGGGCTGGCCCAGAGAAATCTGTCCTTGTCATATCAGGGCTCGCGAATAACGGCATTGCCATGAAAGCTCAGTTGCACATCGGAGATGTCCTTCTCGAAAACGACGGGATCAGTACAGCGAAGGAATTGTTGGCGCGATTGACATCGGGCACGGATCATTTAAGGAAGTTAGTTATCCTCCGCACCGGCAAACAACTCAGCGTCGAAATTCCCAAAGGGCCGCTCGGTGTAGCTGTTGGCGTTACGCTCTCAAGCGAGTAAGGCAGCTTGAACAGCGGGGAGCGGCGCTAAATCCGCCAGCTTCACTAGCCGCGCGCGCAGCGCGGCCGGCTCCGCCAACTCCGGTGCCTCGCAATTAAGCTGATTCACTGACCCCGTCAGCCTGCCAACTCGCCATGTGCGCGCAGCGCACGCCAACTCGCCAACTTGCCAACTCGCGAACTTGCGAATTCGCTAATTCCGCTAACTCCGCTGCTCGCCTCAGCCCTTCCGCCCGCGCACCACTTCCTTGGCCTCCGCCGCGCCGCCAGCCGGAGCCTCGGGCACATCGGCCTTCGCCGCGCCAATGCTCAATCGCTTGCGCAGCTCGCTATCGATCTTCGCGTATACGTCCTTGTTCTCCTTCAGGAACGCGCGGGTATTCTCGCGCCCTTGTCCGATGCGCTCGCCGCCGAAGCTGTACCAGGCGCCGCTCTTCTCCACCACGTTGTGGGTCACGGCCAAGTCCAGCACATCGCCCTCGCGGCTGATCCCCTCGCCATAAAGAATGTCGAACTCGGCTTCGCGGAATGGCGCAGCCACTTTGTTCTTCACGATCTTCACCTTGGTCCGCGAGCCGACCACCGTGTCGCCTTCCTTCACTGCCGCAATACGCCGGATATCGATGCGCACCGAGGAATAGAACTTCAGCGCGCGCCCGCCAGTCGTGGTCTCTGGGTTGCCGAACATCACGCCGATCTTTTCCCGAATTTGATTGATGAAGATGAGAGCGGTGCGGGACTTCGAAACCGTGCCGGTCAGCTTGCGCAGCGCCTGCGACATCAACCGCGCCTGCAGCCCCATGTGTGAGTCGCCCATCTCTCCGTCAAGCTCGGCCTTCGGGACCAGCGCCGCCACCGAGTCGACAACTAGCACATCGATCGCGCCCGAACGCACCAGCGCCTCCGTAATCTCGAGGGCCTGTTCGCCCGAGTCCGGCTGCGACACCAGCAGGTTGTCCACATCGACGCCCAGCTTCTTCGCATAGCCGGGATCGAGCGCGTGCTCGGCATCGACAAATGCTGCCAGCCCGCCGGCGCGCTGTGCCTCGGCAATAATCTGCAGCGTGATGGTCGTTTTGCCCGACGACTCCGGACCGAAGACCTCGGTCACCCGGCCGCGCGGAACGCCGCCCACCCCCAGCGCTGCGTCAAAGCTGATTGATCCCGTCGAAATCACGGCGATCGGTAGCAGCGCCTCCCGGGAACCGAGCCGAACAATCGACCCCTTCCCGAACTGTTTTTCAATCTGTGCTAGGGCTAGTTCTACCGCTTTCGCGCGGTCGTCGACGATGGCCATTGGGAGGGCTCCTCAAAAATTGCTCGCCCGCCAAATCTCATGCTTTCCTGGCAGGAAACGGCGAGGGGCTTAATTGGATTTCGATGGGATTGTAGCAGGATGGGACATTGAAGAGAAGGAGAAAATAGCGAAGAAAGAGAGAA
>Ga0181520_10002346_pt1 | contig 35416 bp, 36 predicted proteins | sample PEATcosm2014_Bin_29_FD_132451 | JGI IMG/M metagenome (GOLD analysis project Ga0181520, IMG submission 132451) | Peatland microbial communities from MTU Mesocosm Facility, Houghton, MI, USA - PEATcosm2014_Bin02_30_metaG | ecosystem: Environmental > Terrestrial > Soil > Wetlands > Peat | place...
AGCACTTGCGGTGACGACACGGCCGGCTCATCCGCATTCAGCATCTGGATCGTAATTTGTAACTGCCGCTGTTGCGCAATCTGCTGGCCGGCTGTTCGAATCTCCCCCATCACACGATCCCGGCGCTGACCATCGGTATCGCGCAGGTCCACGCCAAGCTTCACCCGGCTCGGAATGCTGTTGATCGCTCCAGGATGCACGTCACAAATCCCCACCGTCGCCACAGTGTCCGTCGAGCCCGATCCGCGCGCCAGCGCCTCGATCTTCACGATCAGCTCCGCGGCCCCGCTCAGCGCGTCGTGCCGATCCGGCATCAAAACGCCTCCCGCGTGACCACCCTGCCCCTCCACCGTGATAAAAAAACTGGCTGGCCCAACAATATTTGTAACAATACCGATGCCAATTCCCTCTAGCTCCAAAACCGGCCCCTGCTCAATATGCAACTCCACAAACGCGGAATAATATCCCTGCCTCAGCCGCACCGAAGCCAAATCCCCAGCAAACCCGGCCCTGGTACGAGCCGTTCGCAGCGTCTCACCGTCGCTTCCGCGCAACTCCTCATCGGCATCCGGCCCAAGCACTCCTGCCAGCAATCGGCTCCCGATGCAGCCTACGCCAAACCGCGTCGGCTCCTCCGCCGTGAACTGAATCAGTTCGATCGACCGATCCGGCGTAAATCCGCTCCTCTGCAGCGCACGAATCGCCTCCAGCCCGCCGAGCACTCCCACAACGCCATCGAATTTCCCAGCGTTCGGAATCGCGTCAATATGCGACCCCGTAGCCACCGGCGGCAGATCCGACCGAGGACCTTCCCAGCGAATGAACGTATTCCCGACCGCGTCTTCGCGAATCGTCAGGCCCGCATCGCTGCACCGCTCCTTCAGCCATGCCCGCGCGCGCAGGTCCTGCTCGGTGAATACCACCCGCGTCACCGCCGGCGGCTCCGCATCCGTGATCGCCGCCAGCGCGTCGATCTCCTCCGCCAGCCGCTCTGCATCCACTTCGATCTTCATCTTCACCTCAGCGGATGCCGATTCCAGTCCTTGTAGATGAGGTATTTTGCAGGAGTCTTCCCGATCGCCCCAAACCACTGCGGGCAATACGGCGCCATCCAGATGAAATCGCCCGCCGTCACCGGATGCCAGTCGTCGTCAAGCCGGTAAATGCCGCCGCCTTCGAGCATCAGCAGTCCATGCTCCATCACGTGAATCTCCACCATGCTCAGTGCGCCGCCTGGCTGATACGTCATCGTGTTCACCGCAAAATCGAACGCCATCGTGTCCGGCAGCAGCGAACGCACCTGAAGATCCTCATCGCCCATCAACGCCTGCGCCGCGACCTCGGGTTCGTGCCCCACGAAGAAATCCGGCGCGCCGATTCCCTTCACCGCCCGGTATGGCTGCTCGATCACCACGGCCTGCGCCTTCTCCACTGCCGACACGCGCTGCTCCACCCCTTGCGGGATATACGCGTAACCGCCCTTTCCCAATGCATGTTTGTGCTGGCCTGCGTCCACCGCAACCGAACCCTCCAGCACGTACACAAACCGCTCGCCGGCCGCCGCACCCAGCACGCCGCCAACCTCGAACTCCACGGAATACTGCGTAAACGCCGCGCCCATCGCCGGCGAAACGTGCACGATGACGCTGGCCTTCGTCGTCCCAGGAATCTGTGTGCGGATAAATGTGTCCGGCGTCTGGATCAAATGGCTCTGCCGCCGCACACTCCGCGTGTGTCCCAGATTGTGCAGTCCGTGGTGGAGACCGTTATGCACCGTGCCCGCCCCCTTTCTCGCTCACCTGTGCAGCAAATTCGTCCAGGAAGCAAAGACCCATATGGATCGCCGCAGCCACATCTTCTTCCGCAACGCTTTCGTCAGGATGGTGGCTGATTCCTCCCGGATTGCGCAGGAACACCATCGCCGAAGGCACATGCGGCGCCATCACCATCGCATCGTGCCCCGCCCCGCTCGTCATCCGAATGGTTTCCTGTCCCGCATTCCGCGCCGCCCGCTCAGCCAGGGCGACCAACTCCGCATCCAGCCGCACAGCCCGGTGCTCATGATACTGGCCGGCTTCGACACGCAGCCCTCGCTTCGCCGCCACAGCGCGCGCCTCATCGAAAATCGCCTGCACCAACGCGGTCCGTACCCCATCCTCCGCATGACGCACATCGAGACTGCATCGAACCAATCCTGGAATCACGTTTACGCCACCGGGTTCCGCCGCAATCTGGCCCACCGTGGCCACCGCATTTTCGAAACGTCTTGTGATCGCCTCAACTCCGGTCATCCACTCTGCGGCCGCCGCCAGCGCATCTTTGCGCATCTTCATCGGATTAGTCCCGGCGTGGCCCGCGACCCCGCGAAACTCCACGTTGCAGCGGCTCTGCCCCGCAAGTCCCTCCACAATCCCCAGCGCAAGGTTTCTGCTTTCCAGCACCGGCCCCTGCTCGATATGAAACTCCAGATACGCCTCCACATTCTCCGGCAACTTCGCCTCGACCACATCCCGTCGCTGCGCCGTATACGAACGCAGCGCCCGCGCAACCGAAACTCCATTGCCGTCGACGCACTCCAGCAGACCGCCCTCCAACTCTCCCACCACCGCGCGGCTGCCCAAAAATGGCGCTCCAAAGCGTGTCCCTTCCTCATCCGAAAAACCGAGCACCTCGATCGCGAATGGATACTTCTGTTCTCCACTCGCCTCCACCAGCGCCAGTCCCATCAGCACGCCCAGCACGCCATCGTAGGCTCCCGCATTCGGCACCGTGTCCAGATGCGATCCGATCAGCAGCCGCGACGCGTCCGCACCCCCATAAAGCCCGCGCAGATTGCCCGCACCATCGACAGACACCGTCATTCCCGCGGCTTCCATCCACGGACGCATCGTCCGATGCACATCGTCCATCGCCGGCGAAAGAAATGTCCGAAGGATTTGGCCAGGCGCCTCTGTGATCCGAGCCAGCGCTCCGCACCGTTCCATCAACCGCGCCGCTGCTACCCTGGCTGCATTGGCTCGGGCTGTGTCTGTTACTGCTGCGCTCAACCGGCTCTCCTCACGCACGCCTCAATCGAGCCATGCGGCTCATCCGTCGGCACAAATATATGGTTGGGATTGTCGACTCCCAGCGGCGAAAGATCCACCAGGTTGCAATGCTTGTTCGGCATCGACAGTTTGATCTCCGCAATCGCCGGCTCCGCTTCCAGCGCAGCCCTTCCCATTGCATACAGTGTTTGCTGTACCGACAGACTATCGTGCAGCGCGAAAGAATTCAGCAGCGCGTCCACAATCTTCGTGCGAGCAGCCGAATAATCAACACCATTAGTTACATATTTCCATTCTCCCGACGCCAGAGTGCCCAGCAGCCGGTCGTTCGTTTCCCTCAAAGTTGTCAGCTTGTCCCTGATGTACCCGGCAAATCCCGACTTCGCCGTCTTCAGAATCGCCAGGTTCCTGAATCCCGACGCCACCGAAACTGTCCCGCCTCGCGGATACGTCACCGTCGCTGTTGCAATTCCAGCGCCATCCTGAATGAACGCCGTTCCGTGCGTCTCTCCGCCCGCCTTTATGTGCGACCATGGCGTCGCCACGATGCTGGCGCCAGCTTCTTCCACCTGTGAATTGTTGTCCAGCAAATATGTAACCAATTCTGTTGCAAATCCCTCGGCGTTCGCAGCCTTCGATCCTCGCGCCAGGTAATAGACCGTATTCTTCATCGTGTCCGTCGGCAGAATCCGGCTGTTATCCCCATCCTCAAAGCAACTTCCGAAGTCGCCCTTCAGCCACACCTCGACATTCCATTCGTGAACGGTGTGCCGCGGCCCGTCGCGCTCCACCTTCATCACCCGCACACGCGACTTCCCGTACCGATTCTCTCCCAGCAGGATCATCGTTCCTCAGCTTCCTCGATAAGTGGAGTAACCGTATGGCGTTAACAGCAGGGGAACGTGATAACTCTGCGCCGAATCCACCACCTCGAACACAATCTCTATATAAGGATGGAACGAGCTGCTTCCCTGTACCCGATGATATTCCCCGGTTTCGAAACGCAGCCGGTACCTCCCAGCCGGCACGGGCCTGCCTTCCGGCGAGAGGCTCTTCACCCGGCCATCAACATCCGTCGCGCACATCGCAATCTCTGGCCATCCACCGTCCGTCTCTTTCGATAAGCGCACCACCACACCAGCCGCCGGCCTGCCCAGCGTCAAATCCAGAACGTGCGTAGAAATGCCGCTCATCCTCCCAGCCACTTTCGCAGCCGCAGTTGCGTAATCTGCCTCTGCTGCTCGGCTGCTTCGCGCAGTTCAGTTTCCGCGCTATTCCCCAGCCGGCTCCGCAGAATTCCCAGCATCTCCGCTGCGGACTTCCCCGTCGCGCACACCAGAAACACGCGCCCAAAACGCGCCTCATACTCCTCATTGCGCCGAGCCAGCTCTGCCAGCGTCAGCGCATCCTGGGCGTGAACTCCGTCCTGCTCCTGGCGCGACCAGACCGCCGACTGCTTCGTCGCTGCACTCGGTGCTTTTCGCTCGCCAATCCGCGGATGACTGCGAAATGCCTCTTCCCAATCTTCGTGCCCCAGGTCCCACCACACACGATCCGAAGCCGCCGACAATTCTTCCGCCGAGCCAAACGGCCGCATTCGCACAAGCGCCTGCGCCCAACCCTGCGAGCCGCAACACGGCAGGATCTCCTCCTCGGCTTCCATCTCCGGTAATGCATTCCAGCGCGCCAGAACCGGAGACAGCCTCTCGCCTGACGCCGCCAACCCGCGCAAAAATTCCTCCAGAAGATTCCCAGCAACAAAGCGCCGATACTCCGCGACCGACCGAATATCGTCGATGGGTGCAATCGCCGCATCAAGCGCCTTCCGCGCCGCACGGATCCTGCCCTCGTCGATGGCTTCGCCTCGAACCAGCGCTTCAACCGCGCGCAGCCGCAGCGGAGTCGGTGCAACCGCGCCAATCCCGATCCCTACATCGTCGACTTTGCCGCCGCGTATCCGCCCCACGCCCGCCATGCACACCTTCGATATGGCCTGTGCGTTCCGCGCTCCCGTCTTCCGCCCGTAGGAAAAGTAACCGTCAAAGTGCTTTTTCAGCACGACAGACCGAATCAGCTCTGCCCGATCCAGCGCGGTCTGCTTGTAACCCAGGTGGAAGTTTCGATAAGCAATCCGCCGCACTCCGCGCGCCGACACCAGTTCCAGCTCTGCGTCGTACGCCAGCAGCGCCGGAGGCGAATCCGCCGCCGGTGAAGCATTTGCAATATTGCCCGCGACCGTCGCCCGATTTTGATTCGCAATGCTGCCCGTCCACGAAGCAGCCTGCGCCAGCAGCGGGAAATGTCGCCGCACGCCCTCGTGTCCGCGAATCTGGCTGAACGTACAGCCGCCACCGAGCGTTAACGACGCAGCGTCCTCGCGAATCTCCCGCAGCTCGCTCAGGCCCCAAAGATTCACCAGCCGTCGCGCGCCCAGCTTGCCCGCGCTGAACATCACCATCACTTCCGTGGCGCCCGCCACCGGCAGCCATTGCCCCGGCTCCTCGTCCATCAGCCGCAGCACCGCTGCGAGACCACCCGGCGAAACCATCTCGTACTCGGCAGGATGCGACCTCATCCCTGGCCCTCGCCCGCGCCGCTCACCGCTCGCTCCACCGCCTCGAAGATCCGCATGTACCCCGTGCACCGGCACAAATTCCCGTTCAACCCTTCTCGAATCGCAGCCAGATCCGGACACGCATTCTTACTCAGCAAATGCGCCGACGCCACCAGCATCCCGGGCGTACACATCCCGCACTGCGCTCCGCCGCATTCAAGAAAAGCCCTCTGCACCGCGTGCAGCCTTTCATCCGCGCTCAGGCCCTCAACCGTCTCGATCTCCGCTCCGCCAGCCTGCGCCACCGGAATCAGGCAACTGTTCACCAACTCGCCGTTCAACAGCACGCTGCACGCACCGCATTCTCCCTCGCCGCAACCTTCTTTCGTGCCGGTCAACTGCAAATCGACCCGCAGCACGTCCAGCAGCCGCGCCATCGGATGGGTCGCAACCTTATATATGTTTCCATTCACGCGCAGCGAGTAAGTTTGCGGGCTCACAGAGTAACGACCTCCTCCGGCTCCAGCTTGCTCACTGCCATCTCGCGAAAAATGTCCTCGGGCAGCAACGGCACGCTGTTAAACTGCCTCCCCGTCGCGTGCGCAATCGCATTCAGGATCGCTGGCGCCGGCCCGTCCATCGGCAGCTCGCCAATGCCCTTCGCGCCATACGCCCCGTGCCCGAACGGCCGCTCCTCAAAGAACACACGAATCGGCGGAATGTCCTGCGATGTCGGAATAATGTAGTTCGTCATCTGGTTGTTCCCCATCCGGCCACGATTCCACATCACCTTCTCGTACAGCGCCCACCCAATTCCCTGCGCTACGCCCCCTTCGATCTGTCCCGTCGCCAGCACCGGGTTGAGCACGCGCCCCACCTCCTGCACAGCAACAAAATCGTCCACCGTCACGCCCCAGGTCGTCTGGTCCACCGTCACTTCGGCTACATACACCGCCCAGGCATAGGCCGCATAAGCCTCACCGCGATAAAGCTGATCATCCCAATGCACATTTGGAGGCGCCTCGTAGCGGCTTTCGGACCGCAGCGCGCCATGTTCAGCAACATAAGTGCGCGCCGCCGTTACAAATTCCCCCGTCGAGTACCCTTCGTGCAGCAGTCCGCTGGCCACCAGCGTCTTCTTCAGCCCGACCGCCGCTGTGTGAACCAGTTTCCCCACCACCATCGAGGTCCGTGACGCCACCGTGGGCCCGGTATTCGGCACCACACTCGTGTCTGGCGGCCCCATCTCCACAGCATCGAAGTCAACTCCCAGCGTCTCCGCGGCAATCTGGCAAAGAATCGTGTTCGTTCCCTGTCCAAATTCGGTGCTCGACACCAGCACCCGCGCCTTCCCCTCCGCCGTCACATCCATCGCCGCCAGCGAGTTCAGATACCGCTCGCCCGAACCGGTGAATCCCGATCCGTGCAGAAACGCCGCAAAGCCGATGCCCTTCTTCTTCGTCCCCGCGCCCGCGTTCTCCCGCGAGAACCGCTCCCGCTTCGCGTGATAGTCCGACTCGGCCAGAGCGCGGTTCATCAGATGATCGAGGTCGATATCCTCGTCAATCTTCTGTCCTGTCGTGGTGGTCTGCCCTGGCCTGAGAAGATTCCTCCGCCGCAATTCATCCGGCGCGATTCCAAGTTCGTCGGCAATGCGATCCATGTGGCGCTCGATCGCAAACAGGCTCTGCGGTGCCCCAAAGCCCCGAAACGCGCCATAAGGCGGGTAATTCGTCGCGAACGCCTTCGACCGCACTCGAATACTCGGCCAATAATAAGGTCCACCAGCATGAATCGTCGCCCGCGACAGCACCGTCGACGACAACGTCGAGTACGCGCCACCGTCCAGCGCGATCTCAATCTCCGCTCCCAGCAACTTCCCGTCCCGCGTCACCGCCGTCCTGTGTCGAACGCGCGACGGATGCCGCTTCGTCGTCGCCGCCATGTCCTCCGCGCGATCATAGATGATCTTCACCGGCTTGCCTGACTTCATGGCCAGTAACGCTGCATGCGCGCCAATCATCGACGGATAATCTTCCTTGCCCCCGAATGCTCCGCCCGTCTCCACCTGCACAATCCGGACCTTCTCCTCCGGCAACCCGGTCATCTTCACCAGCGACTTGTGCACGTAGAACGGACACTGCAGCGATCCCCATACCGTCAGCCCCTCTTCGGCCGAATACACCGCGATGGCGCCGTTGTTCTCGATATACAAGTGCTCCTGAGCGCCGGTTGTGTACTCCCCCTCAACCACTCGATCCGCCGAGACCCAAACCGCGTCTACATCCCCCTTCTCCATCAGGAACGACTTGAAAACATTGTCCTCGCCCCACACCACTGGATCGCGGCGCTCGCTCTCCTCAATCGAGAACACCGCTGGCCATTCCTCATACGTCACGCGCACCGCCGCAACGGCCTTCGGAAGCAAATGCCGTTCCGGATGCGCCAGCAGGACAATCGGCTCCTCGGCGTGGTTCACCACCTCCGCCGCCAGGCACGGCCAGTCGTGGTTAATCATCGCTATTTCGTTCGCGCCCGGGATATCCGTAGCCGTCACGATCGTAAATTCATCCCAGGGGATGCCCGCGCCGAACTCAACGCCCAAAATCCGGCCTCTCGCGATGCTGCTGCGTACGGTCGCCCCGTGCAGCAGCCCCGGCATCGTCATGTCGTCGATGTAATGCGCGCGGCCGCACACCTTCGCCACGCCTTCCTTGCGCAACATCGGCTTGCCGACGATCTTCTCCTGCCCCAATCGCTCTCCCACTCGGGCCAAAACGCTGTCCGGGAAAATTTCCTTATGTTACTACGGACGCATCCGCTCCCCCAATAAGGAACTGCGTCTCGTGCCTGTTGTCTTTACAAAAGCAACATGCTCTGCGACTCTGGTGGGCGGGTTTTTGGGAGTCCCACCACGTGCGCACTCAAACGTTGCACATCGCAGTTGCTCTTCTTTGTGTCACCAGTTTCGCGCCCGCCGCTTCGCGGGCGCAGGGCCCGGTTCCGGACAGCCCAGCGATCGAACAACGCGTCGATCAGATGATCTCGAAGCTCACCCTGCAGCAGAAACTCGAGCTCATCGGCGGCCTCGACAATATGTTCATCCGGGCCGAGCCCTCCGCCGGCTTTCCATCCCTCAAAATGAGCGATGGACCCGAGGGCGTGCGAACCTGGGGCCCCGACACCGCCTATGCCGGCGGCATCGCCCTCGCCGCTGCCTGGGATCCCAACCTCGCTGGCAAAATGGGCGAATCCATCGGCAAGGACGCCCGCGCTCGCGGCGTCCATTTCCTCCTCGGTCCCGGTGTCAACATCTATCGCGCCCCCATGTGTGGCCGCAACTTTGAATACTTCGGCGAAGACCCGTATCTCTCCGGGCAAACCGCCGCAGCCTACATTCGCGGCGTGCAGAGCGAAGGCGTCATCGCCACTGTCAAGCACTTTGCCGCCAATAATCAGGAGTACGACCGCCACAACGTCAGCTCCGACATGGATGAGCGCACCTTGCGCGAGATTTACCTGCCCGCTTTCGAGGCCGCTGTCCGCGAGGGCCACGCCGGCGCCGTTATGAATTCCTACAACCTCGTCAACGGCGTCCACGCCACGCAGAATCCGCACCTCAATCAGGACATCCTCAAGGGCGACTGGAAATTTGACGGCATCCTCATGTCAGACTGGGACGCTACATACTCTGCCGTTGGCGCGGCCAACAACGGCCTCGACCTCGAAATGCCCTCCGGCAAATTCATGAACCCCGTCAATCTGCTGCCCGCCATCAAGAGCGGCCAGGTTTCTGAAGCGACCATCGACGAAAAGCTCCGGCGCATCTTTCGCACCTCGATTCGTTTCGGCTTCCTCGACCGCGATCAGACCGACCCGTCAGTCCCGCGTTTCAGCCAGGACGCTCGCGCCGTTGCCCTGCAGGAGGCGCTTGAAAGCATCACCCTCCTGAAGAATGAAGGCAATCTCCTTCCACTCGACCCCAGCAAGATCCGCACCATCGCCGTCATTGGCCCCGATGCCTGGCCCGCGGTTCCCGGCGGCGGAGGCAGCTCGCATGTCGACGCATACGCGCCGGTCAGCATCATGACCGGACTTTCCGACGCCCTCGCCGGCAAAGTCAAAGTTCTTTACGCTGCCGGATTGCCATCCGCCACTGAGCTCATGCTGCAGACCGAGTTCCACAATCCGTCCGGCAAAGCGCCGGACACTCCCCGTATGGGCACGCAGGTCAAAGTCGAGAGCTTCGACAATCCCAACTTCAGCGGCACACCCGTCGTCTCCTCAATGCGCCGCATCGCGGCCTTCCGCTCCGAGGAATGGACCCCGCAGGCAAAAGAGCGTCGCAGTATTCGCTTTACAACGGAGTACGTGCCGGCGAAGACCGAATCCTACCTGTTCCTGGTCGGTGCTGGAGGTTCCGATGCCTACAAGCTCATCGTCGATGGCAACCCTGTCCTCGATCAGCCATCCCGCGAAGGCCAGGCCCCGCGTTACGTCGAACTACCCCTGACCGCCGGAAAAGCCGCCTCCATCGAACTCGACTACTGGCCCGACGCCGCTTATCCGCGTATCGGCCTCGGCATTCGCGGCGTCGAGGAACTGGTCTCGCCGGAGGCGAAGAAGATCGCCTCCATCGCCGATGCGGCGCTCGTCTCCGTTGGCTTCGATGCGTCGACCGAAAGCGAAGGCTTCGACCGCACGTATGAATTGCCCTTCGGCCAGGACCAGTTGATTCAGGCCGTCATGCACGCCAATCCGCACACCATCGTCTCCATCACCGCCGGCGGCAACGTCGACATGCATCGCTGGCTCGAAGCCGTTCCGGCGCTGCTCCATAACTGGTACCCAGGTCAGGAAGGTGGCCATGCCCTCGCGGAGATTCTCCTGGGACAGTATTCTCCCGAAGGCCATCTGCCCGTCAGCTTCGAGCGCTCCTGGGACGAGAACCCCGTTCACGACAACTACTACGCCGCGCCCGTGCCCAAAGGCGAAACACCGCACGTCAACTATAAAGAGGGCGTCTTCCTCGGCTACCGCTACTACACCACCTATGACAGGAAGCCGCTCTTCCCCTTTGGCTTTGGCCTGTCTTATACAGCGTTTTCGTTTGCAAACCTGAAAGTCTCGCCGGAACAAACCAGCGCCGATGGGCCGATCACAGTCTCCTTCGACGTCACGAACACCGGTCAGCATGCAGGCGCCACCGTAGCTCAGGTCTATGTCGGCGATCCTTCCGCTGCCGTCAAGCGTCCGCTGAAAGAGCTGAAGGGTTTTGAAAAGGTCCGGCTTGGGCCCGGGGACACGCACCACGTCAGCATCGCCCTCAACCGCCGTTCACTCGCGTATTGGAGCGAAGACACGAAAGCCTGGCAGGTCGATCCCGGCAAATTCCTTATCTTTGTCGGTGATTCGTCAGACAACACGCCGCTCACCCAGGACTTCCAGGTTCAGTAAGGAAAGGGCGGCTCGCCCAACGCCGGTCGCCCAGCTCTTCACGCGGCGAAAACAAACCATACCCCGCCACGATGCGTTGAATCCGCCGATCCCGCGACCTCAGAGGTCATTAAACAGGCTCTGCTTGCCCAGCATCGCGATCACCTGGCTCAACGCCGACTGCTGCGTTTGCGCCGTGCTCAGCTGCGTCGCGACCTGGCCGATATCCGCCTGCATCATGGTTGTCTGCGCCGCCGTCAGCTGCGTCGACTCCCCCTGCGTGTAGTTTTCCGCGGTCTCGATCCGCGACAGCGAGTTGTCGATGATCACGCGCTGCTGCGTTACGTAACCCAGCGCTCCGTTGAGTTGCTGTGCGTCCGCTTCGGCCGTCGGCCCCGCTGTCCCCGAGGAAAAATCCGCGATCAGGTTATTCAGCGTCCCCAGAACATTGTTCCCATTGGCCAGAAAGAGCTGGTCCCCAGGAATGTTCAGCTGAATCTTCTGCCCATTCGGCGTCTCCAGATAGCTCACGCTGTTCGGCGTGTCATCGCCGTTGTAGGTCACTCCCGACGCCGCCGAAGAGTCCAGCGTAAACGGCTGTGTCGTGCCCTTGCTTCCTGAAAATACGTATTGCCCCAGATACGTCGTGTTGGCCATCGACAATACCTCATTCCGTATCCCCGTCAGCTGATTGCTGATCGACTGCAGGTCGCTGGCATTCAGAGTCCCGTTGTTCCCCTCCGTCGCCAGCGAAACAGCCGACGTCAGCTGGCTGACCACCGTGCTCAGCGCCGAGTCGGTCACCTGCAGCATGCTCTGCGTCGACGAGGCTGTCTGCGAAAACGTATCGTCGCCGCTGATCTGTGTCCCCAGCAGCACGTTTTGTCCCGCCGCAACCGGATCGTCGCTCAGCGCGTTCACCCGCGACCCGCTGCCCAGCTCTTCGGTCAGCTGCGCTTCGCTCCCTGTCGTCGCATCCAGCGATCCCACCAGATCATTCATGTACAGCGGATTGACCCTCATCGTTCAGCTCCCTGCCTTGCTTTGGCTATGCTCCGCCGATCCCACCGAGCCCTTTTTCATCGCCTTGCGCGGGCCCTCGAATGCCCTTCCTACGCCGTTCGCCTGTTGCGTTCCGGGTGTCTCTTTGGTTAGGAGTACGTCGTCTGCACACCCAGATTCAGCGCCGACACCATCACCTGGTCCAGCACAGTGAACAGCTTCGAAGCCGCCTGGTAAGACTGTTCCATCGTCGAAAGTTGCGACGCTTCGTCATTCAGGTTGACTCCCGAGATCGAACCAATCTGATCCTGAAGCTGCGTCAATGCTCCCTGCTGCGCCGTGTTCTCACTCGACACCTCCGACGTCAGGCTGCCCAGGCTGGTGACCATGTCCGAGAAGTCCACCGTTGGCGTGACTCCGTTAACGATCCCCGTGTTCTCCAGATTTGCCATGGCAACCGCGTTGCTGTTGTTCGCAGATCCGGCGCCGGCGGCCGCCGCCGCAATCTGTGTTGGATCGGTCATCACGACGGCAATCTGCGCCGCCGATCCCGTTGGATTCGCGACCGTCGCTCCGTCTGGCAAACTGAAGATTGGCGCTCCCGCATTCCCGTTGAGGTCCGAACCCAGCGAGTTTACGTGATTGATTTCCGAACCCACCGCATACGCCAACTCATCCAGCGCATTCTCGACCTGCGGAATGTCCTGATCCCGCGACGTCAGAATCCCCCCCAGTTGTCCGCCGCCCGACGTCAGATCGGATGTGATGTCCTTTCCCTCCGCGTCGAAGAAGTGCGTCACTCCGCCATCTTCGCCGCTCGTCACTTGATAGGCCGTTCCACCGGACACCAGCAGCGCCCCACCCAGAGTGGTCACGGTCAGCCCATTGTTTTCCGTCGAAACCATACGAATCCCGATCAATTGGGAAAGACTGGTCAAATCCTGTTGCCGCTGATCCTCCAGACTTCCCGCGTCCTGATTCGGGCTTGTCGTCTCAATCTGCTGATTGAGCTGAGCAACGTCCGCGAGCAGCGAGTTTGCCTGTCCCATCACGCTGGTGCTCTGCTCATCGAGCGATTGCTGCTGGCTTCCAAGCTCCGCGGAGGTTCCATTGAAGTCCTGGGCCAGCGTTGTCGCCGCGCTCAACACGCTCTGCCTCACCGCCACGTCTGCCGGACTCCCTTCAAGAGACGAAAGCGCATTGAAGAAGTTCGACAAGTCATTGCCAATCCCGCTGGCAGAGCTCGTTCCCGTACTGGTCGCGCCCGAAAAAAGCGCCTGTATCTGATTCAGCGCCCCCAGCCGCGCCGACGAAGCGCTCTCGGTCTGCGTTTGCTGCTGCATCGCCTGCTCCAGCACACGGTCCCGTTGCGACTGCGCCCCCGTCATCTGCACACCCATGCCAACGTTGACACCGCCGATCGAGGTCGAGTCGGTTTCCTCCCAGGTCGGCGTCTCCAGCGTGTAGCCGGGAGTATTCACGTTCGCCGTGTTATTCGCAACAACGTCGAGAGCCGCCTGATCCGCGTCCAGCGCCCCTGTCGCGATGTTGAATGCCGTGCCGATCGTGGCCATGGAAATCCGCTCTGAATCCGTCCCCGCGGCTCAACCTGCGTCCGCGTTCGCTCTGACGGCTCCTCTCCTCCGCTTCCCTTCGCCGGGCACGCTCCCGGTCCGATTCGCTGACTCCCCGTCGCCGGTCCCGTGAGTCGCACCCCCGGCTCTCTCGCTGATCCCTCCGCGCTCAGTCCCCCAGCCGCCCATAACCGCCAGCTCCGCGCAGCAACCGGAGATTGCGACGCGTCAGCGTCAGAAGATATCCGAGCGTCCGCAGCCGTTCCCGCGCTATCGTCCGTTCTGCGGCTGTCTCCGGTCCTCTCGCCATCCGGCTCATCTCCGCCAAACCCTCCAGTTGCGCCGCGTCAGCATGCGCCAGCGCGTTGATTCCTGCTCCCAGCAATTCCACCACCGACATGCAAGCCGCCACTCTCGATTCCTCCCAACAGTCTCACGCCAAAAGCGTCACACACCTTCCCCGCGCTGACTCCGGAACGCGCCGCCCCACACACCTTCCCCGCGCAGAGACTCCGGAATGCGCCGCCCCACATACCTTCCCCGCGCAGACTCCGGAATGCGCCGCCCCACTACCTTCCCCGCGCAGACTCCGGAATGCGCCGCCTAGACGGCGACCCTCCGCGACCCCGCGCCGCGCCTACTTGCCCAGCATGTGATCGATCATCTTCCCCGCGACTTCGGTCGCCGGAACGTTATAAGTGCCGTTGGCCAGCGCCTGCTGGATCGCCGTCACTTTATCCATACGCACATCCGAATCCGGCGCCGCCGCTGCTGCAACGCTCGCCGCCGAACTCAGCGTCGCCTGATCCGTCCCCGCCTGCGGCCCCTGCGCGCTCGACGTCTCCGCCTTGCTCGCCGGACGTGTCACTTCCGGGCTCGAGAACAGCTGCTGCATTCCCTGGAGGCTGTTATTGACGTTCATTCATGGTCTCCTTCATTCCGTTTATCGGCAGCCAATCGCACTTCTTGAGTCCATTCTCCTGCCCCTTGCTCAGAAACTTCCAGTGTTTCCCGTTTTGGCCTGCCGAGGGGCCGCACCTTTGTAATGCTCGATGATCTTCGTCGCAATCCCAAAGCCGCCCCTCTCCGAGATGGCCTTCGCCAGCGCCTCCGACCCAAAGCTCATCAGCGCGCCATTGCTGCCCGCGCTGCTGTCGCCCTCCGCGCCGCCCGCCCCGTCCCCATCGTCGCCCGCGAGCGTATCCTCCTGCAACGGTGCGAGGAACTCCTTCATCAGGCAGGCCTCGAATTCATGCGCCGCCGGCTTGAGCCTGGGGTCCTGAACCGCCCCACCCGCACCCGCCGCGCCCGATGTCGCCCCCGCAGCACTGACCCCCGCAGCCATCGCCGCATGCATCAGAGCACCTCCAGTTCGGCTTCGAGAGCGCCCGCTTCCTTCATCGCCTGCAGAATTGAAACGATGTCCCGCGCCGTCGCCCCAATCTGCTGCAGGTTCTCGACCAGATCGTCCACCGTCGCTCCCTCTTTCAGCTGGATCCGGTTCGCCGGCTTGTCCTGCGCCTCGACCGTCGTCTGCTGGACGACCTGCGTCGATCCCTGCCCCAGAGCATTCGGCTGCGAAACCTCGAAGTGGCTGACAATGTTGACCACCAGCCCCCCATGCAGGATCGTCACCGGCTGCAGCGTCACATTGCCGCCGATCACCACCGTTCCGGTGCGCTCGTTCACCACGACCTTCGCGCGCCGGAAGACCTCGACCTCGACCTCTTCCACACGGGCCAGCAACGCCGGGATATCTTCATTCCCTGCCGGCTGAATTTCGATACGGCGGCTGTCGATCGCGTGCGCCACCGGGCGGCCCAGCTCATGGTTGATATCGGCCGTCACCGTCTGCGCCGTGCGAAAATCCGCATCGTCGAGCAGCACCGAGAGCGTCCGCATCTCGGACAAATCGAGCGGCACGCCCCGCTCCACAATCGCTCCCGAGGGAATGCGCGCCGTGGTCGGATAGTTCACCGACTTGCTGGTCCCGTTCGCCGTCACAGCATATCCGCCCAGCACCATCGGGCCCTGCGCCTGCGCATAAATCTGCCCGTCCGGCCCGTACATCGGTGTCAGCAGCAGGACCCCGCCCTCGAGGCTGCGCGCGTCCCCCGCCGACGACACCGTCACATCGACCTTATTCCCCGGCCGGGCAAACGGCGGCAGCGTCCCGGAAAGGAAGACCCCAGCCATGTTCCGCGTCTGCATCATCGAGGCCATCGCGTTCCCCTGCAGGCTCACGCCCATCCGCTCCAGCGCCGACTCGAGCGTCTGCAGCGGAAAAACCGTCTGCGAGCTGTCTCCTGTGCCATGCAGTCCCACCACGATCCCGTAGCCCACCAGCTGGTTGTCGCGAACCCCCTCGATCGAAGCAACATCCTTCACCCGCGCCAGCTTCGTCTTCGGCGCATCCTCGGCCGATGCCCTGGCCAGTCCCATCACCATCAGTCCCGCCGCCAGACCCCCTGCCCTCATCGCCACTCGAACCCACCGCCGCATCGTAGCTCCGCTTAGAAGACCAGTATCTTCTCGATCCAACGCACCACCGGATTCTGCCGGTAGGTCGCGTCGTTCACGATTCCCTTGCCCACCACTTCCAGCTCCATGTCGGTGATCGCCGTCGACATCACCTGGTTCTGCGCGTTCACGTCCTCGGGCCGCACCAGCCCCCGCAGCCGGATCAGCTGCGTCTGCTGGTTGAACGTCAGCTGCCGCACCACCTGGATCACCAGCATCCCGTTGGGCAGCACATCGGCCACCTCGCCGCCCAGCGTCGTCGTGATGCTCGAATTCGTGCTGCTCTGCCCCTGCGCGTTCAGCGACGACGCGGAACTCTGGTTCAACAGGTTGTTCAGCGCGTTGGAGGTCTTCAGCTTGCCCAGCAATGCCGACACCTGCGAGTTGGCCGTCGAAGCGCGCTGGTTCTTCACCGTGCCGTCCGTCGAGGCCGCCAGCGTCTCCGACACCACGACCGCGATTGGATCGTGCGCCCGCACCGCCTTCACATCGCTCACCAGGTTGGTCAGCCTGCCGGTTGCGCTCCAGATCGACCCCGCCGTCAACACCTCGGCGGCCTTCTCGGCGCGCACCCGCGCAATGTAGTCCTTCAGCGCCAGATCCGGTGGCGTGTTCGGCGGCGGCTTCGGCTGCCGGGTTTTCGCCCCAGCCCATGCCGCGGTCCCCAGACTCAGCATCATGACCAGCGCGGTGCGAACCATCCTCCTTACGCCCGATCGCATTACTTCCCAACCTTCCCCGGCGCCAGTTCCACCAGATCCGGCCCGCGCACGATCCCGCGCACCGTGGCCCCGCTCCAGGCCACTCTTACCGCCACGCTCTCCCCCACGCGCGCCGCTCCGAGGGCGGTTCCGGAGAGCTGCACCAGGGCCCTCTCCCTCCGTTGCCACAGGACCACCCGCATCCCGCCCTTCACCGCGGGAGGCGCCAGCGGAGCAGCGATCGATGCCCCCTGCCACGCCGCCGATCGATCCCGAGGCTCGCTCCACGGAATCTCCACCAGGGTCCCCGGCCGCTCCGGATGATCGCAGTCGCGCTGGACCACCCAGGCGCGGTCGAGTCCAAAGTCCCGCACGGTCGCCGCCCCGCCGCACGCAGCTCCACAGGGAGCCGCCGCCATCATCGCCGCCAGAATGACCAGGGCTCTCATCGCTCACTTCGCCATGTTGTTGACTTCGCTGTACATCTCATTGGCTGCGGTGATCACCTTCGAGTTGCTCTCATACGCGCGCTGGGCCAGCACCATCTGCACAAAGGCGCCCACCACATCCACATTCGAGTTCTCGAGATACCCCTGCTGCAGAGTGCCCAGCCCCTCCGTTCCGCCAGGATTGCCCAGCACCGGATCGCCTGAGGACAACGTCGCCGTGAACAGGTTCGAACCCACGCTCTCGAGACCCCCCGGATTGACGAACGTCGCCAGCTGAATCTGCCCCAGCTGCGCCGGGTTCTGTTGTCCGGGCAGCGTCGCATTCACCACGCCGTACTGGGTGATCGTTACCGCCGTGGCGTTCGCGGGAACCGTGATACTCGGCACCACCGGATCGCCGCCGGCATCGACCAGCGTGCCCTGGTTGTTCAGATAGAAATTCCCCGCGCGCGTATAGGCCAGCGTCCCGTCGGGCCGCGACACCTGAAAGAAACCCGTTCCCTGGATCGCCAGGTCCAGAGGATTGCTGGTCTGGTTCATGTCGCCCTGGTTCATGATGATCTCGGTCGCCGCCGGCTTCGTTCCAAGGCCGATCTGCAGTCCCGCCGACACCGTTTCCTGGCTCTGCGCCGCGCCCGGCGTCACCATGTTCTGGTAGATCATGTCCTGAAACTGCAGCTGTCGCTGGCGGAATCCCACCGTCGACGAGTTCGCCAGGTTATTGGCGATCGTGTCCAGATTCAGCTGCTGTGCGCTCATCCCGCTCGCCGCGGTATACAAAGCTCGAATCATTTGCTCCTCCTTCGCCCCGGGGCCGGCTACGACACGCGCGGCAAATCCTCGCTCGCCGTCCTGTCGAAATCGTTCGAGAACATCGAGACCGCCTTCTGCATCATCTCGGCCTGGCGCTGCATCAGCACCAGCTGTAAACTGCCGCCGATCACGTCCTGATTCGACGACTCGAGCGCGCCCTGATGAATTGCGCCTGTCGCTGCCGCGGGCTCAACCCCATCGGCCGGCCGATACCGGTTGGCGCCCTCGGCCTCAAGCGCCCCCCCGTTCGCAAATCCAAGAACCGCGATCTTTCCCGCGAGGCCTCCGTTGACCGAAACCGCGCCGTCGGTTCCAATCACGATGTCGCCGGAGGGCACACGGACCGGCTGGCTGGCGGCATCGAGCACCGGCTCACCCGCCTGGGTGGTCAGGGTTCCATCCTGCGCGCGCTCGAACTGGCCATTGCGCGTATACCGGATGCCCTGTTGCGTCTGAATGGCGAAGAAGCCGTCGCCTTCGATGCCGAGGTCGAGAGGATTGCCGGTCGGCGTCAGCGCTCCCTGTCCTAAATCGACACGGCTGCCGCCCAGCACGCCGAACGCATTCACCGTCGTGTTCAGCTGCGAGTCGAGCGCCCCGGGGCCCAGAATCGCCGAACGGAAGTAGTCACGCTCAGCCCGGTAGCCCGCCGTCCCCGCATTGGCCAGGTTGCCGGCCGCCACGTCCAGGGCCTGGCTGCGCGCCAGCCAGCCGGAATATGCCGCATAGTATCCGCTGTCCACCGCTTCGCCTCCCGCAGGATGTCGTTGCAGGAGCCGGGCCCAACAGCGATCAGGAAGATTAAAAGCTTCTCATGCGGGCAGCTCACAGAAGAGGGTGACCGTAAAAACCACCTCCTCGAAACGATAGCGCCGCTCGATGCGAATCGCGGCCCGCTGGCTGAACAGCTCGTAACTGGTTCCGGCCACCACCGTCGGCGTCGACAGCAGGCACCCGGACGCGAGCGCAGGGTCGAAGCCCTTCCAGGCGCCTGCAATCATGTTGCAGACCTCGCCGACCGCATCCCGCACCATGGCATCCACCTCGGTGATCGGGATCCCCGTCATCCGCTCCGCCATGCGCATGGCCGCCGCGCTCGAGGCGTGCAGCACCATGGACCCGCTCATCGCCCCGGCCAGCCCGATCACCGCGGAAATCGTTCCGTCATCGGCGGGAGTGCCCTGCGATGTCGGCGCGCAACCGCTGCCCAGCATCGTCGCAAACACCTCGTTGGTCGCGCGGTCCAGAAACGCCTCGAAGTGGCCGATGTCGATCTTCTGCTCCGCCGCCGTACTCGTTCTCTCTGCCATGGATCTCCCTCTTCCTTTTCCTTCCGGAGCCCGGCTCCTGCCCGGGCCCCGGAGTATGGTCCGTCTCCGGTTCGGTTCCTCGTCCGGCTGCCGCACCGGCCAGGGGGCGCGCTTCCATCCGCGCCTCCTGCCCGGTCCTCCCCCTCCCCGCCCCCGGGCGGAGCTCAGGCCGGAGCCAGCAGCGGCAGGACACGGTCCCGCACCTGGTCAGGCGTAAACGGTTTTCGAATGTATCCCTGCGCCCCGGCCGCCAGCGCCTCGCGCACGTGCTCCTCGCCGCTCTCCGTGGTGATCATCACTACCGGAGCCCCTTTGGCCAGCCCCAGGGCCTGAATCTGCCGCAGAAACTCGAGGCCGTCCATGCTCGGCATGTTGATATCGGAGACGATCAGGTCGGCACGCTCACGCTCGAGCGCCTCGATTCCCTCGTGGCCACTGCCCGCCTCCACCACTTTGGTCAGATTCAGCCCTGCCTGGCGCAGAGCCCGCTCGACTATCTTCCGCATGACCGACGAATCGTCGACAATCAGCACCGTTATTCCGGACATCGCGCAGTCCCCTCCAACCCCCTTATCGGCTGCGCGCGCTTTCTCTCTACCTCAAATTTTGCCCCGCCTCCCAGGGGTCCCGACGGTCGCCAGCAGGTCTTCGACTGCGTCGGCGGCAGGGAGCCCCGGCGGCGCCGCCTCCCGCCGCCAGAGCCGCAGCCAGTAGTAGTCGTGAATGCGCGTCAGGCGCGCCTCCATCGGCTTCGCGGCTTCGATCGCTTTCGTGATCGTCCGGCCCAGAACCCAGGAACTCGCCGCTTCGAGATAGCGCGCCGGGGGCGCCGGCGTCGCCAGAAATCGCTCCTGCGCGGCCCGGAACGCCGAATCCGGCGCGATGCCGGCGGCCACCCGCAGCCCGGTCATCCGCTCGACGGCATAACTCAGGCTGCGGTCGATGCGGCTGGAAAAGGCCAGATAAAGGAGCCGGCCACCGGGGGCCCCGACCGGCACGGCTCCGGCAGCCTCGGAGAGGAATCGGGGCAGGGCCGCAGCCACCTCCGCCGGCCGGTAATCGTCGAGCGAAAAGACCGGGCAGTTCCACTGCGCGCTGAGCGCCCGGGTCAGCGCCGGTTCGGAGAGCACGCCGCTGCGGAGCAGCCATTCGCCCAGCCGGATCCGCTCGCCGGTTTCCTCCGCCGAGCGCCTCTGGCCCTCGAGCGCCAGGTGGAGCTCGGCCGGGGTGATCTTATTCTGCTCGACCAGCATCAGCCCCATCGGAACCCGATGTGGATACGCCGTCGGAACCGCATTCCCGCCGGCCATCTCCCGGCGAAGGGCGGCTGCCACCAGATTCCCCATGCATTCCGGCGAGCAGGCCCAGCCTCCTTCGAAGCCCGGTACCCGGCGGCTGCGCCACAGCCGCATCCATCCGGTCGAGCATCGCGGATTGGCACAGTTTGGAAAGAACGACTGGGCGCGAGCCACCATGGCGCCCACTCCACCCGTTTTTGCTGTACGGTCCGCTACCAGAGACATCGAATGCTCTCCAGCCGCCGCACCGGCTCAGCGACCTCGGTCACGCGCAATCCGAAATTTCCGTTCACCAGCACCACCTCGCCGCGCGCCACAATCCTGTCTCCCACGATCAAATCCACCGGATCGGCCACCTGACGGTCCAGTTCGACGACGTCGCCCGGGCCCAGCTCCAGCAGTTCCTTCAGCTCCATCTCGCGCGAGCCGAAACGCACCGTCGCTTCGAGCTCCACCTCGAGCAGAAGATCGAAATTGCCTGCCGCGTGCCGGACGGCCGCCGGCGGCCCCGCCTGCGCCACCTGCTGCGGCTCACCGCCTGGCCCCCGGTTCCGTCCTTCCTTCCGCGCCTCGTTCCCGGGTTCGCTCCGCGTCCGGCCCGCACCGGCCTCGACCGACAGCGACAAACGCACGCGCGCTCCTCCCAAACCGAGCGCACAGGGTTCGGCGCCTCCCGGGGCTCCCCCTGCCCCGGACGGCGATGCCTTCCCGCCCATCCGGGAGGCAACGCTGGCCAGGATGCCGGACCACAGCTCCCGCACCATCTCGGCGTCCCCCTGGCCGACTTCGATCACCCGCGCTTCGATCAGAAAGGCGCTCACATCCTCCCGATGGGCGGCGACGGTCACGCGCGCCCCGGGGATCTCGATGGTGTCCGTCCAGCTCACCGCCGCCTCCGGCGCCTCGCCTCCGGCGGCGAGCGTCACCGTCTGGCCCAGTTCTCCACCGATCTCGGCCGCCAGTTTGCTGAGCCACTGCCCCCGCTCCTGCTCCCGCTCGCTCATTTCCTCGCCTCAGTGGCGGCCAGAAGATGCGCCGCCCGATGGTCGTCCTGCCCGACCGGCGTTGCCGAAAACAGCGTCACGCCTCCGGCGCGAAACTGGGCCGTGGTCCTCGAGGCGGGCAACTCAAACCGCAGGATCGAGCCCGGGCGCAACTCGCCGAGCGAGCTGGCCGGCACACGGACCGGAGGCAAATGCAGGGCGGTGCCGGCCCGGCAGGCGCTGGCGAGCTCCCGCACGCGCCGCCGGGTCTCAGCCGAATGGCGGCGCTGCCGCGAGCGTTCCCCGGCCAGCCGGCGCAGGATGGTGTTCGAGGCCACTGCGGGAAAGGCGAGGTTCAGCAGGCCGCTGATCTCGCCCAGCCGCAGCTCGAAGCTCAGGCACAGCGTCTTCTCCGAAACGGGAATCAGCCGCGGGGTCTGGGTCTGCATCTGCCGCTTTTCAAAGCTGAAGCTCAGGCCCACCGGCTGCCAGGCCGTGGTCAGCTCGCGGCAGATCGCCTCGACGACGCCCGACAGAATGGCCTCTTCGATGTCGGTCAGCTCGCGGGGCTCGCTGGGGCCCCCTTCGCCACCCAGCAGCAGCTCGATCATCGACGGCGCGGTGGTCAGATCCATCTGCAGCACGGAGATGGCCCGCAGGGGCTCGAGGCGCACCGAGCACACGTAGGCCAGTTCCGGGATGCGCAGCAGAAATTCGCTGAACTGGATCTGCTCGGCCGAAACCAGGCTGACCTGCACCCGGCTGCGAAACCAGGCGCCCAGGTGGTGCGTGAGATTGCGGGCAAAAATGTCGTTGATCATGCTGATGGCCCGCAACTGTTCGTTCGAGATCTGCCCGGACCGGTTGAAGCTCCAGGGCAGCACCCGGCTGCGCGGCGCCTCGGGCGCGGCCTGACTGTGCGACCGCGCCGCCTGAAACAGGGCGTCGATCTCCTCCTGGCCGAGTTCCTTCTCCATCGCCATCGCGCGCTATCTCCGTCCCCGCCCGAGATCCTGGAGGCGCGCCCGCAGGTGCACCACGGCCGAGGAATGAATCTGCGAGACGCGCGACTCGACTACGCCCAGAGCCAGCCCGATCTCCTTCATCGTCATCTCCTCGAAGTAGTAGAGCGTCACCACCAGCCGCTCCCGCTCCGGCAGCTGCTCGATGGCGCCGGCGAGCCGGTCCCGCATCTCTCCCCGCAGACAGTGGAAGAGCGGATCGTCCTCCGGATGGTTCGGAATGTAGGCCAGTTCCTCCTCGCCGGAATCCTCCGAGCGCTCGAGGTGCAGCGTGCCGATCTCCAGACCCTTCAGCTCGCCCAGCAGCTGCTGGTACTCTTCGAGTTCGAGGCCGAGCTCGCGGGCGACCTCGGGTTCGGACGGAGTCCGCCCGCACCGTGCCGTCAGCTGACGGATCGCCTCTTCGACCGCCCGGCCTTTGCGGCGCAGATCGCGCGGGCTCCAGTCGAGCGTCCTCAGGCTGTCGAGGATCGCGCCCCGTATGCGGAACTGCGCGTAGCTGCGAAACTGCACCTTCTTCGCCGGATCGAATTTGCGAAAAGCGTCGAGCAGGCCCACGGTGCCGGCGCTCACCAGGTCCTCCATGTCCACATGCTGCGGAAGCCGCTCGTGGATCCGGCGCGCCATCCAGCGAACGGCCGGCATGTGTTCGAGCATCATCCGTTGCCGTTCCTCTTCGCTCAGCGTGGCGGACTCGGTCGCGGCGCCGGCCCCGGCTCCCGAGGAGTCTTCCGCTCCCGCGCTTCCCCGCTTCCCCCCCCGGGGCTGCCCCGATTGTCTCCACGTCTCTGCTGACTGGCCTGCGTATTCCATCGCGCCTTTCCTTTTCTCCGACCTCTCCGACCTCGACCCTGTCCTCAACCCCTCGACCCCGATCTACGTCCCCTGGCGCACAATGCCCACGGCGCGCACCGGCACCTCCGGCGGAATCTCTGCCGGCGCAATCACGGTCAGACGCGGCAGCACAGGCTCCAGCCACCGCCGCAGGTGATACCGCGCCGGACTTGCGCAAAGGAGCACGGGCTGGGCCGAAGAAGCCCCCGGGCCCATGAGAGTTTTCAAAGAATCCGTAATGCGCTTCAAAACCGGTGTGTTCGGGCCCGCGGTCAGCTGCCGCGCAGCCGGGTCGGGAGCAACCAGGCCCATCAGCTCTTCTTCGAGCGCCGGTTCGAGCGCGATCACCCGCAGCGTCCCGTCGGCTTCGATCAGCGGCTGCGTCAGCCGGCGCCCCAGCGCCTGGCGGGCAGCCTCGACCAGCTGCGGCAGCCCGCGATTCTGCGCCCCGGTCTCGACCAGAGCCTCGAGGATCGCGCCCAGATCCCGGATCGAAACCCGCTCCCGCAAAAGCTGCTGCAGCACCCGCTCCACCTCGCCCAGCGACAGGATCTTCGGCACCAGTTCTTCGACCAGCTTCGGATGGCTCTCCGAGAGCGAATCGAGCAGCCGCTTGGTCTCGGCTCGTCCCAGCAGCTCGTACGCATGTTTTCGGATCAGCTCCGCCAGATGTGTTCCGATCAGCGTTCCCTGATCCACCACCGAATAGCCGGCCGCCAGCGCCTCGTCCTCTGCTGCAGGCAGGATCCATCGCGCCGGAGCGCCGTAGGCCGGCTCCCTCGTCTCCTTGCCCTCGAGCGGCCGCGGCCGGGGCTCGGTCGAGACGGCCAGCAGGAAGTTCCCTTCTGTCTGCCACCGCCCGATCTCGATGCCCCGCAGCGAGACGACATACTCCCGCGCCTTCAGCCGCAGATTGTCCGAAATGTGCACCGGCGGAATCAGGAAGCCCAGCTCCTGCGCCAGGTGCCTCCTCAATGTCTTTACACGGCCCAGCATCTGGCCGCCTTGTTTTTCATCCACGAGCGGGATCAGCTGGAACCCGATCTCGAGGCTCAGGTCATCGAGCTTCAGCGCCGCCGCCAGATTCTCCGGCTTATCCGCTGAGGCCGCCTTCTTCGCCGTTTCCGTCTCCGCCTCCTCCGCCTGGGGGACCGCGCGCTTCGACACGCGGCTCCCCACGTACCCCAGCACCGCGGCCGGCAACAGAAACGCGAGCTTCGGCAGCCCCGGGATCAGACACAACCCGCCCAGCACGCCGCTCGCGACATAGAGCGTCGTGCCCCTGCCCAGCAGTTGCGCCCCCAGTTCCGTCGTCAGCTGTCCTGCCGACGAGGCCCTGGTCAGCACCATGCCCCCGGCCACAGACACCAGCAGCGACGGGATCATCGTCACCAGCCCATCGCCCACCGTCAGAATCGTGTAGGTCCTGACCGCCTCGCTCAGCTCGATGCCCTGCTGCAGCGTCCCGATCAGCAACCCGGCGACGATGTTGATCGCCGTAATCAGAATCGTCGCCAACGAGTCGCGCTGATTGAAGCGCGCGGCCCCGTCCATGGCTCCGTAGAACTCCGCTTCGTGCGCGATCGCCGCCCGCCGCTTCCGCGCCGTGGCTTCGTCGATCAGCCCCGCGTTCATGTCCGCGTCGATCGCCATCTGTTTGCCCGGCAGCGCGTCGAGGGTAAACCGCGCCGTGACCTCCGCGGTGCGCACCGCGCCGTGGCTGACCACCAGAAACTGAATGGCGATCAGGGCGAGGAACAGTACAAACCCCACAACATAATTCCCGCCCACGACGAACTGCCCAAACGCCTCGATCACGTTGCCCGCCGCCGCTGTTCCTTCGTTGCCGTGCAGCAGGATCCTCCGGCTGGAGGCGATGTTCAGCGACAGGCGAAACAGCGTCAGCAGCAGCAGCAAAGTCGGAAACACCGAGAAGTCCACCGCGCGCCGCAGTTGCACGGCCGACAGAAACACCAGAATCGAGGCCGCCATCGAACAGGCCAGCAGCATGTCCATGACGAAGGCCGGCACCGGCACCACCATCACGAACAGCACGCTGATCGCCGCCACCGGCAGCACCATCGTTCGCAGCCCTTTCGTCCAGTTGCCCGGCACTCGTGCCCCTCCCAGAGCGATTGCACCCGCGCTCATTCGATCGGCCTCCATCCCCTGGTCATCCCTTTCTCAGCGCTTCGGCTTCGCATCGGCGCCTTCCTGTCCGGCGTTTCCGCTTTTTGCGCCGCGCGCCGCAGCCTCGGCCCGCTCCCTCCGCACACGCTCCTCGACCTCGCGGCGGTAGAGCCACGCCAGAATCGCCGCCACGGCCGCATACAGCTCATAAGGAATCGTCTGGCCCTGCTCCACCTGCCGGTAGAGCGAGCGCGCCAGCGGCGGATTCTCGACGATCGGCACCCCTGCCCACTGGGCCTCCTCGCGAATCGCCGCCGCCAGCAGATCGCGGCCCTTGGCCACGACGCGCGGCGGATCCATGGTTTCGAAGCTGAAGCTCAGCGCCACGGCATAGTGCGTCGGATTGGTCACCACCACCGAAGCGCGCGCGATATCCGCCTTCATCTGCCGCCGCCGCATCTGCCGGCGCAGCCCCCGTATGCGCGATTTCACCTGCGGGCTGCCTTCCATCTCTTTGAACTCGTCCCGCAGATCCTGCTTCGTCATGCGCAGACGGTCCTCGCGGCTCCGCCACTCCATCACGTAATCGATCCCCGCCCACGCCAGAAAAATCCAGGCTCCCTCGACCAGCAGGTTGTACATCTCGGCAAAAACGTCCGGGTACTGCTCGGTGCTCAGCGGCGGAACCTCGGTCTGCGCCTCGATGGCGCGCACCGCGAAGAATCCCAGCGCCAGCACCGGCACCAGCGACTTGCCCAGCCGCACCACGCCGCGCAGCGAGAAGATGTTCTTCGCGTTCTCTACCGGATTGATCCGCTCCGGCTTCGGCGTGAGCGCCTCGAAGTTGAACGACCAGCCGCCGCCCTGCGCGATCCCCGCCGCCACCGCCCCGGCCAGCGACGCGAGAAAGACAATCCCCATCGGCTCCAGTGCCTTCAGCAGAATCGCGCGCATGGCCATCGCGGTTTCGACCGCCGAGGAGCGCTCCCACAGCACCGGCTGTCCCAAAGCCAGCAGGTTCCGGTAGGCGCCCGCCCATCCGGCGACCCATTTCGGCGCCACCGAGCCCAGGACATAGACCCCGGCCAGCATCCCCGCACCCGCCATCAGATCGCGGCTCCGCGCGCGGTCGCCCTTCTCGGCGGCCTTCTGCCGCCGGTGGGGTGTGGCCTGTTCGGTGCGGTCCCCGGGCATAGCTAAGCCGTCCCCGCCGACCCGGCCAGCAACCGTCCGGCGCTGTCGAGCAGAGCCGCGAAATGCGCTTCAATCCAGTGCGGCCACAAAGCCAGCGAGCCGATGAGCACCCCGTAGCCCAGCATGGTCTTCAAAGGCACCGTGATCGACATCACCGGCAGCGTCGGCGCCAGCTTCCCAGCCAGCGCCACCGACAGTTCCGCCAGCAGCGTCGCCGCCATCACCGGAGCCGATAACTGCAGGGCTGCCGAAAAAATGCCTCCCGCGATCGTCACCAGCGCCCATCCCGCCCTCGGGTCGAGCGTCACTGTGCCCACCGGCGCCGTCGCAAAGGTCCGCAGCAGCGCGGCCAGCATCGTCCGATGGAGCCCCGCCCCCAGGATCGTCAGCGTCCCCAGCAAACTGAACATCTGTCCCATCAGCGGCGTGGCGGCCGGCGAGTTCGGGTCCATCAGGTTCACCAGCGAGAAGCTGAACTGGAATCCCAGCACCTGGCCGGCGAAATTCAGCGCCTCAAACAACAGTGAGAGCGTCAGCCCGAAGACCAGCCCCACGCTCAATTCCCCCAGCACGGCCAGAATCCCCAGCTCGGCGTGGGCCCTCGGGAAGGCCGCCACGATGGGCGCCACCAGAAACGAAACCGCCAGTACGAACCCGGCCTTGATCCGCGTTGGAATCGCTTCGGACGAGAACACCGGAGCGAAGACCATCAGGCCGCTGATGCGCACCAGCACCAGGAGCATCGCCTCCAGCATCTGTCCCCAGTCCGCGGTCATCCCTGCCCCAGAAACCGGTGAAAGTCCGAGAACAGCCCCAGTGTGTAGCTCATCAGCCGGTTCAGAAACCACGGCAGCGCCGCCATCAGCAGACCCACCACAATCAGCAGCCGCGGCACCGTCGAAATCGTCTGATCCTGCAGCGAGGTCAGCGTCTGCAGCAGGCTGATCACGAAGCTGGTCACGCAGGCCGCCAGCAGAACCGGCGCTCCAAGAATCAATGCCTCCCGCAGTAAATGCCGCATCAGTTCCGCAGCCTCATCCGGTCCCATCGCTCCCCCTTCGAAGGTCCACGCCCGCCCTCCGTGGTTGCAGGAGCGCGTATATGTAATCCCTGAGCCCTCATCCCCCCATACCCAGGTCAGAAGCTCTTCAGCAGGGAGCCGGCCAGCAGGTTCCACCCATCGACCATCACGAACAGCAGAATCTTCAGCGGCGTTGAGATCACCACCGGCGGCAGCTGGAACATGCCGATCGAGGTCGTGATCGAAGCCACCACCATATCCACCAGAAGAAACGGCAGAAACAACACCGCGCCAATCTCAAACCCGGCTTTCAGCTCGCTCAGCATGTACGCCGGCACCACCACCTGCATGGGCAAATCCGCGGGCTTCGCCGGCCGCGAAGTCATGGACGCCGCAACAAACAGCGCCAGATCCTTCTCCCGCGCATAGCGCAGCATGTAGGCCTTCACCGGCGCCGATCCGTGATCGATCGCCTCCCAGCCCGAAATCTGCCCCGCCCGGAACGGCTCGACCGCTTGCTGATCCACCTCGATCAGAACCGGCTGCATCAGGAACCAGGTCATCATCAGTCCCAGCCCCATCAGCACCTGATTCGACGGCGCGGTCTGCGTCCCCAGCGCCTGGCGCAGAAAGTGAAATACGATCAGCAGACGCACCATCGGCGTCATCGACAAAATAATCGCCGGCAACAACGTCAGCAGCGTCAGCGTGAAGACGATCGTCCACGGAATCTGGTTGTTGTTGGCGATGTGTCCGGACAGATCGAGGCCCGGCAGCGCGCTCGGCGCCTTCGCCACGGCCGCCAGCAACAGGGTCACTGCGCAGGCTCCCGTTTGCGCCGCCGGTGCGCCGGAACTTCCATGATGGGCGTAATCGTCTCGCTGCCCATCGCCAGCAGCACGCTCTTGCCCCGGCAGTTCACCAGCACCAGCGACTTCTTCGGTCCCAGATTCAGCCGGCCCTCGAGGCGAATCGGCATCTCCCCGGCCGTCGGCAGGCTCATCAGCTTTCGCAGCCACAGCCCCATCTTCATCGTCCAGCTGTAGCGCGGCATCGGCGTGCTTCCATCGAAGACAGGATTCAGTACCATGCCCATATTTCTCGTTCCCCTCCCCCGTCCCGGTTCACCGGCCCGCGTAATCTCCATCCCCTGCTTCACGTGTCCTCGCCTTCGCTCTGCGCCAGCCGCGTAATCTCCATCCCCTGCTTCACGTGTCCTCGCCTTCGCTCTGCGCCAGCCGCGTAATCTCCATCCCCTGCTTCACGTGCCCTCGCCTTCGCTCTATGCCAGCCGCGTAATCCGCACCGCCAGCTGCTGGTCCAGAACTTCGAACTCCGACCACAAAAGCAGCGCGCCTCCACAGCGCAGCGGCACATCCTGCGTGTGCTCGTGCACCGTCTCCACCACCGTGCCCTTTTCCATCGAGAGCAGGTCCTGGACCCGAAACGAATGGACGCGCAGCAGCACATCCACCTGCATCGGCAGCCGGTCCAGACGCCCGTCTGTCTCTTCCTGTTCCGGCTGTTCTTCTTCGACTGACGGCTCGCGGACCGCCAGCGCCTGCGTTCCGGCGGCCGGCGCTGCGCCGGGCCGTGCCATGGGTCCGCCAGCCGGGGGTCCGCCCGTGGGTCCACCCGCAGCCGGCGGCGCTGCGGGTGCTGGAGCCGGGGCCCCCGCCGCAACCGCAGCCATCCCGTTGTCGTTTTCCGCTACCGGGGCCATCGCACTGCCCGTGCGTGCGTTTCTATGGCCCAATTCAAGACACCCAGATTAGAGCCTTCTTATCCGCCGCCGATTCATCCCCATCCGCACGCCGTCAACCACGGAGAATCAGCACCTTACCGCCCGCCCTCAAGCCGTTACCGAAGTGCCGCTCTTCAGCGTGAACCAGAACGTCGCGCCCTTCTCCACAGCCCCCTCCGCCCAAATCCGCCCCCCGTGCCGTGCCAGAATCCGCTGCACCGTCGCCAATCCAATCCCCGTCCCCGGAAACTCGCTCCGGCTGTGCAGCCGATGGAACGGCTGGAACAGCTGGTCGTTCAGCTTCGGATCGAACCCCGCCCCATCGTCCCGCACGTAATACACCGTTTCCCCGCGCCGGTTGATCGCCCCGAACTCGATGCACGCCCCCTCGTGCCGCGACGTGTACTTCCATGCGTTCCGAATCAGATTGTCCAGCGCCACACGGATCAGCCCCTCATCCGCCTCCACCGGCGGCAGCTGCGCAATCATGAACTCCGCACGCCGCTCTGGTTCGCCACGCTTCAGATCCTCCGCGATCTGCGTCACGATCCCCGTCAGATTCACCCGGCCCTTTTTCAGCGCCGCCGTGCTCGCCCGCGACAGATTCAGCAGGTCGTCGATCAGCGACGCCATGTTCCGCGTCGCCAGCTTCAGATGATCGAGTATCTCGCCACGCTCCCCCTCCCGCTTCTCGCGGTCCAGGCTCTCCAGGATGTACACCATCCCCTGCACCGCATCGAGCGGCCCCCGCAGATCGTGCGCCACCGTATAAGAGAAGGCCTCCAGCTCGCGGTTCGCCGCCCGCAGCGCCGCCGTGCGCTCCTCGACGCGCGCTTCCAGCTGCTCGCGCCCCCGGTTCAACGCCGTGTCCCGCTCCTGGATCTGCACCAGCATCTCGTTGAACGCTTCCACCAGCACCGAGATCTCGTCCTTGTCCTTGTGCTCGGCCGCCCGCACCGAATAGTCCCGCTCCCGCGATACCTTCCGCGCCGTCTCCGCCAGCGCCACCAGCGGCTGCGCCACCAGTTTCCGCGCCGTCCCGCTGATCAGCACCCCAGCCACCATGCAGATCAGCAGCACCCCGCACGCTATCAGCAAATACTGCCGCGCCCGCTGCCCTGTCTCGTTCAGCTCGGCCGTGATGTAAACCGTTCCCGCCGGTTTTCCCTGGAACACGATCCGGTGCGCCAGCAGCACGTGCGTTCCCTTCACCCAGGCCTGGTCTTCTGTTCCCGCTTCCATCGGCATCGCCACCGGCAGCGGCACGTTCGCCGCGCGCTGATACGAAGCGAATGTCGTTCCGTCATTCGTCTCCAGCGTCGCCGACGCCACATCCGGCGAGCTGCGCAGAGCCTGCAGGGTCGTTCCCGCGCTTTGCGGGTCGTCAAACGTTAATGCCGATACGCTGTTGGCGCCAACAATTTGTGCCGATGTTGTCAAGTTTCGGATGAGGTTCTGCCGGAACGAAACCAGATCGTAGAAAAAGAACGCCATCACCGCCAGCACCAGCACCGTGGCGCTCACCACCACATTCATCCACATCAGCTTGGCCGAGATCGACCGCGACCCTGGTTTCATCGCGCTCCTCCCGTCCCCGCCTTACCCGTCACCGTGACGGCTACTTTCAGCAGCTCCGAGCTCAGCGCCACGCTGTGCCGGTTGCACGCCTCCAGATTCACCGAGAAACGAACATGATCCTCCACCTGCACAAACTGGATCATCCCGCCATGCGCGATAAAATCCGGCGCATCCCCAACCGTCAGTATCGGCTTCCCCTCCGTAGCCGCCAGAAAACTCTCCGCCTCGTTGCCCCTGGTCGCGCCCACAAACAGAATCGAGCAGGCTCCCACTCCATCCGGCCGGTCCAGAGTGCGTTCCGTCAGCGGCCGCCCGTCGATCTGCTCGCCCTCCACCAGCTTGCCGATCGTCCGTCCAAACGAATCGTCACCGGCCACGCACACCACCATCGAACCGCGGCCGGCGCCCTCGGGCCAGCGCACGAATTTCCCAAAGTTGTAGAGGTAGGCCGCCTGCACATCGTCCCGCGACGGCTTCTGTGCCTGTGCCCACGGCACGATGAGGACCCCAAGCGCCGCCACCGCGGTCAGCAGCACACGCGCCGGACCACGCCACCCGCAAATCCCCTGCCTCGGCCTCTGGAGATTCACCACCATGTCAACGGCGCCGTCGCCTCATCTCGACCACTCTACCCCACCCCTGCGGCAACGCACCCGGACCATTCCGAAACACAACTCCAGCGCGCCTTTTGAATTTTATTGACCAGCGCAGAGCCCGTCACGGTGCCAGGAGAAAAAGCGCCGGCCGGCTCTCGTCGCGCAGGCCACGCCCGGGGAAAACCGACAAAACGCTGCGCCGTCGTGAGATGTTCCCCTTCAGCCGCACAGTTGTCCCGTCAGCGTCACCGCTTCCGGTGAATCTGTAACCGTTTTGGGTGATTATGCCGTGCCGTCGGGCTGAAGCACCGGCCTCGCAAACTCCGCCAGCTTCGCAACCAGCTTCGCCGGCTCGCCCTTTCTCACAAAGGCCTGCGCGTGCGGCGCGATGTCCGCCGGCAGATCGTACACATCCGAAAGCACGATGATCGGCGCATGCGGATACCGTGCCCTCGTCGCCTCTGCCGCTTCCACCGCCGTCAGCTGCCCCGTCAGCCGGTAATCCATCACCACCACATCCACCCCGGCCTCGGGATAATCGATCCGGTCGCCTGTCACCAGCGCCGGCAATGCCTCATAGCCCGCCTGCGCGACGATCCACCCATAGATCCGCAAGTGGCTCGGATCGTCATCGATGATCAGTACACTGGCCCTGCCGTCCACGTGTTCTCCGGCCTGAAGAATCAGAGTCCTCACCCCGTTACGCGGCGCGAAACCGCCGCCCGCCGCTCACACAGCAACTCTGGGGAACATTCCCGCTCATCCTACTTCGCCCACCCCCCCAAACACAATGCCTAAAGCGTGCCGTTGACCCCGCTTGAACCTCTCGCCCAAAGACCTGGAGCCACGAGACCGCGCCTCGCTGCTATCTCTGTGCTCTCTGTGGCGAAAAGTCCGCCCCAGGTCCCGCATCGCGAACCGCCCCATGCAATTTTTCGCGCCGAAGAGAGTAAACTTCTCTATCCCACGCGGTTCCGGAAAATCGGGCTTCACACCTTTCCGGATTCTCCGCGCGGCAGGAGGTGCGGTATGAAGTTGGCTAACCGGTTCGCTCTCTTTCTTGCGGCGTCAGCCTGTACGCCATTCCTCGCCGGATGCAACCGGCACAGCAGCGCCGAGCACTTCTACCTGGTCGCCGTCAACACCAAGCTCGCCTATTGGCAATCCGCAGCCGCTGGACTCGACAAGATATCCAAAGAATGGGACGTGCAGACCCAGATGCGCGGCCCTGCCACCTTCGATCCCCAGGGCCAGGTCGATGAGTTTCGTTCCGTCGTCGCCCTCAAGCCCGCCGGCATCCTCGTCTCCGTCGCCGACGCCAAACTGATGCAGCCCGAGATCGACGCCGCCATCGGCGCCGGCATTCCCGTCATCACCGTCGACTCCGACGCCCCCAACAGCAAGCGCCTCTACTTCATCGGCACCAATAATCGCCAGGCGGGCCGCCTCGGCGGCCGAGCCCTCGCCGACAAATTAGGCGGCAAAGGCACCGTCGTCTTCTTCACCAATCCTGGCCAGCCCAACCTCGATGAGCGCCTCGACGGCTACAAAGACATCCTCGCCAGCTCACCTGGAATTCACATCAAGGAAGTCGTCGACATTAAGGGTCAGAGCACCGCCGCCTTCGACTACGCCGAGCACGCCCTGCCCCTCACCGGCAAGGATCGTGTCGACGCCTTCGTCTGCCTCGAAGCCTCAGCGGGCAAGGAAGTCGGCGAGGTCCTCAAGCGCGGCAACACCAAAGACCGTGTCGTGATCGCTATGGACGTCGACAAGGACACCCTCGACCTGGTCAAGGACGGCACCATCGCGGCCACCATCGCGCAGAAGCCCTTCACCATGGCCTACGTCGGCGTCAAAATGCTCGACGACCTGCACCACTACCCGCTCGCCTCTCTCACCAAAGATTACGAGGTCGACCCCTTCGCGCCCATCCCGGCCTTCATCGATACCGGCTCGGCGCTCGTCAACGCCATCAACGTCGATCAGTTCATCCAGGCCCAGCAGGGCGCTCCAGCGCAGTAGCCCGAGCACCGGGCTCTGCCGTAGGGTCCTGCGCTGAGAGGGGGTCAAGCCCTCACCAGGTGGTTGAATCGACTGGGAGCGCGGGCGCAGCAAGGGCCGGCCGGCATGTTAGCTGATCGGTTAACACGCGAGGGAGAGGCTTTTGTATCAGGGCATGACTTCAGTCGTGCCGAGAAGCGGAAACATCGGTGACACGGTATAGATCTCTCCCTAACCGATGCTGTCATCCTGAGGAGCGCAGCGACGAAGGATCTGCGGTTGCTCTTCTGCCGCGGTTCGCTCCAGGCTTCCGGTTTGCCGGTTATTTGCTCAAAGCGGTCCTTCGTTTTGCTACACCGCAGTTCTCGCGCACAGATTGCGTTCCTGGCACGATCACTCCGAGCAGAGCAGTCAACCCCATCACAATCCCACCCCGGAACCCAAAGAAGCCCTCGCTTCGATCGATAGCAGTCGTTGGGTGCGTGGAGGTCCAGATGAAAAATACTGCGAGAGCCAGGGTGATGAAACCGATCACTACCGCAAGTACCCAGAAAACTCGACGCCCGAAATGGGCAGGCGTCATAGACCGGATGTTACACCGGATAGTCTGGTGTTTGCCGCATGGTCGGCCATGCGGAACAATCGATGGCAGCCTTCACTCCAGCCACCGCCTCGGCTCTCCGCATGCCTTGCACACCCCATTAACCGAGTAGTTAACATGCACAGCTTTACCCCACCTCCCACCCAGTAGAATCAACAACGTGCAGGGGGCTTACCCCCCGTTTTGTCTGATGAGAACCCCCTTGAATAAACCCCCGCTTTGAGATGGATCGGCTTCACAATCTGCGGAAAAACTCGCCTCAGGCAATGAAAAGTGAAGGGGCATGACTTTCAGTCATGCCGTTAAGCTTGCTAATGAAGCGCGGCTTTAGCCGCTGAGTACCGAAAGGCTTCGGAGGCTGAACCACAGCTGTTCGCCAGCCCAAAAAGGCTTTCAGCTTCCCGCTTTCCCGCCGATTCCTGTCAAGCCTTTGTGAAAAAGTCCAAAGTTGAGCCGTTTTGCGGGCGTAAGCCCGCAGGCGAAATCCTGAGCGCAGCGAAGGATCCCGGGTTTTCCACAAAACTGTCAAGAGGGAAGCCCAAACTCCAAAGTTGAGCCGTTTTGCGGGCGTGAGCCCGCAGGCGAAATCCTGAGCGTAGCGAAGGATCCCGGGTTTTCCACAAAACTGTCAAGAGGGGAGCCCGAAGTCCAAAGTAATGACCTTTGACTTACCATGACTTACACGCCAAAACCACAAAAGATATTTGGCAGTCTAATTCTCTGGATCTGCTATCCTATACTTATAGAGTCAAGAAAGAAAAAAAGCTCCGCCCCAGGCGGGGCTTTTGCTTTTTCTGCGTCGAGTTTCAAGCTACAGGCCACAGGCCACAGGCTACAGGCTACAGGGAGGATCATGATGAATCAGCACAAAAACACGAATTGCGAAGCCGAGCCAACCAATCCCGGCGGCGCAGCGCCAGAGGAAAGGCAATGCGAGTACACCAAAGCCGACGGCAAAACCTGCCGGGACTGGGCCGTTCGCGGCCAGAAGTTTTGCTACCGCCA
>Ga0181520_10002347_pt1 | contig 35410 bp, 35 predicted proteins | sample PEATcosm2014_Bin_29_FD_132451 | JGI IMG/M metagenome (GOLD analysis project Ga0181520, IMG submission 132451) | Peatland microbial communities from MTU Mesocosm Facility, Houghton, MI, USA - PEATcosm2014_Bin02_30_metaG | ecosystem: Environmental > Terrestrial > Soil > Wetlands > Peat | place...
ATCGACAATGGATTCGGCGCGGCCTGCATCGCGTCACTCATCAATCATTTGTAGCGGCGCTGCTATGGCCGATCGTAGAAGCGGAAGAACAGGGACGGCTTGGCCACCGGCTCAGCACTCGCCACCAACACGGCGGCCTGTGCATCGCTCAGCGGCGTGAACTCGCGGGCAAGATTCACGTTCTCCTCAAGCTGCGCGATGGAGTCGCAACCGATGATCACAGTGCTGACGGGGCGCGAGAGCGTGTAGTACATGGCCTGGCGCATGGTGAGCGTGCCGGAGGTAGGCGCCGGAACCATGCCTTCCCACATGTGAGCCTGTTCCGAAAGCGGCTGCGGCGTCCACGTTGAGAGCAGGCGCCCACGGGCGGGAACCTTCATGCCGATGATGCCCATCTGGCGCTCGACGGCCAACGGCAAGAGCGCAGAGTTGAAGCTGTAGAAGTGCGGGTCCGCGGCGTTCATCGCCATCAGAATCGTGTCGAATGGATAGCGCTGAATTCCCTCGATGAGCGCGTCGGGGCGGTAGTGACCGGTGAGACCGAGGAAGCGAACGACCTTCTGCTCCTTCATCTCCAACAATGCTTCCATAGCGCCGCCCTTGGCGAAGACGTCGCTTATATCGGTCATAGTGCCGATGTCGTGCAACTGCCACAGGTCTACATGGTCGGTCTGGAGAAGCTCAAGCGATTTTTCGATCATGCGTAGTGAGCCGTCGCGGGTGCGTTCCTTCGTTTTTGTGGCGAGGAAGGCCATGTTGCGGCGGTGAGCCATCACCTTGCCCACGTACTGCTCGCTCCAGCGATCAGGACCGCCATAGATGGACGAGGTGTCAATGTAGTTGACGCCCAAGTCGAGGGCGCGATCGATGATGGGCACGGCGACGTCGAAGTTGTTCGCCTTCTCGAGAGCGGCCTGGCCACCGAGCGAGAAAATCCCAACCTTGTAGCCGGTCTTGCCCAGATTGCGCGTGGGCATGGCGTTTGGCGTGACGGGGTTCGAGGGAAGCGCGGGGAGGGTCTTCGTCGTTTCGGCCATCGCGGACTCGACTATCGCGGTCTGGGCCAGCAACGCGGCGGTTACCGCGCCACCGGTCTTCAAAAACTCTCGGCGTCCCTGGCCGCGCGTGGAAATCTGCTTTCGATCGCTCATCCGCCCCTCCTGCTTGAACCTGATGAATCCATCATATTCCCGGGCGCCAGTGAAAGAAAATGGCAGGCGATCCCGGGCGTCCGGCGGAGGAAATTGGATTCGTGCAGAATTAAGATTCGAGCGGCGAGGCCGTTCGGAGACCGGAGACAAATTTGAAGTCCGCTCAATTTGTCTGGCGCGAGACACGTGGAAGCATTAATCTTTCAGCACCACTACTTTCCCCGGAACGAGGAAACTATGTCGACTGTCTATCCCCAGGTGGGGGGCTACCCCCAATACCCGCAATACACGCCCCCTGCCTATCGCTTGTATGACGTGGGGGCCGTGTTCCTGGCAGCCTTCTTAGGCAGTCCCCTTGCAGGGGCCGTTCTCATCGCTTCGAATTACCGCAAGCTCGGTCAAGGCGGCAACGGCATTCTCGCGCTCATCCTGGGAGCGGCGGCGTCTGCGGGCTTGATCCTTTTGGGATTGAAATCGACGCAAAGCCCCGCGATTGCTTCCATTGTCTTGCTTGTTTGTACTGGCCTCGCCGCGAGGGAGTTGCAGGGCAACGCAATCAATACGCATGTCGCCTGGGGCGGGCAGCTTTTCTCAAAGTGGCGCGCGGTCGGGGTGGGGATTGTGACATCGCTGCTTCTTGGCTGTGGGTTTGTCGCCTACCTCTACTACACCGGACAACTGCAGAAGTTTATTACGCAAGTGCAGACACAACAGAAGCAAATTGAGACACAACAGAATCCGGCGCAGACACCACCGAATGCGGTGACGATCGGGACCAAGGACCAAGTGTTTTACTCAGGCACGGCAACGGCAAACGATGCCACGGCGCTGGGCAGCGCACTGAAGAACGCGGGGTACTTCCAGGATCGCGGCGTGACGGTGCTGCTCAGCAAGGGTCCAGGCGGCACAGTGATCGGGTTTGTGGTTCAGGACGGCGCCTGGAACCAGTCGGGCACTGTTGCTTCGTTTGAAGAGATTGCGCGGGGGGTGGCTTCGTCCGTCGGCGGTCTGCCCGTGCAGGTGCAACTCCTGAACAGCACCAAGACGGTGGAGAAGTCGGCGACAGTGGGCGAAGTGGATCTCGGCGGCGGCGACGCGGTGATTTACGAGGGCACCGCGACCCAGGCAGACGCTCAGGCGCTGGGCCAGCAATTGAAATCGATTGGATTCTTTCAGGGCCACGGGGCCAATGTGTTCTTGACGAAGGACGGCGGGACGACTCTCGCGTTCGTGGTCAGCGACGGCACCTGGAACAATCCCACAATGGTGAGTGACTTTGAAACCATCGTGCGCAGTGTGGCTTCGACGGTTGGCGGCCTGCCGATTGACATGCGCCTGGAGAGTACGACGCTTGTGGTGGAGAAAGACGAGACCTTGAATTAGAGAGAAGAGATCGGGAATCGGCGCCGGGCAGACCGCTTTCCCAGGTCTCAGTTTTGAGACCTGGGCTTCAGCCAATCCCGATCCTTACGTTTACGCCTGGGGCTGCGAGGGTTGCGGCTGGCGGTTGTGGCGCGCGCGGCGCTGGGCAAGCATCTGCTCAAACTGCTGCTTCTGCGGGTCAGTCAGGACGGCTTCGATCTTGCTGTTGGTGTCCTGCATGATTGCATGCGCCTTGGTGTGGCGATCCTGCTCGCTGAGCGATGCGTCGGCGCGCAGGGTGTGCATCTGCTGTTGGCGAGCGGTGAGGATGGGCGTGATCTGCGCGACCTGATCGCTGCTCAAGCCCAGGCGCTTGCCGAGATGCGCGGCGAACTGTTGGGGCGAGAAGTTGCGGTGCTGGTCGCCCGGCTGCGACGGCGCGGCCTGCGCCGAGTTTGCAGATGGGGCCGGGCTCGAGTTGGGCGCCTGCGCGAACACGATGCTCGCTGAAAGCAGCGCGCCCAGAATGATGGTTGCTTTGGTTGCGTTCATTTTGTTTTCTCCCTTGTGGCCTTGATTGTGTACATCGGCCATTGCGTGTATAGACACGCTTGCGGAAGGGAAAGTTTCGAGTGCGAACGCGGGGGTCAATCGATCGGTTGAAGGGGTTAATCTCGCAACAAAAAGATGGGTCTGCGCGCGGGTGGCTTACGTCTAATACGGTTCAGATTCGATTTTGCCGCAACAAGAAACCCTGGTTCCGATTAAGAAACCAGGGTTCCGGGCTTGAGCCGCGGTGAATCGCTCAACGAAAAATCAACCGGCCTTTTCGAGTAGGCAGAGCGAGAGATCGCGGCGCTCGACCATGTCCTTCGTAATCTCGAGATCGCGGACCCGCTTGTTCGAAGGCAGGTGGTACATGAGGTCGAGCATGAGCTCTTCGAGGATCATGCGCAGGCCGCGGGCGCCGACTTTGCGGGCCATGGCTTCGCGGGCGACGGCGCATGCAGCATCCTGAGTGAAGTGCAGGCGGACGTTTTCGTACTCGAACAGGCGCTGGTACTGCTTGAGAATGGCATTGCGCGGCTTGGTGAGGATTTCGATGAGCGCGGCTTCATCGAGCTCGTCGAGAACGCCCATGACGGGCAGGCGGCCGACGAACTCGGGAATGAGACCGTACTTGATGAGATCCTGCGGCTCGGTTTTGCGGAGCAGCTCGGTGTCGCGATGGGAGCGCGTGGTAGCCTGATCGGCATCTGCATCGACGGTGCGGAAACCGAGAGCCTTTTTGCCGATGCGGCGGCCCACGACGCGCTCGAGGCCGACAAAAGCGCCGCCGCAGATGAAGAGGATGTTGGTGGTGTCGACGGCCGTGAACTCCTGGTGCGGATGCTTGCGGCCGCCCTGCGGAGGAACGTTGGCGACGGTGCCCTCGAGAATCTTGAGCAGCGCCTGCTGCACGCCTTCACCGGAGACGTCGCGGGTGATGGAGGGGTTCTCGTCCTTGCGGCCGATCTTGTCGATCTCGTCAATGTAGATGATGCCCTGTTGGGCGCGAGTGACGTCGCCGTCGGCGGCCTGCAGAAGCTTGAGGATGATGTTTTCGACGTCCTCGCCGACGTAGCCGGCCTCAGTGAGCGTGGTGGCGTCGACAATGGCGAAGGGAACGTCGAGCATCTTGGCCAGGGTGTGAGCGAGAAGAGTTTTACCGGAGCCGGTGGGACCGATGAGAAGGATATTCGATTTGGCCAGCTCAACTTCGTTGTTGCGGGCCTTGTTCATCTGGATGCGCTTGTAGTGGTTGTAGACCGCGACAGCGAGTTTTTTCTTGGTCTGATCCTGGCCGATGACGTAATCGTCGAGGAAGCTTTTGACCTCGGTTGGCTTGGGGAGATGGCCAGCGGTAGTGGCGGGAACGTCACCGCCGCTGCGATCGTCGTCGAGGATGGAGTTGCAGACGGCAACGCACTCGTCGCAGATGTAGGCGCGCGGGTAATCGCTGGGCGACGAGATCAACTTGGCTACTGCATCCTGCGATTTATGGCAGAAGGAGCAGCGTAGCGCTTCCTCAGGCCCGGTGCGCGTCTTCATCGTCGTAGCTCCCCCAGAAAGAGTTTAGTCCAAATCCTGAAATCCGGCTATCTGCGAGGCCGGGCTAAGTTCGTGGACGGGCTAAGTACGGGGACGGTCGATGATTTCGTCCACGATTCCGTATTCCTTGGCCTGTTCCGCGTTCATGATGAAGTCCCGCTCGACGTCGCGCTCGATACGATCGAGCGGCTGGCCGGTGTGACGGGCGATAAGGGTGTTGGTGATTTCGCGGATGCGCAGAATCTCGCGCGCGTGAATGTCGATGTCCGTGGCCTGTCCGCTCAAGCCTCCCATCGACGGCTGATGGATGAGAATGCGCGAATTGGGCAGGGCAAAGCGCTTTCCCTTGTTACCAGCCAACAAAAGGAACGCGCCCATGCTTGCGGCCTGGCCGATGCAGTAGGTGACGACGTTGTTCTTGATGAACTGCATGGTGTCGTAAATGGCAAGGCCGGCGGTGATGGAGCCGCCCGGAGAATTGATGTAAAGCGAGACGTCTTTCTCCGGATCCTCGCCCTGAAGAAAGAGCATCTGGGCGACAATGAGATTCGCGATCTGGTCGTCAATGGGTGTACCAAGAAAGATAATGTTGTCGCGCAGCAGACGGGAGAAGATGTCGTAGGCGCGCTCGCCCCGGCTCGTCTGCTCAACCACCATGGGAACTAATGCCATTACTTTGTTAGCTCCTAGCTTCTAGCCTCTAGCTGCTAGCCTTTTTTGTGCCCGTGCGGGCTGTGTTTTCAAGGGCTCCTGCATCGGAGCCCTGAGTGCTTAGTCCATTTATGCGGGTAAGCGTTCGTACAAAACGGATGCAGTTTTGTCTCGCCTGAGTTGTTCCCTGATCCTATCCAGCCCACCGTCTTTGGTCAATCGTACTTTCAGGGCATCGAGAGGCTCGCGGGACTGGAGGGATACAATCTGCAACTCCCTGTCCAATTCCTCGTCACTCACAGTAATGTTTTCCTCGCCGGCGATGCGATCGAGGAGGACGTTTGTTTTCACTTCGGCCAGTGCGCTGTCACGCTGTGCCGCACGAAGGCGGGTGAAGTCGAGTTTGCGCATCTGCTCGGGCTGCATTCCCTGCGCGGCAAGGGCGCGCAGGCCACGCTCGAGCCGGGTGTCGATCTGGTCCTGGACAAGCGACTCGGGAACTGGGAAAGTGAAGCGCTCAGCGATCGCGGCGAACAGGCGGTCCTTGGTTTCGGCCTCGACGCTGCGGCGCTTGCGGCTGGCGATATATTCGCGAACGCTTGCCTCGAGCGCGGCGTAGTTTTCGTAGTGGCCGAGCTCCTTGGCGAAATCGTCGTTCAGCTCGGGCAGCGTGCGTTTCTTGATGGCCTTGACTTCGACGTCATAGGCAACGGTCTTGCCGGCGAGTTTTGCCTCGGAGTAGTCGGCGGGATAAATGACTTCAACCTTCAGCTCCTGTCCGGGCTTGACGCCGCGGAGTGAGTTGGTGAAGGCTTCGACCGTGTCTTTGCCGCCAATTTCGACCAGCGTGTTTTCGCCGGTGATCGGTTGGGCCTCGACGGGCTGCGCCTCGGCGGCGCCTTCGGGCGTGGTTGTGGCTGAATCGTCGGATTGGAAGGGCTGAATCTGGCCCTTGTAGCTGATCTCGGCCCAATCGCCGTCCTGGAGCGCGCGGTCTTCTTCGACCGGCTCGATGGTGGCGCGGGAATCGCGGAGGTGCTCAAGCTCGTGCTGGAACTCCTCCTCAGTGATTTCAACGGAGGGCTTGTCGACCTTGACGTCTTTGTAGCCGTCGATGGAGAAGGCGGGAAGGAATTCGAAGACAGCCTTGACGTGGAGCGGAGAGTTTTCTTCGACAGTCAGCTCGGTCACTCGTGGCTGGCCGACGGGACGAATTCCAAGCTCGGCGACACCCTTGTTGAAGCGCTCGGGGAGCAGCGTGTCGATCACTTCCTTGCGGATTTCGGCGGCAAAGCGGCGGCGGACGACGGATTCCGGCACCTTGCCGGCGCGGAAGCCGGGAATTTTGGCGTATTTGCGATAGTTGGCGGCGACTTTGCGCCAGGCCGCGGCGACTTCGTCGGCGGGCACATCGATGACCAGCTCGCGCGTGCAATCGGGATTGAGAACCGGGCCGTGCTGGTGGTCGTGAGCTGCTTCGGCGTGATCGTGTTCGTGCTCGGGTTCAGCCGATTCCGGTTTGCTTTCGAGGGTGCCGCTGGAAGTCAACGTTATACCTTCTTTGGACCTTTTTGGCTTTGGACCCTTTGGGCTTTGAACCTTGCCGGCTTTTGACCTTGCCGGGCTTTGGACCTTGCCGGGCCCGTGCGCCAATGTTGCGGCCACGAGCTGACATTGAAGGAAATACAGCGCCGTTTGGCCGGGATGATCTCTCTTTATCGTACGGGGGTTTCGAGGGCGGGTCAAACCGGCGGGAAGGCGGTTCGAGGAGGGAGGATCGACGGAGGCACGTTACTTTTCGGTCGGCAGGGGCTTGCGAATATGGGGCAGGAAACGTGGATGGGCCGCGCCGCACTGGGCGTAGTTGACTCGCGCTTGTTCGAGGCTGAGCTGACCGTTGACAGTGAGGCGCACTTCGGAGGCGTCATCGTCTTCCTGGCCGTCGTCTTCCCACCAGCAGACCGGGCAGAGGTTGAGTGCTTCGGGCGCTTCGAGAGTCTTCGACCCGCAGCACGGGCAACGGTAGCGCACTTCGACCGCAGAACTCACAAAAGGATGGACGGCGGATTCTCGCTCGGGATTACGGAGGGAAGCGAACTGCAGGGCCGCCCATTCCTGACAGAGAACAGCCTCGCGTCCGTTTCAGATTGGGAACGTGGAGGTGACTTCCCAGGGCTCTTGGCGATCGTGGTTTGCCGGCGTACGAGTCCCTCACCACGAGGGCTCAAAGACCGATGTTCAGGCGCGGCCGGCGAACTCCCTGGTTTCGGTGTAGACCCTGACCTTCTCGCCCTCCTGAATGAAGAGCGGGACCTTGATCTCCAGGCCAGTTTCCAGACGGGCATGTTTGGTGACGTCGCCTGATGTATTGCCGCGTGCTCCGGGCTCAGTGTAGGCAACTTTCAGCTCGACCTGCGAAGGCAACTCCAAGCCGATGGGATTGCCGTTGAACTTGTGCAGCTTTATCAATGCGCCTTCGACCAGGAATTCCAACGCGTCGCCGACCATGCTGGGATTGAGGGTGTGGGTATCGAAGGTTTCCTGATCGAGAAAGTGCGAACCTTCGCCGTCGCTGTAGAGGTAGGACGACTCGACGAGCTCGAGGTCCGGCTCCTTGAACTTTTCGCCGGCTTTGAAGGTTTTGTCGAAGACGGCGCGCGTGAGCAGGTTGCGCACCTTGAGGCGGACGAGGGTCTGGCCGCCGCGGGCCGTGGGCGTGGAGACCTCGGCTTCAAGGCAGTAATAGGGCGTGCCTTCAAGCTCGAAAACCATTTTGCGTTTTACGGTGATTGCTTCAATCAGTGCGGCCATGGATTCCCCAGATAGCAAAAATCGAAAATGCGGTGAGCGCAGAGAGAGGTCTGCGAAGTCCTATTCATTATAAGTAGAGGGACGGTGTAGAAGGGTGAGCGCGTTAATGCGGGCTCTGGAAGGGCTGAAGGTGATTGGACTTGTTCCCTGCGACGGGTATGATTGCGTGTGCATTCTGGTGCCGGTTTAATGAAGGCTCGAACGGTCATTATCGGATTCGTCATCGGCGCTTGCATTCCGCTGTTCTGGGGGATTTTGGCATTCATTCTTTTCAATGTTCCTGAAGGACTCGGAAGTCGGATTTTTTGGAATGCAGTTTATATAACCTGTCCATTCTGGGTAATCGAAGGAAACAAGGCGTTGTTTCTGATGCCGCTTTTGAACGGTATAACGTATGCGCTCTTGTTCGGCGGCATCACGTCCTTGTGCCGCAGGTTCAGCCGAAACACGCACCCGTAGGATGTTGTTCTACCCTGACCTCGTTCATGCGGGCCTCCCGTCAGGCTCTCGGCAACTTGGAAGTGGTGCCCACCAATAGACACATTGGGGCAGTCTAACCCTCTTCCGCTTCGCGGAGCTTGGCGATGACGGTGAAATCTTCGAGAGTGGTGACGTCGCCCTTGATTTCGCCGTGCGTGGCGAGATCACGCAGCAGGCGCCGCATGATTTTTCCGCTGCGGGTTTTCGGCAACGCCTCGGTGAAGCGGATATCGTCGGGGCGAGCCAATGCGCCGATTTCCTTGGTGACCCACTTACGCAGCTCGTCTTTGAGCGCGTCGGTGGGCTGGTTGCCGGACTCGAGCGTGACGAAGGCTGCGATGGCCTGACCTTTTAAATCGTCCGGCCGACCGACTACGGCGGCTTCGGCAACTTTGGGATGCGCGACAAGCGCGGACTCGACTTCCATGGTGCCGAGGCGATGGCCGCTCACGTTAATAACATCGTCGACGCGGCCCATGAGCCAGAAATAGCCGTCGGCGTCCTGGCGCGCGCCGTCGCCGGTGAAGTAGCAGCCGGGAACGTCGGACCAGTAGGTCTTCTGGAAGCGCTCGTTGTCGCCGTAAATCGTGCGGGCCATGGAGGGCCAGGGCTTGCGAACGACGAGCAGGCCGCCGGAGCCGGCGGGGACGGATTCGAAGTGGCCGTTGGCGTCGGGCTTCGTGACGACTTCAGGCTGGATGCCGAAGAAGGGACGCGTGGCCGAGCCAGGCTTGGTGGAGACGGCGCCGGGGATGGGCGCGATCATGATAGCGCCAGTTTCAGTCTGCCACCAGGTGTCGACGATGGGGCAGCGGTTGTGGCCGATCTTCTCGCGGTACCACATCCACGCTTCAGGGTTGATGGGCTCGCCGACAGTGCCGAGAAGGCGGAGCGAGTCGAGCTTGAATTTGTCGACAAATTCATTGCCCCACTTGATGAAGGCGCGGATGGCGGTGGGCGCTGTGTAGAAGATGGTGACGCGATGGTCATCGACGATTTTCCAAAATCTCGAGAAGTCGGGAAAGTTCGGAGCACCCTCGTACATGAGGACGGTTGCGCCGTTCTGCAGCGGCCCGTACACGACATAGGAGTGGCCGGTGACCCAGCCAATGTCGGCCGTGCACCAGTAAATGTCGTCGTCGCGGAGATCGAAGACGTAGCGCGACGTGAGATAGGTTTGCACGGCGTAGCCGCCGGTAGAGTGGAGCAAGCCCTTGGGTTTGCCCGTTGAGCCCGACGTGTAAAGGATGTAGAGCGGATCTTCAGAATCCATATGTTCGGCGGGGCAGGTAGGCTCGGCCTTGGCGACAAGCTCGTGCCACCAGTGATCGCGGCCCTCGACCATCTGGACCGGCGAGCCGGTGCGCCGATAGACGACGACGTGCTTCACGGTGGGGCAGGCGGGCATAGCCTCGTCGACTGTCGCCTTGAGCTTGATTTCGTTGCCGCGGCGGTAGCTGGTGTCCTGTGTGAGGATGGCGACGCAGCCGGAGTCAGCGACGCGGTCGGCGATGGCGTTGGCGGCGAATCCGCCGAAGATGACCGAGTGAACGGCGCCGATGCGCGCGCAGGCAAGCAACGCGATGGCGAGCTCGGGCGTCATGCCCATGTAGACGGCGACGCGATCGCCCTTCTTGATGCCGAGCGACTTGAGCGCGCTGGCAAATTTTTGGACCTCGGCGTGGAGCTCGGCGTAGGTGAGGCGGCGAATCTCGCCGGGTTCGCCCTCCCAGATGAGCGCGGTCTTCTGGGCGCGCTCGCCGAGGGCATGGCGATCGACACAGTTGTAGCTGAGGTTGAGTTTGCCGCCGACGAACCACTTGGCCCAGGGCAGATTCCACTCAAGGACTTTATCCCAGGGCTTGAACCAGTGCAGTTCCTTCGCCACGCCGGCCCAAAACTTTTCGGGGTCGTCGATGGATTGCTTGTAGAGAGCTTCATACTCGGCGAGCGAGCCGATGCGGGCCTTGGCGCTGAACTCCGGCGGAGGGGGAAAGACGCGGTTCTCGCGCAGCGTGGAGTCGATATCCCGGTTGCCGACGGATACAGGCGTGGAAGGCATGAAACGTCCTTTAGGGAAACGTATGGAAGTGACTCGCGTCTTATCCCTGGTCTCAAAATCGAGACCTGGGGCACCCATGCTGCGGCGCTTAAGCGGAAGATGCCTCGGCTGAAACTTTATCGGGTAAGGCGCAGGAAGAGCAAGTGATGGCGCGCAGCGACGGGTTCGCGGCGTTCTGCTAGGATGTTGCGCTCAAGAGGGAGACAATGATGAAAGGACGCATGATTCGTAATTTGGCTCTGCTCGCAGGCCTGGTTTCGATGCTGGCTCCCACGTGCCGGGCACAGGCACAACTGGCCGGAGACTGGCAGGGAACGCTGAGCGCCGGGAGCGTCCAACTCCGGCTCATTCTGCACGTGACAGCGGCCAAAGATGGAAGCCTGACTGCGACCCTGGACAGCGTGGACCAGAGCGCCTACGGGATCCCCGTGACCACAGTGACGCTCAAGGATTCCAAGTTCAACTTCGCCGTGGATGCGGTGTATGGGACTTATGAGGGCACGGTCAACAAGGATGCAAGCGAAATTGACGGCACCTGGTCGCAAGGCCAACCGCTTGAGCTGAAATTCAAGCGCGTGGCTGCCACGCCGCCACCGGCAGCTGCAATACCGGCAGCGCCATCGGACATCGACGGCGCCTGGACTGGCACCCTAAACCCCGGCACGACCGTACTCCATGTGATCTTCAAGATCGTGAATACGCAGGATGGTTTGACGGCCCAAATGCAAAGTCCCGACCAAAGCCCGATCTGGGTTGGGGCATCCTCGGTTACCCGCGTCAACGGCACGCTGATCATTACCATGAAGGGGATTGCAGCCACATTCGAGGGCACGATCAGCGGAGATCTTGGATCGATTGATGGGTCCTTCACGCAAGGCAACGTCAAGCTTCCGCTGCTGCTGAAGCGGGCCAACAATTAAATTGAACGAACCGGGAGGTTGAAGAAAGAAAGACAAAGTCAAGAGAGCTGTGACCACAAAAAGCCCCGCTCGGGAGCGGGGCTTTTTGATTGAATCGATAGGATCAACCTATTTGCCCGTCCAGAAATGCTGCCGGCGTGAGGATGCGTATGCCGTGAAAAGGATCGAGCGTCAACAGATCGAGGTCGCCGGTAATGATTGCATCGGCGCGGCCGTGTACGGCAGCTTCGAGGAACTTATCGTCGCGCGGGTCGCGGCAAACGCGGATGGGCGCCGGAATCGCGACCTCAACCGTTGCGATGACGAACTGGGCTGCTAGTTTCTGGCGGATTTCGAGCGAGTAATATCGATCGAATCGTTTTCGCGCCAGAACTGAGAGCAGGTCGAGCCGTATGGCTTCGGAGGCGAGAACGATTCCCATTTGCGCCTTCAAAAGGGCCTTGGCTGGAACCGAGCCGGGAAAGAGCAGTCCGCTGACCACTACGTTCGTGTCCAGAACCACTCTTGTGTTTTGGCTCATCTCTCAGCCAGAATTTCGGCGAGAATCTCCTCGGTGAGCCCGTTGGCCTTGGCCTGCTCGGCAGCAATCGCTGCCAGCCGGTTGAATTCGGCCCAGCGGTCCCTGTGAAGCCGGTCATACTCTTCGGCTGACAACACCACCGCCAGGTCTCGGTTATGCCTGCGGATACGGATAGGCTCACGCTGGGCTGAATCGATGATCTCCGCAAAGTTCTGCTTGGCTTGGGTAGCCGAGACGGTTCTCATGGGCTCATTTTATACAAAATAGATAAAATGTACAAATCGTACAATATTTTGGGCCCGCAACGAAAAGCCCCACTTGGAAGCGGAGCTTTGCGTTTGAAGCGTATCGAGCGATCCAGATCAGTGCGCTTTGGTCACTTCGGCGGCCGAGGCCATCTTGGCTTCGGCTTCGGAGATGACGTGGAGAGCCTCAGTGTAGGCGTCTTCGCTTTCGCCGGCTTCCTTCCACATCTTCTGGCCGCGGTCGAGTTGCTGCTGGGCGCGCTGGACGTCGATCTCCTCGGGCTTGAGCGCATCGGAGGCGAGGATCGTGACGCGGCCGGGCAGAACTTCAACGAATCCCCAACTGACGTTGTAGCGGGATTCGCCCTCGGGACCGCATTTATCCACGTCCGAACCGCTCTCCGGCGCGCAGTGCACGATGACGTCGCCCGCGCCCAGCTCGGCCATCAGCGGAGCATGGCCAACAAGCACTTCCATGCAGCCGTTCTTCGCGGGCAGCTCGACCGCCGTCGCCGCATGCTCGAAGAGAGTGCGCTCGGGAGTGACGAGCCTTACACGGAGTTGATTGCTTTCTTCGGCCATGGGCTCCTTTCAGTCGCCAGGGGTCAGGGGTCAGAAAAATCTTGCTGTAGCAATGCCAAACTGGCTGAACCCTGAAACCTGATCCCTGAAACCTGTTCTTACACCGTTGCCTTCAGCTTCTCGGCGGTTTCGAGAACTTCCTCGATGCCGCCCTTCATGTAAAACGCCTGCTCGGGAACGTCGTCGTGCTTGCCCTCGATGATCTCCTTGAAAGCGCGGACCGTGTCGGCGATCTTGACATAGGCGCCGGGGATTCCGGTGAATTGCTCGGCCACGTGGAAGGGCTGCGACAGGAATTTTTGCACCTTGCGCGCGCGGGCCACGGTGAGCTTGTCGTCTTCAGAGAGCTCGTCGATGCCAAGAATGGCGATGATGTCCTGGAGATCCTTGTAGCGCTGCAGAATCTTTTTTACCCCCTGGGCGACATCGTAGTGGTCATCACCCACGACGCGCGCGGTGAGAATGCGCGAGGTCGAGGCCAACGGATCGACTGCCGGATAGATGCCAAGCTCCGACAGCGGACGGCTGAGCACGGTGGTGGCGTCGAGGTGAGCGAAGGTGGTGGCCGGCGCGGGATCGGTAAGGTCGTCGGCGGGAACGTAGACGGCCTGGACGCTGGTGACCGAGCCTTTGCTCGTCGACGTGATGCGCTCCTGCAGCTCGCCCATTTCGGTGGCGAGGTTGGGCTGGTAGCCGACGGCCGATGGCATGCGGCCGAGAAGCGTGGAGACCTCAGAACCGGCCTGGGTGAAGCGGAAGATGTTGTCGATGAACAGAAGCGTGTCGGCGCCTTCGACGTCGCGGAAGTACTCGGCGACGGTTAGCGCGCTCAACGCGACGCGGAGGCGGGCTCCAGGCGGCTCGGTCATCTGGCCATAGACGAGGGCGCACTTCGAGTCCTGCCACTTGCCCGGCGAGATGACGCCGGACTCGGTCATTTCGAGCCAGAGGTCGTTTCCCTCGCGGGTGCGCTCGCCCACGCCGCCGAAGACGGAGAATCCGCCGTGGTTCTTGGCGACGTTGTTGATGAGTTCCATGATGACGACGGTTTTGCCCACGCCTGCGCCGCCGAAGAGGCCGATCTTGCCGCCTTTGAGAAACGGCTGAATGAGATCGATGACCTTGATGCCGGTCTCGAACATTTCCTCGCTGGTGGACTGCTCGTCGAAGAGCGGCGCGGGGCGATGGATGGGCATGCGCGTCTTTTCGCCGATGGGGCCGAGGTTGTCGACCGGCTCGCCGATGACGTTGAGCACGCGGCCCAGCGTCTCCTTGCCCACGGGCATGCGGATGGGACCGCCGAGGTCGATCGCGTTCATGCCGCGAACCATTCCGTCGGTGGCTTCCATGGCCACGGTGCGCACGCGGCCCTCGCCGAGGTGTTGCTGCACTTCGAGAATGACGTTGATGGGCGTGGGGACCGTGAAGCCGTCGCTGACAACGCGCAGCGCCTGATAGATGGGCGGCATGGTGGCTTCTTCGAATTGAACGTCTACGGCGGGGCCGGAGACCTGGACGACTTTGCCGATGTTGTCTGCCATTGTTTGCCTTTTCGAATCCTGAATCCGTTTCATCCTCAAGCGGTGATACCGCAAACCTGCGCTTCTATGTCCCTGAATCTGAAAGCAAGCGATCAACTACATCTTTTATTGTCGCCAAATGCTTGAACTTCGTTTTGGGAACAACGCGATGCCCTGGACGCTGCGCCTTTTTACCCGTCGAATCAGCTTTCGTGTGTTTCGCGATTTTGAAATTGTCGAAAAAATTCTGACGCGATCCAAACTCAAACCACCTGAAAGACTTGAACTCAAGCTCCTTGTCCACAACAATCCAAATAACGCACGGGTTAGGCTTCTCCGCGAGCCTCAAGCTCACGTTAACGCTATCCCGACTACCACCGTCGTTAGAAGATTTAAGCTGCACATGCCTGACAATCGGTTGGCCACCCTTTTGCATGGCGCTCAAATCAATTGCTAAGTCATAGCCCGCGCTATCCACCTGCGATTTGAGAACCTCAACCTCGAAACAGTCTCTCTTCCAAAGTTCTTGCAGAATCTTGCCTACGAAAAGCTGCTCAATGATCGACTCTCTGAGAGAAGAGTGCGTGTAGTCCTTCGCGTTCTGATCAAGTCTTTCGCCGGACACGTTTCAGCTCCCTGAAATCAGCCGCAAACTGATCCCCAACCCCTGCCTCATAGCGCCGCGGCCCCACTTACGATTTCGATAATCTCCTTGGTAATGGCGGCCTGGCGCACGCGGTTCATGTGCAGCGTGAGGGCGTCGATCATGTCGGAGGCGTTGTTGGTTGCCGAATCCATCGCCGTCATGCGGGCCGCGTGTTCGGCAGCAACCGACTCGGTCATGGCGTGGAAGAGCACGGAAAAAATGTACTGCGGAAGCAGGCCGGCAAACAGTTCTTCGGCCGGCTGCTCGTAGATATAGTCGACGTTGGCGGTGCCGAACTTTTTGGCCTCTTCGTCGGCCTCGGTCGTGTCGGCAGCCTCAATGTCGATGCCCGCGGAGAGGGCAGCCTCGGCCTGGCGCTCCTTCTCCTCGGCGGAGGGCTCGACGGCGCCGGTAATCTGCGGGTTCTCAAGATCGAGGAGCGGGAGCAGGCGTTCGACAACGAGGCGCTGCGCGATGACCGACTTGAACTCATTGTAGACGAGGTAGGCGGCGTCGATCTCTTCGTGGACGTAGCGGGAGATGATGTTGTGCGCGAGATCGAGGACGCGCGACGTTTCGAGCTTGACCAAGAGGCCGGGGTGGTCGCCGGTCACTTCGACTTTGCCCTGGCGCGGGCTGCGGACCCTGTGCGTGGCGCCCTGCTCGTCGGTCTGATCGGTATAGACAGCGGTCGGATAGCGGCGGCGCAACTGGTCGCGGCCCTTGCGGCCGACTGCCTCGATGTCGATTTCCTTGTCGGGGTTGCCGTTGATGAACTGATAAGCGGTCTTGAGGATGTTGGCGTTGAATGCGCCGGCGAAGCCTTTGTCGCCGCTGATGACGATGAGCAGGACGCGCTTTTCGGGCCGGGTGAGGAAGAGCTGGCTGGAAATATTCCCGGATTTCTCGTCGTAGAGATCGGCGCGACGGCGGAGCGACTCAAGGTCGCTGACGATCATGCGGGCGTAGGGCCGGGCGGCGAGGGCACGCTCCTGGGCGCGGCGCAGCTTGGCCGCGGAGACCATCTTCATGGCCTTGGTGATCTGCCGCGTGTTTTTGACGCTGCGGATGCGACGCCTTAGGTCCAGCACATTTGCCATGTTCGTTGTCAGCCGCAAGCTATTAGCTCTTAGCCGTTAGCCTTTAGCTCTTTCCTTGCGAATTCCACTTTCTGTTACCAATCGAGGTTAATGTCATGCTTTTAGCTAATGGCTAAAAGCTAAAAGCTTTCTACGCCTTGGCCGCGGCCGCTGGAGCAGTTTCCTTCGTGGCCGGCGCTTGAGCGGTCGCCGCCGCCGGTTCCTGCGCAGCTAACTCCGCCTTGAAGTTTGCCGAGTATTCCTTGAGGGCCGCGTGCAGCCGGTTGCGCAGGTCGTCGTCGAGCGCCTTCTTTTCGGTGATGTCGGCGACAAGCGCCTTCTGCGAGTCGTCGAAGTACTTGTAGAGGCCAACCTCGAAGGCGCGAATGTCGCGGACCTCGAAATCGTCGAGATAGCCCTGCGTGCCGGCGAACAGAACCACCATCTGCTGCTGCCAAGTGAGCGGGTGGAACTGCGGCTGTTTAAGCAATTCCGTCAGGCGAACGCCGCGGGCCAACTGTTTTTGCGTGAGCGGATCGAGGTCGGAGCCGAACTGCGCGAAGGCGGCGAGCTCGCGATACTGCGCCAGGTCCAGCTTCAGTGTGGAACCTACCTGCTTGACGGCCTTGATTGCAGCCGAGAAGCCGACGCGCGAAACCGAAAGGCCGACGTTGACCGCGGGACGGACGCCTGAGTTGAACAGATCGGTCTCCAAAAAGATCTGGCCGTCGGTGATGGAGATGACGTTGGTCGGAATGTATGCGGATACGTCGCCGGCCTGAGTCTCGATGACGGGCAGCGCCGTGAGCGAACCACCGCCGCGCTCCTTGCTCATCTTCGACGAGCGTTCGAGCAGGCGCGAGTGGAGATAGAAGACGTCGCCGGGATAGGCTTCGCGGCCGGGTGGGCGGCGCAGCAGCAGCGAGATCTCGCGGTAGGCCATGGCGTGCTTGGAGAGATCGTCGTACATGACCAGCGCGTGCTTGCCGCTGTCGCGGAAGTACTCGCCCATGGCGGTTGCGGCGTAGGGCGCGAGATAAAGCAGCGGCGCGGGCTCGGAAGCAGAAGCGGCGACGACGATGGTGTGGCCCATGGCGCCATGTTCGGTAAGCGTCTGCACCACCTGCGCAATGGAGGAGCGTTTCTGGCCGATGGCGCAGTAGATGCAAATGAGGTCGTTTTTCTCGTTATTGATGATGGTGTCGAGCAGGACTGCGGTCTTGCCGGTTTGCCTGTCTCCAATGATCAGCTCGCGCTGGCCCCGGCCGATGGGAATCATGGCGTCGATGGCTTTGAGGCCGGTGGCCATGGGCTCGCGTACGGGCTGGCGGTCGATGATGCCGGGGGCCAGGCGCTCGATGGGAAGCGATTCGCTGGAGGCGATGGGGCCCTTGTCGTCGATGGGCGCGCCAAGCGCGTTGACCACGCGGCCGATCAAGGCCGGGCCGACGGGGACGGAGAGAATCTTGCCGGTGCGCTTGACCTCTTCGCCTTCCATCAGCTCGGTGTAATCGCCGAGGACGACCGAGCCCACCTGGTCCTCTTCAAGCGAGAGGGCGAGGCCGGCGATGTCGTGCGGAAAGCTGAGCAGCTCGCCGGCCATGACTTTGTCGAGGCCATGGATGCGGGCAATTCCGTCACCAAGCGAGGTGATGGTGCCGACCTCGTCGACCTGGACCTTGGAGTCGTAGTTCGCGATCTGCGCGCGAAGAAGTTGCGTGATTTCGTCTGCCTTGATTTGAGCCATTGTGCTTTCCTGTCCGTATCGCTTAGTTCACAATCGCTAGCCTCTAGCTTCTAGCTCCTAGCTTCTAGCTGGTCCGTTCTCCTGCGCGGTTGCTTCAGCCGGGCCAAACAGGCTAGCGGCTAGAAGCTAGCAGCTAGGAGCTGGTTAAAGCTTCTTTCAGGCGGTCGAGGCGGCCGCGTACGCTGCCGTCGTAAACCGTGGAACCGATGCGCACCACGGCGCCGCCAAGAATGGATGAGTCGAGCTTGAAACTTGGGTCGAGTTTAGCGCCGGCAAGTTTGGCCAGCTCAGCGACCAGCTCGCCGCGTTCATCGGCGCTCAACGCGCGCGCGGTGACGATTTCCGCGGGACGAATGCCCGACTGTTGCTGCAAAATGCGGCGATAGGCTGCGGCCACCTCGACGACGTGGCCGATGCGGTTGTTGGAGATGAGCACGGCCAGCAGGTTGCGCAGCTCCTTCTGCATGCCCAGTTTGGCGTTCAGCTTATCGAGGATTTCAACCTTTTGCACCGCGGGGGCGGCCGGATTCACGAAGAAAGTGCGCAGTTCTGCGCTGCCCTCCCACGAGGCGAGAAAATCGGAGAACTGGCGGTCGATGGCGGCCGCGTCGAGCTTGGCATCGGTCACGACATCGGCAAAGGCGTTGGCATAGCGGGCAACAAAGGCGGGCATTTAGTTCTGACCTCCTTTGCCTGCGGCGTCAGCGGCCACGCCGGCAACAAACTCGGCAATCAGAGCGCGGTCGGTCTCCGGCGTCATCGCGAGCTGCCTGGACGCCTGATCGATCGCGAGATTGGCGGCGAAGTCGCGCAGGCCGCGCCGGACCTGAGCGGCGGCCGCGCTGATTTCCTGCTCGGCCGCAGCCACGATGCGGGCGCTTTCCTCGCCGAGGGCGGCCTTGATGCGCTTTTCATCTTCGAGGCTGTCCTGCTCAACCTGGGTGCGGAACTTCTCCATCTCCTCGCCGAGCCCGGCAAGCTTGGCCTCAACAGCGCTGAGGCGGGATTCGGCGTCTCGAGTGGCCTCGCGCGCGGTCTGGAGATCTTTGCTCAGGGTCTCGGAGCGCTTGCGAATGAGCTTGGGCATGACGCGGCCCAGCGGGATGACGATGGCGAAGAAGATGACGGCGAAGTTAATCCCGAGCAAAAGGATGATCGTTGTATCGAGACTGAGGTGCAGGACGCGGGCCAGCGATTGCACGATAGGCGCATGCAGGAAGGCTTGCTCCTGCTCCTCCTGCGACGGGGGCTGAGACTGAGGGGCATTCGAATTCGCCGATCCGGAGGAGTGGGCGCTGGAATTTGAAGCGCTCGGAGTGGACGCCGTCGATTGGGCAGCGGCGCGAAACGGCGCGAGCGCGAGTGAAGAAAAAACCGCCGCGACCAGCAAGGATCTCAACAAGTTGGAAGGACGGCGCATGGCGGGGAGGGTGAATTTCAACGGGAACCCCCGGCAGCGGCGGGCAGGACGGCGCGGACAGCCAGACCAGCCAGATCGGCGGTTGCGGATTGGATCACCTTGCGGGCCGCGACGGCATCGGCCTCGATTTCTGCCTTGGCCTGGCGCACTTTGTCGCCGGCTGCCTTGCGGGCAGCGTCGAGTGCGGTGTCGCGCTCAGCGCTCCACTGCTTGACGCGCTGCTCGCGAAGCTTGTAGACGTCGGCCCGGGCCAGGCGGAGGCGCTCGGCATAATCGGCGGCCTTCGATTCCGCCTCGGCGATCGCGTTGCGGGCGTCTTCCATGGCCCCTTCAGTGAGCGCGCGGCGCTTGGCAAGAACTGCCGTCAGCGGGCCCTGTACCAGGATTTGATAGGCGAAGACCAGCACGAGGAAGAGCAGAGCCGTTGGCACAGCGCTCAGAAGGAGGTCTCCGAGTTGTTGAAGGATGTCTTGCATGGGGGTACTGAAGCTCTACAACCGAACCCAGGAAAGATTTCGTAAGTGGAACCCTCATTTTTATCAGGGGCAGCGACTCAAGTCAACGCGAGGAGGGGCTTAAGGACCGCGATCTGTGACCCGAGTCACGAATCGGGAAATTCACATAAAAAGGGCTTGCTATTGCCCGAAACAGTCCTACACTGGAATTACCACCTAGACCCGGACCAGGGTCCAGCGGGCAGCCGGTTTCGGGATATCCTTCCACTCCCGAGGCCGGAGGCCCGCTTCTAATTTTCAGCCCTTAACTATTAGCCTTTAGCTCTTCGCCGTCAGTGTGCCGAGTTGCGCCTCGAAGCTACACGAGGGCCGGTACGACGAGGTACCGCGAAGCCCATTCTGCACTGCTCAGGCTAGAGCAGTTTCGGAATTAACGCAGACTTTTTGAGAGCATTAAAAGGTGTCATTTTCTTGATGAAAATGACACTTTGCAGTGTGCTTTCGGTCTACACCAATTCCGAAACTGCTGTAACGCCTAGGAGCTAATGGCTGACGCCCGTCATTTACGGCTTGTCCCCCATCGCCGACTTGTCCACGGTGAGCAATCCCTGGGCACGTAGCCAACTCTCCAGCAGGCCCGGCCATTGGTCGAGCGCGGGATCGCCTTTGCCCAGGCCGCTGCCGTGCTTGCCGTCGGCGAAAATGTGCATCTCCGACGGAACGCCGGCCTTGACCAGCGCCTCATAGAACTCGATGCTCGGCTCGACCGCGGCTGTCTTGTCATTGAAGGTGTGATAGATGAAGGTGGGCGGCGTGTCTTTGGTCACGAAGAGGACGGGATCGTATTGGGCGCGCAGTGCATCGCACTGATCGATCACGTTGAAGATTTTGCAGTAGCTAAGGTACGTGGTGTCCTTTGTGATGGCGTCGAGCCAGGGATAGCCGAGGACGATGTAGTCGGGGCGGCTGGAGCCGCGGTCAATTGGGTCATCGGCATCGGGGTTGCCGGCGACAAACTGGGTTCCGGCCAGGGCGGCGAGGTGGCCGCCCGCGGAGAAGCCAATGACGACAATGCGATTGGGGCTGATGTGATAGTCCGTTGCGCGGGCGCGGACGGTCTGAATGGCGCGGCGAGCGTCGAGAAGCGGAACCGGCAGCAGGTAGCCGTTCGAGCCAAGCCGGTAGCTGAGGACGAAGGCGTGAAAGCCGCGAGCGGTGAACCAGTCGGCGACTTCGCGGCCCTCGAGGTCGCCGGCGAGATTGACGTATGCGCCGCCGGGAAAGATGACGACGGCCGAGCCGTTTCCGGTGCCCTGCCGCGGCGAGAAAACAGTGAGCGCCGGAATGTCGTTACAGCTGTCGCCTTTGGCCTGCGGAGGGGTTCCCGGCCAGAGGCGGATGGTCTGGATTCCAAGGAAGGCATTGTCGGCGCCGGGTGTGGCGCACTTGGCGGTTTGCGCGTGTGCGGCGGGGATGGCCGCCAACGCCACGATGGGTGCCGCGATGAGGAGTGCAAAGAACTGTTTCATGGGAGCCTCGTTCGGATTCGCGAGGATTATACGACCGGGAGTCAGGTGTTGGGGACTACAGCCAGAGGGCGCTGTGGCCGGGACAGAGGCTGGCGGCCTGCTCGCATAGAGTCTCGGCCAGCTCCAGGCCGTATCGGGCGAAGTAGTAAGCCCCGCCCTGGATGCGCTCCTGGAGAACGCCGTCGGGATAGAGCGCGTTGAAGAGCGAGTTGGCGTGGCGCGTAAGGGTGGTCTCGCGCTGGAGCTGGAAGTTGGCGGCGAGGGTGCGCAGGCGGTTCATCTGGTAGCGTATTTTTCCGGCGGCGGTGTCGGCTGATTGGCCCAGGCCCTTGTCTTGCGATTGTAGCCAGTCAACGAGAGTGGTGAGCTCGGCATCGAGAGCGTTGCCGGCGGCGGCCAGTTTGTGTTTTGTCTCAATGGGCATGGAGCGGGCGGCGAGGCGTAGAGCAAGCGTGGAGGCGTTTTCGTCCGCGAAAACCTGCTCGAGGGTCAGCTCGTGCTTGCGCAACAGCTCCGCAATCGACGGCTCGATGAGCGTGGCGGAGAAGCGCGCGATGGGAGGCGTTTGGCGGCCCCTTTGCGGGCCGAGGATGCGCTCGAAGAGAACCGTGGACTGCGCCAGGTAGGCGATCTCGGCGGGACCTCCGACCTGCGCTGTGGTCGAAAACAGAAAGTCCTGAAAGACCGGGCGAAGAAGCGCCGAGGGAGAGATGCGCTCGGGCTCGGCGTCGAGGATTCCAACGAGATCGGCGGTGGAGTAAGTCTGGTGGTCGGCATGCCAGAGGCCATTCGGCTCGGCGGACGTGGGCGCGATGCGGCGAAGCGCGTTGCGAGCGCCCGTTTTTTCGTCGATGAGGAATAGCAGGCTGGATTGCGGAGCGACGGCGACCTGAGCGTGATAGCCGGCGGCTTCGAGAGCCTGGCCGCGCTCGGTGAGTGCGGCGTGGAACTCGTCGGCGCGCTCGATGGCAGAGCGGAGGACTGGCGCGCCAAGGCGATGGAAGTCGTGGCCCGCGGCATCGACGATGAGAAGGCCTTGGGCGGCGAAGATTTTCGAGTAGAAATCGCCAAAGGCTTGCGCGAAGGTGCGGCCGGGCTTGTAGGCGGCGACTAGGGCATCTGTCGCTTCGGACGGGCCGAGGAGCTCGGCGGCGCGCTCGACGAGCGGGGTGATCGAGTCATCGAAGACGATGCGGCCGGCGGGCAGTGCGGATTCGGGAGCCTTTTCGTAAGCAAGCTGTGCCAACTCGCGGCCGGCGGGAAACGTTGTGTGATCGATCTCGGCGAAATCGTGGTCCTCGCTGGCAAGCCAGAAAACGGCGGCCTGGGGATGGCCGGAGGCCGTCGCCTTTCGCGCTCGGGCGATCGCGGTGGCGGCTTTGAAGGGGGAATAAAGAGGGCCGCCGAAGAGACCCACTTGCTGGCCCGTGAGAACGGCTCCGGCGCCTTGGGCGAGTGCTGCCACCGAATCTTCCGCGGTTGGGGAACGGTTTTGTTCGGCCAAGAGGTGGACAAGCTCTGCCCAATGCGCGGGGCGCGGCGGCGGTGTTTGCGAGATCTCGTCCAAAGGCAAAAAGGCACGAAGTGCCCCGGCACAAAAGTCGAGAAAGAGCCGGCTCTGACCCGGCATTACGGTTACGGGATAACAATCGGCTTTCAAGGATTCGTTCACTCTTGGTTCGTGGTTGGGCTGGAAGTGATTGGGTTGGCGCGGAAATCGCGATGTTTCGCTATGTTAAGGATGCCACGGCGGCCCGGGGCGATGCAGGAATGGAGACAATCGAGCGGGATTGGCAAGGGCGAAACAGGGCAGTGCGTATACTCGTGATGAATTGAGTGCGATTAGCGCTGTTGACAAAGAGAGGATGAAATGCCGAAGAAAAAGACTGTGAAGGCGAAAAAGATCAAGAAGGGAAAGGCGGGAAAGTCTGCTGCGACGACTGAACGCGCCACGATCATCAGTTCGGAGGTCGTGTTTCAGTGTTCTCAGTTTAAGGTGCTGCACGACAAGCTGATTGAGCCGGGAGGACGGCGGAACGAGCGCGACGTGATCCGCCACAACGGGAGCGTGGTAATTCTGGCGCTCGACACCTCGAAGAGCAAGAAGGATCCATGGATCGTGATGGAGCGCCAATATAGGCATGCGGCGCAGCAGTACCTGTGGGAGCTGCCGGCGGGCAAGATTGAACCGGGCGAGGATCCGCTGGAAGGAGCCAAACGGGAGCTGGCCGAGGAGACTGGGTACCGGGCGAAGAAGTGGCGGCCGCTGGTTGAGTACTATGCCAGCCCCGGCTTTCTGGGCGAATCGATGAAAGTTTTCCTGGCTGAAGGGCTTGAGCCGGGCGAGGCGCAGCCGGAGGCAGACGAGCAGATCGAGCTGAGGCTGGTCAAGCTTTCGGAACTGCTGAAGAGGATCGAAAAAGGCGCGATTCTGGACGGCAAAACGCTGACCAGCGTGCTTTTATACGCGCGAATCAAAGCTGGCCGGCGCAAGAAATAGTGCACCGACAGTGGCATTTTTCCACAGGCGACCACGCGGTCGATGCGAGCGTGGCGCAGGTTTCATCTTGTGGAAAAGAACGGAAAATCAATCAACCCTTCGCGTCTTTTTAGCGTCTTATGAAGTATCGGTGGGAATTCCCCTGAATACCCACCGCATCCAAAAGACAGGTAAGAGAACAAGCACGTGAAAGGAAGGCGGGAACCTGTGGCTCAGTACAAAGGAAAGGTCAAGTGGTTCAACAACGCCAAGGGCTACGGATTCATCGGACGCGAGGACGGGCCGGATGTATTCGTTCACTACTCAGCGATTCAATTGGACGGATACAAAACGCTCAAAGAAGGCGACGAAGTCGAGTTCGATATCGTTGAAGGTCAGAAGGGCCCGCAGGCGGATGGAGTGGTCCGAAATCGGGATAGTGCCGCCAGCGCTGCCCACACCGCAGCCTGAACGCGGGTAGGGCTCCGGGGCGTTCCCGTGAAGACCGCCGCCCGGCGGTTAGGGTGAGTTGTGCCCTCCAGTCACTCAATCATCACATTTCCAAAGCAAGCTTCATTCAGGGAGTTTCCCTGCCCGTGCCGTTCTCATGGCGCCCGGTGAATTCGCTCGCGCCGATTGACCTGGACCGCCGCTGATGAAAGATACTGCGGACGGGGGGCCACGCGATGGACAACAAAACGATGGCGCGCCTGCTCGAGCAGACGGCCGACCTGATGGAGATTGACGGAGCCGACAGCTTCCGCATCAGGAGCTATCGACGCGCGGCCGAGGCTGCCGAGCAGACGACGGTGGACCTGGTGGAAGCGGCGAGCGACACGGCACGGTTGCTCGCGATCGACGGAATCGGCAAGGGCATGGCTGCAAAGCTGCAGTCCATTGCCGCGACGGGATCGTTGCCGCAGCGCGACGAGTTGCTGGCCAAATACGGGGCGGGGGTGTTGGAGCTGCTGAAGCTGCCGGGTATGGGGCCCAAGACGGTGGCGCTGCTTTGGGATGCAGGCGTCATCGGCAGCGCCAACATCGACAGCGCCAACATCGACAGCCCCAACGTCAGTAGCCCCAACATCGACAGTGTGGGGCAGCTCGCCCAGGCGATTGAGGCGGGGCGGCTGAAGGGCTTGCCGCGAATGGGCGACAAACAAATCGAAAAGCTGCGCAAGGGAATCGAGGACTACCGGCGAAGCGCGGGACGGTTCCGGATCGACGTGGCCGAAGAGGAAGCGGAGCGGATTGCGGCCTATCTGCTTAAATTTAAAGGGATTGAGAGGGTGACCCCGGCAGGCTCACTGCGTCGGGGACGCGAGACCATCGGCGACCTGGACCTTTTGGCAACTGGACCAGCTTGCCTGCCGGAGAAAACCGGACCTGCAGTTGAGTACGTTTCGGCGTACCCCGGCATCCACGACATGATTGCCAAGGGCGAGAACAAGGTGAGCTTTCATGTGGGGCAGGGGTTGCAGGTGGATGTTCGGCTGCTGCCGGAAGCCAGCTACGGCGCCGCGTTGCAGTATTTCACAGGCTCGAAGGCACACAATGTGACGCTGCGGCAGAGGGCGCTGAAGATGGGCTACACGCTGAGTGAGTGGGCCTTGGCGCGTCTGGACGACGGATCGACCGTGGCGGCAGCGACCGAGGTGGAGATTTACGCCGCGCTGGGAATGGACTGGATGCCGCCGGAGATGCGCGAAAACCTGGGCGAGATCGACGCGGCTGCCGAGCACGATCTGCCCCATGTGGTCTCGCTCGGCGACATTCGAGGCGACGTGCACATGCACACGACCGCCAGCGATGGCCGCAACTCGATCGGCGAGATGGTGGAGGCGGCGCGGACCTGCGGATATGGGTATATCGCGATCACCGACCACTCGAAAAACCTGGCCATGACGAACGGACTCGATGAGAAGCGGGCGCTCGAGCAGATCAAGCAGGTGCGCGCGGTGGACAAGCAGATGGAGGGAAAGATTCGCGTGTTCACCGGGATCGAAGTGGACATTTTGGCCGATGGAGCGCTCGATCTCGCCGACGAGGTGCTGGCGCAGATGGATGTCGTGATTGCCAGCGTGCACACGCGCTTTGACCAGAGCCGCGAGGAGATGACAGAGCGCGTGCTGAAGGCCATCGAGAATCCAAATGTGCGGATCCTGGGACACCCGACGGGCCGGCTGTTGCTGCGCCGGGAGCCGTTCGAACTGGATTTGGCCGTGGTGCTGAAGCGCGCGGCGGAGCTGGGCGTGGCCATGGAACATAATGCCGCTCCGGAACGGCTGGACCTGAACGACCGCGACCTGCGGCTAGCCAAAGAGCTGGGCTGCCGGATCGTGATGTCTTCTGACTCGCACGACAGCCGCAACCTGGGCAACATGGCGTACGGCGCGAAGCAGCTGCGGCGCGCGTGGCTTACGAAAGACGATGTGCTGAATTCGAGGGAGGCGGCGGGATTTCTGGCGGGGCTACGGCCGAGACCCTGAGACTCCTCGCCGCGGCTTTCTCGGCCTCCGGCCCCCTCCCCCAAAGGTCACCACGATTGAGCACAAAGGGATTGGAGTGCGAAACCGGAATCCTTGGCTTGTTGTGCTCGAATGGGGATAAGATTAGGCGCAATGAGGGTAAGGTCGCAAAGAGGGTGAGGTCCCCATGAGCTTACTTCAGCAGGAAGAGCGGGAAGTGGACGACGCCGCGCTGGGCGAAGAACTGACCAAAGGGAGCAGTCATGTGATATGGGCTGCCATCGCCGCAACTGTAGTTGTAAGCATTGCCATCGGGGCTTATGTGATCGCGGAACAAAAGCCGCCCATCGCCACCGGAGAGATCGTGGCCGTTTGGGCGCATCCGCAGCACACTGAGACATCGGGGCTCGACGCCAGCGGTGCGCAAATGCCCAAAGAAGAAGTGGACCAGGTGATGGTCTTCACCGAGGTGAGGCTGCACAACCAGTCCGATCACCCGCTGTATCTTGCCAACGTGCTCACCAATGCCACGCTCGCTGACGGGATCCACTCCAGCTATGCCGCCAACACGGGCGACTACGAACGGATCTTTGTCGCCTATCCGAGCATTCCTGTGCCGCACAACACACCCATTTCGCCACTGGACACCACGATTAATCCAGGACAGACGGTCGAAGGGACATTTGTTTCGGCGTTCAAGATGACCCAGCAGGAGTGGGACGCGCGCACCAAGCTGGATTACACCTTCAATTTCCGCTACCAGCCTAGCCTGACGGTTGCGCCCCAGGTTCCGATCACTGAACAGTAGGCGGAACCGGCGCGCTCTTGGGCGTGGACAGATAGCCCGCAATCTCATTCCTTGAATTGATGTTGTTGACCACAATCTCGTAGAGCGCCTGATCCTTGCCGCTATAGAACTGCAAGGGCTCGTTCACGTTGCGGTCTCTCTTCTCGTACACCTTGTCGTCGGCATAGATGTCGAGTGTGAACTTGCTCCGCTTGGCGTCGGTCCTTTTCAATTCGAGCGAGACAGTGCCCACCGGCTTTTTCTGGCCCTTGTCGAGAGAGAACTCATAGAAATTGCGGTCGCCCTTATGCTCAAGCTGGACCAGCTCATCGTGATTGCGGGCGATCACGCTGCTGGTATTGCTCAGGTCTCCCTTTACGGACTGAAGCTCGCTGTTTGTGTTGGCCAGGTCGCTCTGCGTCTTGCTCAGGTCGGTTTTTACGCCGCCCACATCCGTTTTCACGGTGGTCACTTGGTTGGAAACGTCGCTCACCTGCGCCGCGGTTTGTTTTTCGGCGGTTTCAAGGTCTTGTTGCTTCGCGATGATTGCCTGGGCGCGCTCGTCGAGTTCCTTTTGCGTAAGGCCGACGGATTTGCCAAGCTCATCTGTGGCCACCTTGAGGCGGGCATCGGTCTCGCGCAAACTGGCGGCGAGTTGCGTGTCCTGCTGCTTGGCGTCGGCCAGCTCTGCCTGTGCCGCACTTAGCCGGGTATTCAGCGTGAAGCACCAAATCAGGCTCCCGATAGCGGCCAGCACCGCGACGGCGATTGCCGCCAGCAGCGCGCCGGAGTATGTTCGAGGGGCTTCTTCAATTTCGCTCATTCGTTTCCTTTCCTGCATAGGCGGGCACTTTGGGGCAGGCCCAGCCTGGCGTAGAGGCGACATCCTTTCCGGTTAGACGCCGCAGCGAGGGGATTTTGTCTCAGTCGATCCGGAAATCCCCATGATTCACAATCTTACCGATTGGCCGCCACCGGCAAAAGGCCGGAATCTCAATCGGAACGAATGCCGAATCTATAGGATAAATCGAAGAAATGGGGGATGAGCGGATGTTGCCCCTCGGATCGGCTGCGTCGGTCGACCAGGAAAGGCGGCCGGCACCGCCCGTGGAGAGTCAATAACAGGCTTTAGCCGTCCCACCCTCCGTGACAAGGACGGAACGGCTACGTTATAAACATCTTTACTGGATAATTTGGCGCCGGGCTTGGTTGGGCGGCCGGAACTCCACCGCAACGGCCAAACTGCCATCATAACCACGGGAGAACCAAAGGCTATGCCGACTGCTGTCGCAGGAAAAGGCCTGGAAGGAATTGTCGCCGCGAACTCCGGCATTTGCTGGATCGACGGCGAAGCGGGCATCCTCTCCTACCGCGGCATCGACATTCACGAGCTGGCCGAGCACTCGACCTTTGAAGAATGCACGTACCTGCTCTGGAACGGAATCCTGCCCAACGAGCTGGCGCTGCGCGAGTTCCAATCGCAACTGGCGCTTGCGCGATCGCTCGATCAGCGCGTCATCGATTTGATGCGCAGCTTTCCCACGTCGGCCACGCCGATGGAGGTGCTGCGCACGACGGTCTCGGCGCTGAGCTTTTACGACGCTGATGAGAAGGACAACTCGCACGACGCAAACGTGCGCAAGGCCTACAACCTGACCGCGCAGATCGCCATGATTGTGGCCATTTACGACCGGCTGCGCAAGGGCAAGGAAATTGTCCCGCCTGACCGCTCGCTTTCACACGCAGGGAATTTCTTGTGGATGCTGAACGGCGAAAAGCCTTCAGAAACGGCCACTCGAACTTTGGATATCGCTCTTATTCTTCATGCCGACCACGAACTGAACGCCTCCACCTTCGCCGCTCGCGTCATCGCCGCAACACTCTCCGACATCCATTCCGCCATTACCGGCGCCATCGGCGCGTTGAAGGGCCCGTTGCACGGCGGCGCCAACGAGGGCGTGATGCGGCTGCTGCTGACGATCGACAAGCAAGGCGCCGATCCGGTGGAGTACGTGAAGAACATGCTCGCGGCGAAGCAAAAGATCTCCGGCTTCGGGCACCGCGTGTACAAGACCGAAGATCCACGAGCCACGCACCTGCGCAAGATGAGCGAACAACTGGGCAAGGACGCAGGCCAGCCCAAGTGGTTTGAGATGTCCCGGGCGATCGAGCTTTACATCAATCAGGACAAGAAGCTGAACGCCAATGTGGATTTTTATTCGGCTTCGACCTACGCCACGCTGGGCATCGACATCGATCTCTACACGCCGATCTTCGCGGTGAGCCGCATCTCCGGCTGGGCCGCGCATGTGATCGAGCAGCTGGACGACAACCGGCTGATCCGCCCGCGCGCCGAATACATCGGGCCGGTGTATCCTTCCCCGTGGATTCCAGTGGAAGAGCGGCTGTAAGGCGGCGGGAATGGCCCCTTTGAATCTGCCCCGCCGCTCTTCACGGGTCGTTGTACGATGTGATTGAGATGACGCGCCCTGTGATCATTTCGACACCGATGTCGACTCTTGGCGAGATCGGAAAGGAGCTTGGCCTCTCGAAGGCCGAGCAGAGTTCCCTCATTCGCCTCGTGAATGGAAAAGCGTCACGGCGACCGCCGGGCAATGCCTTCGAGACAAAGAGATCCCGTCGCAAGCGGACGACGAGGAGAGCGTCTGGCCGAACGACGCAAGACGAGAGCGCGGAGCCTCTTCGAGGCCAGCGTCTTTGAGCGTCTCTGCTTTTTAGCATCAACCGCTGCCGGATTACCCGAGGCTCGCTGATTCGATCTGTCCTCCAGGAATGCGGCCGATCAGCCAATCGATGGCGGCCTTCTCGTTTTCAATCTCGATGCGCAACGGCACGGTCTGAATCGGGAGCGACGCGGAGAGCGCGCCGATGCGGATGCGGTCTTTTTCCGTGGTGAGTAGGGTTGTGGCTCCGGCATCGCGGGCCTCTTTCGCAAGCCCTTCGAAATCGCGCTCGGTGTAGTTGTGGTGGTCGGCGAACGCCATCCGAGCGACAAGCTTCACGCCTGCGGATTCCAGGCCCTGGAAAAACTGATCGGGCCGTGCGATGCCGCAAAAAGCTAAGACAGGACCGTCAAGTGAATTGTCGACGTGCGGAATTTCCATACGTCGGCGCACGCGCCAAACCTGGGCCTTCCAGCCGCGCGCTCTTATTTCAGTTTCCACATCGGATTCGTCCGCAGGAATCGCGATCACGTGTGCGCGTTCAGCGGCATGCAATGCCTCGCGCAGATTTCCGGCGGGAAGAAGACGATCGGTCAGATCCCTGCGGCTGAGCAGCAGAATATCGACGTCGCGGACGAGCTGGCGATGCTGAAAGCCGTCGTCGAGCAGATGAACGCCGGGCCACGATGCAGTGTCTCGCGCGGCCCTTGCTCCCTCGCTCCCTCGCTCACTTGCTCCCTTAAATTCGTCCGCCTCTGCCATCAGTCCCGCCTCATATCGCTCGGCAGCGACGTAGACAGGGACCCCAGTCTCGCGCGCGATCACCAGCGGCTCGTCGCCAAATTCCTGCGCTGTCCCGCCGGGGTCAACCAACAGTGGAAGCGCGGAGCGCCGCCGGCCGTAGCCACGCGAAAGCACATCGACGTGCAGGCCACGCGCGGTGAGCGCCTTGGCGAGGGCGATCGTGAGCGGAGTCTTCCCTGCCCCGCCCGAGGAGAGATTACCGATGCTGACGACAGGCCAGCGAAGACGACGAATCGGCTTGAGGCCCTTGCGCAATTGCAACTCGCGCAGGGCGAGGCCGAGGCGATAGATGGGCACGAGTGGCCACAGCAAAGGTCGCGAGGCGGACGTGGGAGTCACGACGCACGCTCCCTGCTGGAAGTCGAGTCGAGCAACTCGCGAATGGCTGCGACGCACCGATCGGTGGCGCCGGCCTGGCGGTCGAACACTTCTTTGGCGCGCGCGCCCATAGCCCCGGCGGCGACACGGTCGCGAAGAAGTTCAATGAGTATCGAGGCCAAATCTTCCTTAGCCGCGATGCGCATCGCGTCGTGGCTGCGCAGGCTTTCAACAATAGCGACGAAATTGGCGTAGTGCGGGCCCATGACAATGGGAACGGCAAACTGGGCCGGCTCGAGGGGGTTGTGGCCACCGGCCGGAACGAGGCTGCCACCGACAAAGGCAACGCTGGCGAGAGAGTAAACAGAAGCCAATTCTCCGATGGTGTCGAGAAGCACGATCTCGCCGGGCCGGAGCGCGCGAGTTGCGCGCGCCGCGGCCGATGGCTCAGAGTACCAATCGGAGCGCTTGCACCAGGGAAGGCCGGATTTCTCCAGCAGCGCCGCGACGACGCTGAAGCGCTCGGGATGGCGCGGGGCGAGAACAAGGACGAGTTCGGAATCGGCGGCAAGAAGCCGCGGCCATGCATCAGCGAGCGCGGATTCCTCGCCCTCAAGCGTGCTGCCGGCAACGACAACCCGCAGACCGGCTGCCATCGACTTCAACAGGCGCGTGGCTTCGGATTCCTGAGCGGCGCGCACGTCGAACTTGAGATTGCCGGTGACGGAGACGCGATCGGGGAGGCAGCCAAGCGCGAGCAGGCGATCAGCGTCGATTTGGCTCTGGGCCAGCACGCGGCTGAGGCGCGAGAGCAGCGGGCGCCACAGGCGGCGCAGCCTTTGGTAGCGCGGCCATGAACGGTTGGAGATGCGGGCGTTGACCACGACAACGGGAATGCCGCGGCTGAAGCAGCCATGAAGCAGATTGGGCCAGAACTCGGTCTCCGCCAGGATGAGCATGCGCGGTTGGAGAGCGTTGAGATAGGCGCGGACGGCCCAGGGCAGGTCGAGCGGGCAATAGAAGACGCGATTCGATTCGAAGCGCTCGCGGGCCAGTGCCTGGCCGGTGCGTGTTGTGGTGGAGACGACAATTAAGGTGCCGGGTAGAGCCGATTCAAGCGTCCTGACCAGGCGCGTGACGGCGAGAACTTCGCCGACAGAGACAGCGTGAAGCCAGATGAGCGGGCGTTCGCCAGCCGGAGCAGAAGTAGAAACGAGCCGCCGCCGAATGCGGCCCAGGCGCTCGAACAGCCCCTCGCGGTACTTGTGCGTGGTGGCCATGCGCCACAGCCACCAGGGCGCGCCGGCAACGAGAGCCACAAACAAGGCAAGGTTATAGAAAAAAAGAATCATGCGTTAACGAACCAGTCTTCCGCAGGTCTAATCGTAGAGCGTCTGATCCTGGAATGATACAGTTGACCGCGATGAAAACTTTGCGGGGAATCCCGTTGCTGTTGCTCTGGTTCGCCTTGCCTCTGACGGCGAGCGACCGCACGCCGCCTCCGGTGCAGCCGGCGACTTCATTCCCCGCTGTCGAAGTTCACCCCGATGAGCATGTGGCCATCGCGGCCGAACCCTACGATACGAGAGAAAAAGAGTCCATCTTCCGCGTCGACTACCTGAGCCACGACGTAATGCCGATTCGCCTCATCGTGACCAACCAGGGCGATCGGCCCATTTCGCTTGTCGATGCGCGGATCCTGTTTGAAACGGCGGACGGCGACCGGATTCGCGCTGCCGAGCCTGACGACGTGGAGCGGATGATGACGCAAAAGGAGCGGCAGGGGTCGAGAATCCCTTTGCCCGCGCCGCTGCCTCCGATCCATGTGAAGCCAAAGGGCAGCATCAAGGAGATTGAGGACGACTTTAATACGTTTGAGTACTCGGCCCTGGCGGTTGAACCGCACACGACGCGCGCCGGCTTCCTGTTTTACGACGTCTCTGGGTTGAAGAACCCGCTGGCAGGTGCGAAGCTCTATCTGCACGACCTGCGCGACGCAGACGGCAAACAGCTCTTCTATTTTGAAATTCCCTTCGATAAATATCTGCAGTCGAAGTCGAACCAGATGAACTGACGGGCAGGGCAAAACGCCGAAATACCTCCTCCGTTTTCGTCCTGGCCTCAGAATGCACGTTGGAAATCTCACCGGCCCCACGCCCTCGCCGATGCGATACTGAATGAATGAGCGCACACTTGCGTCGCGACCATAAAGAGTTGCTGGAGAGCCTTCTCAGCGGCAAGCTGCCGCGCGATCTCAGTTGGAGCGCCGTAGTCGACCTGATAGGGCAAATCGGCAAGGTCGAGCCGCACGGCAACGACGAGTTTCTCTTCGAAGTCGGATCACAAAGGGGCCTGTTCAAACGCGGCAGTGGCCACAATCTCGATGTCGAAGAGATTTCGCGGCTGCGCAGATTTCTGAGAGAAGCCGGCGTCGAGGGAAAACCGTCCGGAACCTACCCACACGGTCGAGTCGTTGTGGTCATCGACCATCGCATCGCCCGCATCTACCACGACGTGGGCAGCAGCGTACCTGAGGATGAAGTCAACGTCAGGCCCCACGATCCTTCTGGGTTCCATCGCCACTTGATCCACCGCAAGGAAGCTCATTACCAAGGCGAACGCGTGCCCGAGGAAACTTCGTTCTACGAGGAGATTGCGAAGGATCTGGCTCACGCCGAGGCAATCATCCTCATCGGCCATGCCACGGGAAAGAGCAACGCGGCCGAATTCCTGAGCGAATACCTGAAGACCCATTATCCGGAGACGTTTCCACGGGTGATCGCCGTTGAGACTGCGGATCTTTCTGCGCTCGCGGAGCCGGAGATCGAGGAAATAGCCAAGAAGCACCTGCGCGACCCCGCCGGCCTTCCCGGGCTGAATAACCCTGGCAGCTATTCGTAATAGGTAGCTGTAGTGGTGTCCGTCTCCCAGATCGTGCAGTCTTTCACGCGCACGCGGCCCGCTGTCATTCCGGCAAGCTGGCGATTCGTCTCATCGTAAAAATACCTGGCGATGTTTTCCGCCGAGGGATTGAGCGTCGTGAATGGCTCCAGGTCGTTCAGCATCTGGTGGTCGAGGCGGTCGATAACCGGGCGCAGCACCTGCTTGAGCAGCTTGAAGTCGACGAGCAATCCAGCCTCGTCGAGCGTTGCGCCGGCCAGCGTCACGCGGACCTTGTAGTTGTGGCCATGCGGGTTCTCGCACTTGCCCTTGTAGTTGCGGAGATAGTGGCCGGAGGAGAAATCCGCCTCGACGGTAACTTCGTACATTTGCGCCTGCTCGATCCTGCGCGGGAAACTCCCCGCACTTTCTCATTCTAATTTGATCGGCTTGGCTAAGGCTTGCGATTGCCGCGCCGCTTGCTTCGTGCCGCGCGCCGCGCTTCCTCGCTGCGGCGGTCCACCTGCTCGAACAGGTTGCTCAGCACTCCGATAAGAGCGGAAGCAAGCGCAGCGAGCAGCAGCAGCAGTGCCATCGTGCGCCAGAGCGAGCCATTGGCGGGCAAGCCGGGCTGAAAGCTCGACGGCACCAGCGTCATGGCGCCGGAGATCAGAGCGAAGAACCCAAGCGTAGCAGCGAGAATATAGAAGTTGCGGGACATGCGCGATTTGGCGTGAGATTCGATCGGCTCGAGCTCGGCTCGGCCTGCTTAAATTCTACGGCGCTGAGGTTCACGCTGAAAGCTCAGCCGAGTCGATGAGGGCGACCCCCGCTCTTGCGAACTCGGCTTCGATCGCGGCGACGGAGACGTTGAAATCGATGGCGCGGCAGGCATCGCGCAGCACAAACGCAGGAAAACCCAACCGCAGCCCATCAAGCGCCGAATACCCGACACAATAGTCGTAGGCCAGGCCGGCGAGAAACACTCGTGTCAGTCCGCGCTCCTTCAAATAGCCGGCCAAACCCGTCGGCGTCGTGCGGTCGTTTTCAAAAAATGCGGAGTAGGAATCGATCTGCGGACAAAAGCCTTTGCGCAGGATCAGCTCGGCCTGGGTGAGCCCGAGCGCCGGATGGAACTCCGCTCCATGCGTTCCCTGAACGCAGTGCGCAGGCCAGAGCGTCTGCGTTCCGTAATCGAGCTCAATCGAATCGTAAGGCTGCTTGCCGCGATGCGACGTGGCGAAGGAAAAATGATTGGACGGGTGCCAATCCTGCGTAAGAACGATGTGCTCGAATCGCGGCGCGATGCGATGGATGGGCGCGATCACCTCGTCGCCGCCAGGAACGGCAAGCGCGCCGCCGGCGCAAAAATCATTCTGCACGTCGATGACGAGAAGAACGTCGTGCTCATCGATTCGCATCGCAACTCCCTTGAACCGATCTCACGGGCGAGCTTTGTAAACTCGGCTGAATCCTGGGACCCGCCTTGTTGTTGGGTCCCATCCGTGCTCACTTTGAGCTAATGCCATTCATGAGACCGGTTGTTCAGCGACTCAACCCAAAAGGTGCGGGCCTTTATTTGCGCGGAACAAGGGTATATTTTTCGGCGATCGCCGCCATCACCGCGTCGGCAACAGCTTTAATGAGCGCCTCGGGCTCCACGCCGAAAGCACTGGCGTTGCCATGACTGCCGTTGCGCGGGGTGGGCTGTAGCGCGAT
>Ga0181520_10002350_pt1 | contig 35343 bp, 24 predicted proteins | sample PEATcosm2014_Bin_29_FD_132451 | JGI IMG/M metagenome (GOLD analysis project Ga0181520, IMG submission 132451) | Peatland microbial communities from MTU Mesocosm Facility, Houghton, MI, USA - PEATcosm2014_Bin02_30_metaG | ecosystem: Environmental > Terrestrial > Soil > Wetlands > Peat | place...
GATTCAAGGGCCGTGACCGGCTGACCTTCTTCGTAAAGCAACTTGTCCGCGATGCCATCGAGCAGGTCGAGGGCGCGTTCCAGTCCCGCAAGCAGCTCGTAATGGTGATTGCAGGCATGAACGATGAACGCCGCGTTGGCAGCGGTTTCAGCGCTGCTGCCATGAACAGTGACGATTCTTTTCAGATCAGCGCTTTCGATGGGATAGTTGTCCATCGACAGCGTCCGGCTCCGGGGATTGTGTTTGAACTTCCACGGAACAGGTGCGTGGCGGGGCGGTGATTTGTTCTGTTCATCGGTCATCGTCTGTTCCTTTGCTGGCGGGTTTCCCTCTGCGCCGAGGGGTCGCCGGACACCCCCTCGCCGCAGAGGGCGGCAGCACAGGCGATGCCGGAAGGTGGGAAGAGCTTCGTCCGTTCACGCGATGGCCCGCCGCGTCATGACGGGCCATCTGGCGAAAGGATGTCAGGCGGCTTTGCGCAGCATCACGGGCAGCCAGCCGGTTTCAGCGACCTGACGTTCGGCGATCGCGGCGAGTTCGCCTTTCTTGGCTTTGGTCCACGCCGGCGCGATTTCACCCTTGGCCTCGGTCAAAGATTCGAGGATGAAGGTCTTGCTGACCTTGACGAAGTAGTTCTCGGCGGTCGGCCGGAACCACGTATTCATGTCGGGCTTCAGCGTGGCAGCAAGCCTGTCGGCGTAGGCGAACCGTTGATCGCTGCCGCCATCCTTCTTCGTCCGCACAGCATTGACGCTGCGCGCCATGCAGAAAGCGAGAAGGTCGAGAAGGACTTGCTGATCCCGCTCAAGGCACCATGTCCACAAGGCATCAGGTGTACCGGGGATTTTGCCGCCCCAGGTCTCTTCGGCTGAGGTCACGGCATCGAAGGCCTTGGTGCCCTCGACCCCGCGCAGCGATTTGGTCGTCGTGAAGACCTCAAAGCAGGTATTGCCCGATGAACCGCCCAGGAGATCCTGCACGGCCATCGTGTGCACGAGTGCCGCCAGTGCGATATCAGGACGGTTGATAAGTTCCGCGCTGATAGCCGCTGTCTTGTGGAGCGTGAGGCTTTCGATCAGGGAAGCGGGGAGGGTGGATGCTTCCGCAACCTCGACGGTTTCGACCGAACCGTCATCGTTGGTGACGGTCTTCGTCACGGGTGCTTTCTTCGGACGATCAGCCGGGAGAACATAGCCACGGTCGATATCGAGTTTGCCGTTGTGGCTGATCCGTACCACCGCTCCGGCGATGGCGAGTGTTTCCGCCGGCCAGACATCCTCGCGGTCCTCGTTGATCGCGTCGATGCGCTCGGAGATTTCATTCAGACGATCAGGATATTCGGCGTCCGGGTCTTCGTTGGCGTCCCAGGCCGCCTCAAGCGTGTCGTGCTCCTGTTCAAGGGATGCGAGTTCCTTGTCGAGCTTCGCGGGTAACGGTGCCAGCTCGGGATGCACCCGTGAGCAGTGCGACCATTCGGAACGATCTTGCTCAAGCCGGAGTTCAACCCATTTCCAGCCCCCCTTGCGCAGACCGTCAGCGGCTTTTTCGAGTTTGGCCAGAGCCAGAGTGCGCAGAAGCTCCTGGTCGAGAAGGAATACGCCTTCGTCGCCCTCAGCGAAGAGATCGCGGCGGATCTGGCCACCGGCTTTCTCGTAGGCCTTCATGGTGACGAATTTGACGACCTTGTGTGAGGCGGGGAGTTCACCGTCGGTCAATGCACGGCGGATCGCGCGGGGATCGTCGTCCATGTTGCGCAGGGTCTTGAGGAGTTTTTCCTGCGCCTTGTGGTCGTCGCTGATCGCAAAGGCCATGACCTGTTCAAGGTCGAGCTTGCCGTCACGGTAGGCAGCGAGGATGACCGGGCTGACGCGGGCAAGTTTCAGGCGCTTGCTGACCACGGCTTCGGTGACACCGAAACGCGCGGCGATATCGGCAGCAGGCATACCCTTGTCGCCGAGATCACGGAAGGCCTCGAATTCATCGGCGGGGTGCATGTCCTCGCGGACGGCGTTCTCGGCCAGGCTGATTTCAAGGAAGTTGTCGTCCTTGCCCCGGACTTCACAGCGAACCTCGTAATCGGCAGCGATTTGCTTCTGTTTGAGGAGCAGATTCAACGCTGCGAACCGGCGGCCGCCGGCGCCCACTTCGAATTTACCGCCTTTGCCGGGCCGGACAGTAAGCGGATTGATCAGGCCGTGGGCGGCGATGCTGGCCGCAAGTTCGGCCAGGCCCGTGTCGGAACCGGCAGTCTTGCGCACGTTGCCGCTCCACAGGACGAGCTTGCTGAGAGGGATGGATGTGGTGTCAGTCATTACGTTCTCCTTGGTTGGTGGTTTTTCACAACACGCAGGAGAGAGCCGGTCGATTGAGCCGTACGGGTCATCCAAGATGGTCTGCCGTTCTGGGCGGGGACCCGGAACGCAACCATCTCTGGAAATTGACGCGAAGGCGCGACCGGCTACAATCGCGAGGTAAACGGAAACCATTATTTTCTATATCTGTAAGGTGCTTGTACGAAGGTTGATGATCTGCATTCTAAGTTCTGGCAAGGGCGCGGAGCGCAATAGCCTAGCTTGCAATTAATCGCAAAGGCCATATCCTCTAGGCAGGGAGGAATCCGAATGGAGCCAGCGGCCAAGAAAATGAGCAGTCCGACCCTGGACCTCGACACCGATGATCCGACTTACAAGGCGCTTTTCGGGTACGGCGGCAGAATCGGAAAATTGCTGAAGGAGCCTTCGATCCTTGCAAATCCCGATCTCGCGGGTTCCCTCGATGATTTCCTCGGTGCCGTCTATGCCTTGATTCAGGCGAAACATCACAAATTCGCGGACAGGGCGGGCCGTCCCATCGACATCAAGCCTGTCGCCCAACGCGCCGTAAGAATATCTAAGGGAATAGTACGGACGGACGGAGAATGGATCGCGGGATTTTATTTCAACAACGCCCTGTTCCGCACGGCGGCTGTTTATCACCGCATCCTGAAGATAGTCGTGGGGAAACAAAAGGCCTACGTTCCTGAGCTTCTACGCGACGGCCGAAAGCGCTACCCTCACTGGACGAGCGCCAAGCTCGACGAAGTACACAACCAGGTCAACGACCTGAAGCACACACCTCGCGGCGTGCATGACAAGCGAACGGTTACCTACGAAGACGCCGTCGCCGCCATCGGCGAGCTACTTGATTTGATCGAGGCCTGGACGGCCGCCAACGCCCCGACGACGCCCAAGCCATGAACTATGCTATCGCCGGTCTGTAGTCACGGTGCAGCATCTGAAGGATGCTTTACGTACTCAGCGAAGTATCGTTTGGATAGCTGTTGCGCGGCTAAGAGAGATGACGGGGTGAGTTTGCCGGCGATCTCGTCGCGTAGATCCTGCGCCTTGTTTCCCTGTGCTGCAGCCAGGCTGGACCATGCATAAGCTTCTTCGTAATCCTGTGGTACACCATGGCCTTCATAATAAATGATGCCGAGATTCCACTGAGCGAGAGAGTCGCCCTGTTCGGCCGCCTTGCGGGACCACTTCGCAGCTTCGAAGTAATCCTGTGGCACGCCCTGACCACGTCCGTACATAGAGCCGAGTTCTTCTTGCGCGTCAGCATTTCCCTGCTCAGCAGCCTTGCCGTACCACTTTACTGCTTCGGCGTAATCCTGCGGCACGCCCCGGCCAATGTTATACATGCGGCCGAGGTTGTCTTGCGAATCAGCGTTGCCCTGCTCGGCGGCTTTGCGATACCATTTCACAGCTTCGAAGTAATCCTGCGGAACGCCTTGACCGCTTTCATACATGATGCCGAGTGTGGCTCGCGCATCAACGTCCCCTTGATCGGCGGCCATTCGGGTCCATTTTATCGCCTCTCTGAAGTCTTGCGGCACGAACCTGCCGTTGGCGTAGAAGTATCCGAGGAGATTTTGCGCTAAGACGTTGCCGTGTTCGGCGGCCATGCGGTACCACTTGAACGCCTCGGTGTAATCTTGCGGCAGGCCTTCGCCACTCCCGTACATCATGCCGAGGCTGCACTGCGCGTCAGCTAAACCTTGCGCGGCGGCTTTGCGGTACCACTTGGCGGCTTCGGCGTAGTCCTGGGGCAAAACTGAGCCGTTTTCATATATGCGGCCTAGTCCTTCTTGCGCGTCAGCGTCGCCCTGCTCGGCCGCCTTGCGGTACGTCTTCAGTGCCTCGGCGTACAACTTGAGTGCCTCAGCGGAGTCCTTCGGAACGCCGAGGCCGTTGGTATACATGGCCCCGAGATAGAACTGCGCATCGGGGTTTCCCTGCTCGGCAGCGTTGCGGTACCACTTCAACGTTTCGGCGTAATTCTTGGGCACGCTCTGGCCGAACTCGTACATGAAGCCGATTTTGAACTGCGCACGGGCATCGCCCTTCTCGGCTTTCTCGGTTAGCGTGCGCGGGTCCTCTACTGATTGCGTTTGCGGCTTGGGCGAGTCCTCCGCGCTAGCGAGTGCGGGGCAGATTCCGAGGGCAATGAATAGGAGTGCGAGGAGGATGAATGGGCGCATGCGGCAACGCTGGCAAGGGGTTGAAGTTCGCTCCAGCATGCACAGGCCATCTTCATGGGTCAAGCTCTTGATAGCTGCTGGAAGCTTGTTCTCCTCGCGCCAGGGATCGTCACCGCATGGCCGAGACGCCCGTCTCGGTGAGCGTAGCGAATAGAGCCCGGCCGCCTGCAAGGCGGGGCGCAAAGAAGACCGTTAACGAATTTTTCAACCTTGGGGCATAGGCTGGATTTAGGTACAACCACAGGACGCATACCCATAAACCTTAAACGCGGGGTTGTAGCGATAACGCCGGGAGAAGGCGATGCAGACATATCGCGGGAGCAGAGCCGGGCGTGTGTCCATAATGGCGCATTTCAACCAGCTTGCCCTGTTCACGGAGGATCCCGTAGAATCGGCGCAGACAACGACAGCGGAGGCAGCCCGTGACGGAGACAACGGAACGAACGGCGCTCGGCGAGGCGATCCTCAAACACTGGCGGGAGAACCGCCCGCAGATGGTGCGGGACCTGGAACAGCAGAACCGGCTGGATCAGGCGGTCTTCGCAGCGCAGGAGACGACGGGCGACCTGCTGTACGAACTGGTGTCGGTGAAGAAAATGAACTACCCGGCGGCGTGGGAACTGGCGACGCAGGAGTGGGCGCTGCCGCAGAGCGGGAACCAGGACCCGAACGAGAGCGGGGACCTCCCGCCGGCAGCGAGCCTGATGACAAGCTCCGGGAACTCGACTTCGGAGACATCGCACCGCCGGCGCCCGCCCCTCCGCCGCGCGACTTCCGGATAAACGAAGCCCACCGGATCGGGCAGGGCGGCCTGAAGGAAAAAGCCCGCGACAACATCGCCGCGATCCGCATTCTCAGGCAGGTCGAAGACGAAAGCCGCGAAGCGCGCGAACCCGAGAAAGCCGTGCTCGCCCGCTACAGCGGCTGGGGTGCTCTCTCGAACGTCTTCCACCCGTATCCCCGCAGCGACTGGGAAGAGATTGCCCGCGACGTAAAAGAACATTTGACCCCTGAGGAATACGACTCGGCGCGCGCCTCGACCCCGAACGCGCATTTCACATCAACTATGGTGATCCAGGCGCTGTGGCAGGCGATGGAACGCTTCGGGCTGGGCGCGGGCGCAAACATCCTTGAGCCCTCGCTGGGCGTCGGGCATTTCCTCGGCCTGATGCCCGAATCCCTGCTGCCCGGCTGCCGGCGCACCGGCGTCGAGCTGGACGGCATCACGGCGCGGATCGCCAAGCAGCTCTACCCGGACGCGACGATATTCGCGAAAGGGTTTGAAGAGACGAGCCTGCCGGATAATTTCTTCGACGCGGTGATCGGAAACATTCCCTTCGGCAACTATCCCGTGCACGATCCCGCTTACAAAAACTCCCCGGTCACGCGGACGATCCACGATTATTTCCTCGCGAAGTCGCTCGACAAGCTACGACTCGGGGGCGTCATGGTCCTGATCACGAGCCGCTACACGATGGACAAGCAGGATTCGACAATGCGACGGTATCTCTCCGACCGCGCGGAGCTGGTCGGCGCGATCCGGTTGCCCGACACGGCCTTCAAGGCCAACGCGGGCACGGAAGTTACGACCGATATTCTGTTCTTCCAGAAGAGAGTGCCAGGTTCCGCCTCGCGTTGCGGTTCGTGGCGGGACCTGACGACTATTGATACCCCGGATGGTGCTGTCTCCGTTAACGAATACTTTGCCCGTCACCCGGAGATGATGCTGGGCACCATGCGGCTGGAGGGCACGATGTACTGGGGCCAGGAGCCGACGCTGACAGGTGACCTTTCGCCGGAACGCCTGCAACAGGCCATCGCATCGCTGCCGGAAAACATCTGCGCGCCCCGCAACACGTTACCTGACCGCGCCCGTCCGCCCCCGGAAAACAACCTCGCCGATATCGACAGTGCGGATGTGAAGGACGGCGCTTACGCCATCCGCGACGGCCTGCTGGCGATCCGAAGAGGCAATGTATTTGAGACCGCGAAGGTGCCGGGGTCCACGGCATGGCGAATCCGCGGCATGCTGGCGGTGCGGGATGCCATCCGCGTCGTCTTCCGCACGCAGCTCGACGACGCGTCCGAAGAGCGCATCGCCGAATCGCGAAAACTTCTCAACGACATCTACGATTCCTTTGTCAGCCGGTACGGGGCGCTGTCGGCGCGCGAGAACATCAAGGCCTTTGCCGGCGATCCCGACCAGCCTCTCTTACTTTCCTTAGAAAACTTCGATCCCGAGACGAAGCGCGCGACCAAGGCCGCGATCTTCGAACGGCGGACGCTGGAGCGTTATAAACCGGTCGCCCATGTCGAGACAGCGGCGGAAGCGCTCGCCGTCTCGCTGAACGAGACCGGGGAAATCCACTGGCCGCGCATGGAAGCGGTGACGGGCCGTCCCGCCCTGGCCTTGCAGCGCGAACTGGGAAGCCTTGCTTACGGCAACCCCGAAGGCGGCCAGTGGGAAACCGCCGACCGGTATCTGAGCGGCGACGTGCGCCGCAAGCTGGCGGTCGCCACGGCGGCGGCGGAACTCGATCCTGCCTACACCCGCAACATCGACGCGCTGAAGGCTGTCCAGCCTGCCGACCTGGAGCCGGGCGACATTGAGGCCCGCCTCGGCTCCTCGTGGATTCCGTCAAGCGATATCCGGGAATTCGTGGGTGCGCTGCTTGATACAACTCCCACCAACATCCGCGTCGGCCACGCCGCGCCCATCGCGACCTGGACGGTCGAGATCGACGGCGGCGAGAAATACAACGTCGCCAACACGACGACCCACGGCACGGCGCGCTTCCGCGCCTCCGAGCTGGTCGAGCAGGCCCTCAATGGCCGCGTGCCGACGGCCTATGACGAGAACGAGGACGGAACACGTGTCATCAACCAGCAGGAAACCGTTGCCGCCCGCGAAAAACAGCAACAGCTGAAGGATCGCTTCCGGGAGTGGATCTGGGAAGACGGCCCGCGCGCCGCGCGGCTGGCCCGCGAATACAACGACCGCTTCAACAATCTGCGGCTGCGCAGCTTCGACGGCTCGCACCTGCAGCTGCCGGGGATGAACCGGGAACACCTGCGCGATGGCGACCTGTCACCCCACCAGAAGGATGCGGTGTGGCGGGTCGTGCAGAGCGGCAGCACGCTGCTGGCGCACGTCGTGGGCGCGGGCAAGACCTGGACGATGGCAGCATCCGCTATGGAAATGCGCCGCCTCGGGCTCGCTAAAAAGCCGATGTTCGTCGTCCCCAATCACCTGGTCGAGCAATGGGGCGCGGAGTTCCTGAAGGTCTATCCGCAGGCCCGCCTGTTCATCGCGGGCCGCGAGCATTTTGCGACCGGCAACCGGCAGCGGGCGATGGCTCGGATCGCGAGCGGCAACTACGACGCCGTCATCGTCTCGCACCGCTCGTTCGAGTTTTTGCCCGTGTCCGACAAGCTGTTCAAGCGCTTTGTTGAGGAACAGGTTGAGGAGCTGGAGGCGGCGCTCCTCGAGGCCAAAGCCGGGAAGGACGACAACCGGCGTCTGGTCAAGGAACTGGAGAAAGCCAAGAAGCGGTTCGTTGCCAAACTCAAGGAGCGCGCCGACCGCGAGGGCAAAGACAATACGCTGACATTCGAGGAGCTGGGCGTCGACCAGATCTTCGTCGATGAGGCCGACCTCTACAAGAACCTGTTCTACACCACCAAAATGAACCGTATCGCCGGGTTGCCGAATTCAGAGAGTAATAGGGCGCTCGATATGTATATGAAAACCCGGTACGTGCGCGAGATCAATGCCGGGCGCGGCGTGGTCTTCGCCACCGGCACGCCGATCTCAAACAGCATGGCCGAGATGTACACGATGCTGCGCTATCTCGCGCCCGACCTACTGAAGGAGAGGGGCGTCGCCCACTTCGACGCATGGGCGGCCAACTTCGCGGAAGCCGTCACGGCGTTAGAGTTGGCACCGGACGGCTCCGGCTACCGGATGCATACGCGCTTTGCCAAATTCATAAACCTGCCCGAGCTGCTCTCGATGTTCCGCACCTTCGCCGACGTGCAGACCGCCGACATGCTGAACCTGCCGCGGCCCACAGTCGCGGGCGGCAAGCCGCAGATCGCCGCGGCTCCCGCATCCGAGCCGCTGAAAGCCTTTATCCAAACCCTCACCAAACGCGCCGAGAAACTGCGCACGTCGCGGGTCGATCCGAGCGTCGATAACATGCTGAAGATCACCGGCGACGGCCGCAAGGCCGCGCTCGACATGCGCCTGGTCGAGCCTTTCGCCGAACCGGAGCTTGATACCAAGCTGACGCTCGCGGTGCAGCGGATCAAAGCCGTCTGGAGCGAAACCCGCGATGCCCGCTCAACCCAGCTCGTGTTCTGCGACCTGTCGACGCCGAACCCGGCGAGTTTCAACGTCTACGACGAAGTGCGCACAAAGCTGATCGAAGCAGGCGTGCCGAAAGCGGAGATCGCCTTCATCCACGACGCCGACAGCGATGCCGAGAAGAAGACACTGTTCGATGATGTGAACGCCGGCCGGATACGCATCCTGATCGGCTCCACCGAAAAAATGGGCGCTGGAACGAACGTGCAAAAGCGCCTCGCTGCGCTGCATCACCTCGACGCGCCGTGGCGTCCGCGCGATATCGAGCAGCGCGAAGGCCGCATCCTGCGCCAGGGCAATCTCAACCCAGAAGTGCGGATTTACCGCTATGTGACCGAAGGCTCGTTCGACGCCTATATGTGGCAGACGTTGGAGACCAAGGCCCGCTTCATCCAGCAGGTGATGAACGGCCAGACCTCGGTGCGCTCCGCCGAAGACCTCGACGGCGGCGCGCTCACCTACGCCGAAATCAAGGCCATCGCCTCGGGCAATCCCGCCGTGATGGAGAAAGTCAAAACCGACACAGAAATCCGCAAGCTCGACCAGCTCCGGGCGGCGCATCGCAACCAGCAGCACAGCATCCGCCTGCAGATCCGCTCGCTTCCTTCCGAGATCAAGGAACGGCAGGAGCGAATCGACAGGCTTGTGACTGATACAGCAACCCGCGATGGCCACATGGGCGAAGAGTTCTCGATGACGGTTGGCAAGCGGGTGTATGCCGGCAAGGGTGCGCGCGAGGAAGGGGCGGCGGCGTTAACGCTCGCCATCCTTTCTTGGCGCGACGACCTGACCTTGCAGGTGCGCGGAGAGTTTCGGGGTTTCGAGATCCTGAGCCGGGGCAGGGGGGCAACGCTGCTTATCGGCTCCGATGAAGAACGACTGCCGGAACTGTTCATCCGGGGCGCGGGTATCTACAAGGCGCAGCTGAACGCGGAGAACCCGGTCGGAACGATGCAGAGCATCGAACATGCCATGCGCAGCCTCGACAAGGCGGCAACCGACGAGCGGGAACGCGCCGCCCGCGCGGAAAAGATGCTGGCGGATTTTGAAGAGCAGGCCGGCAGACCCTACGAGCATGAAACGCGATTAAAGGATTTACTGCTCCGCCAGGCCCAACTGAACGCCTTGCTCGATCTCGACAAGGGCGAGCAGCAGGTTGCGCCCGAAGACAAGGCTCCGGAAAGTCCTGAAGCTGACGGCGACAGCGGCGGTGATGAAAGAGCGGTTGGTAGGGACACGCGGCCCGAGAGACGAAACCCCGGCCCGTGGCGCAACGCGCCGGGCCAGCGCAAGGACAGGAACCCGGACGAGGTGTGCCCGACCGCACCGGCGCGGAGCCCGCCGTCAGCGCCGGGGACGAAGTTTTGATGCGTGGTTCGTGAATCTGCGGAGGAGGGAAGAATGGCAGATGAAACCGTTGTTGATCCAAGGCCAACAGGCACCATAGCCGTCATCTTCACCCCGCCATGGTGGGTGGATATAGCAAACGCAAAAAACGGCAGTATTCTCCAGGTGCACCATCCGGTTCATGGCTGGCTGGCGTTTGTCTTCCCGCCGGAGCACGCGGCAATGCTCGGAGAGGCGCTCGTCAAGCACGCAGCGCTGTGTGAGTATTTCGCCGGGTCGATTGCTCCAGCGACGATGACTGTGAACTGATGGTTGCGGCTTGTGCTCGCTCATGCAGAACGAAACGCTGGCGAATGTTCTCGACAATGATCTTGATGTTCACCCTTTTCTGAACGGTTTTCTTGATCGCTGCGAACAGGCGTAGAACCGGACAACTTCAACGCCAAGTACCATGGTGCTGCAAGGGCGAGCGACCACGTTCCTGCCACCATCGAATAACCTCCTCGTCCGCCACCGCGCGGTTCGCTGGGCCAAACGCGCTGCCGATCCCGGCATTGGAGACTTCCACTTCACCGGCGGCGGTCCCGAGCAGAGCAAACGTTATGTGAATAATTTGAGTTACAGCACTCATAGTGGTTAAAATCCATTTTCTTAAATGACTCTGTAATGGCACTATGACGCTGACATGAAGATTTCCAGCGTCTCCAGTAATGGGTTTTACCGAATGCGTCTTTTATGTTTGACCGTCTTTATTGCCATGCTGGCCCTTCCGGTTTACGCAGACGATGCTTCGAAGCCGCTACCGAATCTTGCCGCGCCGTCGATGGATGCTGACTCAGCCATAAATGCCGAACCCGATCTGAAAACCATGCAGACGAGGGCTTCAAAGGGCGATCCCGGCGCGCAGGAAATAATGGGTGAGCGATATGCGGATGGCGATGGCGTTCCGAAGGATTCGGCAAAAGCGTTGAAATGGTATTTACGCGCGGCGCAACAAGGGAACGCCAAGGCTCAAAAAGAACTCGGCGATCTTTACCTGAAAGGCGACGGCGCACCGCAGGATTTTGCGCAGGCCTATTTCTGGATCTCGCTTTCTCTTGATCCCCTGGATGCCAACTCAGCTTCCGTGCGCGACGATCTTACAAAATATCTCGGCCCGGAACAGCTGACCGAGCAGGAGAAGCGCCTGAATGAATGGAAGCCGGTTCTGGAACAGACTTCCGATGACGACGATGACTCGGCAGACAGCGACTCCGGCTGCACCGCAAAAGACGTGGCAGCAAGTATGGTCGTTCCCATGCACGCGTCCGCTGATTGCAAGGGCGCCCAAAAAAATCTGCACTTTGCCTGCAGCACCCCGTCCTGCACCGATTGCGAAACGGCATTGAATGCTTTCAACGCGCAATGCACACGATCCGACATGGACACGGCAGATCCCGCTTTCAGCTGCGATGCAAACGCCGATTGCTTCCTGCTCGACAAGAATTGCAGCCAGCCTTTTGACCCGATATCGGTGAATCGCGAACATCTTCAGGAAGTGCGCAAGAAACGCAATTATCCGATCGAGGATTGCGGCCGGTCGCCCGCCATAAAACAGCGATTCCACGCCCTGTGCATCAACAACATCTGTTCGGTCAGGACATCGGCGCTCTGATCCCATTTCACAGGATCGTTGTCCCGTTCCGGAGATTTCGGCTGGCCAAAACGCTTTCTACAGTGTCAGTACTGAAACCTTAGCTATCCTTGCTCTCGAATGGCCCTACGACAACTCGGAACTTCGTACTTTCGTTCACTTGTGTGATCGCCTGTCATCGCTAAAACGGCTATTACATAAAACATTCATTGCATTCACGAGTCTGAAAGTGGCCCGCTGACAACTGCTAGGGAAAGTAATACAGTAGTGACGCGTTTAAAGCCGCGCAAGTAGAGTACACGTAATCGCAAGCAGCGATGAGGTCAGAATGAAGACACCGGATTTGATTAAAAGACTTGCTCTGGTTGCAGCTATTTCCCTCTCTCCCTTGTCGCACGCAGTGTATGCGGACGTCATACCGTCTGTGGGCGCCTTTGCAAGTGATGGCTCAGTTTATGCGGGCGAGTCGCCTGACACCCATAAACCCCTGTATGCTACTCCGACGGATGCGCCCGACCTAGTCTCCTGGAGCGATGCCACTAAGTATTGCAGCGGTTTGCAGTCCTTCGGCCATACTGACTGGCGCGTGCCCAGCAAAAAAGAACTGGCAGTCCTGTATGAAGACCGAAAGGCCTTAGCCTTGAATGATACTTTCAAGGAGAGCGGGGATTCCGCCGGCTGGTACTGGTCATCTACAGAGCACGAAGGCAACCAGGCGTGGGTTCAGAGTTTCAGCGACGGGAAGCAAAACTACGACTACCAAGACGATAAATCGTCTCTGCGGTGTGTTCGCTGAAGGACTAACTCTCAGTCGCCACCTGACAGCATCCAACCCTGAAGCCCCCATGCCAGTTGCAGCAAGAGCGGTGACCGGGCATATCTTGACGGTTCCGGGTGTGCAATTCTTGTGCTCTCCAGGAAACAAAGCGGATGCGGATATAGATCGCTGCATTCGTCAGGTTCTCGACCTTCCGCATAGAGGGCAACGGTCGAATGTGCGTGAAACCGCTCAGCTCTCCGCCCGCACTTTCCGTGCCCACTCGTTGAAGGGCCGTTCGATAAAATAGTACATCACCGCCGCCGGAGACACGATCAACGCCATGAAGATGGGGAATTCCACAAGCCACAAGAGAGTCAGGTCATGGGGATCGGGAACCACCTTCTGCGCCAGTTGTATGGCATAGGGAACAAGTAATATATGTACGAGATAAAGGCTGTATGAAATCATGGCGATAAAGCGCAAGGGACGGGCGGCGAACAGCGGGCTGGCCACGCTGCCGCCCAGCAGGCCAAGCATCATGGAGCCGAAGGCAAGTGCGATAAGAGAAAAATAGCCCGTTTCATCGAAAAAGGGCGGAGGGCGCTGATAGAACAAGAAATGCGGGGTCACAAAAGCCGTCAGTGCAATGAAAAGGCAAAGACCCGAGCCGAAGAGCGCATTTGACCAAAAGGGCGTTGTGATGACAATCCGCAGTCGTGGATCATGCCACAGGTAGCAGGCGGCCATGCCGGCCACCAGTGAATCCATTGACATATGGAGCGGCGTGAGAATCGTGGTGAAGAACATCGTCTGACCGTCATCGGGCGGGCTGAACCATGCTACGAACACTTTGACCACCAGCAGCACTGTCATGAGCAGTGTGAAAGACAGATAACGCAAGCCGGGACGCAGCCGCGACAGGGTATAGACCATGGCAGGTGCCAGCAGGTAGAACTGTATCTCAACCGCCAGCGACCAGAATTGCGGCAAGACAGTCTGCTGAAAATAGTCCTGCAGAAATAAAAGATAGCAAACGAACCGCCACAGCCATTCAACAAAACCCATGCCGGGAAGCATGAAGATCAGAGAAGCTGTAGCGATGAGGTAATAGGCCGGGATGATACGGAACAATCTTTTGCGGGCGTAACCGAAGAGGCGGATATGCCGCGACCGGCCAGTCACGGCGAACACTTCGAGCAGCTGACGCGTGATCAGAAAGCCGCTCAGAACGAAAAATAGGTTGACACCCGTCCAGCCGTTCATCAGAAACCAGGTGATGTGCTGGGAGCCGAAAACGATGACGCGGTGGACGTTATAAAGTTGGATGAAGTAGATGCTGTGCGCGAGCAGGACAAGAAGAATGGCCAATGCGCGCAGTCCGTCAAGAACGCCGATGTGCTGGTTGTGCTGGTTGTTCATGAACTATGCGATCACATGCTTATGCCCCAGCATTATAGGGGTTACGACAGACTTTGCAAAAGATATGGCGCCAAGGTATTAACTACAACTCAGATTGCAAGTGATGACGGATTCTTGATTGCCAGAAGGCATTGGAGTAATCCAAAATCATCTTGCGAGAGGTGTGAGAGCATGCCATTGATATTAATTTAATGCGTCTGTGGTAGATCAATGCAACAGCAAGAAAGCGATCAGGCACCTGAGAGAGTACAAGGCGTTCCGCCAGTAAAATGGAGGCACTATGCCTTCAACGCGATCATACTGATTATAGTGTTGTATATGGCTGGCGTATGGCTGCACGTTCCAGCTAAGGAGCTGCGTTTTCTAGCTGCTGCTCAGAAGGCCTTCGCAACCGGAAAAGGTGAAGTACAGATTTCTAGCGTGACTGATTTCGATTGGGACAGGGTGTGCAATCTGATCGGCGGAAAAGGTGAGGTGTCGCAAGCCGACCTTGAGCAGTACACGAAGGCAGACTGGTCCGGTTATTATGAGTCGCTTCCTCGAAGTATTCACACAGCGGGTTGTTTTTTCTGCCCCCGGCTGGGACTGGCCTTCATAAACAACAACAAAGCCGTTAACGTGCTTGCATTTAACGATCTTACAATCGTCCTAAACAATCCGTCACTCATTCTAACTGAAAAGGTTATCAATCCCTACGATCCCATCGTAATCCACGACAGGACAAATGCTGACAAGATGTGCTGGCCGAAGGAGCACGCTTATTTGGTGCGCCACTTACCCGGTCCTTATTCCGAAGGGTATTCCGGTGGAGATATTGCAATAGAGACCAAGTGATAACAGGGGACATTGTTGCCCATGGCGGAGCAAGGGCAGGCACCTGAATGTTCTATGCCAGCTCTCTGTTCACCGCTCTTGTGCCGCTGGTAGCTGACGTCATTCTGCTTTTCATCTTGCCACGGCCCGCAACCGTATTGCTTGCGCGCCCAACTCCCACTAATCTGCCTACTTTCTGTTACACCAGTGGGGGCGATCGCCATGTTCAGCATTCCGGTTCATGAAAAGCAACTCCCCGGCCATTTGAATGTTCGGCTCGCACGGGTTTGGCCTCAGATTCTTGCTATCTGTGTTGCCGTTGTCGCCACCGGCATCGCCGTAACATTTGCGGGAGAGCCGCTTCTCGAAGCCTTTGGCCTGCGTCAAACGCATACGGCGCTTACAGCCTATTGGATGATCCATGAGGGCTGGAAGCTGGCCTACGAGACGCCGGTCCTGGGATATCCATGGTCCATCCCTGTGGAATTCCCTATTTACCAAACTCTTGCCGCGTTTATCTCATGGGTCGGTAACTTTCCGCTTGATAATACCGGCCGTTTGCTCAGTTTGTGTTTTCTTATTGCCTGTGCATGGCCTGCCCTGATGATTGTCCGGAGACTTGATCTTCCGGACTACACAGCCTGGATTTTCTGTGCCCTATTCTGGTCAAGCCCGCTTTACCTGTTCTATTCCCGCACTTTTCTGATGGAAACAACGGCGCTTTTCTTCACGCTTGCCGCCGTTCCCTATGCGCTGGATCTTCGTGATCCGAAGGCGTCAAAGTCCACCACGCTTCTTTTTATCTTTTTTGCCACGCTGGCGCTGCTGCAGAAAGTAACGACGGCGGCGCCCGTGATGATGGTCATGGGATTGGTGGTGCTCGCCGCGCACGCAAGAGAGTCACGCATAACACTGCCCCTGCTGCTCCGCCTTTTGCCGGCATTCGGTGTGCCCGTGGTGGCCGAGATGATGTGGGCTGGATATTCAGATATCGTAAGAGCGCACAATGCTTACTCCAATCTTACCTTCACATCATTGAGAACGTGGGTTTTTGGCACTTTTGAGCAGCGCACGAATCTCCGTTTTCTGAAGGCTATCTTCTGGAACCGGATGATCTGTCGCGATACCCTGGGCCCACTTGGCCTGTTGCCGCTCGCAGGGGCACTGATTTGGGCTGAGAAGCGCGTCGTGGTTATCCTGCTTGTGAATATAGCGTTGTTCGTGTTGCCGGTTTTTATCTTCACCAATCTGCAGGCGGCCCATGACTATTACCAGACCGAGTGCGCAATTTTCTTGATAAGCGCCGTGTCGATTGCCATCGCTGTGTGGCTGCCAAAAATCGGCTGGCCCGCGATTGCCCCAGTGACAACAACTGTGTTTGTCATGCTGAATTATCTTACGTTTTCCCATACGTTTGCCAACTATCTTACAAAGTCATTAGATGCCACAAATACGACGGTTCTGGGGGTAAGCGATGTCATCCGCCGCTATACGCCGCGGGACAGTGCCATCGTAGTATATGGCCTGGACTGGAGCGCGACCATTCCCTATTACTCCGAGCGAAAGGCTCTGGCGGCACCAAGAGACGAGTATATTTATCTGGAGAAGTCCAATAAGACTCAATACAAAAGCTATGCGGCCGCGTGGCGCAACCCTGAGAGTTTTCTGGGTGGTAAGAAACTTGGCGCCATCGTGTTTTGTCCGTCGGACGAGCTAACACTTGACCGTATGCTGGATCAGCCTGACGTCAAGCGGCATCCGGCTCTCTTCAAGATTCAATCCTGTTACATTAATCTGCCGGGTGTTAAATCCATTGTCACCAGCGACGGCAACCGCGTGTTTCCCGGAATTCCGCTCGATCCTCTGCTTGATAGAGCACCGCAGCGCTATGCGAAGACGAGTGATATGGACTGTGCCGACAGCATCGATCAGGTGAACGATAAATTCTTTGAGACGCCCAAGGGAGATCTGCCGCCAGAAGAAATAGGGGTTCCCGGACTATTGCTTGTCAAGGGGCGTATTCTACGGTCGGAGGGAAACGGCAGTGTTTCCGGCGATGCTTTCATGACGCTTAGAAGTCCGGCCGGCGTCATGAAATACATCGCTTTAAAACGCGTACCGCGCACGGCTACCAATTCCTCCATGCTTGAATCTTGCCCGACTTATTGCAATCTGTTCGAGGCGACCCCTGATATGCATTCCCTTAATGGCGAATACAGCCTGGGTCTTGCGCGCGGGGACGGAGACACGCTGCGGTTTTGCAAAGGGATCAGCATTCCACTCAAGATAGGATCTGTTGCGGTTCACTAGAGCACAGAGTGTCTTGACAAAAGCCTATTTCCACGGCGCATAACACGACGCATTGTTCAACTCACCCATCAGGGTCAGCTGCGTTCGCCAGATCACGATGTCATCGAAGTAATTCGGCCCCGGCGTGGCGTTTATAGGCCGGCTGACGACGTAGTTATGGAGGGCATCGAAATTAACCTGTTCGTCCGCTCCCACATAGCCTGTCAGGCGATTATTGGTTCCATTCGCCAGATACGCCCCGGTCCCGTTCTTGCCGTGGCTGATGATGGCAACCGCGAATAGCTCCTCGTTCCCGGCTTCAGGCGGCACCGGCGCCTGGGCACCCTGCGGTCCGATATTCACGGGCTTGTCGATATCGTCATAGTAGGTTGGATCGCCCTTGCGGCCGATTTTATTCACGGTCACTCCGCCTGGAATGTCAGCAGCAGCCGCAAACACCTGCAGGTCAGTGGCGTGGGGAAACAGCCCGTCTTCGGGCGGGCAGCAGAACCGGGCTTTCTGCGAGAACACATTGGAGGCCTTGGCGGGTGGCGGCACATCGCCCTCGTACCACGGAAACCGCCGGCAGCGCATGAATATAGAATTCCCCTTGGCTGTATTGGCCAGCACGGGACTGATCTTGTAGGTCATGAACCGGTCCCAGCCGTCCCTGGCGTCGTGCTCGGACAGGTTGAGAGTCCGAAAGGGCACAATCCCGTCGGTTGTATCAATGCCGCACGAGATCCGGGCAAACCCAAAGTCTCGGCTCATGGGATCTATCGCAGGATCGGCCGGACAGGGCAGGGCGTTATTCCTCTGAACGTAAGCCGCCAGCTCACGAATGAGAAAATCCTGCCGGTTGTTTGTACTCTTGATCCGGTCCTGCGTATCAAGCATACGAAACCCGCCAACACCCAGGACCAGTAGGGCCGACACCAGCATGATCACAGAGACAACGACGATGAACACCGTGCCCTGTTCTCCCTGCCTGCCTGTGATTGGCTCTACGGGTACGAGCATGATAGCGCTCCATGGGCAGCCATGATCCCGTCCTGGGTCATCCACCGGACGATATTGTCGAAGTAAGCGGGGCCGGGCCTCAAATCCCAGGGACCATCGACATATATCTGGTCCCCGTCGGCGTTCTGCAGCTCCGGCCCGGTATCCGGTGTGGTGTAGCGATGGTTCGTGCCGTTGCCCAGCCACGCACCTTTGCCATCGGGACCGTGCGAAACCAGCACAAGAGCAGGAGCCTCTATGGGTGTTGTGTCCATGAAGGGCACACTTACGGCACCTCTTGAATATGTGGTTGTTTTCGTCAGGTCATCGTAGTTGCTCATGGTCCCCGGCGTGCGCACAGGCGAGAGAGCCGCTCCGCCGTTCCTGTGCAGGATAATCAGATCGCTGTCGACATCGAATACCGGGGCTGCCTGATCAGCACAGCAAAAGCGGGCCTTGATCGCATTGCGGCTATAGCGGTCGGCGGCATTAACCCAACCGGCATGGCGGCAGCGGCCGTGAACCTTGCCGGTATCGGCAGCGGCAGAGGACTGATCATTTTGCCGCGTGAATACCGGACTTACCGCGTAGGTATAGAAGTTGCCCCAGCCGTCTCTGGCCATCCAGGGCGCCAGACCGATGGTCATGAAGGGCACGATGCCTTCGCGGGTTTTGGCATCACAGCTTCCGGTCGGGGATTTTCCGGCCTGCAGGTCCGCTGGTCTTACACCGCGCTCCCATCCCGCAGTGGCAACGGGGGCTGCCGGGTCGGCGGGACAGGGTAGGCGGCCCGCCGTCTCGACATAGACCGAAAGCGCCTGAATGATCGTATCCATGTTGTCGTAGGTGGTCTCGTATTGCCTTTGCGCGCGGGTGCGCTGATAAAGCTCCAGTGAGCCCCCCATCAGGATGCCGATGATGGCCACCGAGAGCGCGACTTCGACCAGTGTTATGCCCGACTGACTGTTCATGGCAGCGAACAGCTCTTGCCCTGCTCGGCAAAAATCATGTCCTGCGTCCTCCAGAGGACGATGTTATCGAAACCCATTTCCTTGCCTGTTCTTTCGGCCGGGGGAATCTCGATAAAGACCCGGTCGCCGTTTCCATTCTCGGTTTGCGCAGGGGTGGCGCCTGTTAACGGAAATTTTGCGCGCCCCACACCTGTCCAGGCACCAAGCCCGTATCGTCCGTGACTGACCAGAACATAGACCGGGGCCGTTGCCCTGTCATCATGCGGCACCTGGACATCGGGGGCGTAGGGATCGGGGAAGATGACATTGGCGGGGCGGTAGGAGGCCGGCAAGACCTGGCGCGGGATGGCAATCTGCGGCTGTCTGTTGACATCAATGATCACCAGATCGGTGCCGGGCAGGGCACCGGAGCAGCAAAAACGCGCTTTTCTTGCCGATTTTGCGATGAGTACGTTGACAGCGGACTTGCCGGTTTTGGGATCTGTCACTGTCGGGTCATAGGTTTCCGCGGCCATGAACCAGTCCACTGTCCGGCAGCGGCTGTGAACCGGTAGGGAGTCCTTCATCACATCTTGCGCGAAAGCAGGGCTGATCGCATAGGTGATGTAATGGTTTGCGGAGTCTTTGATCCAGTCGACCGGTATATTAAGTGTGCGGAACGGGATGATACCTTCCCACCCGGCGGCATCCGATCCGCAGTCGGGCGGGACCATGTCGCCGGCGGGGCCGCTTCCGGCTTCAAATCCCCAGGGCGGGTTGGCTGTCTTGGTGTCGGGTATTGCCGGACAAGGGACCCGAAAATTCTGGGCAGCATAGTCATCAAGGGCGCGGGCGATATTCGCCATCTTCTGGTCCGTCTCAATCCGCCGGGCTTTCTGGAGGATCGGCAGGGCAATGGAAGCGGCGGCACCCAGCATAAGGCCGGTGATCAGGACCACGACAGCCATCTCGGCGAGCGTAAAGCCCTGCGTGTTCTGCTTAGTGCCGGGCCGTGAGCGATCATGCGGGCGCCGGATGTGCATGGATACCGATGGTTATTGCTTCTGCGGGCAGGATGACAGGCCGATGCTGAAGGCAACCTTGTCATAGGTGTTATCGCCGATACTGGCGATATAGCCGCCTTCGCCGTCTGACAGCAGGTCTTTGCCGGGCTGGCTGCCGAGGCCGCCGCAGCCGCCATTCTTGTATTCATAGCAATTGATACGCGCGCTATCCTCAAAGCCAATCTGGGCAAAGGCGGGGTGGGCGGGATCGACCCCGGCCTGCGTTAATGTGGTCGCGCGCTCACAGGTAAAATCATGGTTCGGGCCGACCTTCTCACCGGTCAGGTGACAGATGGCTTCGCTTCGCAGCGTATGGCTGGCCCGGCCGGGGTTGAGATTGCCGTACAGATGATACGCGCTGACACCGCCGGCGCCTGTGATAGTGGTTTCGAAACCGGTAACTGGATCGAATGAGACAAGCACCGGCGGATACTGGTCGGTGATATAGGCACTCTTCTGGCTGGACTGAAGATTTCCTGAGTCGAATTTAAGATGCGTGAGATCGACATCTTTATAGCCGTTCATCAGGTGATAGCCGTCGGGTACGATAAACAGGCCGATACCCATGACGTTCTCATCAAAGCTGACGCTGAAATTATCGGTCTCGCCCGCTGTCCAGTTCTTTACGCTCGGCACCAGCATCTGCACGTTACCGAGGCTGCCGTCGTTTTTAATGACGTAAAACCCAACACTATCATCCAGCTCTGAATTGTCGCTGCTCTTGGTCAATGAGGCCCGCAGCTGGTATTTGTTGCCGGCCAGGGCGATCTGGACACCGTACAACGGCGGCATCAGGACCATCAGACCGGTCACCGGGTCCTTGACCGTCTTGCCCGTGCTGCTGCTCGTAAAAGTCTGCTGGTGGCATGAATAGGGTTGAGCTACGGCACCGGGCGGGTATCCGCAGCTGCCACTGCCGGCGCGGGCGAACAGCTGATCCGAGCGCAGGCTGTAAACAATATCGTTCCCGGAGCCAGCCTGACTGGTCAAGGTAACTGCCGGGAGCGAAGCGTGCAGCAGAGGTGATGCCGGGCCATCCATATAACGGGGGATTGAAAAGCTGCCGTTGAAAGCCGGGTCTTTCGCTGAAGCCGCGCTGCTGCCGCCCGAGGCCGGTTCTATCGCCGCAGCTTGCGCGGCATTAACCACGTCCGGGCTCACTGGTTTTTCTGCCGGTGGGGCGTTACAGCAGAACAGGGCCTTGGCGCGGTTGAGGTGATTGCCGGCGTCGTCGTACCAGAGAGCGCTGCGGCAGGCATTGTTAACGTCGAGGGCAGAGGTACCTGCCGTATCCTTCATCGCCGGAGACTGGGTATCCACTGTGAGGTTTGGTGCCGGCGCATATATAATGTAGCGGCCCCAGCCATCGACAACCGTCTCCTGCGGGATCGCCAGTTCTTTCCAGGGCACGATGCCTTCGGTCTTTCCGGCGGAGATACATTGAGCTTCCTCGTGTCCGACCTGCGCGCCTGATGCCTTGGGATCGGCGGGGCAGGGCAGGCGGTAATGCGTCTGAGCATACGTGCTGAGCACATTCATCACGAAATCGATCTTCTGGCGGGTCTGTGCTGTTTCCTCTCCCCTGAAATAATGCGACGAACCAAGGATGCTACCGCTTGTGAGAATGCCGATGATGCACAGGCAGATAGCCAGCTCGGCCAGGGTGTAGCCTGCTGATCGAGACACCTCCCGCAACGATGAACTTCCCTGATCTGTCATACGTGCGTATTCATTTTCGTTGTTCTGAGCCTCAGTAAATGCAAAATAGTCCCCATTATGTCGCTGGGGGTATTGACTCACCCTATTGGATTCCGCTTTGATGCGCAAATATCACAGGACAGTTTCTCGCGGGGAAGGTATTTCATGCATCAGTTTAAACCGGCGACCCGCAAGGGACGCATCGCCAGCCTCTTGCTCTTGTCATTTCTTTTTCTAGCTCATTCGGGTATCACCGCTCCGCCTGCTTACGCAACCACGATTGGCAACAGTGAGATCGTTTCCGGCTCGGTCACCGGCACAGGGATACAAACCTATACCTTCAACGCCCCCATTGACAATTCCCACGCTGTAATATTTGGCGCCATCAGCACCGCTTCGCCTAATGCCGATTTTAGTCCCAGACTTGATGTTTACCAACCGAACGGCACTCTATATTTTTCAGCCACCTCGACTGCAAATGGCTATGGTGGGAAGAACTCATTGGCTCCTGACCCGCAGACCGGCACTTACACCGCCAAAGCCTACAACGCCATAGGCGCCGCCCACCTGATGTATAACGCCAGTTTCAACGTGAGCGTAACCGTAACCAATCTCGATTCCTGGCTAGCGCACTATACGGGGGGCGGCACGATGTACCCTGGTAACACCTACAACGCGACGCAGGAAATCGCCAACCCCGACCTCTGGACCTTTGCGGGAAATTCAGGGGACAGCGTGACAGTCACCGGGACACCAGGAACGGGTTATCCCAGCACCGGCAAAATCGAATACCTGATCTTCAATCCCGACTATACGCAACTTGGTAATGCCGAGGCGACGAGCTCCACGACTTCGGCGACCCATACATTCACTTTGGGGCAAACCGGGAAATACGTAGTTTTGACGTGGAACGCCGGCGTCGCCGGCGCTGCCGCACCCTATACGCTTGAAATGACCAACGCGACGGCATTGCCGCAGGATGCCAAGCAGGACGGAGATTCCTGCATTTTGCCCTCATCCACACCCGCGCCTGGATGCGCGGGACCCGATAGCCCTTCAAGTTCTGCTGACGCACAACCCCCACAAAGCCCGCCCGTCACAGACAAGGGTTCCGGCTCGGTCGGTGAACCAATTAATATTGCCACCGGTAATATGTATGAAAAAGTAATCGACTACACGACAGTAGGAACTAACCCGCTGTCATTCATCCGCTCCTATAACAGCATGTCGTATGGCCGCAACCTGTACCCGACGACGCTTGGGCCCAACTGGCGATCGAACTACGATCGGTATCTTCGAGTTGTCTCGTCGAGCCTCGTCGCGGCTGAGCGATCCGACGGAAGGGTTGTCAATTTCACGCTGGTTTCGAGTGTCTGGACGCCTGACACAGATGTCGATTTCAAACTGACCAATTCGGGTTCGACATACACGTTGACGAACCCGAATGACACTGTGGAAACATATTCGGTCACAAGCGGGAAGGGGACTCTCAGTTCCATCGCTTTGCCCAACGGCTATACGCAGACAATGAATTACACGAGCGGAGTGCTGACATCCGTGTCTGATTCCTATAGCCGCTCTCTGTCGTTTACCTACACCAGCGGCATGCTGACCGGCGTCAGCACGCCCGACAGCGCGACGCTAAGCTACGGCTATACAACGACGGCGGGCCAGAGCCTGCTGACCTCGGTGTCCTACAACACCAGCCCGACGACCAGCCAGACCTATGTATACGGCAACACAGAACTGCCGTTCGCATTGACCAGCATCACCGATGAGAACGGAAACACCAACGCGCAATGGACCTATGACGGGGCCGGGCGCTGCACTATGTCAGAATTCGCGAGCGGAGCAGGCGAGTATCAGGTGTCCTATGACGATTCCACCGGTCACCGAACGGTAACCGGCCCGCTGGGTAACGCGGAAACCTACAAGTTCACGACGGTCCAGGGTATGTCGAAAATCAGCGAGATCGACCGCGCCGCGAATTCACCGGTCGCTTCGGCCACGCGCACTTTTACGTATGATTCCAACGGCTATCTGGCCACCGCTACAGACTGGAACGGCAACGAGACGAAATGGACCAACAACAGCCACGGCCAGCCGACCAGCATCACAGAGGCCTATGGTGCGGGCGTCGCACGCACGACCACAATTTCATATGACTCAACCTGGGTCCACAAACCTTACACTGTCACCAAAACCAACGTCACTATAGACGACCGCTATGACTCCACCCAGGGCACGCTGCTGACGCACAAGCTGACCGACACCACCGGAGGGACGACAAACGGCCAGACGCGGACATCGACATATACGTATGATGCCACTGGCGAGATGCTAACCGCACAAACGCCGCGCACAGACGTTACCGTGAAGACAACCTACACCTACAGCAGCGGCGCGCTGGCCAGCATCACTGATCCAGCCGGCAACGTAACCACCATCAACACCGCCAACGGCACCGGGCAACCGACGAAAGTTACTGACCCGAACAGTGTCGAGACAGATTTCACGTATGATAACCGCAATCGGATGCTGACAAAGACAGTCAAGGCTACGCCGTCTAACGAGGTAACGACTTTGACCTACATAGCCTCCGGCCTGCCGCACGTCGTCACACTTCCAGATTCGAGTACGATCACCTACGGCCATGACAACGCACAGCGCGTGACCACGATCACCAATACGGCGGGTGAGACGATAAACTACACGCTGAACGCGATGGGCGAGCCAACAACCACGACGCTGAAGGATTCCGGCGGAACCACCCAGAAATCCTTCACCGCGACCTATGACGTTCTCGGCGACATGCTGACCCTTGAAGGTTCTGGCGGCTCCACGCAGAAAACAAGTTTCACATATGATGGCATGCAGAACCTGACTTCGACTACTGACGCCAACAGCAACGAGTGGCAGACGGCTTTCGATGCGCTCAACCGCGCGTCGACTGTTACAGATCCGCTGACCCACACGGCAGCGCCAACCTACGACAATCTCGACAATATCACCGCTCAGACGGATTTCCTCGGCTATTCGACGAGCTTTACTTTTGATGGGTTCCACGACCCAATATCGAAGACTAGCCCGGATACGGGAACGGCCACTTTCACTTTTGACGGTGATCACAACGTCACGAAGCGCGTGGACGCGCGCAGCGTGGAAACAGACCGTACTTTCGACAAGCTGGAACGCCCGACAGCCGAAACTTATCCCAGCTATACATCGGAGGATCTCGCATTTACCTACGACCAGACCTCCGGCGGCAATGTTGGCATTGGTCGCCTGACGAGTTTCAGTGATGAATCGGGCTCGACGACGCAGACATTCGACAACTTTGGCAACATGATCTCAACGGTGCGGACCATCGGTTCGAACAACTATACGACTTCCTACAGCTACGATCTCGCCAACCGCGTGACGCAGATCGTCTATCCGTCCGGGCGCATCGTCAACTACACGTATAATTCGAGCGGATACCTGACGCAGGTGGACACCAAGCCCAGTTCAGGCGGCACCGACACAGTGCTGGCCTCGTCGATCACCCACAAGCCGTTCGGGCCTATTACCGGCTATACATACGGCAACAGTGAAGTGCTGAGCAAAACCTATGACAACAATTACTGGATCTCGACGCTGAACACTGTTTACAGCGGAACCTATGTGCAAGAGCTGTCGTTCGGCGAGGACAATGACGGGAACCTGACCAGCATCACTGACAGTCTGGCGGCAGGCCGTGATGAGACCTACACTGTTGATGCCCTCAATCGTCTGCACACGGCATCAGGAGCTTACGGTTCGCGCACTTACACCTACGATAACAACAGCAACCGTGCCACCCGCGTTGCCGGCGCGACGACGTACACCTCGACAATGACGACCAGCACAAACTTGTTGGCTTCGTACACAGACGGCACGAATACGCGGCACTTCACCTACAGCGCCTCGGGCAACATGCTGACCGACGACCGAACGTTTGTGGGGGGCGGGGCGCTGTCTAACACTTTTGGCGGACGCGACCGACTTGAATCAATGACGGTGGGCACACCGACGGTCACATTCAAAATCAATGCCCTTGGCCAGCGTGTGCAGAAGGCCGTCACCGCTGCCACGACCGACTACCATTACGACATCTTCGGTCATATCATCGGAGAAGCCAACGACAGCACCGGTGCTAACGAAATCGAATACGTCTGGATGGAGGGGCAACTTCTCGCCCATATCGATTCCTCGGGCAACATCTTCTACGTTCACAACAATCAGGTAAATGCTCCGCAAAAAATAACGAACAGTTCCAGGACGCTTGTCTGGGACTATGAGATAGAGCCCTTCGGTGAGACCTATGCGACGCCAACCGCCACAACTCCGACCAACCACCGTTTTCCCGGCCAGTACGCCGATGCGGAGGACACATTGTCTTACAACAATATGCGTGACTACGACCCCAGCATTGGCCGCTACATCCAAGCGGACCCGATGGGACTCAAGGCAGGTCCGAACTTGTACGGCTACGTCAATCAAAACCCTGTTCAAGAGATCGATCCATACGGACTCTACGGAGTATTTGGTATTGCTTCAGGTAGCTTTACCAGGACAGTCTTTCCAGGATTGACTGGAGCCTACGAACCAGTCGTGATCGGAGGATGGGACAGCAATATTGGATGGAACTTAAGCGGCATTCATTCGTTGGGTGCGAAACTAGGGTCAAGCACTCTCTATGGTGCGTACTACAAGGGCGAAGAGTCTACCTACTATCAGCAAGATGCGTGTCCCATTCCAAATAACCATAAACAGATAGACTTATATGACTTCAACGCTCCGACATCGCTTCTGAAGCCGCTTATTAAAGTAAACATTCCCTATGTTAGCCAAGTTGGACTTGGGTACTTTAAAACCGGTGACGATTCCGGCTATTATGCCTATGTATCGGGAGGCGAGGGGTTAGGTAAGGGTTCAATAGGCATCGGCATCTCAACAACAGGATACATGGACGGAATAACACGAGCGTGGGCTTCTATGACAGGTATGGCTGTGCCCTGACTAATGAGCAGCAGATGAAGAAGGCAAGAGGGGAAGTAGAACCGGGCAGATATTTGCTAAACGTGGAGGGTGACAAATACCTTGTTACAAAAAGGACCTATATGGTCTATAGGATTGCGGACGCAGCATTCGGATTGTATTTCGTTGTTTGTCTAGCTTGCGTCTTCTTACAAATGGCTATGTCTTTTGCTTTTGGTTCTCTCATTTTATCAGTTCCAGGATATCTCTTAACGAATTTTATTATACTTCGTAGGTTAAAGCGCCTGTCACCCGAAGAAGCAGCAAAGTACGACGCGAAATAACTGGTCCTGCCCCTGCCCTGAGGCAATCTGCAATTGTCATAAGATACATTATCACATCCGAAAAACGGCGGATTTCTGCCCCTTTCAGCCACGTTCGGCTTAGCCTTTTAGCCGCGACTGCTTAGCTCTTATGGACGACCTCGATATCGTGGCCGTCAGGGTCGAGCACCCATGTCGCATAGTAGCCCGGATAGTATTCGAGGCGCGCTTGAGGTGCTTCCTTGCTCCTTCCTCCGGCAGCCACAGCGGCTTTGTAGAAGGCGTCTACCTCAGCATGGTCCTTCGCTACAAATCCAACATGCACCGCCTGGGGATCGGGCTTTCCTTCCTTGAGCCAGAAAAACGCTCGTTTGCCGTCACCAAAACCTCGCAAATCCGGGTGCCCATCATGGCCTTCGTAATCTGTAAAGTTTGTGATCCCAAGTGGCTTCAGAGCCTTGGCGTAAAAGGCGACTGAACGTTCGAAATCACTGACTGTGAGAATAACGTGGTCGATCATATAGTGCCTTGTGTTTTCGTTATCTATTCCGGGTCGTCCCAGTTCGCAGTGTGGCGCTCGCCAAAGGCGATCTCCCGCGCATAAAGATCCGGGTCCTCAACCTTGAGCCGGAGCAGCTTGTAGACATGGTTCACCGCGTTTTTCATGATGGCCTTCATTTCCACGTCTGAAATCCGCGAGTAACCGGCTTTGCCTTCGCATGCGGGGCAAGGTTTGCCGGCGTGCAGGTCTTCGATCGGACCGTTGCGGAACGCGAGGGCGACGATGGCCTTTGCTTCCCGGACGAGATCGCGCTTATCGGGCTCGGTTGTCATTTCTTCGGTCTCCGTTTGAGGCGGTGAGTAATTGTCACATCAGGTTTGCGCGACCGGCGTCGACGAGATTTATTGCGCGGGTGGCCAGATATCCCGCGCGAGAGCCTGTAGGCCAGCCGAAACCAGATGCTGCGAGGAGAAGAATATCCTGGGGTTCGTTCCAAGCTCTTGCTGAAGCAATGCGGCTAGGCGACCAATAACGTCCTTGCCGCGCCTGAGACTCACCGGGTTTGCCACATAGTCTGTCTGTGCTTGAATTGCAATCGCACCATGATCCGGCGCATCACCTCCGTCACGTCTCACACGAAAGGCTTCGGCAGTCCGTTGATTGACGATAGCTGCCACGGACTTGTTAGCCGTCTCTTCTGTCGCCTGCGCCAATAGCTCTCGAATCCGTTCGACTGTCACGCCCGGATTCAGCGCGTTTAGGTGTTCTGGGTTAAGAAAATATCCTTCGATATCGCTTGGTTCGGTAAGGAACGGTCCAACTCCTACCTGCGCCAGCCGACCCACAAAGATGTCGGCGGCAGCTTGACTCAAATAGTCTCGGTCACGATGTATGACGAGACGAACGTGCGGTGCTTTCTCGCGCAGGAATCCACCCAATACGAGGGCTGCTTCTACTTTTGTGCAGCCAGTGTATGAGGCGATTTCAGTATCATCTTCGACAAATCCGTTACTCCACAACAAGGCACGGAGAGGTTCCTTATCTGTGTCTTCGGTTGCGACGACGCAACGAATCTCGCCGTCAGCGAAGTAGTCGACCGAGTCGAGAGCGCCGAGGTCTAGCAGCATCGCGGTGGCATTCAAGTCGGGCTCATTCACCACTCTTCCTTTGCTGAGCCAAAACACGCCGCTCTTATTCTTCATCGTGTCGAGTACGTGTCGCGAATGGGTACTTATCAGAGCTTGAAAGTTTCTGCTTGAGGCCAGTCGATAGATCAGGGCACAAAGTGCTCGCTGATTATCGGGGTGCAGATGAGAATCCGGCTCATCAAGTATGAGGACTTGGGGCTGAAAAAGAGCGATGTAAGCCAAGATTTGGGAGGCTTGCAGTATTGAGGTTCCGGCCGCATCGAGAGGAAGAAGGGGTCCTCCAGGAAGCTGGAAGTGCGCTTGAATGTTTTCGTCAGTGTTTTCGTTAAACGTGAGCTGGATCGATATCCCTTCGAAAATTGATTGCATGTCTTGAATAAACAGATCCCACGAAGCCGGAACGGCCCGCAACATACGCAAAACATTGCGCAGCGCTAGGTTTGCATCTCCGCGGGCAACGATCCTTCGCACCACGCCGGGAGAAAGATATCGCTCCTCCTTCGGAACGCCCGCGAGTCCCGGCGCGTACACAGTAAAGGGATGTTCGAGATCCATAAGAAGCTCCCCCAACTGCCTGCCGACTATAGAAACAGCGATGTTGCGGTTCCTGCCCCGGCGGAGGCCAACCGTACAGCGCGAGCCTGCGTCATCTACGAATTCGATTTCAATCTGGGTTGGCCGCTGCTCTTGAAGCGTGCCGCCAGTTGCCAGAGAAAGAACGTCAGCGACTGGCGAGTAGATTAGTTGGGTAGGGTTGAAGGAAACTTCGAAAGCATCGTTACGCCAGGACACCCCCTCGCCTACCAGCCGGGCGGATTGCGCGATAGATACCGCAAAGTGGATGGCCTGAAGGATGCTGCTCTTGCCTGAATTGTTCGCCCCAATCAACAGGGTCGCGTCTCCCAGAGTGATTTGAACCTCCTCTAGGCGCTTGAAGCGACGAACGGTGACCGAGTTTATGCGTGGCATCGTCGGGACTCTAACATGATAAATCCTGATTCACCATCGAGTTTCTGAGCGCGCCCAATCCACGACTCCGGCCGGATCGCTTTGACCCAGTCTGCAAATGACGGGATGTTCACCCTTCTGAATGAGCCTTTTTAGGCTCGCCGGCGTATGCCGCTTCATGATGGGCGAGCACATCGCTGTTCGTGATGGATGAAAACACGCGGTCGAATTCCGAGAGTATCCGCCGGGCGGAAACGTCAGGGTGTTCCTCCGGATCATTGATGAATAAGTCACGGTTCTCAGCGTCCCATCCCGCAGGACTTCTGTTCGAAGTCACCGCAGCTCTCTTGCCCGGCTTCTCCATCTTTGCCGCGGGCATTCTAACAGTTGCGAGCGTTTTTTTAAGACCGCTCAAATCCTGAACCAGCCTTTCACTGAAACACCCTTTGGCCTGATGCATCGTTCGCACGACCTCGTATGCTCCCAACAGCCAGAACCACATCAACGATTCGGCCCGCATGACCGGCACGCCATCGACACGATCACCAGAGAAGCCCTTGTCGAGGTTCTCGATGATTTCGTTAGCAAAGGAGCACAGTACATTTACCCGGCCCGACAGATAATGGGAGAACGCAACCAGCGGCTCGCGCTCGACAGTCTGCGCCCATGTTGGGTTAACGAGAGTCTGATGAAAGCGGTCTAGGTATTTCAAAGTGGACCAATGTTGTAGGGCTCCATGAACAGTGGCAGGATAACATCAGCTTGAGCATTGATTCAGACAACCTGCTCAGACTGAGCTGCCGGCTTTTCCAAGTCGTTGGCCAGAGCGCGGCCGGCCATAAACAGATGGTGAATGCGAAAGAGCTCGGTTTGGTGGGTCCGTTGGTGGTGGCTCTCCCGAGCGCGCACCTCGCCTGCCAACACGGCTGAGGGCAGGAGTTCCCCAGGCGAATTCATGCCCAAGGCTGCGTGCTGTCGCCTGATGTTGTCCTCAACATTATCAATCGCAGTGGCGACGTTTCCATCCAAAACGTACCCAACCATTCCACCGTGTCGGACCGCCTTTGAGTACTGGCCGGTAACGAATCTCAACATACCGTGGGTAACATATTCGGAGGCATATGTACGGGTCTTACCATCCTTGACGACGTTCAAGCGCTTACTTTCCAGGCAGAAGTAGATTTCCTCACACGGATGCAAGGGCTCAAATACGATGTCCTGCCGTCCGAGTTCCTCGCCGGCTAATGGTTCGAGCTCGAAGCGTTGTATGTTGATCCGAAACGGCAAGCCACGAGCTGCCTTGTTCTGCTTGAGCAAGCGAGACAACGAAATCGTAATGTCGTCTTCCTTTTCGTCAGAAGCGGGAGACGGCATGCTCTCCCAACTGTCGATGACCAAGTTGAGGATCTGAGGAACCATGGGGTCGATAAGGTCGGCCCATTCCACTGGTATACCGACTACCACGCCACCCTCTGCGGCGTTTGCATGAGAATGGTGCCAGCAATCTCGTCAGCGTCATTGAGCGCTGCCGTCTGAGTCCAGAACCGCTGACCAATGGGCTTCACCAGATAGAGCCGATCCCGGTCGAAAACCTTCGCTCCGCGGATCAGCTCGAATGTATTGAGCCTCTTTGAAGTGACCTTGCGAAGACGCTCCAGAGCAGCCAGTAAATCAGTCAAATTCTCTCCGGGTACGGGCAACGCCACATCGGCGCGAACCTTCTGAAGCACGGCAACGCCAATCCCTAGCTGCGCTGATGCCATTGCATAGCCCCGAACAATGAACGGCCCGCTCTTCGCCCAGCTGTTAAGGGTGTCGCACACCCGTTTCGCGTATTCGTCGCGCTGCTGGTCCCTGCTTGGTTCTATCGTTGCCACGACCGATCTCTTCCTGGTCGGGCGGACACTGGGGATAATCACCCGCACCGTATCGTCAATCAACGTTTTTTCTGCTGGGAGGATGTCGAAATATTCGCAGATCAAGGATTCAATCGAGTCGCTAGCAAGCCGCACTAGATCCTCACGGTCAGAGAAATATTCGGCGGACTTGGCCGCCGTCGATGATACGATCTCATTCACCTCCTTTACGATTGCCCAAGAGCGCTTACGATCAGGCAACGCCTCTGGCAGGGGCAGTGGCAACCGGAGGAGTTCTTCCACGTGGATTTTCTGACGGCTTACACCCCAATTGGAAGACGTGTGAAACAAGAAGTACCTAGCGAGGGGCGACCGCAGATAGGCGGCGGCGAAAACGAGCAAGTCTCTATCCTCTTTTGGCCCAGTAATACCGCGAAGCGCGTGCTGAAAAGAGACGTCAAAGTCAGAAAAGGCTGTGCTAGTGAACCCTTGCGCTACAAGCACATGCGGCGCCCGAAATACAGCCGTCCCCTTGTTCGATCTGTTTCGCACCATGATATCGGCTGCAGGTAGTTTGGTGCAGTCTTCCGGAAGCAAGAACAAGTCAAGATTGGCTGATGTTGCCTCAATAAAAAGCCTTGATGGTAATCGGATCTTCTTTGCTTTCGTTGGATCGTCACCCTTCCCGACAGGCTGGAACCCTTCGGCTATCAGCCACCGCTTGGCCGTAGCCCTCTCCGTCGTCCGCCGGACCTGATCACGCAAACGGGGATAAAGCGAGAGTCGGTCTATCAGCCGACGGTCTCTGGCCGTGGACCAATACCGCTGTTTCCAAATCTGAGGCGCGTCTTTCCCCTCCAGGTCATCAAGAACGTCGCCAACACTCAGCGTGTAGCGATCCTCTGGCATAACAGCAATTACCTCAGCTCGTGTGACCAGCCAATCGGCCTTGGGTGCCCAGTATTCGATTGCATGGTGACGGTTCTGCGGCATGTTCTTCCGGTACGTGACTACAATCGCGGGATGGCGAGCCTCCTCAAATAGAAAAAACTGATAGTCAGCGAGATTGAGAACGTGGTCTACTGCGTAGCGTTTGAACAGAGTCCTCTGGAAATCCAGAGCCGTCGTGCTGTGATTAAATAACGTGCCGTGCGGCAATACGAGGCAGACTCTCCCACTATCCGCCACGTGGTGCGCGGCTTTCCAAACAAACGCTGCCGAGATCTGCTTATCGGGGACAGGGTATCGATGATCGGGATGGGCGCACCATTTCGCGGCTGAAGTACCCCCGACGGCCGTGCTGCCCCACGGCGGATTACCGATAACCAGATCGGCATCGGCGAGATATTGTGCGTTGTCAGCGAAGAAATCGCCACACCAGATATTGCCTTCAATCTCTTCATTAGCTTGGGTTTTCGAATAATGGACCAGCCTCGGTAACTTGTGTCCCTTGTGCTGGAGTTCCTGAATGTCACGCGGGGAAAGTTGATCTAGATAGGCCAAATAAAGGCTGAAGGCGGTGATTCTGCAGGCCGTGGGATTGATATCCACCCCGTGGAGACTGCTGCAAAGGATTTTCCTCAGCTCCCGTGCCCGACGATCATTTCGGGCATCCGAATTAGCCTGCTTCCATTCCTCAGCCATTCGATTGAAAAGACCGACCAGGAAGATGCCTGACCCGCACGCTGGGTCGAGATAGCGATGATCAAGCAATGACGGCATGGGGGCAAGTGCCACGTCGAGGACAAGTTCAGCAAGAAATCGCGGTGTATAAAATGCGCCTTCGCGTTTTTCCGAGCCTTTTAGGAATCTCTCATAGATCGCACTAATCGCCTCCACTGGGATAGCGGCAAAATCGTAGGGCCAGAATGACGCCTGGCCAGTTGAAACGTCGGTCGCGCGAAAAAACTCATCCAAGGGGTCGATGTAGGACACTGGCACTAGCCTGGCTTCCGCGTCAAGGTTATCGCTGAACAGATCGCCATTGAAGTCCTTGCCAAGTTTCTGGAAGAGGTCGTAGAGGCCCTTCTTAGCTTTGGTCCTCGGTTGGAAGCCGAGTACGTCCCGCAGGTGGCGGGCGCCCTTCAAGCCGAGGGCTTCCAAGTAGGACTGTCCAACGATCTCGCGATCAAAGAGGTAGCATGCAAAAACGAGCCGGCAAAGGAGGGCATCTGGCACTGTAGCATCGGTTCCGGTTGATGAGGCGACGAGCTTTTCCCGCGTCGCTTGAAGATTGTCAAGCAGGTCCCGATCCACGCGGTGTGCCGGGTTGAACGAGTTCGGATGTCGGCGGAAGAACTCGCCGGACTCGACGGCGGGCAGGAATTCCCGCAAGGCCGAAGAGGCTCGTTCCAGCGTTTCCACCAAGCCAGGAGAGTTGCTACTTGGGTCCGCCCGGGGAGTCGGCTTTATGAGAGCCGAATATACATGGACCTCATCCGGCGCAATGAGCACCAGGATTGGGGCGCCGCCATGGTTCCAAAATTTACGATGAATTCGGCTAACCTCTGCCGCCTCGATTCTCTTCACCTGCTTGAAATAGACAAGCGGAGTGCTCTCGGCGCAGAGAACCCCGTCGAGCCTTAACAGGTCAAAGGCGCGGCGGACGACGTGGCTCTGCGAAGCATCTGCTCCATGGGCACTCAAATCCGTCTTGCTAGCGAAGAAGGTCTTTGGTCCGGCGTCTTCGATGCCGAATTCCTTTCGCCAGTTTTTCTCCGTGTTAATGCTCATAGCGGCCCGTCTTGCCGGAGCGACAACAGCGCCCTCGCCGCTTGGATCGGGGACATAGCGCTCGGCCGGATGCTAGAAGTATTATTAATTGCGGCCATTACTGTTTTCGCTTTCGCTTGCTTAGCTCAAAGCCCTCCTTCAGCAATTCGACCATGGTCACGCCTTGGTTGACAGCGTACCCTTTGAACTCTTTTTTGAATTCCGATGTGACCTTAAAATTGAGGGTTTCAGTGCCCACCGCAGTTGATGGCGATTTCTCCCTGCCCTTGCGTGGTGTTGTTGCCTTCGCTTCTTCCATGATGCAGGCGGCTCCTCTCTCCAGAGCAATTCGAGGCGGTTATGTTCTTGATCCCTAAAGGAGTATAGGCGGATAGCCAGTTTTCTGTCAACACGGAAAGCCAGAATTATGACCGACATGCAGGCCTCAACACGGCTTCCCTTTCCGGCCCCTTACCTTGTCGGCGAAGTCGCAAGGATCAGCCTAGTCGCAGGCTACCATATTCGCCTTTTATTCGCCATGGGTGTTATCCTTCGACGGTTCCCACTTGCACGCCAGTGAGAGCTGCCAGAGCGTCTATCAGGTCAGGATGATGCCTTCACCAGACGCGCTGCTGCCGGGTCATAAACGTATTGGGTGATTGTCCCATCCTTGATGCGCTCAACCACTTCGTTGACAACAAAAACAGGAATGAGAAACCATTCGCGCGGCCTGACCGGGTTACCGAAGCGATCTATGATTTCAATATCCAACTGCACGGGATCGAACACACGGTGAATCACATTTTCGAGCTTAACTCTATTGACGTTATAGAGCTCATAAGTGGCGACGACTTCCACGTCCGCCATCAGGAAGGTCGGGTCCAGTTTCGCGTTGGCGATGCGTGTCTCGATCTTCCCCCCGGTGACGCCGATCTTGTGTAGAACATCGCGGTTTGCCGCAACGACCGGATGGTCGGATTTACTACGTAGAACGTA
>Ga0181520_10002351_pt1 | contig 35341 bp, 25 predicted proteins | sample PEATcosm2014_Bin_29_FD_132451 | JGI IMG/M metagenome (GOLD analysis project Ga0181520, IMG submission 132451) | Peatland microbial communities from MTU Mesocosm Facility, Houghton, MI, USA - PEATcosm2014_Bin02_30_metaG | ecosystem: Environmental > Terrestrial > Soil > Wetlands > Peat | place...
CGATCCAGTGCCCACAATACCCGCTCACGCAAATCTTGCGAATACGATTGCATCCTGCCCCCTCTCTCCCGGCAGGAATATTATCACATAAATGTAAATACTTAAATTAGAAATGCTCTAGTGCCGTAAGCTTTATGCGGCGTTTCGCCGCCTTTGTTTTTCCGTAGGGATTGAACAAATAGCCCTGGTCCAGATGAAGGTCTTCAGGCCGGACACGAAAGACTTCTTCAGGGCGCATGCCGGCCTCAAGAATGAGACTAGCCACATCCCGCAGCATCGGCGACCTTTGGCAAGCCTAACAAGCGAGGTCAACTTCAGGGTACGCGTTCTCAGTAGCAGGCGGGTTGTTTCGTTGAGCGGTGGCTCAGAGCGAGACTATCACACCCGATAATGCCTGTTATCGGGGGTGATTCGTGCTAATTTATTCCCAACGGTATTTTTTGCCCCTCCGAAGACATACACCATGGCTCGGGTCCTCTCCATAACGCGAAACGCCGCCCGCCAGGGGCAGTTTGCCCTATGGTGCAGGTCCTGCGGCACTCCGGGAAGGCTGCTGAGGGGCTGCTGCGCCCACTGTTACGCGGCCGAACGGCGCAATTTTCTCCACTTTGCTGGATTACGTCCAAAAATCCTCGATCGTGACGGGGGCGCCTGCCGGGTCTGCGGCCAACCTGGAACGCCGGAAATCCACCTCCACGTGCATCAAAGAAAGCCCGGCATCTCCCGCGAGCGGCTCTTGATTTCGCTCTGCCCGGCCCATCACGCCCAGGTCCACCGCCTGCGGATCTCGACCGCGTCCTGGCTGTGGGAGCAGTCCCGTGCCAGCTGAACTGGTCCCCGCAGAGGCGGGGCAGGGACGCGGCGAAGAGGAGCTGACCGCCCTGGTCGTCCACGGCCTGACCTCCGAGCACTCGAAGCGCGCCTACGCGCAGGGGCTGGCCCTGTTCTTCGCCTGGCTCAAGACCCGTCCGGCCCGGCCGTTTTCCAAAGCCCTGGCCCAGGAGTACCGGGCCTGGCTCCTGGAGCAGAATTTCGCCCCCTCGACCGTGAACCTGCGCCTGTCTCCTTTAAGAAAACTGGCCGGAGAGATGGCCGACAACGGATTGCTCTCCCGGGAGCGGGCCGCCGCCATCGGCAAAACCAAAGGGGTGAAGCAGGAGGGCGTGCGGGCAGGGAACTGGCTCCTGCGCGAGCAGGCCAACGTTCTTCTTAATGCGCCCTCCGCCAAAACCCTGAAAGGCAAGCGCGACAGTGCCATGCTGGCGCTCTTAATCGGCTGCGGCCTGCGTCGGGCAGAACTGTTGCGTCTCGATGTCGACCACATCCAAAAAAAAGAAGGTCGCTGGGTGATTCCGGACCTGGTTGGCAAGGGCAACCGGCAGCGCACCGTCCCCGTTCCCGCCCCGGTCAAGACGCGCGTCGACGAGTGGCTGCGGGCCGCTCAAATCAGTGAGGGAAGAATCTTCCGGCCGGTCAACAAGGGCGGACGCATAACCGGGGCATCCATCGCCGACGAGAAGGCTGTATGGCAGCTGGTCCTCAAGTACGCCCGGGCGACCTCGTTCGGCAAGCTGTCCCCCGAAGATCTGCGGCGCACGTGCGCGAGATTATGCCGCAAGGCAGGCGGAGATCTCGAACAGATCCAGCTGCTGCTCGGCCACGCCTCCATCCAGACCACAAAACGCTATCTCGGCACGGAACAGAACCTGGCCTTCGCCGTCAACGATGCCCTGGGACTCGAGTTCGAATGAGACCTGGAAACGGCCGGGCCCCGGCGGGTAGGGATCGGCGGCAACAGCCGGCGGACTTAGACGCGGATCGGCAATGTTGGGTCCACTCCAACTGCGACTCTGCGAGGAACTGTGAGGAAACGATAAGAGCAATGCAGACACGCTCGCATTTGCAAATACAGCGAACGTGTCTTCCATCGCTGTTCTCACTGGGTTACGAACATCTGGATGAGTGATCTCAACCGAAATGCGACCGCGCTCTGGAGTTCCAGCTCGAGATCGTGATCACACGCATGAATTCTGCGTCGTGCCGATTCTGGCGGTCATACGACTCGATGAGGGTGCGCTCAACGGCGAGCGGCCTTGCCACCCCAGGTGAGGATCGACTCCGACGGCATAGGTCATTCCGCCACGATCCCGGCGGAAGAATTTGCTGGCGGAACGAAGTCAGGAAGGGCGGAGACCATCATGGCAGTGAAGAGTGCGGCGACGTCTACAAGTTCTTTCTTAGGGATAAGCTTAGGGGAACTTTCAGCGGCCTGGACTGCCACTGCCGAAAATGGTGAAGAATATACCAGCTCTGGCCTTGCCACCTTTGGGTAAATTCAGCCACCCTTGGGTAGATTCACGCTAAATGGAGTGTGTCAAATTTCACGCGCCCAGCGTGGAGCCGAGGAAAGAGACGAGGCGGGAAGTGATGGCACGAGGGCAGGTCGAGCTTCAGCAGGTTCCGGAGTCCGCCGAGGTTCTCCTGCGAATTCAACGCACCGGATCTGTGGGGCAGGTATCTAAAGGAACCTCTATTGGGATGCTGATGATTATGAATCACAGCACCATCCGGCAGCAATTTTTCAACAGGAACCATTCCCAGGAGACACATTATGCGCAATCGATTTGGCGAAGCATGTGTATGGCAGAAAAGGCACACCCTTCGCACGCTGAGTTATTCACTTCTCGCAATGCTGCTGGCTATTCCACTTGTCCTGCACGCTCAACAGTACTCGGGAACGATCGTCGGAACCGTTGTTGACTCCACAGGCGCAGCGATTCCAAGAGCAACAGTCACCATCATCAACGTGGGAACAGGCGAAAAGGCTACTCAGGCTTCGGGCGGGCAGGGCGAGTTTACCTTCGCGCAGGTGCCAATTGGGACCTATGAACTGCAGGTAAAGCAGGGCAGCTTCAAAGAGTTCGTAGAAACCGGCGTCATCGTTCATACCTCGACCAACACCCAGGTTCCAGTGGTCATGCAGGTCGGCTCCAACGTCGAAAAAGTCACGGTCGTGGCAGATAGTGTCCAGGTTCAAGTCAGTTCCGCAGAGGCCGGTGAAATTGTAACCAGCACTCAGGTGCATGAGCTGCCTCTGAACGGTGAAAATTTTATGGGCTTAACGACGCTGTCCCCGGGTGTCACTCCTCCCCAGGGCTTCAATGCCACTGATAAGGGTCTCGAAGGCGCGCCCGGATTCTCCGTGAACGGCAACCCTTACAGTTCCAACCTGTTCCTGATAGATGGGGTGAACAACAACGACACGGCGTCTGGCATGACCATCCTCGTCTATCCGTCAGTCGATACGATTGATGAATTCAAGATGATTCGCAACTCTTATGGCCCCGAATACGGAAACGCAGCGGGTTCAGTAATCAGCATCACGACGCGGTCGGGCGAAAACAAGCCTCATGGCGGATTCTTCTATTCGGGTCGTAATGACGTGCTGGATGCCAATGACTGGTTCTCAAACCACAACGGTACCGGCAAGGCTGAGGAGCGCCGCAGCGACTTCGGCTACAACATTAGCAGCGCGGTGAAGAAGGACAAGCTGTTCCTCTGGTGGAACCAAGAGTGGAACAAGGAAATTAAGGGCTCCTCGTTTGCGACCTGTGTTCCGACAGCAGCGGAAGAGGGAGGCGATTTCAGCGGTTACTCGGGTACTACCGATCAATGTGGCGCGACCATTCCAACCATTCCAGCCTTCGCTCAGGCACCAGGCAATCCTGAAGCAATTGCGAGTCCAGACAAAGCTGGATTGTTAATAGCTCAGTTTTATCCTACTGGGCCCAATACATCCAAAAATGGCAACAACTGGGCAGATGAGGTACGGAACCACCTAAACTGGGATGAGTGGAACGTACGCGGGGACTACCAGTTAGCGAAGTCCCAGCGCGCCACGATGCGCTGGACCCAGGATGAGTGGAAGAATCCAACGCCCAACAGTCCATCAGGTCCGCTTTGGGGTTCTTCCGCCTTTCCGACTATCGGGTCAAACTGGGCACAGCCGTCCAAGAGCGTAATGGCCAAACTAACCTCTACCGCCTCGAGCACTCTGATCAACGATGTTGAGTTCGGTTATGGCTACGCCGCCACCATTACAGCCTTGGGAGGCACAAAGCAGGATCTCGTACCGGAAATCCAGGCCGCTTACCCTTCTACCTTCCCAAGTTCGATCAAGCAGCCGAACGAGTTCTTCGGATGGGGCGGTCTTCAGGATTATGCAGGCAATCTAAGCAATTCCAACTTTATGATGTGGAATGTCACTCCGTTTGGCTATCACCAGGACCTGTATACCATTCAGGATAACCTCACCAAAGTGCATGGGAGACATCTCATCAAAGCCGGTATCTTTATCGGCACGGGCGAGGTGGTTACCAGTCAGGGAAGCGGAGCAGACCGGCCGAGCTTTCCTAGCTACGGTTGCTACCGGCCGAGCTGTAACGCTACCAACAACAATCTTGCCGACATCCTGATGCCGGGCGCCGCCTCTTACGGTGCGAATGCGCAGACGTTTTCCGGCATTAACGAAGCCAGTATCGATGGCGTAACAGACACTCATTGGCAAGACATCGAGCCATACTTCGGTGATACCTGGAAGCCTTACCACAATGTAACCCTCAATTTCGGTGCCCGTTGGTCGGTCTTCGGTGAACCTTATGGTGGAACCAAAGGCGGAAACACCTCTGGTGCCTATCAGAACAGCAGTAACTATCCTAACCAATGGGCGAACTGGGACCCTGCACACTGGAGCGCTTCCGAAGCGCAAGCCAATCCGAACGATGCGTGCAACGGGATTGTGGTTGTACCGGGGACCAATCCCTGCGCAACCCAGAAGGCCTTCTTACAGTCGCTGGGTGTGAATTTGCCGCTTTCCAGCGGTACTCAGGGTTCAAACCGAGCTCTAGTTCAGGAAAACTATCATGCCATTGCCCCTCGTGTTGGTGTTGCGTGGGATATAAGAGGAGATGGCAAAACCGCCATCCGCACGGGTGCCGGGCAGTTCAATCAGCGTGAACCCGTAGGCACGAACGCACCCATGGCTCGTAACGCGCCATTTGTGATCAACACCACCACCAACCGTAGTTTTGATACGCCAACCCCGATTACCTCCGCCACGGTTTCGCCGAGCGCAGCCAAGACAACAAATGGTAAGATTTCCAACTCCTGGCAATGGAACCTTTCTGTGGAGCAGGAACTGCACCGCAATACGACGCTGCAGTTAGGCTATGTAGGCAACACTGGCGAGCATCTCATATCGCTTTATGACGCAAATGCGATTCCCGCATCAAACTTCTTGCCGGCAACTTTTGCGAGCAGCTCAACCACTCCTACCATTAACTCGTATCGGCCCGCGTTTAATTTCGGTACGATTAGTGGAGAAGGCCGCGGTGCCCATGCCACCTACCACTCATTGCAGGTTCTCTTCCGCACGCAGACGGGTAGCTTCTCAACCTTCCAGGCAGCCTACACCTGGGGCCACTCAATCGGTAACGCAGACTTGGACCAAAATCAGACCACTATCTCAGCCGACGCCAGGACAGACCAGAGTGCCCCGGGGTTGGACAAGGGCAATACCAATATCAACCGTCCCAATATCTTCGTCGCCAATGAGGTACTATTCCTGCCGAAGCTGATCGGGCACGGAGAGCTCCTAAAAGATACTCTCGGTGGATGGGAGGCTAATAGCATACTTAGCCTGGATCAAGGCAGCTCCCTTACCATTTACACCTCCGGTGTTACAGGTGGTTGCACACACTATAACGCCGATGGCTCGTGCGCGGCAGATGGCAGCAGCTACCTGTCCTCTCTTGTGGGCACCGGGTATAGCGGTAACAACCGGCCTCTGGTAACGAACACTGGCTGCAATTCGAATCGAAACGGGTCTCAGATTCTCAACCCGGATCACTTCACGCTGGTCGGATATGCCCTCGGAACCTTCCCGAGCAACATGGAGCATAGGGGTTCCTGCTTCGGCGCACCTAATGCGAACATGGATGGACAACTGGCCAAAAACTGGAGCGTTAAGGAGAAGTACCGGGTCAAGTTCAGCATTGACCTCTTCAACCTCTTCAACCATCCAAACTTCAACAGCGGCAATCTGGAATCTGCTGATTACAACCCAACCGAGGCTTATTGCGGAGGAGCTACTCCTGCTACCATTGGAGGCGGCTCAACTGGTCAACCCTGCAGCCCAACGAATAATGTCATCACGGCGGTGGTCGGCGCTGCGACTTCCGCGCACAATCCTGGCGGATTCGGTCAGGCGACCGCTGTTCAAGGCAACCCGCGTGAATTGCAATACTCTTTGAAATTCACATTCTAAGGGTGAAAGCCAAAATGCTGTAAATCAGTGGCGGCGGCGCTTTTATAGCCCGCCGCCGCTGGTGAGTCGCAGCGTTGTTGGAGTGTGGCAAGGATTCGGTATAAATTGGGCCATTTGGGACGACTACACCCAGCGTCGCAATCGTACTTGTGGCTCCAGTTCGTCGCGTCGAACACTTCAACTGCCGTCTGCGTAACCTGCCTCTCGTACAAGTGGTCATCTCACGCGAGTGTTATCCAAAGCGTGGTGATTACCGGCACCACAAGCGGACGAAAGAAGCGACGAAAACGGATTTGTAATAGTCTGTTTGGCTCAATCGTTTGAGTCTGAGCCTAGAGGGCTGACTCCAGCCACCGCACAAACAGTTTGGTGACTAAAAACAGCGGCCTAAATAATTGTGCATAGTCGACACAAGGTGGTGTTCCCGCGCAGCCACAGTTTGAAATGGGTTTCGACGGAATCCGCGGTTCGTAGCGATTGAAGTATTTTCGGGTCCCTGAGTTCAAGATCATTCGATCTTGACTGATGAGGTTCCGCCGTTTAGTCTTAGTCGGGAGTTGGGCATTCCTACGCTCCAGAACGCTCTTCGAAATGATTGATGGATACTCTTTCCAGCATCAAATTTCACTGTCTTTCCGCTCAAGTCGCTGTCGCTGCCAGCGCGCTGGCTTTCGTCGTTGCTTTTTCCCCGCATGCTAAGGCCCAGTCGTCGAAATCCCTTTTAAAGCCGCCAGCAAACCCAACGGCGCAGCATGAGACAGCGGATCAGCTGGAGCTTTCGCGGAGGATGCTGGAGGCTAAGCAAGTACGGAGCACCCGGGACCCCGCAGCCATCGTACGCGCCAACCATCTGCTGATCGCCTGCGCGTTGCGCGCGATGGCTAAGATGCGTCTGCTGGAATCGATTCCGGCGCAATCGACAGACTTATATCATACTTCGCTGGAGTTCGAAGATACTCCTTCAACCTATAGTGATCTGGCGCGAGCCAGCCTGATGGCGGGCAAGGCGGATGAAGCGATTGCTGAAGCGGAGAAGGCTCTGAAGGCGGAACCTGACAATGTAGGTGTTTATCTGACGCTGGGCAGAGCGTACGGTGGCAAGCGCGAGTACGAAAAAGCGGCTGCGGCTCAGGAACATGCGGAGCGGTTGCAGCCATCGATTGAGACGCTGTACTCGCTGGCGATCTCGTGGCTATCGCTAGGGAATGCTCATGGTAACGCCCAGGCGGAGGCGGCCTTTGATCGCATGCGGAAGATGGCGGGAGAGAGCGGCTCGCTGCATGTGCTGATTGGTCGAGCCTATCGCGATGCGGGGATGATGCCCCAGGCGGTGGCACAGTTCAAGAAGGCTATTCAGGTGGACTCGACGACCCCGCACGCACACTATTTCCTGGGGCTGGCGGAGCTTTCGCTGAATGAGTGGGAGTGGACACCTGAAGCGCAGGCACAGATGCAGATGGCGGCCCAATACGATCCGAACGATTTTCTTGCGAATTACATGCTGGGATTTTTGGCCTCGAGCCAGCGCCAATATGCGGTAGCCGATAAGTATCTGACGAAAGCTTCCGAGGTAAATCCAACCTGGCCGGAGCCGTTTCTTTATTTGGGGGTGAATGCGTTTGCCCGGAACGATAACGAGACGGCGAAGACGATGCTGCTGAAGGCGGCTCGTCTTACGGGTGCGGACGAGTCTCGCGCGAATTACGCGATTCGCAAGGCGTATGTGGACCTGGCGAGGATTTTTTCGCGTGAAGGAGATCAAAAGCAGGCCGAAGTTTACGCGGCGAAGGCACGCAACCTTCAGAACCAGGTGATGCAGGACACCCAGCATCAGATGACGGCGCTGATGATTAAAGAAGGCGGGAATGTGGAGGACTTGGCGGGCATTGTTCCGCTGGACCAGCGCAGGGAGAGCGAGGAGGGGCCGATTGGAGCCAACAGTGTGGATGTGACCGCGCATGTGGACCCATCCGCACTGGAGAGGGCGAACCTGACGCCGGAGCAGCGCGCGACGGCGGACAAGGAAGAGAGTATGCTGCGGCCGATTCTGGCACAGAGCTACAGCGACCTGGCGACAGCGGAGGCCCTCCAGCACAAGTATCCCGATGCGGTGATGCACTATAAGGCAGCGGCGCAGTGGGACGCGAATATATCGAATCTGGAGAAGAACCTGGGGCAGGCGGCTTTCCTCGCTGAGAATTATGCGGAGGCGATCCTTGGGCTGTCGGCGGCACTGAAGGAGAGCCCGGGTGCGATGTCGTTGCGGGCGATGCTGGGAATCTCCTACTTCCACATGGAGCGCTACGGCGATGCGGCCGCGGCGTTCTATCCGATGGCGGAAGCGGGGATGCGGGACCCGGTGGTGGGCTACGTGTGGGCCTCGTCTCTGGCCGACACAGGGGACCTGAAGGACGCATCGCAGGTGCTGAATATCTACCAGCAGCAGTCGTTGTCGAATGAGGATCTGCTGCTGGTGGCCGGGCTATGGAACAAGATTGAGGACTACGACCGGGCCATTTCGACGGCGCAACAGATCTTGGCGGCTGATCCGAAGTTCCCCAAGGCCCACTACGCGATTGCTCAGGCAGACATCGGCGCGGGGAAATGGGCGGATGCGGCAACGGAGCTGCAAGCTGAGCTGGCAATCTCGCCGGACGAAGTGGATGCGATGTATGACCTGGGTTTTGCGGACCTGCAGCAGTCGAACAATGATGCGGCAATGAAGCTGTTTGAGCAGGTGATTGCCGGGCATCCGGACTATGCGAATGCGCAGTATGAGTTGGGTAAAATGCTGATGGACAGCGGCAAGGCCCAGCAGGCTCTGCCATATCTGGAGGCTGCGGCAAAGCTTGATCCGGATAAGGCGTACGTTCACTATCAGCTCCAAGCGGCGTACCGCAAGCTGGCGCGCATGGCCGACGCCAACCGGGAACTGGCAATCTTCGAGAAGATGAAGGCCAGTTCACGCGCGCAAGCGCAACATGATATCGACCAAGTCCAGCAGAAAGCAAAACACTGATGCCCCGTTCGCCATTCCGGCAAGCCCTTTATTGGGTTGCCATATACGCGCTGTTTGCGAGCCTTCTGTTCGCGCAAGAGGGGCATCTGCCGCCCGTGCCGCCGCCACCGGGAGCGAAGTCGATGACGTGCAAGGGGCGGCCGATTCCGCAGCTTGTGGACGATACGAAACAGGCGGGGATCCACTTTGTCCATACGTCGGACCCGTCGAAGAAGTACATTGTAGAGTCGATGAGCGGGGGCGTAATCCTGATCGACTATAACCGCGACGGATGGCCGGACATCTTCTTTACGAACGCGCCAACCGTGGCGGAAGCAATTAAGGATCCGAAAAACCTGGATGGTGTGCGCGGGGCCCTGTATCGCAACAACCAGGACGGCACCTTTACCGACGTAACCCAACAGGCCGGGCTGACCACGCCATGCTTCGGAATGGGCGGCGCGGTGGGCGACTACAACAACGACGGATGGCCGGACCTGTACCTGACGTGCATGGGGGGGAACATTCTGTACCGGAACAACGGCAACGGAACGTTTACCGATGTAACGGCCAAGGCTGGAGTGTCCGATGGGCGCTGGTCAACGGGCGCGTCGTTTGGCGACTACGACGGGGATGGCTATGTGGACCTGATGGTGACCAACTATGTCGACTTCCATCTGAACGATATGCCGGGCTTCGGCAGCCAGCCATACTGCAGGTTTAGGGGCATCGATGTGCAGTGCGGCCCGCGCGGGCTGCGGGGCGCGGGCGACTCGCTTTTCCACAACAACGGGAATGGGACGTTCGCCGATGTGTCAAAGGCGGCGGGCGTGGACGACCCGAACGGGTACTACGGGCTAACGGCGATCTGGACTGATTTCAACAACACGGGCCGGCCGGACATCTACGTGGCGAACGACTCGACGCCAAAGTTCCTGTACAAGAACCTGGGCAGCGGAAAGTTCGAGGACATCGGTCTGCAGTCGGGGACGGCGGTGAGCGAGGACGGATCGGAACAGGCCTCGATGAGCATTGCTGCGGGGGACTACAACCACACGGGAAGGCCATCGTTGCTTGTAACCAACTTCTCGGACGAGAACATCAACCTGTTCCGGAATGAAGGGGACTGGAACTTCTCGGACCAGTCGTACCCGTCTGGACTGGCGCTGCCGTCGCTGACCTATGTGAAGTGGGGTGCGGCGTTTGTGGACCTCGATAACGACGGCTGGCTCGACGTCTTCACAGTGGATGGGCATGTGTATCCGCAGGTGGACTCGCTGCCCTCGGGAGCGCGGTACCGGGAGCCGGACGTGCTCAGCATGAACCAGAAGAACGGGACCTTCTGCGATGCGAGCGATCAGGCCGGGCCGACGATCATGGCGCCGAGGGTTTCGCGCGGACTGGCAGTAGGGGACCTGTTTAACAACGGTCAGATGGACCTGGTGGTCGGGGTCCTGGATGGTTCTCCTACTTTATTGAAGAATCATGGTATTACTGGCAACAACTGGGTGAGCTTTGAGCTGGCCGGAAGGAAGAGCAACCGGCTGGCGATCGGGGCCCGACTGACGCTGAAGGCCGACGGAATGTCGCAGACGGCAGAGATCTACTCGGGAGGCGGCTACCTTTCGCAGAATGACCTGCGGGTGCATTTCGGGCTGGGCGGGGCGTCGACGATCGACAGCCTGGTTGTGCAATGGCCGTCGGGACAAGTGGACACGATGACCAACCTGGCAGTGGACAAGTTCTACTCGGTGCTCGAAGGCTCAGGCATTGTGCCGCAGTCGAAGATCGCTCCGGACGAGACGGCGAAACCCTAAAGACAGCTAAGGAGCGGGTCGTTGATAAAGCAGGTGGCTAAAAGGACCGCTTAGCAAATAGCGAATCGCGAGTAGCTGGGCAGTGCAGCGTTCGAACGCTGCGCGCTCGCGGGCCTCCTCCTGTTGAAGCCGCAGCCGCAGTGATAGATATTAAGGTGCTGCACTTCAAGATCGGCGAGCTGACGTTGGAGCGACAACGTCTTCGAACGAGTCTGGAAATCCATCCAGTATGAAGAGCTCTATCCGCATGCTGACGACTCGGTTCATGAGCCCAGAACTTCCATCGGCCGCTACCTTTTATTTCTACAACGTGGTCCCATACTGCCCCACCTCGCCATGTGGTTGAAAACAGGTTGAAGCGGGTTTCTGAAACGAGTACCGCTGGTTTGCGCGGGCGAGGCTGTTTCATAACTGGCAAGTGTAATTGAATTGCGAATCGGACTGTAAGAACGCTGCCTGCTCTGGTGATGAGAGTCAGGCAGTGCAGACCGGGCCCGGGCAGATTGAATTTCGAGAAGTACCGAATCCAGATACAGGGCTGGGTAATGTCCACTTGCGTATTCGGCGCATCGGAGTCTGCGATTCTGATATCCATGTCTGGCACGGAGAACACCCATTCACGACTTATCCGGTGGTACAGGGCCACGAGTATTGCGCTACGGTTCAAGGATTAGGCGCGGGCGTTTCTGATTTGCGCATTGGGTCGAAGGTGACGGCTCCTCCTCAAACCGTCTGTGAGAAATGCGCTACACATCTCAGGGGAGACTGCAGCAGCCGCAACAACCTCAAGGTGCAAGGATTTCAGGCGCCGGGTAGCGCGCAGGATCTGTTCGTGGCGCCCAAAGATCGTGTTTCGCGCTGCGAGACGACATGAGCTTCGAGACGGGTGCGAGAACTCGGCACAGTGACTCGCCGTTTCGGGACCCGCGCACCGCTCGTCACGGTCAAGGAGAGCCCGTGTAAAGGGCCAAATTGCGCAGGAAAAGGCGGGATCCGTTGCAGTTTTTGAAAGGCTGTCTTCGCGGATGCGGTGATCCTCGCATCGTTACCTTGCTCCTGTTCACCGCGGTGCTGACGCTTTACTGGTTTGTGAAGTACAGATCCCGGCAAGAAGAGGCCGGCGAGATTCCGTTTGTTGAAATGCGCTTTGTCGTTTGCGGGAGGTTCGCAGGAAAACAGGAGTCGGCCATGCGATGGCCGCAAATCCAGGGCGCTCAACTGCTGCCGAAACTGGTGGGAACAATGCCTGGGATGGCTCTGGACAGTCCAGAATGCCGACGATTAGGGTCGATAGGTAACGTTCCACAGCCAGTTAGAACAAGGCAATTCACGGATATGAAATTCAATTTGTCGCTTCGAATTCTCGTTGGAAATATCGCCCTGTTGTCTTCTTTGAATCTTCAAGGGCAAACGACCCAGGAGGAGATTTCCCGGACCTTCGATGAATCGTCCGTAGTGGTGGTGCACGATTCGCCCGGCAATCACGGCGATGGGGTGGATGAACTCTGGCGGTGCGTGCCGGGAGTCCAAGGGCAGGCGCTGGAATTCGACGGCTTTATCGCCGCATGATGTCTATGGCGGAATATCCAATGAGAAAGGAAAAAACAATGAAGTTTCTAAAGCATTTGCCGCGGTTGTGCAGCTTCACTGGGATGCCGCTTTTGTGTTTTCTCGCGTATACAGCAGGATGCTCGAATCAATCCACGCCTTCTGTTTCGGGGGTTAGTTGCGCAACTTCCTCCGTCAAGGGAGCAGGCCAGGTTGCATGTAGCGTGACTTTGAGCTCAGCTGTGTCCGCTGTAGCCCAAAGTGTAAGTCTCGCCAGCAGCTCAGCGGCTGTCGTTGTCCCTGTTACGGTCGGGGTGCCGCAAGGGTCCAATACCGCGAGTTTCACCGCTGCTTTTTTGCCAGTGTCCACAGCACAGACCGTAACGTTGACGGCCACCGGCGGGGGAGCCTCAAAAAGCTTCACGCTGCAACTCGCTTCGACTGTGCCGACGCTCAGTGTCAGTCCAGACAGCCTGTCCTTTGGAAATGTGGCCATCGGAGGAAACTCTACTCTACCCCTCACCTTGACCTCGAGCGGCGATCTGCCGGTGATAATTTCCGCAGCAACTGCCAGCGGCGCCGGTCTTTCGGTCTCTGGAGCAACCTTGCCGGTCACGTTGGATCCGGGCCAGTCGATGGTATTGAATGTGAGCTTTACACCGGGCGGAGCAGGGCTCGTTAACGGAAGCCTCGTTATCACGAGCAACTCTTCAACGGGCAGTGCGACGACAGTAGGATTAAGTGGAACGGGGATGCCGGTAGTCTCTGTCACTGTGGCGCCAGCCAGCATGCAAGTGGGAACGGGCAAGACGCTTCAGCTTGTTGCAACCGTTACCGGGACGGCGAACACGGCAGTGAACTGGACCGTTGCAGGCGCGGGTTGCACTGGAATCGACTGCGGGACGATCTCCTCAGGCGGTATGTATACTGCGCCGGACACTGTACCTAATCCAGCCCTTGTTACCGCGACGGCAACGAGTCAGGATACGCCGACGTCGTCCGGTTCGGCGACTCTCACAATTCTGCAGTCCGCCTCGACGACTTATTATCTTGCGCCGGCTGCAGATGGTGGCAATGACACCAACGACGGTTTGACCGCGAGCACACCGTGGGGATCGCCGAACCACGCGCTCAACTGTGGGGATGTAATTCTCGCATCTGCGGGCATCTACTCGGCAGCTAACTTCTACACGGGCAATTGGGGAACGGTTACCTGCGCTTCCGGCGACAATGTTGCCTGGCTAAAGTGCGCAACTTTCGATACGTGTAAGATCTCAGCGACCAATTACCCGGGGATGTGGGTCGACAAGAGTTACTGGGGGATCCAAGGTTGGGAAATCACGACCAGCCCATCGGACCTCTATGGTACCTGCTTCATCGCTCAACCCAATTGGAATAACCCCGTAAACATCCACCACATCATCTTTGCGAACAATGTGGCCAATGGTTGTTCGCAGTCTGGGTTTGCAAGCACGCCCAATATCCCGACGTTAACAGGGGTCGACTATCTGGAGATTCTAGGAAATATTGCCTACAATGCTGCCTCCGGAAGCGGAACATGCACCAGCGGCATCTCGGTGTGGCAGCCGGTGCAGTCTGATTCGAATCCTGGAACCCACATTTATGTGGCGGGGAACTTCTCCTACGGAAACCTGGATCCCAGCCAGTGCAATGGCGGTAGCCCAACCGATGGCGAAGGAATTATCTTCGACACCTTTGATGGGAGCCAGACATCCGGTCTTCATCCATACACGGCGCAGGCTGTGGCCTACAATAACATTGTCGCTAGCAACGGAGGAAAAGGAATCGAGGTCTTCAACAACCAGGCGGGCAATTACCACGCGTCCATCTGGATCAAGCAGAACACAATCTGGGGCGACCTAACTGACCCGAATCAGAGCTGGTACGGCTGCGGAGAACTCGCGGTATCGGCTGCAAGCGACGTCAGCACATACGGCAACCTGATCTCCACCAATGGTGCCACCGGATGCACTGGAAAGTCCATCTATGCCATGTCGATCAGCGGGGGCGATGCAACGGACAATCTCTCCAACAACTGGGCGTATGGCTACGAGGGCAATAACACCTTCATATGGGACAGCGGGTCGTTTGCTTTTGGATCGAACATCCTCGCCACGAGTCCTGCGTTCGTGAATGCGGTCGCTCCCGGCGCCCCGGCTTGCGCGGGAACCGCAAACGTTCCGGCGTGCATGTCTCTTGACAGTAACAATGTCATCGGCAACTTTGTTCCAACAGCGAACGGATCGGATATCTATGGGCGCGAAACGCCAAGCAATACTCCCGTAACTGATCCGTTGTACCCAAGTTGGCTATGCCATGTTACCAATCTCCCGAGTGGACTGGTAACGCCTGGCTGCAGTTAGTACTACTGTGTTAGAAGATGCGGCGCAGGCAGCACGGACAGCGAGGCAACGAGCGGGCCACGGGCGTTCACTTGTCATCCCGGCCATGTATGGAAGATCCTTGCCGCTCTGGAGTGGAGCCTGCAACGGCCGGCCAAGCGGGCTCGGGAACGCAATGACGAAGGGCGGCGGCTCTGGATGGCGAAGCGATGGCCGGCAATAAAAAAGCGCCCGGCGGCGAAGAGCCTGGATTCTCTTCCAGGATGAAAGTGGAGTCTCGGAGCGGCCACCGGTAAGACGGACATGGGCACCGAAAAGGGAGACTCCGGTGTCGGTTTATGCCTTCAACTCCACCCCAGCAAGCATAGATCGCTTGCCGGGGACCCCGGACTCCACCCCAGCAAGCGATGCCGGTTGTGGTTTCAGACCCGGCCCGGCAGCTACAACGACGAGCGCCTGATGGCTTTCCTGCGCGATTTGAAAAAGCACATGCGCGGGCAGAAGGTGATTCCAATTTGGGATGGACTGCCTGCGCAAAAAAGCCGGAAGATGAAGCAGTATCTGGAGAGCCAGCGTAGTCGGCTGCAAGTAGAGACGCTGCCGGGCTATTCTCCTGACCTGAATCCTGTAGAGGACTTATGGAGCAACATCAAGGGGCAGGAATTGGCCAACCGCTGCGTCGCCGGACTTGGCGAGGCCGAAGACGGCGTGTGCAGCGGGATGGATCGAGTGCGCCAATCCATGCTGCCGTTTTCTGCACCACGCGGGGCTTTTTTTGATTCGTCGTGTCACCCTATTACGCGAGACTCAGTAAAGGCCTGTGAAGTGAGTAAAAAGCAATGGCAGGTCCCCCTCGACTTCGCCCAGGGGAGGCTTTCGATTCCCTGCTGCCCCGCTACGCTCGGGGTCCGGTCACTCAAGCTAACAAAGTCGTGGGGACGCTGCGCGATTCTTATTCGCTTGGATGGCCGACATCCGACCATCTGCAACTGCTGCGAGGGCTGTCATGTTTCGTGCAACATTACAGCCCTCGCTCAGGTGTTAGCTGCAGCCAGGCGTTACCAAGCCACTTGGGAGATTAGTCACGTTGCATAGCCAGGCAGGGTAAAGCGGATCGCTTACGGAGGCGGTGCCCGGCGTGTGGCGCCCATAGGTCCCTGTCCCCGAAGCCGTTGGAGTGAAGTTGGCAATGACATTGTTACTTGCTGTCGCCATACACGCCGGAACATTCGCGGTCCCTGAGCAGCTGGGTGCGCTTGGGGCAACAGGATTCTCAAAAGCGGGACTGACGCCGAGCGTGTTCGCGCCATAGGCGAACGAACCGCTGTTATAGACAAAGGTGTTGTTGCCGCTATAGCCATAGGCCCAATTGTTCGCAATATTGTCCGTCGCGTCGCCGCCGCTGACGGCCATGGCATAGATTGCGTTTCCTCCGCACCCTGTGGCGCCCTTCGTAGAGATCAGGTCGCCGTAGGTGTTGACGTCGCTCGCCGTGTTAACGGAGAGTTCTCCGCAGCCGTACCATGACTGATTTGGATCGGTAAGGTCGCCCCAGATCGTGTTCTGGTTGATCCAGAACGTCGCATGGTAGCTGCCTGCATGGTTATTCACGACCTCAATGCCCTTTCCTCCGTTGTTGACGACGAGGTTGTTGAATGCCACGCCCTGTGCAGTGTAAGCCGGAAGACCTGGCGTTTGACTGCCATCGAAAGTGTCAAAGATGATTCCTTCGCCGTCCGTGGGACCGGTGCCATCGCATTTGCTCGGGTCGAGATTCCCGTATGTGAAGTTTCCCGCCACATAGATGTGGGTTCCCGTATTTGAATCGGATTCGACCGGCTCCCAGATCGAGATTCCGCTGGTGCAACTCTGACTGCCAGATGATGCGTTATAGGCGATATTCCCGAGAATCGCGAGATAGTCTACCCCCGTTAACGACGAGATATTGGGCGTGCTTGCAAACCCACCCTGAGAACAGCCATTGGCCACGTTGTTGGCGAAAATGATGTGATGTATGGTCACGGGAGCGTTCCAATTGGGCTGGGCCGAGAAGCACGTGCCATCGACATCAGATGAACTGGCTGTAATCTCCCATCCCTGCACTCCCCAATAGCTCTTGTCGACCCACATCCCCGGAGTCGTCGTAGCTGAGATCTTGCAGGCGTCAAAAGTGGAGCAGATCAGCCAAGCGACGCTAGGCTTATTGGCGGAGCAGGTCACGGTGCCCCATTTTCCCGTGTAGAAGTTAGCTGCCGAGTAGTTGCCCGCAGATGCGAGAATTACATCCCCGCAGTTGAGCGCGTGGTTCGGCGATGCCCATGGACTGCCGCTCGTGCCAGCGTTTGAATCGGAACCGCTGGACGACATGTAGTAGGTTGCTGCGTGCGCCGAGAGTGCGCAGAGCGATAGAACGAAAGGAACGCAACAGAATATACCGAGACGGATGAGAGACTTCATTGGTCCTCCTTCTGAATTGGGTTTCCTTTTTTTGAGTTGGCGGGAGCGCGCCTCAAGACTCAAGAATTGTGCCGGGGTCCCCGTGTGCGCCGCCTGGTCTCAAGGGTGTTGTTTGAAACACGCTGCACGGTTTTGGAACACAACCAGAGAAAGTGTGCCCCGTCGAGTCCCGGTCAAGGCCGCCGCTCCCTGTCGGTTGCGTCGGCCTGAATCGAGTGGCTTCGAGATACAGGAACTCTGGTTTTTCAATAAGGTCCGCTAGGTTGTTTTTATCCTTGCGGTCCTACTTTGCGGTGGGGTCGAATTGAACCTGAGTCTCTTCGCTGGAACTGTATTCCAGGAATACAATCAGGCAGTCTCCTTCGAGATGGTGGGCGTACCCGATGTGCACAGGGCTGCTCACTTTCGTGCCGTTGCTGCTCACAGAGACCGTCGCCGGTCCACTCCAGTTCTCGATCACAAATGCGGGATTGACGAGAGGGCTGTTGGCGTTAGCAGAGATTGTGAGCGTGAGCGGGCGGGCTGGCGCCGCTGCGGGACGATGCACGAGAAAGGCCCGTTGCGTGGGATCATATTCCGTGCCGGAGGCGTCTCCACTGATTGCCTTAACGGCGGGAGGCGCAATCCACGACTTGGCCAGCGGCAATAGTTGCGAGGGCGACGAGGTCGTCAGGCCGTTCAGCAACAGTTTTGTTTCTGTCTGGTCGCCCTTCTGGTAGGGTTCCCAGTAAATGTGCGACAGCGATGTGTGCGACGGGCGGTCCGCCGCAACCGCAGGCCGTCCGCTCGACGGAATCTGCGCTACCGGCCAGTGGTTCCAGGCTTGAAACATGAAGTAGCTTTTCTCGTCGTTGTAACTGTCGATATGCGCGCCTGCCGGAGGAGCGATTTGGAAAGGCTTCTCCTTCGATTTGAGATTCACGATCTGAATGTTCGCGCCCGCGGGCAATTTCGTATGATCGGGCGCCTTCGGATAATCGAGTGAATCGTCATTCTTCGGTCCCCAACGATAGGTCTTCGTTTCGCCGCTCATGTTCATCAGGGTCAGCGCATCGGCCTCAATGTTGTCTTCGGGCTTCTGTCCGGGACCATTGACAACAATCGTCTCCTGCCACTCATGATCCGTGGGCGGTTCGGGATTCAGTTCGGAGCTCCATAGAGTTTGTTTTCTTACTGCCGTAGCGTCGGGATAGACATACCAATACTCGTCCGCCCAATCGAACCAGCCTGTTTCGGGATCTTCGAATCCGCCCTTGTAGTTGCGCGCTTCCGCGAGAGCATATCTCCAGTGAATGACGGCTCGGGCGGGGCTTGACTCAAGAATGCTGACGTGGGAATAACGGCTTTGCTTGTCAGACATGGGTTCACAATCGTTCGCCTCAGGGCATCTTGGTCCCCATGTCTCGAGGAATTCGTCGGTGTACCATTTGCCGTTCCCAGTCACCCAAGCGGGAATGTAATTGGTCCCCTGCCAGAAAACCAGGCGAATCGGCGAATGCTCAAAACGCACGACAACGTCGGAGTCGGGGCCGATACGGCGCGGACGATCCCACGCAGGAGTGAATTTCAATGATGCATACATGGCTCCGAACGGGCCCGCACCCGCCGGCCCGGAAGGCAGAACGGCGTAAGGAATCACATCCTGGTCGGGAACCTTCATCTGCGCATAGTCTGCCTTGCATTCGGCAGCGGAGACCGCCCGGTTCAGAATCTTCACTTCGTCGAGATAGCCGTCGAAGGAGTACTTGACGGGATCTTGCGGATGGATAAGCCACGAGGGATAGGGAAGCGTGGGAACCCTCACGCGACCGACGTAGAGGTCCGATTTATCAGCCTGTGCAAAGTAGCCTGCGGCAGGGAGATTTGCAACGGCTTCACCATTGACGTAGATGGTCATGCCGGTTTTGCTGTCAAATGCGGCCGCCAGGTTGACCCATTTCTTGAGCGGCAACCGCTGTTTCGTGGTGAGCTGCTGCCACACGCCGTTTACCGCGGCGTCGAAGCCCACATGTCCGAGCGCGTCGATGCCGAAGAAGAATCCAATCTGGTGATCGGCGCTCTGGTCGGCGATCGGAACCCAGTTCCACGGATAGTTGTTGAGCGCCACATAGGCTGACACCGTAAACGCATCTCCAAGGTGTGGCACGGTTTGCGCGGAGCGGATGATTCTGGTAGAATATCCGTCGAACTCGAGCGCCTGCCCATGGACGCCCGGTACGCGCCGCCAGAATCCCTCAACGCGATCGTCTACGTTTCCGGTTGAATCATGCACGACTGAGCCGTTCGGCTCATCGAACGTCCAGGAGATGCCATCTGGTGTCTTTTGCGCACGAAGGCTTGCGGGCAACGATAAGCACAAGGCAATGACGCAGAAGAGCGGCAAAAAAGAATTGAGTTTCATGTCGGGTGAGTTTTCCTCGCTGTAAAAAATCTGTGGCTGTACCTAGGCGTTTATCGTGATACTTCCCTCAATACTCTGTCCAGTGCCAAAGTAGGCATGTTTATCGCCATTTTCGGCAAAGGAATCGGGACGTGCGCCCACTGCCACCGGCCGGCAAGGGCCGGACCCATCGATCTGTCGCGCTGAACTTCTTCGTGCCATGCAACACGGCACGAGGCTGCAGGCCGCTTCGGGGCGTGTCGAACGCCCATGCGCAAATAGGAGACTGGCGCCCCCGACTCAGGGGCGCAGATATTTCTTTCTGTAGGCCAGCGGCGTCATGCCTGTTTGCCGCATAAAGAAGCGGGCTACGTGCGCACCAACTTCAAAACCATTGGCTTCGGCGATTTGGCCCACAGTCATGCTGGTCTCAATGAGCATTCGCTGCAGTCGTTCGATCCGGCTGCGATGGATTTCCTGGATAGGGGTTCTGCCGAACGTCTGGCGAAACCGATCCTGCAGCGCGCGCCTGGAAAGTCCCACGAATGCCGCTACGTCGCGCACCTGGATCGGGCGATTGCAATGCTCGCGGATGAAGCGCACAGCCTGCACCATGGTGCGGTCCTCGATGGCAAGAATGTCGGTTGACTGCCGGCAGACGACGCCCAGGGGATCGACGGAAATGTACTGAGTGCCGGGTCCATTTCCTGACATCATGCGGGCAAGAGTTTTCGCGGCTTCGTACCCTGCTCGCTCGACTGCCAGTTCGATGCTGGATAACGGCGGGGTGGCACTCTTGCAGACCTGTTCGTCGTTGTCCACGCCGAGTATGGCGATCTCATCCGGTACGCGAATTCCCTGCACGTGACAGATCTCTGCAATCATTCGCGCATGATCGTCGTTGCACGCCATCAAGCCAACGGGTTTGGGCAAATCGAGCAACCAGCGAGTCAGTCGTTGCTCCTCGATCTGCCAGGAAGTTCTTGTATTCCGGATGGGCAGGGGATAGACCTCGACCGTGCAACCGGCCTGAATAACCGTTCGCGCAAACGATAAGCCGCGGATGTCGGAGAACTCCAAATTCGGCAAACCGCAATAGGCAGCCTGTCGAATTCCCAGATCGAGGATCGTCTTGGCGCCCATCTGTCCAATCGCATCGTTGTCGGAGACCAGTTGACAGTGCGCGTGATCGATCTGGAGCGTGGCGCTAACGGCAATTGTAGGCAATCGCAAAGGCTTGATCTCCGGCAATCGATCCTGCAGCGCGATAATGCCGTCGGCATTCCATTTTCGGAACTGCCGCATGCGTTGGCTCGTTGTGAGCTGCTTGAGATAGGGAACCGGTTCCTCACAAAAAATCCAGGGACCGTAAGCATGAGCATACTCGATGATGCCTCGTCTCAAGCCGCGATCAAACTCGCGCGCAGACGGCAGCAGCAATATGACTTTCCGAGGTTGTTGCATACAACCAAGTTTAGGGGAAATCTTGACGGTTCAGATTGTATATGCCGCTAATGGTGAAAAATATGCCAGTCTTGGCCTTGCCAGTGATGGGCACACTGATGCGAAATGGAGTTCAGGAATCAGATGCGGAATGGGGAGAGCAGAGTGAAGATGAGGCAGGCAGTGATGACTGCACCAGGGCAGATCGAGCACCGAGAGGTTCTCGCGCCCAATCCACAAGCCGGCGAGGTTCTTGTGCGAATTCAGCGCATCGGGGTCTGCGGATCCGACATCCATGTCTGGCACGGAAGGCACCCCTTTACGAGCTATCCGGTCGTGCAGGGTCATGAATTCAGCGCCACCGTGGAGGAAGCAGGGCCTGGAGTTTCAGACTTGCGGCCTGGTACAACTGTGACCGTTCGTCCCCAGATTACGTGCGGAAAATGCGCTCCCTGTCTGCGCGGAGATTACAATATCTGCAACAACCTGAAAGTGCAGGGCTTTCAAGCGCCGGGCTGCGCTCAGGACCTCTTCATTGCGCCCAGAGATCGTGTCGTGCCGTTGCCCGATGAGATGAGTTTTGAAGACGGAGCTCTGGTGGAGCCGGTCGCGGTAGCCACTCATGCAACGGGTAGAGCTGGCGATTTGACGGGGCTGAACGTAGCTGTTCTTGGGGCTGGCACCATCGGCAACCTGATTGCACAGGCGGCGCGTTGCCGCGGCGCAAAAACCGTGCTGATCTCGGATACAAGCCAGTTCCGTCTTGAAAAGGCGAAAGCGTGCGGTATCGACGCAACATGCAATGTACGAGAAGAAAAACTGGATGCGGCAGCACGGAGGTTGCTTGGAGACTCTGCATTCGACGTGGCGTTCGAAGCGGCAGGCTCGGAGATGGCGCTCGACGATGCCGTTCAGAATGTCCGAAAGGGCGGCAAGATTGTCGCGGTGGGTGTGTTCGACCAAAAGCCGAGAGTCGATATTTCCATTCTTGGCGATCGCGAACTCTGCTTGATCGGCACGTTGATGTACAAGCAGCAGGATTACGAGCAGGCCGTCGAGTGGATTGCATCGGGCGCTATTCAAACCGCACCGCTCATCACAAAACATTTCCCCTTCGATCGTTACGCAGAGGCCTACGCGTTTATTGAGCAGCAGGGGGATAAGACGCTGAAGGTGATGATCGATGTTCAGTGATACGAAAGCGAGCACTTTACGGTGCGCCTGCGTGGGAGAAGTGTTGTGGGACATCCTGCCGAACGGACGGCGTCTGGGTGGGGCTCCTGCCAATGTAGCCGCGTATCTAACTCAATTCGGCATCGAGACCGAAGTGCTAAGCGCGGTGGGAAACGATGACAACGGACAAGAGATCCTGGAGCGATTGACGAGCAGCGGAATCGGGATAGGCGGAATAAGCACTGTGGCCGATTTGCCCACAGGCACCGCTTCTGTCGTGCTCGACGCAAACGGAGTGCCGAGTTTTTCGATTCCTATGCCGTCGGCATGGGACGCGCTCACCCTCGGGAATCCCACACTTTGGCAGAACGCAAATGCCATCGTCTTCGGATCGCTGGCTCAACGCAGCTTGAGCAGCCGCCAGGCTATCGGCAGCCTGTTGGCGCAAGCGCCGCGCTCATGTCTCCGAGTCCTGGACGTGAACCTGCGGCCGCCATTCTGCGACGAGGGCCTGATCAGGTCGTCGCTCGAAATGGCGGATGTTGTGAAGCTGAACGATCTTGAACTGCCGCTGCTGGCGCAGATGGTGGGGCTTGAAGGCAACGAGACCTGCATGCTGAAGGAGTTACGCAGGCGCTACAGTCTGCAACTTGTGGTCTATACCAAAGGTTCTGCCGGAAGCAGGATGATTGCGGAAGACCGCGAGGAAACTCACCTCGGCTTTCCGGCAAAGGTCGTGGACACAGTTGGTGCCGGCGATGCCTTCACTGCGACCGTAGTTGCGGGGTGGCTTCGCGGCATGGATATGGATGACGTGCAGAACTGTGCGAATCACGTGGCCTCGTTTGTCTGTTCACAACCCGGAGCTGTGGCACAGTTACCCGGGGATCTTGTAACGAAACTCTGGAATGGAAAGGTACTAAATTGAAATTCGATTACTATCAACCGACAGAATTGCTTTATGGGCGCGGGCGTGTGAAAGAGCTTGGCGAAGTGGCGCGCCGCTTCGGAAATCGGGTGCTGCTCGTTACAGTCAAGGAAGTGCCGGCTGTCAGCAGCCAGTTTGCGATGGTAAAGTCAATTCTGACGGAGGCAGGGTTGGAGTTTGCTCATTTTGACGGCGTAATTCCGAATCCTACTGTCGACTCAATTGCGGCTGGGGCGCGCATGGCGCGCGAACTCGGAGCGAATTCCGTGATCGGGCTGGGCGGTGGGTCCAGCATGGACAGCGCGAAGGCGATTGCGGTCGAGGCAACCCACGAGGGCTCGTGCTGGGATTATCTCTTCTACAAAAAGGCTCCTACTTCAAAAACGTTGCCCGTGATCGCTGTGTCGACCACTTCCGGCACCGGTTCGCAACTCACGCAGGTTGCGGTAATTACCAACCCGAAGACCCGGGACAAATCGGCAATCTCTCATTCCAATGTATTTCCAAAAGTGTCCATCGTCGATCCCGAATTGATGGTGACCCTTCCTCCCGTGGTCACTCGTTCCACTGGATTCGACGTGCTGTGTCATGCGTTTGAATCGACACTGCACCCGAAATGCAACCCGGTTATCGAACGGATGGCTTGGGATGCAATTGAGAGGGTCTCGGCAGATTTGCCGCGCGTCTTGGCCGATGGAGCGGATCTTGAAGCGCGCGAATCGATGGCGTGGGCGGATACCATGGGAGGATACTGCATTGCGAGCGCGGGCGTGACCTTGCCCCACGGCATCGGCATGGCAATTGGCGGTATGTTTCCCCAAATTGCACATGGTCAAAGCCTGGCGATCGTCTATCCGGCGTTCTGCCAATTCACCCGGAAGTGTGCGATTCCGCAGTTTGCGCGCCTGGCGCGAATCCTGGATCACAGCTTGGAGAAAGCCACCGATAGCGATGCAGCGGAGCGGAGTTGTGCGGTCGTCGAGACGTTCCTGCGAAAGATCGAATTAAGGCTCGGGTTGGCTGACTTCGATGTTCTGGAATCCGAATTGGAGGCGCTGGCGCGTCAATCCGCGGTGCTTCCGGATTATACGAACAATCCACGCGTAGCAACGCCTCTGGAGATGCTGTCTCTCATCCGAGAGTCCTATCCAGCACAGATGAGCAATTGATCATGACGAAACCAGGAGACGTTGCATGAGAGAGTCAGGCATATTAAACCGCGACATCAACGATGTGCTATCCACGCTGGGACATACAGACGAAATGATCGTCTGCGATGCTGGCTTCGCCATCCCCGCGGGAATCCGGACCGTGGATATCTCGTATAGCGAGAACAAGCCTACGGTTCCAGAGATCCTGAGGGAATTGCGGAAGCACCTCTCGGTGGAGAACGTGGTCATCTCCGAGGATACGCAAAAGCAGATGCCACAGCGATTTCAGGAGCTTGCCCGCGCACTCGGGGAGGTTCCGGTCGAGATCATTACCCAATCGGAGTTGCGCGCTCGAGCCAAAAGCGTGAAGGCGATCATTCGCACCGGAGATTTCTCGGCATTTTCGAATGTTTTGATAGTCTCCGGCGGCGGTCCGCGCTGGTATGTTGAAAAGCCCTAGGTTCCTGACCGCCAATACCTGTCCCAATTGCGGGTGCCCCAGGTCTCGATTTTGAGACCTGGGCTACCACAGGCTCAAAGTGCGAAATCACGCGGTCAGGGCCCTGGAAAGCATTGCAATTTCCTTCAGGCAGCATATCGCCATCCTGTTTCTGCTTGGATGGAAAGCCCGGCGGCAAATGGTCGCCGACAGTCTTTCGACGGGCTATACTTCGGAGCACCAATGATCGCTGCAACATGGACCATGAACTGGATCGATACTTCAGTTCTGGCGGCTTACCTAATCGGCATTACATCTTTTGGGATCTGGGTGGGCTTCCGCCGCCATGCCTCCTCGCAGCAGTATTTTCTTGCCAACAAATCGCTCGGATGGTTCACCGTTGGCGCGGCTGTCTTCACATCGAACATCTCGACCATTCATCTCGTAGGCCTCGCAGCGTCCGGAGCCAAGGACGGAATGGTCGTAGGAAACTTCGAATGGATGGCCTGCTTCATCCTGATTATCCTGGCGTTGCTGTTTGCTCCGTTCTATTTCAAGTCGAAGGTATCCACCCTACCTGAGTTCATGGAAAGGCGGTATTGTCCTCAGGCGCGTACATTTTTGGCCGTTATCGGACTGATTGGCGCGTTGCTGATTCACATCGGCATCAGCCTCTTCGCAGCGGCCAAAGTCTTCGAGAGCTTTTTGGGCGTTCCGATGATCGTCACTATCGTTGTCCTTTCAGTTTTCACGGTGACTTACACGGCGCTCGGCGGCCTCAAGGCGGTCGTCATGACCGAGAATGTCCAGGTCTGCCTCCTTCTGGGCGGAGCGATTCTGATTACGGTCAGGGGCATCTGTGCGCTGAGAAACGTCGGCGTCCACACCTTGGGTAGTTTGCAAGCAGCTGCGAATCCCGGGCAACTCAGTATGTTTCAACCCATCTGGAATGCGCATGGACATCTGAATGAGTACTCGTGGTTGGCGGTTCTTCTCGGCTACCCCATCGTAGGGATCTGGTACTGGTGCGGAGACCAGACCCATGTGCAGCGCGTGCTCGGCGCCAAGGATTTGAGGAGTGCCCAGGACGGCCCCCTGTTTGCAGGATTCCTCAAAATCACTCCAGTCTTCCTGATGGTTCTTCCGGGTGTAATCGGCTCGGTTCTCTGGCAGCGGGGAGCGCTTCACCTGGCCAGTCAAACGGGCTCCGGCACTCCCGATTACAACACCATGCTGCCAGCATTAATTGACACCCTTGTTCCGGTGGGCCTGCGCGGCCTACTGGCAGCGGGTTTGGCCGCCGCCTTGATGAGCTGCATGGCGGCTGCGCTCAACAGTTGCGCCACACTCATTTCAGTTGACATCGTGCAACGCCTCCGCCCGACTGCCACCGATGCACAGGTAGTCACCGTCGGGCGAGTTTCGACCGGCATCATCATGGTTCTCGCCATGCTGTGGTCCACGCAGGGAGAACAGTTCGGGACAATCTTCGAGGCCATCAATAAGATCCCCATGACCTTCGCTCCCGCCGTGACCACAGTCTTTGTGCTGGGGATTCTCTGGAAGCGTGGTACGTGGCAAGCAGCATTATCGACACTCTACATCGGCTCGGCCGTCGGCATTCTCTACTTTGTCGGAGATCTCCCGAGCGTGGGGCGCTTGTTCCTCGCGGGGCGCGCGCATTCAGATTTTGCGGGGTTGATCAGCGATCCGGTACAGGGACTCGGAATCCCCTTCATGCTTGTGGGGCCTCTCCTGGCGTGCCTATGCCTCGCGATCTATGTCCTTGTAAGTCTCGCTACTCCGGCAATGGAGCAAGAGGCAATCTCCAAGGTGTGCTGGGATCATCCGCTCCAGTTTCTAACAGGCAGTCTGAAAGGCAAGGGCGATCCTCGCGTTGTTGCCTCGATCCTGCTCCTGGTGGTGTTAACGCTTTACTGGCTTATGCGATAGGCACTTCAAAAGCCGGACGGTGCAATTTCAGGAGAGTGTTCATGTCCATCACCCGCCGTACTGCCTTGCAATGGCTTGCAGCAGGGTCAGCTGCGCCCCTGCTGCCGCCTTCACTGGCCACCCAGCTTTCCCAGTTCACTAGTCGCGGCCCTTACCAGCCACAATGGGACTCTTTACAGCTGCATTCCTGTCCCGACTGGTACCGCGACGCCAAGTTCGGCATCTACTTCCACTGGGGACTTTATTCCGTCCCCGCCTTTGGCAACGAGTGGTACTCACACTGGATGTACCTGCCTGGCCGACCGGAGTACGACCATCATCTGGCCACATACGGCCCTCTGAACAAGTTTGGCTACAAGGACTTTGCCACCGCCTTCACCGGCGAGCACTTCAGCCCTGATGCCTGGGTTGCTCTGTTCAAGGATGCGGGCGCGCGATATGTCGGGCCCGTTGCCGAGATGGCTGACGGCTTTTCCATGTGGGATAGCCGCGTCAATCGCTGGAACGCGGCGCGCATCGGGCCCCGTCGCGACGTCGTAGGGGAGATGGAGCGGGCCGTCCGCAAGCAAGGTCTGAAGTTCCTCACCACTTTCCATCACTCGTGGCTATGGGGCTGGTACACAAGTCCTGAGCTCGATGCCGATATTTACCAACCCGAATTGGCCGATTTCTACTGGCCGCATAAGTTCTCTCCCGGCTATACAGGAGCATTTAACTACGGTCACCCCGATCCGCCGCCGTCAGCCCGCTTCTGCGAGATTTGGCGCGACAAGGTCATCGAAGTCGTCGACCGCTACCACCCGGACCTCATCTACTTCGACACACGCGTTGCCATGATTCCCGAGCCCTACCGGCTCCAGATGCTCGCACACTTTTACAACTCCGGCCACGGAATCCAGCACGAAGTCATCATGACTTACAAGGAACACGACTTCGCCACCTCCTCCGGCGTGTTGGACATCGAGGCCGGCCAGTTGACTGAAAAGGCCAGTTTCGTCTGGCAAACCGATGACGAGTTGGACTGGGATTCCTGGTGCTACCTTACGCACCCCAATTACAAATCCGCCGGCCGGGTGCTCCACCAGTTGATCGACATCGTCTCCAAGAATGGCAACTTGCTGCTCGATGTAGGTCCGCGTCCCGACGGCACTATCCCTGCCGAAATTGAGAGTCGTCTCCGTCAGATTGGCGCGTGGCTTCGTGTAAACGGAGAAGCCATCTACCAGACCCGCCCCGCCTTCCGCTTTGGCGAAGGCCCCACCCGGATTAAAGAAGGCAACTATGTCGCCGATCACAACAGTGACTTCACCGCGCAGGATCTCCGCTTCACCACGCGGGATCGAGCCTTTTATATCCACGTGCTCGGAACGCCCGGCAGCCAGGTAGGGGTTGCTTCCCTCAACCGCGACACACCAATACCCTGCGGAACACTCCGCAACGCCGAGCTTCTCGGTTCACCGCAGCCACTCCGGTGGGAATGGAGTCCCAACGGCCTCGTCTTCCAAATGCCCGAAACCCGCCCCTCCGATGACGCCCTAGTTATCAAGTTAACCTGACCCGCATTATTGGCGAAGGCCGAGTCAGCGAAAGCCTCCTGTACTACAAACATGTTTACGAGACAGTGTTACACATGAGGAGGTTTTCGTTTGACCGATTCCACCGAGACAGAGCATTTGGTGCTTCCATAGATTGCCGCCAAGCCGATCGTGATGCAATTCGACCAGCGGCAAGAGTTTAAGAAGGTAAGAGGTAGGTAAAGCTCAGTGATTTCTCACATGTGTAACACTCTGACATGTGGCCTTACCGTGGACGAGCCTGGAGGATGCCAGCGCTGTCTCCACGAGACTGGGCACACCGATCGTAACCGCAACGAACCGGGCCACGATGCTTCGCGGCCTGGAGGCAATCAAAAAGGGACTGCTGACCGAGGATGAGCTGACAACCGCGGTGGAGCGCCTATTTACGGAGCGGTTCAAGCTGGTCATGTTCGATGCACCGTCAGTGGAGTGGTAACATCGCTCCGGACTGTCCTGTCGCTGTCTATACCGGTTAGAGGAGAAGTGATGAAGCTCGGAGTCAGTGCCTTCGCGTGGACAGCGAGGTTTGATCGGTCCCATCTCAGGTTGATTCCGGTGGTCAAGGAAATGGGATTCAGCGGTTTCGAAATCGCCATGTTCGACCCTGCTGATCTCGCCGTGATGGAGATGCGGCGTGTGTTTGAGGCCAACGAACTGGAATGCACGGTATGTGCAATTCTCCCGGCTGGAATTAATCCAATTAGTCCGGACATAGCAACGCGAAAGAAATCAATACAGCACTTGATTAGCTGTATTGAAACATCAGCCGCACTTGGCGCAACGCTTCTAGGCGGACCGCTGTATGGACCGATCGGGTACCTTCCGGAGCACCGGCCGAGCAAGGACGAGTGGTCGTGGGCTGTTGAGGCATTTCAGGCGGTCGGTGATGCGTTAGATGCCTGTAAAGTGACCCTCTCCATCGAGCCCGTTAATCGCTCCGAAACGTTTTTCTTGAGAACGGCAAAGGAAGCAAAAGCTCTCTGCGCAGCCGTGGGCCACCCACGTATCGGCGTTACCATCGACACATTTCACGCTAACATTGAAGAGCGTAACATTGCAGAAGCCGTGATATCGCTCGGTCCTTATCTCAAACATATTCATGCCAGCGAGAACGATCGCGGACTCCTTGGCAAAGGACACGTAGATTTCAGTGCGATCCTTATGGCCCTCAGAAAGAGCGGCTATCACGGGTACTTGATGATTGAAGGATTTGGCTATTCACCACAGGAAAGGAACGCCCCCGGGACTCTCTGGGCAGATGCATCGGTCTCCCCCGAAGAGATTGCCTCAAGTGGAGCCCGATACCTGAACGATATTCTGAGCGTGCAAGATTGTACCGGACAGTGAATTGAAAATCGCTAAGAAAACAGGGGGTCTCGAGAAATCGCTTTTTGAATGATTGGGAAGGCCGCTATTCTTGGCGGCATGAGCAAATCAGATCAAGGAGTTAACGCTTGTCAACTTGGGGGTCTAAGCCCAAACCGGCGGAATTGATCCGGCTCCTGAAACTGCCGAATCTTTTGCTGCAACGATGTGTCATATGGACTGCCATTCGCATGACACCTCAACAACGAACCGAAAGAAGCCGAAAAACCAGTCACATTGGCCTCCACTTCATCAAAGCTCCACGAACGATGGCATGGAGTGACAGTCAGCATCGCGGTTGGATCAATTCGTAAGCGTCGACGTATGGCCGTCTGGACGAGGCTGAACGTGGATGGGCATTCTTGATTGCGGGCAGCAGAAGCTGTTCCTGCGAAAGGGAGTCCATGGATACAAGCGCACAGGCTATTGCTGGCACGAAGACGACACGGCGGTACCGCACACAGGCAGAGCGCCGACGGATTGTTGAGGAGACTATATCCAACCGGTGCATCAGTGGCAACGGTGGCGCGTGCGCATGGCGTGAACGCCAATCAGGTCTTTCACTGGCGCAAGCTATATCATGCAGGACTTTTGGATCAACCCGGCACGGCTGCAACCAACGACGTGCGTCTGTTGCCGGTGGTGAAGGTCTCCAGCGGCTCACCGTCCTTGGGGCGCCAACTCTCCCAGAGGCCGGCAAAAGCATAAGGCTCACCGCTTTTCAGCGCGATGGCAAAAGGATGCTTCGTCTGGGGATCCTGGCGCTGCCACTCGTAAAGCGCATCCGCGGGCACCAGGCAGCGACGCTTCCTGAGCGCCTCGCGGTAGGCCGGCTTGGCGGCGGCTTCCTCGGCGCGGGCGTTGATGGTGCTCAAGCCGATCCTGGCATCCCTGGCCCAGAAGGGCACCAGTCCCCAACGCAGCAGGGCAGACTCTCGCCAACAGGAATCTCGGTTCAGGCGGATGACGGGCTGAATGCTCTGCGGCGCGGCGTTGTAGGTGGGCGCAAACCAGGGCATCTCCTCCAGGTCGAGGCCAAGCCATTCTGCAAGAACCTCTTGCGTCGATTTCCGGGCGAAGCGTCCACACATGGCTCCCTCAGAATAGCCAATCCTCCGGCCTCGATCCCGGAGAATCTTTGACAACCCGCCCGATTCGAGAAAAACTGAAAGCGAAGAAAAAGCGGAAGTTGATCTGCCATTCCCTCCGACACCCTTCGCAGTTATTGATTTAGTCTTGCCGTTAATAAATTCAGTTCTGTTTTTTTATGGCGATGACACATGAAGAACTCAGTTGTTGGGTATGCGCAGCCTGCAAGACGGCGTCAATGCTTTCTCGTTGCGACATCTTCCGCCTGGGGCGCCTTCACGATGTGGAATGAAAAACAAGCCGGCTCTGAAATGCCGAGATGATCTGCCGATAGTAGTACCAGACAATCTTACTTTTGGTGCGAAGCGCACAACACTTATTCCCCGGAGATGTGCCCGCATTTATCTCGACCAAAGACAACTGATTGTTTGGGCGTTTCGCTTGCGCATAGCAGCGAACGGGGCGCACACCTGAGCCCACATCAATTGAAGTGCAGTATCTCCAATGCAGCGCTTGGAGAAGGAGTTGATCGTGTCTCTAGTTCTGGAAGAATGCGAAACGCAAAGCGAGATTCGCCTTGAGGGCGCCGTTGACATCGCTTGCGCGGCAGAGTTGAAGAAGCTTCTGCTCCAGGCATTGGAGTCCGGAAAAGAGCTGCGGGTTTCGTTGGAACGCGCAATCTGTCTGGATGTGACCGCCGTGCAGTTGTTCTGGGCCGCCGGATGCGAAGCGAGAAGGTTGGGCCTGGGGTTCACGTTCGCGGAAAAGGTGCCGGAGGAGATCTCCAGCGCCCTCGCCGTTGCGGGGTTCGAATCGCTTCTGGTTTCAGAGAATGGAAGTCAAGCGGGAAGTGTGAGATGACGTCAATTGCGAACAAGGTCGACCAATTCAAGCAGACCTTCCGCGAAGAAGCTCGCGAGGTTCTCGTCGATTTGGAATCGGCGCTCCTGGAACTGAACGAAAATCGGGGCGATCCGGAGCTTGTCGCGCGCGTCTTTCGCGCCTTGCACACTCTCAAGGGCTCGGGAGCCATGTTCGGCTTTGACGAGTTGGCCGCATTCACGCATCACCTGGAAACAGCTTTTGACGAAGTGCGGAACGGCCGGCTGCAGATTGACTCCGAACTGATCGACCTGACCCTGGCCGCACTCGACCAGATCAAGGTGATGCTGGAGGACGACGCTGGAAATGCTGCGGCGGATGGCAGCGTCTGCGCGGAAATACTGGCCAAGGTGCTCCAGATGACCGGAATGGCAGAGAGCCGTCCGGCCGGGCCGAAACCGGAGCAGGCTCCTCCCGCAAACCACAACAGCGATGCGTGCAATTGGCGAATCCGCTTTACTCCCGGCCCCGAACTCCTGCTGAATGGCACCAACCCGCTGCTCCTGTTGCGTGAACTGAAGCAGATGGGAGACTTGCGCATCACGGCCAGCATGGTGGCGATTCCGCCCATCGCTGAATTGGATCCGGAGCGCTGCTATGTCAGTTGGGAGATGGTTCTCGCCACTGCTGCCGGACAGGATGCGATCCGCGATGTGTTCATTTTTGTTGAGGACAGTTGCGAACTGGTGATCGAGCCGGCTTTGAGCCCTTTGCTGCCTGCGGCTGCATGCGCGGCCGAGATGACGGCCAAGGCGCTCGAAGATAAGCGTTCTGCATCCGGAGGTCGCCGTAACCACGACAAGGCCGACAACGCATCGAGCCTGCGTGTTCCGGCCGTCAAGCTGGACCAGTTCGTCGACCTGGTGGGCGAGTTGGTCACAGTGCAGGCGCGGTTGAGCGAAATCGCCGCACGGCACGACGATCCCGAAGTCACCGAAGTGTCGGAAGAAATCGAGCGGCTGACCTCGGCCTTGCGCGAAAACTCGATGACGATCCGCATGACGCCCATTCGGGCCACTTTCGAAAAATTCCGCCGGTTGGTTCACGACCTTGCGCGAGATCTGGGCAAGGATGTGGAGCTGACCATCGAGGGTGCGGATACAGAGCTGGACAAGACGGTCATCGACCGGTTGAGCGATCCGCTGATGCACCTGATTCGCAACAGCATGGACCACGGTATTGAACCTGCGGATGTGCGCATTGCCGGTGGCAAGCGCGCCACCGCGTCCATCCGGCTTTCCGCGCGGCACTCGGGCGCCAACGTGCTCATCGCGGTCTCCGACGACGGCAGAGGGATCAACGCGGAGGCGGTACGCAGCCGCGCAATCGAGAGAGGCCTGGTTTCAGCAGATGAACAATTGACGGAGAGCAGTATCTTCGCTCTCATCCTTCAACCCGGCTTTTCTACGGCCAGGCAGGTGACCGATCTCTCTGGGCGTGGCGTGGGCATGGACGTGGTTCAACAGAGTGTCGAGAGCCTGCGGGGATCCATCGACGTGGCCAGCAAGCCCGGCTCTGGAACAAGCGTGACGCTGCGTCTGCCGCTCACTTTGGCCATCATCGACGGACTGCTGGTGAGTGTCGGAGAGGCCTATTTTGTTCTGCCGCTGGCCAACACGCTGGAGTGCATCGAGCTAACGCGCGAGGACATCGAGAAGGCCAACGGCAAGCAAGTGGCCAACGTGCGCGGAGAGATTGTGCCCTATATCTGTCTGCGGCAATACTTCAACATTCACTCGGAACGGCCGGAGATCGAACAGGTCATGGTCGTCGAGACCGAGGAGGGGCGCTACGGATTTGTCGTGGATCAGGTGCTGGGGGATTACCAGACCGTCATCAAGAACCTGGGCCGGCTTTACCGGCATGTGCAGTTCGTCTCCGGAGCCACCATCATGGGCAACGGAACGGTGGCGTTGATTCTCGATCCACAACGGCTAGTGCAGGACGCGCTGCGCGCGGAGGCGCAGGGGGGCCGCGGTCATCCGGTGTCTGCCGCTGGAAGCAGGCGCCTGAAGGATATTTCGGCGGCAAATGCTTCGTAGCAATTCTTCGGTGCTGGACTGAGCGCCAGCGCCCGCCATCAACGATTGAACCAGCCGAGCTTCGATCCAGGGGCCATGGATCGATAAGAGTGCGAATTCAAACAACGCACCAACGGTCGGCTGCAGCGCGTGGCTACGCAAAGGGAGCAAGGGCAATGAAATGGTTTTATGACATGAAGATCGGCTCCAAGCTGATCGGGGCTTTCATTATCGTGGGAGCCATTACCGCCATCGTGGGCTACATGGGCATCCACAGCATGGGCGAGATTGCCGAGTTGGCAGCTTCATCGTATGCAAACGAAACCCTCGGGCTCGCATACCTCAAGCAGGCCGATGTGGAAATTGTCCACATGGCCAGGGCCGAGAAGAACCTGCTGCTCTCCAGCACCCCGGAAGAACGCGCCAAGTACAAGGGCGCTATCGAGACATTCTCGGCGAAGGTCGATGAAAACCAGGAGAAGGCCAAACCCCTGATCCACACCGACGAGGGCAAGGAGCTGCTGACGAAGTTCGACCAGGCATGGAGGGAACGCCAGGATGTCGTCAATCAAATCGTGGCCCTCGCCATGAATGACAAGCTGGAGCAAAAGCGGGCGTCGGTTGATCTTTCCATGGGGCTCGGCCGCGCGAAGGCGGACGCTGCCGAGGGTGTGCTTTCGCAGTTGGAACAGGTGAAGGAAGACAACGCAAAGAAGGCTGCGGAGACGGCAGATCGTACGTATCAGAACAGCCGCACGTTGATGCTCGTCCTGGTTGTGGGAGGCGTTCTGACCGGCCTTGGTCTGGGATTGTTCATTTCGCGCAGCATCGCAAACCCGCTGACCCAACTGGCGGAAACGGCAAAGCATATCGCACTGGGCGACGTGAACCAGGAGGTCGAGTATCGCTCGGGCGACGAGGTCGGTTCGCTGGCCGAGTCCTTCCGATCCCTGGTGGGTTACATCCGGAACGTGGCCGGGGCGCTGGAGAAGGTGGCCATTGGCGACATGAGCGCAAAGCTTGAAGCTCAATCCGATCGCGACGTTCTCACCCACAGCTACCAGCGCACCGTGGACGCCATGAACGAGGTCATCGGCGCCGCGGAGGCAATCGCGCGCGGCGACCTGTCCGTGGTGGTGCGGGAAAGGTCTTCTCACGACAAGCTGATGCAAGCACTGAATGCGCTGATCGCCGCCATGAGCGATATCACCAAGGCTGCCGAGGAAGTTTCCAATGGCAATCTGACGGTGGAGATCAGGGAGCGTTCACCGCAGGATAAGCTGATGCAGGCGCTGGGCGGGATGGTGAGCGGACTGACCCGGACGGTATCGGATATTCGTTCGATTGCCGGCGAGGTGTCGGCGGCCAGCCAGTCCATCGCGACGGCTTCGATCCAGGTATCGAAGGGCGCCAGCAGCCAGGCGGCGGCGGC
>Ga0181520_10002353_pt1 | contig 35334 bp, 37 predicted proteins | sample PEATcosm2014_Bin_29_FD_132451 | JGI IMG/M metagenome (GOLD analysis project Ga0181520, IMG submission 132451) | Peatland microbial communities from MTU Mesocosm Facility, Houghton, MI, USA - PEATcosm2014_Bin02_30_metaG | ecosystem: Environmental > Terrestrial > Soil > Wetlands > Peat | place...
GATGAATTTATTTTTCGTTTCAACAGGCGGACATCTGGGAAAAGAGGAAAACTATTTTTACGCCTGATTCAAGGCATGCTTAAAGAGAAAAAGACATGAGGTGGTGACAACTACCTACCCCAGATTTTCTTTTCTTCCTTTGGTAGATAAACCATGAAACCCTCTGAAATAATTGCCATAGGACCATTGGGCAATACATGAGCGGCGACATTTAATTCATCGAGATGTAAAGCATTGGCCGGCATAAAATGCAAGTTTGGACGATGCAATGTATGTCTTTTCATAAGCTCCTGCATAATAGTTTGATATTGTTTCAATGATTCCGGCAAATCGGTAGCGACATAATATACCTTTTGATTCTCAGTAAAGATTAATCCTCTCGGTGAACGACCAATAGCCACTTCGAGAATATTACGATATTCCCTAGCGTGAATGTCGATTCTCTTATAACGGGCTTCAGACATAACCGCTAAATATAAAGAATCCTTGAAATGTTCACCTAAAATATCTTCGGCTGTTTTCTTGGCATCAGTCATTTCAGCAATTTCTTTCGTGTACGGAGTATCAGAGAAAATCCTAAAATAGGAAATCAAATCAGCTGTAGGAGTAATTTTGTCGTGCTTATAATCAGATGGGTTATTCATATTAAAAGTCTATAAAATTGCAATTAAAAAGTCATTTCATAAAAAAGCGGCTCAAGTTTAATTGAACCGCAGAGAATAATGATAAGATACTAAGAATTTTTTGTACCAGTTTCTATTTCCCGTACATTTCTTTTCTAACCACTTCCAATTCCGCAATTACCGCCGGATCGCTGATCCTGCTAAACCTCGGAAATGTCCGGCCGTCCTTCGTCACCTTCCCCATCCACATTTCAAGCGGACGATTGTCCATGCACTCGATGCTGAGCCTCTTCCCTGCTTGATAGACGAAAGCATCTTCGTAGAGCGGGCGATAGTTTACAAACCACGTATCCCCAGGCCGACAATCATCTTCCGTATGGAAACCAACAGCGCAGACCTCATAGGCATAGTCTCGGATGCCTTTGGCTAGATCATGTTTGTAGTGATAATAGTAGCCCGGTTTGGGCACCTGATCTTTAGTCGGGATTTTCATAATTTTATTTCATATTTTTCTTTGGTAATCGTACCATATTTATATAATAATCAAAAAGACCCGTCGAAGCGGGTCTTTTTGATTTATTTATTTTTAATTATTTATTTTTCTGCAAGAGCGATTGACTGAGAAGTTTGCGAATTAGCGTAAGCCACACTCCAACAGCTCTCCGAAGCTTTCCACGGAGCGGCACCTTGAGTATCGTAGAGGTATTGAGCATATGCCACATTTCCTTCCACCGTGTCAATGTCATAGCCTGCGTTCAAAGCTTTGTCGAGTTGATATTTTTCATTGATTTGCATGACGCCGATATCGTCCGCATCGGCTTTGCCATGAAGAATACTACCGGTCACTGTGTCATATTGACGAAATGTTGATTCACAACGGGCAATGTCAATAAGAATCGGCTCATTGGCGTATGTTTTCTTCACATAAGCCATGACGCCGGTATTGTCCGTGAATTGCGTCGTTGTGGAAATGGTGGTTGAAGCTGTGTTTGCGATCAAGGCCGAAGTGGAAGAGGCATCAATGGCGGCATTAATACCGGCCATATCCTCCCCTGTTATGGTCACAGGAGAAGTGGTGACGGCGTAATTTGAAACTATTGAATTGTCTGCAAGCATAACGGCACTGGTACTCGTATGGGCTTGTGTCGGGCCGTACATAGAAGAAACCATGAGTGCGGCTGTGATAAGTCCTTTTGTCATATTTTTTAAGTGTTAGGGAACGTCAGAGAACCGTTTTTGGATTGTCGGAATGACGAGTGTCGGAAATTTGAATTTAATGTAAGCGATTAATCAATGAAAAATGAGGTAACGACGTACCTCACTTATGCTGTATATGCTAGCATTTATAAAAGGTTTTGTCAATATCTCATCATCGAAATGAAGCCATAATCATTGACACATTAAATGGCTCAATAGAGGCATATTTATGCTGTTTTATCCTTGAAAAATAGCCAAAGCTGTGGTCTGCAGAAGTGGCCTGTTGACAGGAATTGGTGATACTGGAGATAAGGCGCTTTAAGAATGATCAATAATTTTTTAAAATTTGCCTATTTTTCACCTTTCTGCTATGCTCTATTCACTATGGCAACCAAAAAATCAGGCGGATCCACCCAAAACGGCCGCGACTCAAACCCGAAATACCTTGGCGTCAAGGTCAATGACGGCCAGCAGGCCCGCACCGGCGCTATTATCGTGCGCCAGCGCGGCACTGACGTCATCCCCGGCCGAAACATCGGCATGGGCAAAGATCATACCCTTTTCGCCCTCGTAGACGGTATTGTGAAGTTCAGCACTAAAAGAAAGATACATTTTGATAATTCCATCACGAGGAAGAAAATTGTGCATGTGATCGTAGCTTAGTAAATATTAGGAAAATATAAAACATACGTTCTTTTGGACATTGGTCGAGCGATGGCGAGACCACTAGGAAAATTTCACCAGAAATTTATCCGTGTCCAAAAGAACGTATGTTTTATGTTTTCCTAGTCTCTACTTAGCTTCAATCTTCAGCGTAAACTTCGCGCTTTTTTCTTTGATTTTAACTTCGATAGTGTGCTCCCCCACTTCTTTGATTGGCTTATCAAGAACAATATAGTCAGCAGGAATATCAAGTCGAGTTTGGGCTTTGATAGCAGGGATGATTTCAGCTTTGTGAATGCCGGCGAAAAGATTACCTTTTTTATTGGCCTTTTCAGTCATGGTGACGGTTATTCCATCGAGCTGTTTCAAATTTTCCAAGAGAAGCTCTTCTTGCACCTTCCGCTCCCCTTCTTCGCGAGCTTTCTCAACCTCGATTTTCTTCACCGCATCTGGCGTAGCCGCCACGGCGAGACCTTTTGGAATAAGAAAATTAAGTGCATAGCCGTCAGCCGCCTCTTTCGTTTCATATCTCCTGCCAACATTTGGAACGTCTTTCAGTAGTATAACTTTCATGGTTTTTATGGTTGTTAGATGATTTTTAATATAGTGGTCAAAACCGTATTTCACTTCTTCATGCAAAACCCTAAATCTATGGCATCCTTGAATTCTGAAATAAATATGATTTTGAGGACATTGCGAGCTCGACGGAGCGAGCACTAGGAATTTTTCAGCAGAAAAATATCCGTGTCCGAAAAAGCATGTTTATGTCAGAATTCAAGGATATCTTTCCTTATGGCTTTGCCTGTAGAAGCGACACAGCCTTCGCCATTTGCGGATCTGTTCCCGCTGTCACCTGCGCCGCCGTAATCGGCACTACATAATCCGGATCAATACCGTCATGTGATAGATTGTGACCATCAGGCGTCAGCCAGCGGGCAACGGTGACCTTGAGTGACGTATCATCGGTTATTGGAATAAGTTCTTGGACGGAGCCTTTGCCGAACGTCTTCTCACCAACGAGAGTGGCGATACCGTGGTCGTGGAGGGCGGCCGAGAGAATCTCTGCGGCGGAAGCCGAACCACCGTCAACGAGAATGACCATTTGCAAATTGCTGTTGAAAATGTTGTCGCCTTTGCTCTGATAGACTTGATTTGGTTCCTTGCCGCCGAAATCTTCAGTCACCACCGTCTCCCCGGCTGGCAAAAACCAGCTAGCCATATCCCACGCCGCATCGAGATAACCGCCCGGATTGCCACGAAGGTCGAGGATGAGCTTGTGCGAGCCGGACGTCACGAATGAACGCAGTGCCGTCTGGAAAAGGGCCGGCGAATCGGCGGTGAAGCTATCAAGCTGAATGTCGAAAATCTCTGATGAGCTGGTGCCGATGGTGCTTGTGGCGATAGTCGGAATATTGATAACTTGACGTGTCACAGTCTTGACTATCGGCTCCGGAACACCGGTGCGGATGATAGTCAACTTAACAGTCGAGCCTGCCGGACCCCTGATGAGATCCACTGCCTGATCAACGGTCATATTGGAAGTATCTTTATCGTCAATCTGTGAAATGATGTCGCCGGCCAGAATGCCTGCTTGTGCCGCGGGAGTGCCTTTGAGCGGAGAAATAACTGTTAAAGCACTGTTCTTAATGTCAATTTCCATACCGACGCCTTCAAAGTTGCCGGCAATGTCGCTTTGGAAAAGATTATTCTCCTGCGGCGGAAAGAAAACGGTGTATGGATCGCCTTCCGACTGCGCCAGACCTTCCATAGCTCCATACACCATGTCCTGAGGTGTCGTGGAAGCTGAAGTAACGTATTTTTGTTGTAAAATCTGCCATTCTTTCCAAAATGGGGCGAATTGGGCATTGGTGATGAGACTGGTGTCCGTATTTGGAGCGATAAAGGCAGGTTGTGCCGCATACGGGCCGCTTTCGGCTGTTCGTCTGCCAGCATAGAAGACCGCCACCAAAGCGATGACGCAAAGAATGCCAGCAATGATTTTGTTTCTATTTGTTTCTGGAATCATTTTAAAAGCTTTCCAAGTATACACGGAAACTGATATAATAACAATATGATAAACACCTACACCTACAAGAATCTTTCATGGGTTGATCTCGAATCGCCGACCGAACAAGAGGTACTGACTCTCGTTGAAAAATATCACATTCATACCCTCGTCGGTGAGGATATTCTTTCGGAATATTCTCGACCGCGTATCGAACGTTATCCTGATCATATATATTTAGTTTTGCGCATACCGGAGCGCATTAGGCGGACACCGCGACATCATCACGACATTCGCCGATACACCATCGAAGAAAAAGAAATCAACTTCGTCATCGGCCGCGATTTCATTGTTACCGCTCATCGCGGGCCGATTGAGCCGATCGCCAATTTCGCCAAAGTTTTTGAAACTGATTCCATCATCGCCAGAGGTAAGGAAAAAAATAGTGATAAAAATAGTACAAATAGCGGTACTACGAGCGGAGGTACAAGCGGCGTTGGCGATCATGCCGGCTACATCTTTTACTATTTAATGAAACGTCTCTATGCTCGGATTGAAGACGATCTCGAAAGCATCCGCCAGTCGCTCATGCATGCCGAAGCGGGTATTTTTGATGGTAAAGAGCGTCGCATGGTCGAGGTTTTGTCCAATATTTCCCGCGAACTAACCGACCTCAAGCAGTCAAGTCGTGTGCATAAAGAAGTCATCGAAGCGTTCGGTCCGGCGGCACAGGCTTTTTTCGGCCAAGATTTCAAATATCATTATGTGGATGACATTATCAGACAATACGGCAAGATTCATGAGATCACAAGTAACAATCACGAGTTGTTAAACGATCTACGTGAGACAAACGATTCACTCCTTTCGACCAAGCAGAATGAAATCATGCAGACTCTGACCGTCGTCGCTTCTATCATATTCCCTCTCGAGCTCGTGACCGGTATTTTCTCCATGAACACCGCCTATACGCCGATCGTCGGTTCGCCGCACGATTTTACTATCATTATGGGCATCCTCATTATTTTGACCCTCGGAATGCTTGGTTATTTCAAGTATAGGAAGTGGTTATAATGAGCCATGACTCCCCTTTTCATCCACAATACGTTAAGCGGCAAAAAAGAAAAATTTAAGCCGGCGGCATCAACAAAAGCGGCAAAAGCCAACACATCCGTTAGCATGTATAACTGTGGGCCGACCGTCTACGATAGCGCTCATATCGGCAATCTTCGGACATTTGTCATGGACGATATTGTTCGGCGCGTTTTTGAATATAAGGGCTACATGGTAGAGCAAGCTATGAACATTACCGACGTTGACGATAAGACTATTCGTCGAAGCGCTGAACAAGGCGTAAGTGTCGAAGCTTTGACAGAAAAATACGAGAAACTTTTTTGGCAAGACATGGCTTCGCTCAATATTCTTACACCACAGCATATTTTGAGTGCCCGCGGCAATATTGACTCTATGATTGAATTGATCAACGTGCTTCTAAAAAAGGGTGTGGCCTATATCGCCGAAGATGGCGTCTATGTCAGTGTGGCGAAAGTAAAACAGTACGGCGAGCTAGCACATTTGAAATTAGAAAAGACAGACAAAAAAGAAAAATCAGAACAAAATTATGAGCGTATTGCTAATGATGAATATGACAAAGAAAATCCTCGCGACTTCGCGGTTTGGAAATTTCCAAGTGCTGAAGAAACAGAAAGACCTTCCGCCGTCTCCGCAATATGGGACGCTCCATTCGGCAAAGGCCGACCCGGCTGGCATATCGAATGTTCAGCTATGTCAATGAAGGTCTTCGGCCCGACTATTGATATCCACACCGGTGGCACTGATCTCATTTTTCCTCACCACACCAATGAAATCGCCCAGTCTGAGTCGGCTACCGGCAAGCCGTTCGTCCGTTATTGGATCCATGGCGGCTTTATGAACGTTGACGACGTTAAGATGGCCAAGTCAAAAGGCAATTTCCTGAAACTTTCTGACCTTATCTCCGAGCATATCTCCCCCATCGCTTTCCGCTATTGGCTTCTCACCTCGCACTATCGCTCCCAAGTCAATTTCTCCTTCGATGCCGTCCGCGCCGCCCAGACCGCCCTTTTCAAGCTGTGCCATGATGTCATCGGTTGGGCAGAAGCCGAAACTGAAGTAAACAAAAATAAAGATGAAAATAAAAATAATGAAGAAAAGGTAAAAAATATAAAAAAAGAATCAACAAATACTAAAAAATATAAAGAAGATTTTGACATATTCATTAGCGACGACTTCAATATGCCGAAAGCCATCGCTTTGCTCTGGAAAGTGGTCAAAGATCCGGCGTTTTCGCCTGCTGAAAAGCGTCTGCTCGCTCTTGATTTCGACAAAGTTTTCGGCTTGCGCCTCGCCGAGCTTTCACCTGTCGCCGATCCTATCAATCCCAATGACACTCTGGAAAATTCGGACAGTTCACGAACAAAAAATAATAAAAATGCACAAGAAATTCCTCCCGAAATAACTGCCCTCGCCGAAGCTCGCCTCGCCGCTCGCCTCTCCCGCGACTTCCAAAAAGCCGACGCCCTCCGCCTCGAAATCGAATCCCGCGGCTATCATGTCAAGGATACCGAGGAAGGATTTAAGATTGAAGGATAGTCAAATAAAAAAACCGCGGCTATCAATTAAGTAGTGCGCGATTTACAGCGTTAATGCTGTTAATGTTTTTTAGGCCAAATTCGCTTTTCAACTTGCACAATCTGCACAATGTCTGGAGTGCCCACAATGTGATTGTGGTAACTATGAGGACCATGCATGATGACCATCGTTGTAGAAGCCATCCCACAATTGCTCCAGCCAACAAGGTTAACCAAACTTCTTTAGTGATCGCACCTTTTGTTTTTAGGATAAACTGAGTAAAAGATCCGATTACGCCGGCAAACAGAGTAATGAATACTATTGTAAGAATCATATTTTGGAACATTGTGGCTTCCTTTCAAAGCCAAATTAATTAAAATCTATCTGATTTTATATTATCATATATTAATATATTGTCAAGAATTTGAAAAATGTTTACAAGCTTTTGATCACGTCATTTTCTAAATATGTCCTTCGGAGAAACTCTCGGAACAAAGTGCCAGCAGGCAGCTTTGTGAGAGGGAGGCAACCGCTCACCAGAGCGGTATGCCGGTTTCTCCGAAGGACATATTTAGAAAATGACGTTATGCACACCTTATGAACATTTTAAGTCCTTTTCATATCTTTTTTATTTTTTCTCTATCATGGTAAACTGAAGGCCATGAGCCCAACCTCTCCCTATTTTAAAACCCAAGCCCTGCGCGTGCCGCCGCAAAGTCTCGAAGCCGAAAAAGCTTTGCTCGGCTCGATCATGATGCGTCCCGAAGTGATGTATGATCTTACTGACATTGTCAACGATAGCGTCTTCTACGTTGATCGTCATCGTTTGATCTGGCTCGCTATGATGGAGCTTCACAAGAAGGCCAATCCCATTGATCTGCTTTCCCTGTCATCGCGATTGAAAGAAAAAGAATTGCTTGAGCAGGTGGGTGGCATGAGTTATTTGACCGAACTGGTTCATGGTGTGCCATCATCCTCGAATGCCAAATACTACGCCGAGATGATCCAGCGGAAATCGGTCATGAGGAACCTCATTTCCGCTTCGGAGCATATTGCCGAGCTTGGCTGGAATGAAGCCGGCGAGCTTGAAGAAACTCTTGACCAAGCGGAAAAACGCATTTTTGAAGTGACCAATTTTACCGGTTCTCACAAATTCGTCGAGCTGAAAGATACTCTCATGGAAGCGTGGGAGCGGCTCGACAGACTACACAAATCCAGCGGCGAGCTTCGTGGCGTGCCGACCGGCTTCCGCGATCTCGACAATAAGCTCGCTGGTTTCCAAAAATCCGACCTCATCATCCTCGCCGCACGACCTTCCATGGGAAAAACCGCTCTCGCTCTCGACATTGCCCGCACCGTAGCGACCCAGCACAACATTCCCGTCGGGATCTTTTCATTGGAAATGAGTTCGCAACAACTCGTTGACCGCATGCTCGCCGCCGAGTCGAAAGTGGACTCATGGAAACTGCGTACCGGTAAGAATCTCTCCATCGAGAACGATTTCAATGCCATTAAAACCGCCATGGATACCCTTTCCCGGGCACCAATCTTCATTGATGACCAACCGGCCAACAATATCTTGAAGATGCGCGCCATCGCCCGCCGTTTGAAAAGCGAGAAAGGTCTCGGTCTCATCATTGTTGATTATCTTCAGCTTATGGTGCCGACCCAGAGCCGTAACAGCGATAATATGGTCCAGCAAGTGACTGAAATTTCGCGCTCCTTGAAACATCTCGCCCGCGAGCTTGAGATTCCTGTCATCGCTTTGTCCCAGCTTTCCCGTGCCGTCGAATCCCGCGGCGGCAAACCTCGCCTCTCCGACTTGCGTGATTCCGGCTCGATCGAGCAGGATGCCGACGTGGTCATGTTCATCCACCGCGAAGCCAATGAAGACGGTGGTGGTAAGAAACAAGAAGCCGAAATCCTCATCGAAAAGCACCGTAACGGTCCCACCGGCATGGTCAAACTTTATTTCGACCAGCAGAAGACGACGTTTATGAGTATGGATAAGAGCGATTTCGGCGAGTTTTAATTACATAAAAATCATCAACAAGCACGAAATTTTTCCAACTACCGCATATTTCCTATCATGGATTCCCTCAACAAACTGATCGAACGTTTCCGCGAATTCCCTGGCATCGGCCCACGTCAGGCGCGGCGGTTCGCTTATTTTCTTTTGACTAAAAATCCCGCATATCTTGAAGAACTGTCGCGGCTCGTCACCGATATTAAAAAGACCATCAGATTGTGCAATTCCTGCTATCGCTTCTATAGTGTTGGACATAATGTGGTAAAAAATGATCCACATCTCTGCCCAATTTGTCAGGATCCATCCCGCGAAAAAAACTTGCTCATGGTTGTGGCTCGTGACGTAGATTTCGAGGCTATAGAAAAGAGTGGCACATATCGTGGTCTCTATCTCATTCTCGGTGGCACCGTGCCCTATCTTGAGAAAAATCCTGAGACTCGTATACGTTTACGTGAGCTTATTGCCACCCTCGACAAGCGCGACCTTTCTGAAATCATTTTATCTCTGAACGCCAATCCTGAAGGTGAACATACAACAGAAATCGTCCGAGCTTCGCTCAAAAACCTTGCTGAAAAGAAACATACAAAAATAACCATCCTCGGCCGCGGTCTCTCCACCGGCAGTGAGCTTGAATATACCGATGCGGATACGATTATGAATGCACTGAGGAATCGGGGGTAAATAAAAAATACATTCTTTATTTTTTATTTAACCACTAATTCCGATTCACGTTCTTTAACGATTTGAGCTATAGCATGTGCAATAGGTTCCAAGTATTCCTCTATAAGTTCATTCAAAATAAAAATGATTATAATGGTTGGTTTTTCTTTGAAGTGGTAGGATTGTTTTTGATTATTTTATGTGTATTATTTTTTGGAAACTCTATTTGGCAAAAAATTACCCAGCCATCCATTTTAAAAAATATCAGCGTAAGTATTTCTAATCAAATCCAAAATCCATCAGGTCAAGGAATACCTCTCCAAGAAGTAAAAAATCTCGGTTATGATTTTTATGTCGGCCAGATAGATGATCCAAACGTAAATGATCTCACAGATGACCTAAAAAATCAGATTACCCAGATTGTCTACAACGCCCATTTTCCAGAAAGCATGTTACAAAATATGCCCATTATCATTCTTAATAGTCTTGATGTTACGGGTAACCAGTATGGTCTATATCACTATACCGATCCAAAACAAATCAAGGCGGATTTTAAAAGAGATCATTATTCCGATGGTGATGATTTTTATACCATACGTATTCCCTTCGTTGTTCATCGTCGAGGGTTAAAGCCGTTTAAATTGTGGCTGTATTATAACACAAAAGGCTACATCGCTTACGTACTGCATAATCCACCCACACAAAATTACATATCTCATTTTTAAGGACATTGGTCGAGCGACGGCGAGACCACTAGGAAAATTTCACCAGAAATTTATCCGTGTCCGCAAAAATGAGATATGTAATTTTGTGTGGGGTGGTTTACGAGAAAGATTCGATCTTCACCTGATAGAACGGCTGTCTATGTCCATTTTTCTTGAAATAGCGGCTCTTTTGTTTGTAGTGGATGATATCAATTTTCTTGGCGCGGCCGATTTTCGTGAGGGTGGCGGAAACTTTGGCGCCGGCAATATGCGGCGTGCCGATAGTCGTGTCACTGCCGTTGTCCACAAGCATTACCTTGTCGAAGACGATAGTGTCGCCTTCTTTATGCTCGCCGGAGAGTTTCTCGATCTTGATTTCATCGCCGACCGAGACTTCATACTGCTTACCGCCCGTTTCGATAACGGCGAATTCGGCGGTTTTTGCGGCTTTTACTGTTGTGGCGCTCACTGCTGATGGGGTTTTCTTTGTCTTTTCGGTGGTTTCCATAGTGCCAACCATTCTACACGATATATCGGAAAAAGCAAGTTACGGGCGCGATATTGACTTCAAAAACAGACTTGCTACAATACCCTATACATATTCGGATACGGCACACACGGATACGGTAGGTAAGACTCTGGCCAGCCAGGCTCGGGGCTTGAGTATAGCCTCAAATTATAAGAAAGCGGTCAGCTGACAAAAGCTATGACCGCTTTCTTTATTTTTAGGAAAAGATAATCTGAAACACTTCCCATTCTGTGCTCTAGACGTTTCCGGTCAAATACGCGGATTTGGGATATGATTACCGTGCTTATGTCATAGTCAAAATAAAAAGGGACATGTTCGAGATCTTCCTTGAGGACCTTGGTTAAGGGAATACCAAGAAATGTTCTACTATTGATTTTTTTATATATGAATACCGGTCTGATAAATAAATTACCCTTACCATCTTGTTCAGAACCTACATTGATGCCAACGTTCATCCACCAAATTTCTTTTTCATAGAAAAATACTCTGCGATTTTTCGCATTGATATTTTTCTTAACCACATTCCATCTATCGAAATCTTTTTGGTACTTTTCCACATACCAACCATACCAAATCAAGATAAAATATCCGTAAAGAAAAGTTAAAAAGATAATGAAATTTTTATTTAATTTTTATCAGATATCCCAGCAAAATTTCTCTTTCTTTTACGCTTCACTCGTCTCCGGCTTCTCAATAAGCGGAATGTCGCCAATTCCCGGCGTCTCGCCGGTGATGCGCAGAATGTCTTTGTCTACTTTTTTAAACTCTTTACCCGAATTCGTATAATGGTTGACGACAGTGGAAAGCGACGTGCCGAGCCTGATGTGGTATTCCTCGTATTTTTTCAGATGGGTGCCAAGCTGGCTGACGTGCTTGATGATGTCTTTGGCTTTTTCTTCGATGACCATGGCATTGAGCGCCTGGAGAACCGTCTGGAGATAGGCGAGGAATGACGTTGGCGAAACGATGATGACTTCGTACTGGCTGGCGGCGCGCTGGATGAGGTTGTCGCCACCTTCCCCACCGCCGGTAGAGCCTGCCATGCCCGATCCCGTACCTGATCCTGCACCGATTTTATTGACCAAAAGATCATAATAAATGGCCTCGTGCGGAATGAACATAAAAGCGAAATCCATGGTTTTCTCGGCGGGGCGGATGTATTTTGCGGTTTCTTTGATGCGTTCTTTCAAATCGTTGACGAAGATGCGCTCCAGTTTCTCCCGTTCGGCGGGATTTTTCTCTTCGGAAAGTTTATTGTAATTTTCGAGCGAGAATTTTGAATCAATAGGAATGATTTTATCTTTGACAAAAACGACGGCGTCTGCAATGACTTCAGTGCCGCCGCCGTCAGCGTTCTTGAAAGGATATTGCATCTGATATTGGCCGGGGGCGAGAACATTTTTCAGCAAAGTCTCGAGATAATATTCGCCGAGAATGCCGCGATGCTTGGGATTTTTTAAAATGTCTTGTAAATTCTGAAGCTGATCGGCGAATGAAACCACTTGCTTGTTTGTCTCGTCGAGCTTGGTTAGACCCACGGTCACCTCGCGAATAAGCTTGGCCGACTCGGAAAGCTGACTGCGCATGGAGTCTTGGACGTTTTTCGACGACTCGTTGATCTTTGTGTCAACGGTGCGCGTCAAGTCACCCACTTTGCGGTCCACCGTGCGAGTGAGCTCGTGCATATTCGTGTTCATGTTCGCATTCATCTGGTCAATAACCATTTTGAGGCCAGCGGTGTCTTTTTCGCCGTCGTTGTCAAGCTGATGTTGACTTCCCTGCCGAACAAAAAGAAACGCCATGACCACGTTACCGAGGAATGCCAGGATGACCAAGATGATGAGAATAGTCGTCATTTATGATATAGTATAACCTATGCACGAAAAAATAAAAAATCAAATAAAGGACGCCATGCGAGCCAAGGACACGGTACGTCTCGAAGTCCTGCGCGGACTATCGGCTCTTTTTACCAATGAACTTCTAAATAAAAAAGTCGCCAAGAACGCTGAAGCACCGACGGTTCTCGCCGATGAAGAAGTCATCACCATCATCCGCAAAAGCGTCAAACAGCGCAAAGATTCTATCGAGCAGTTTGGCAAAGGCGGCCGAAAAGATTTGGTAAAGAAGGAACAGGCCGAGCTTATCATTCTCGAGTCATTCTTGACCAAGATGATGAGCCGGGAAGATATAGAAAAATTCGTCCAGAAAAAGATGAAAACAGACAAAATTACCAATCTCGACACAGTAAAAATCGGCCAGTTTATAGGGAAAATAATGAAGGAACTGAAAGGTAAAGCGGATGGAATGGATGTTAAGGTTGTGGTGGAAAAACTTGCAAAAGCAGCTTGACTTTTATATTGAAAGGTAGTACAATACCGCCAGTAAACAGTTTAGTTGCAGTTAACTTTAACCAACGAGGAGGTTGTTGACATGAATAAAACATCTACTCACTGTCTGACTCCGACTGAGGCCAGAAGCTTGTTCGCAGAAATGCGGCGAGCGGCTCAAGGAGGATGTGTACAGCAGAAGATCGTACAAAGATCAGTTGTCTCTCATGAACATCATGGATCACGTACGTTACGAGTGTTCTTTACAGGCAATGCTATCGTCATGAGATTGCCTGCTGAACAGGACTGAGAAGACCATGAAAAAAGAGACAATGACCCCCGTTGCCATGCACCGGGGGTTGTCTTTTTTATTTTTATTATAGAGTAGGCCAGCTTTCGACAATAAGAAGTCGTTTCTTTTTGTCCATCATGGGCATTTCCGACCATATCTCTTCCGTCACAAACGGCATAAAAGGATGGAGAAGCTTCAAAATCGTCGAAAGCGCATGGAGCAGAAACTGCTGGCGGGAAATTTTCGCTTCCGCATCTGTTTCATCACTTCCAGCTCCATCTTTACCGGAAAGAATCGGCTTGCTTTCTTCGAGGATCTTATCGGCAAGCTCATGCCATGCATAATGATAAAGTTTCTCAGCCACAATGTAGAATTTATAATCATCCATCTCTTTCGACACTTCGGTGATGAGAGCAGAAAGATTTTTTATATGAGCGGCATCGGCCGGAGCCCATTGTGTAAAAGTGGGATCGTAAGTGATATTTTTCGTATCTGAACTTATCGTCGAAAGAAAAATAAAGCGGGCAATGTTCCAGAGTTTATTAGCAAAGTTTTTATACGCTGAAATCTTATTTTCAGACAGAGCAAGCGACGTGCCGGGCGTGTTACCGACGACAAGACCGATACGGAAAGCATCCGTGCCATATTTGGCGGTAAGGTCGATAGGATTGATAACATTGCCTTTGCTTTTCGACATTTTCTGGCCTTTGGCGTCAAGGACGAGGCCGTGGAGATAGACCGTCGAGAACGGCACCTTCCCTGTCATATAGAGGCCAAGCATGATCATGCGCGCAACCCAGAAAAAGATGATTTCGCCGGCGGTCTCCATGACATCGGTCGGATAATATGTATCGAAATCTTTAGATCCACCACCAATGATCCCCGGGAAACCGAGAGCGGCAAACGGCCACTGACCGGATGAGAACCATGTATCAAAAGTGTCTTTGTCGGCTATAAGTGTACCACCACAAACCTTACTGTCGTTTCCAACACCGATTTTATTCGTGCATTTTGTCAATTTATTTTCGAGATCCACGTAGCCTGCTCCGCAATCCGGACATATTTTCGCCGGAATGGGAATGCCCCAGACAATCTGACGGGAAATATTCCAGTCCATGATATTTTCGAGCCAGTGAATGGTGATTTTTTCGTAATGTTCGGGAATATAGGAAACCGCACCGCCTTTTGCTTTTATTTTATCCAACGCCTTCTCCGCAAGCGGCTTCATCTTAACAAACCATTGACTGCGGATTTGCGGCTCGATGATGGTGCCGCATTTGTAACAGGTGCGGACGACATGTTTGTAATTTTCATCTATTTTCTCGACAAGACCTTTGGATCGGAGCTTTTCTATGATGAGAGGACGGGCCTTTTTTATATGCATACCCGCAAACTCCCCCGCTATCGGCAGAAGTTTACCGTGCTCATCTATGATCTGCTCTTTATCAAGCCCATGTCGATCGGCAATGGCAAAGTCCACCGGATCATGCCACGGCGTTATGGTCATAACGCCGGTGCCAAAAGCCATATCTATGGCCGTATCTTTGATAATGGTGGCAGTGATGGGACCGTTTATCCATTCGAGTTCTATCTTTTGACCCTCTTTGTAGGCGGCGTAGCGTTTATCATCGGGATGCATGACAACGTATTTATCGCCAAACTTTGTCTCCGGCCGTGATGTGCCGATGACAAAAGGGCCATATTTCAAATAGTAAAAAGACTCGACGCGCTCTTCATCGATCAGCTCGAGGTCGGAAAAAGCCGTCTGATGTTTCGGACACCATGAGACGATGCGCTTGCCGCGGTACAAAAGTCCATCATCGGAAAGTTTCTTAAATGTACCATACACCGTCTTGACAATATCCGGATCGAGGGTAAATTTCTCCCGCGACCAATCGCATGACGCGCCCATTTTTATCACTTGACTTTTTATATTTGCCGAATTTTTCAAAGTAAAATCAAGAATCTCTTCGTAGAGCTTTCTCGGCTCGTCGGCGAAGTCAAAACGACTGCGGCCTTCTTTTTCCAATTGTTTCTCATAAACGACTTGCGTCTCAAAGCCGGCATGATCAAGACCCGGAAGCCAGAGCGTCCGGAAACCACGCATCCTTTTGTACCTCACCATAATGTCCTCAATGGTCATGACGAGGCCGTGCCCGGCGTGCAGAGAGCCGTTGGCATTGGTCGGCGGCATGATGATAGTGAACGGCTCGGCGTTAGCTTTCGTATGCCCATCCGCCACGCATCTGTCTGGATTGAAATAGCCGCTCTTCTCCCACATCGCATATATGCGATCTTCGGTCTCTTTCGGGTTGTAGGGTTTGTTGAATTTTTCGTCCATTAATTAAGCGAGAAAAACTATGAAAGATGCTTCGAGACAAGCTTGGTCATCTCGAACATGTTGACCACCGCTTTGCCGCCGAAAACTTTCTTCAAAGGGGCATCGGCGTTGATGTTGCGCTTATTCTTGGGATCTTGAAGATTGTTTTTCTTGATATAAACCCAAAGTTTCTTGACCACTTCGGAGCGAGGCAATGGTCCCTTCCCTACCACCGCCGCCAAATCGTCGCTCACTACGAGCGGTTTCATAAATGCTGAATTTGCTTGTGCCATAATTTTATTTTTTTATTAAATTAATTTTTCTTTAAAGCAAGCTATTAATAATGGTATGTGTGACAATAGTAGGTCACACGGCAGTACTATAGCATAGTTTGTGGTTTTATGCTCAATTCATGATAGTATTTAAAAGGATAAACTTGTTGGATGATCCAACAAGAACAAAGCGAAAATATAGTATGCCGCCTTTTTTGGTAACCCGTATCACTTCATTAATAGCATTATGCATTTCTTCTATCGGTACATGATGAAGAGAGAGTGTAAAAAGTACCATATCAAACTGCCCGTTGGGGAAACCGAGATGTTCAGCTTTCCCAATGAGGTACTCAATATTTTGAGAGGAGTTATTATTTTTTGCAAAAGTAACCAATTCAGAATCAGGCTCTATTACAATTAAATGGGCGCACCTTTCCGCGACATGAGCGTATCAAAAAGTGACACGGGAGCCACAATCTTAATTATTCTCTCTGTTTCTTTTGAAAGTTGATGCTCGACATGATACTGATCGCAACAACACCGACAAAGAAAACGACCAGCGACAGCGTGTTGTCTGAGTTTACCTGCCCTACCTTCAATAGCAAATAACCGACCACTACATTAAACAGCGCCCACACTACATTGACCGTCGGAGATGAGAGTCCTCTGCCGGGCGGTTTGGAAAAAGGCGAAGGAAATTTATTTCCCGAAACGCCTTGAACAAAATGTGGAACGGCATTCGCTAGAAAGATTCCGGCACAAAAACTAGCTATATATAGATACCAAGCCATGTGTATATAGTAACACAAAATGGGGCGTAAAAGTTGTGGGTGACTGTCGATGGTGGCCATAGGTTCATCATATCTTATATTGAGTTTTTCTTTCGTACCATCTCATTTGCTCAAATATTGGCAAATGGTATAGCTCACGCTGGCTGCGGGGAATGGAATCGGACCATTATACCAGGATTCAAAGTCCTGTGTCCTGCCGTTAGACGACCCCGCAATGGTGTAATCAGCCTAGTTAAAATAACTTATTTTTGGCTATTATTCAAGGGTGATTCTTTTGGTGAAGTAATCTTGATAACAGCAAGCTCAATCGGCAAACTCGAAATATGAGCCCGACCGACTTCGTCGTAGGCGTGTAGAAGTTCGGCAAGAGTGGCGGAAGTGAAAGTTTTATTGGAAGTGGGACTCGTTGTAGCGTCGGCGGCCAAAGTCTGCATGAGCTTGAAATCTTCGGCAGAGAGCCTTTGCTCAATATCTTTGGCTGTCGGGTTCGACGAATTTGCCGCTATGTTTGTGTTTCCGGAATTTTTCAAGAGAAGAATAAAACGTGCTTTCTCGAGAATAAGGGTGAGGAAAACTTTCATGTCAATGCCGGCTGAATCGGCTTGAGAAATGGCGGCCAAAGCGGGTGCGGCATTACCGGTGGAAAGGCCGACGAGAAAATCGTTGACGAGAGAATTTTTCGGTGCGCCGCTCACGAGCTCGATCTGTTCGAGAGAAATCTTTTTTTTATCGCTACCCTGCGAACCTAACACCTTATCCAGCATCCCCAACGCGTCTCGAAACGATCCATCGCCGAGTAAAGCCAAAAGATCAGCGGCACCTGGCTCCAGCACGAAGCCCTCCTTTTTTGCTACGGCCGTGACGACGTCGCGGAGAATGTCGCGAGCGGGCTTCTTAAAAGAAAAACTCTGACAGCGGGAGACAATCGTTTCGGGCAGTTTGTCAAACTCGGTGGTGGCGAGGATAAAGATGACATGCGCTGGCGGCTCTTCGAGGGTCTTCAGGAGCGCATTGAAAGCTTCCTTCGTCAACATGTGCGCCTCATCCACGATGTAGACTTTGTAGCGCGACTCGAGTGGCATGACAGCCACGGCGTCGCGGATAGCCCGGACATCGTCAATGCCGCGGTTTGAGGCGGCGTCTATTTCATAAATGTCGTTTTCGCTCGTGCCGAGAGCGCGGGCAAAAATGCGGGCGATGGAAGTCTTGCCGGTGCCACGCGAGCCGGCAAAAAGATAGGCATGGGAAATGCGACCGGTGGTAACCGATCCCTCGAGCACTTTCACAATATGATCCTGACCGACAACATCGGCGAAAGAGTGCGGACGGTATTTGCGGTAAAGGGCGACATTGGCGGGCTGTGAGTGAGACATACCAACAGTATATAAAAGATTGCCCAAAAAAGAAAATGGAAAAAAATGGATATTATCAAAAAAACGAGCCCACACCCCCCGATGGGATGTGGGCTCTACCCTCGCGCGTTACCGGTCGTTGTCTTGGACCGAAACAGGGAAAACCAACCTTGACTAAGGCGGAGGACCAATTGACGGATGACAGAAAGATTCAAATTTCATAGGCATCCTTTCCATTCAACTGATGTACGTTTGAGCTTACCAGAGGAGAGTATATACTTCGTAAAGAAAAAGACAAGACACAGTTGTACTTCAAGATGTGGATAACATCAGATATTTTTGGACGATATCAGCGACCTCTGTAGCCGATTGCGCTTCCATCAGCCGCATGCGTAATTCTTTGGCGCCATCCCAACCGTTGATGTATGCTTTATAATGCTTCTTCATAATGGCGAAACTTTTGATATCGCCGAGCATTTTTTCAAAAAGAAAAGTATGCTCAACCATGACATGGAGACGTTCGGGAATAGGAATGGGAGATGACGACATGGAAGTCTGCTTGAAAAGCCACGGATTGCCGAATATAGCCCTGCCGAACATGACACCGTCAGCCCCGCTTTCCGCCACTTTTTTCCGCGCATCGGCAAGATCAATAACATCTCCATTACCGAGAATAATAGTGTCTTGAGAAATTGTATTGCGCAATTGAGTAATTTCCTGCATCAATTCCCAATGAGCGGGAACATCGGACATTTCTGTGCGCGTACGCAGATGGACGATAAGCGCAGGCAGATTCTGCTCAAGAAGAAAACCGAGCCAACTTTCAATATCTACTTTATTGTAACCAAGACGGGTCTTGACGGAGACAGGGATCGGCTCCGCGACCGTACCGGTTTTGTCTTTCTTTTTCTGTTTGGCGACTTCCATCACTCCCTGCCGAGCCGCTTCAATAATTTCTTTGGCCAATGATGGATTTTTCATCAATGCCGCTCCGGAACCCTGCTTTTCCACACTGCGATCGGGACAACCCATATTGATGTCAAGACCATCGAAGCCAAGCTCCGCCGAAAGCCGCGCCGCGTGGAACATTTTATCCGGATGAGCGGTGAAAAGCTGGGTGACGATGGGACGTTCGCTCTCGTCATAGGCAAGATCACGCACGAGGACTTCCCTGCCAACTGAACAGAGACCATCTGCCGAAACGAATTCTGTCCACATAACATCGGGACCGCCGACCGCGACAGTGTCAACTGTTTTGCCCATGTCACTGTATTTCGCAATGATATGCCGAAAGGCCGCATCGGTCACATTGGCCATCGGTGCAAGAGTAAAAATCGGCCGGCCTTCTTTTCTACACCGGTCGTGAACATCTTTCCAAAAACCAAAGGGTATTTTTATGCTCTGTGGCGTGCGTGGCATATTTTATTTCACCGTATTTATTTTACTATTATGAGATACGTTATCTTTATTAATGTCGCTATTGATATCGCTATTGACTGCCCGCTCGAGAAGGCCGAGAACGTCACTGTCGCGATTCGAGCTGTCGAGGACAAGGACCGCGACAAGCTCACGCCGACCGTCCACTGTTATGTCAAAAAGTGCCGCAGAAGTCAAACCAGCTTCCGGAATGTAGCCGTCTTTGCCGCCGACATACGAGCTCAAGTTCAGAAAATGGGCAGGATTGACCCAATCGTGGAGACCAACCGTTTTGACTTTCGTTAAGGTGATGGCGAGAATGTCCGGCCGATTCTTATATATCCAATTGAGCATGATAAAAAGGTCACCGGCACTGGAGATATTTTCTGGAGTTAGCCCCGTCGGATCGGCAAAATACGTATGATAGGCACCCACGGAATATGCCCAGTCGTTCATAGCTTTGACAAAAGCATTTTTTCCATAGGCAAGGGCAAGCGCCTCGGCGGCATCATTACTCGATGTCATGAGAAGTGGGTAGAGAAGCTCACCGGCGGTCAGCTGTTCCCCGTTGCTTAGCTTGGCAGTATTTCCATAATACGTCGAGAGGACTTTTGGACCGATATTGATAACTGTGTTCGGATCGAGAAGATTTTGAGAGACAACAGCAGTGACGAGCTTCGTAAGTGAAGCGATAGGCAATGAGCGGTCGGCCGACTTTTGGTTAAGGATGCTGTTTCCGCTCACGAATGTCTTTGATGACGAAGAAACTGTGCCGAGGGTCTCGACAAGATATTCGGCGGCGGTGATAGGCGGAAGTTTGGTCGCAGAAATAGTAGAGCCGGAATGTTGACGGGTTAAACTGTTTACCAAAGGCAGAATATTTCCGAAAGAATTGCTGTTTTCTTCAGTTACCGCTTCAGCGTTCGTGTCTATGCCTTGGGCCGTATATTCGATACTATTGTCCGGAACGGGATAGACGACTACGTCATGTGAGATAGAAATATGCTCGGCAGTCCACTTGAGTGTAGCGAGAATGAGCATGGCGCAGAAGATGCCGACAAGGACGGCAGATGCGGAATACAGGAATACGGGCGACTTTTTTTGCATATTTTTTAGGATAAGACTGTGTTATTCCATTTTAAAAACAATATCTTTGCCGTAGCGCAAATCAATGTACTGGAAATTTTTATCTGTTTCATGATTCCAAAAAACTGAAAAATATTCGAGGGTTGTGTCGAGCGGCTGGCTTGTGTTGAAATAGACGGTGATATGCGGAGATGACGTCGCTATTGTTGATGAGGCTGATATGGGTGTTTTTGATTCTTTCGCTGTTTCAGCGGGACGTTGGATAAAAAGTTGGAAGTCATTGCCGGATAGCGGGACATTGATACCGACGACATTGAGACCGAGGCCGGAAATATAACTGACAGCTTGGTCGGCTATTTCAAAATCAGTTGGATCGGTAAGATACGTACCGACAGTGACAGATGTGGAAGCGGTGGTACTCGAAGTGGTCGCAGGAGAGACGGCGGTATATGTCACATACACGCCGGAAGAAAATTGCGGTGCACGAGCATAAACGAAACCAGTCGAATCCATGTAAAAGCAGGATTCGGTATATCTACCGCTTTCGTTACAAGCCAACGCAAAAGGACTACGCTCGGTCACTGTTACGTCGAGAACATGAAAGCCTGTATGAGAAAAAGAAACGAGAGCGATGGGCGGAAAATCCTTGACAATTGATTGCTCCAGTGTATGTCTCGGGTACAGAAAAATAGAATCTTTGAAAAAAATTTTCCACCAGTCTCCGGTAAGGCTGTTCTCGACGAATGCTTCGACACTGTCGGCGTGGACGAGATGCGTACCCGTCACTTCAACTGAAGTGATGTGGATAAAATCAGCTTTCGATAAAAGTGATAACGACGTGACGACCGACCCGATGGCAATAATAAAAAGTATTGTTATAAGAACAATTCTCATCCGCCTCTTTTTTATATATCTGCTTGATTGTATACCTTTACGGTTGCGAGAAAACATTTCATCTCATTATAGCATAGAGCAAAAACATACTACCTTACTTTTTGGACACGGATATTTTTCTGCTGAAAAATTCCTAGTGGTCTCGCCGTCGCTCGACCAATGTCCAAAAAGTAAGGTAGTATGTTTTTGCTACTTTACTGTAATGAAATCCGTACCGAAATATTTTTGCAGAACTTTGGGGATAGCGATGGAGCCGTCGGCTTGCTGGAAATTTTCAACGAGGGAGACAAGGATGCGCGGCGTAGGAATGGCGGTCGAGTTGAGCGAATGACAATATTTTACTTTACCGGCTTCGCCAGCTTTTCCATCAGCACTTTTTCCGCTTTCATCTTTATAACGAATATTAAGCCTCCGACATTGGAAATCATGAAAATATGAGGCCGAGCTTATCTCGCGGTACTTGCCTTCCTTCGGCACCCAGAGCTCGATGTCGTACTTTTTCACCTGGCCAAGACCGAGGTCGCCGCCGCAATTCACGACCGTATGATATGGAATGCCGAGCGACTCGATGAATTCTTCGGTATTCCTGTTAAGCTCCTCGTGGAATTTGACCGACATCTCGTGGCTGGCCTCACAGAGAATAAGCTGTTCAAATTTATAAAATTCATTGACGCGGATGAGGCCTTTGACGTCTTTGCCATGCGCGCCTGCTTCGCGACGGAAGCTCGGGCAGAAACCGAGATACCGTTTCGGCAAATCCTTGGCCGCAAGAATTTCTTCCGAATGCAGGCCCATAAGCGGTACTTCGGCCGTGCCTTCGAGATAATCGCCGTCCTGCGTCATATACAGATCTTCTTCCCCACCCGGCAAATAGCCGGTGCCGTAGAGATAGGCTTTGCGCACGATGGTCGGCGGCATGACGGGAATGAAATTTTTGCCGGAGAAAAAGTCGAGAGCATAATTCCAAATGGCAAAACAAAGCTTGACCGCGTCGCCGGTGAGATAGTAGCCACGGAAGCCGTGGACTTTCGCCCCGCGGTCGAGATCAATCATGCTGAGGGCGGTCATAAGCTCGACATGATCTTTCGGCGTAAAAGGAGGACTGGCCTTTGCAAAGTCCGGCTTATCGCCCCATTTTTTGACTTCCTTATTGTCAGCATCGGTAGCACCATCGGGCACAGACATGTCTGGCACGTTCGGCACTCGGAGCATGAGATCCTGCCATTTCTTCATGATGTCTTTGAGGGAGGCATCTTCTTTTTCGACGATTTTCTTTAGGCCTTTCATCTCATCAATCATCTTCTGTCGGGCAATGGCGTCAGTCACGGCGGAGCCTGGCACGCCGGCAGGCCCGGTCGCGGCGGCAATGCGCTCGGTCATGGCATTCTGCTCGGCGCGCTTCTTCTCGATCGAAGTCATAACGGCGCGGCGTTCGTCGTCGGTCTTGATGAGCTCATCCGCGTCAAAAGCAATGTGCTTTTTCTTCGCTCCTGCGGTTACGATGTCTTTGTTTTCCCTGATGAATTTGATGTCGAGCATTGTGATAGTCCTTAATTTAGCAGACTATCATAATATCAATAAATTATAAAAATAGAAAGGCGTGCGGCCAAGGTTGCAAAGATTGCACCCTCGATCGCACGCCATACTTCGGGTCTTGTCATTCGCAACGTTGTGCGATTGATGACTCACTACCGCCCCGCTAAGGGCGATGTGCATTCCTCTCTAGAAAGGAATGGCTCATGAGAGTTGCCTCTCATCCCTTTGGAAGCTTTGGTAGAACGCCGCATAAGACTGATCGGCGGCGTATTTTTTGATGTACTGTGGCCGGCTGTGATCCTTCAGGGTTTCGTCCGTCGGCTTCGACTTGGCCCCTACAAGCCTTTCCTTTTTGCCTCGCTTCGCCAAAGGCGGATCTGAGATGAACGGCTGGCTTCTGTCATTCACGTTGATAGTATAGCATACCCAGTTTTTTTGTCAAGCAATTTTTCGCTATTCTCACATTAAAACAAAAAATAGAGCTTAAAATAAGGGTATTTTTTGTGGACGGTCAAGGATGGAACATGCCTTTTATGCACTTTTTCTAAATGAGAATGAAAACGATTTTTTGTTTAAAATACGGCTAACTTCCGTCGATTGAAAGTCATCTATTCTCATTTAGAAAAAGTGCTCAAAATTGACATGTCCGAGGACCTTTAAAATTTGAGCCAACATTAATCAAATGTCATCTGAAATCAATTTTTTCTAAAAATTTCATTTCCAATTTAATCTTTCTTTATCAGGATTTTATCGCAAATGTGTATAGTGTAGCGATGGAAAATTTAGAAATAGAAAATGTGCCATCAATTTTGCCGCCCGGCATCCGCCTGCTTCTGCCAACCGATCCCGACTTCCCTTACCTGCTCACCCAGCTCGCTGGCATTTTACCGCCTCATGAAATGCCGAAGCGGCTTTTCGTCGAGGGCACTTTGCCACCATGCGACCGCGCGGCTGTAGCACGTGACGACCGCCGCACCGAAATGAAATACCTCTGCGTCGTCGGCGCCCGTCGGCACAGCTCGTACGGTCGCGAGGTATGCGAGCGGCTCATCGCGGGGCTGGCCAGCTACAATATATGTATCGTGTCGGGGCTGGCGCTCGGCATTGACAGCATCGCTCATGAAGCGGCGCTCGATGCAGGTCTGCCAACCATCGCTTTCCCCGGCTCTGGCCTTTCTCGAGACGTCATTTATCCGCCGAGAAGTCAGCGGCTGGCACGGCGGATAGTCGAGGCGGGCACGGGTAGTGACGCCAACAGTAAGGATGCCGCCGGCAAAGACGCCACGTCAAGCCACTTCGGCGCCCTCGTCTCCGAATTCGATATGGATTTCCACGCCACCGACTGGAGCTTTCCTCAGCGCAACCGCCTGATGGCCGGCATTTCCCATGCGACGCTCGTCATCGAGGCCAAGATGAAATCCGGCACCCTTATCACGGCGCGGCTGGCCGGCGATTACAATCGCGAGGTTTTTGCCGTGCCCGGCCCCATTTTTTCATCGCTTTCCGACGGGCCGAATTGGCTTATCCACACCAATCGAGCCGCCATCGTCCGGTCAAGCGAAGATATTTTGATAAAGCTTGGATTGAAAGAAGAAAAGGAGCTAGATAAAAACGGAAATGAAATAAACGGACATCGAATGGGTGATGAGAATAATGACGAAAATGAGGGAAAAAATGCCAACAGACAAAAAGAAAATAGCAACATCGCGTGCACCGATGAAGAACAGAAAATCCTCGACATCCTCAATGAGCCGATGGAAAAAGACCGGCTGATTCGCGAAATCGCCGCCACTCTCGGCAAAAGCGTGTCTGAGATAAATGCTACATTATCTATGATGGAGATTTCGGGGATGATTGTTGAGGAAGGCGGGATGGTGCGGGAGGGTTGACTTTCTTATTTATCATGATATATTTCAATTAGTCCTTTGTAAAGAACAAATAACCGAAAGTGAATAAAGATGAATATTGAATTACATGGTTTTTTACCTGATAATCTCGAGGAAATTGTCGAAGAAGCACTCACACCACCGACAGACAAAACTAATTTCGATTTTGAAAATGAATTAAGAGAAGCACTCAAATGGAAATCCGAATTGAAGAATTGAACTCTTTGAACATCACACTCTCGCGATATTGTCCGGGAGTTTTTATTTTAAAGAAATTATGAAAAAATTACCTAGAAATCGGCGACAAAAATTTGCATATCATTTGCTCTTCGTGTAATACTTAGCTGAACAGAATAAAAATTATGAAACTCCTCATCGTCGAGTCGCCGGCAAAAGCCAAAACGATTTCCAAATATTTGGATGGCAAATATCGCGTGGTCGCTTCGATCGGGCACATCCGCGATTTGCCGAAAAGCAATAAGAAAGCGATTGACATCGCCGGCGGTTTCGTGCCGCATTATGAGATCAGTCCCGGCAAAGAAAAAGTGGTGGCCGAAATCCGCGCTCTTGCCGCCAAAGCCGATGAGATCGTGCTCGCCACCGACCCCGACCGCGAAGGCGAGGCTATTGCCTGGCATATTGCCGAAGCGACGGGACTTGACGATCCGGCAAATGGCTTGCCGGTGCCGAAGCGTGTCGTCTTTCACGAGATTACCAAAGACGCCGTGCAGGAAGCCATCGAGCACCCGCGCGAGATTGATCAGAACTTGCGCCGCGCCCAGGAGGCGCGGCGCGTCCTCGACCGGCTCGTCGGCTATGATTTGTCTGGCTTGATTTGGAAAAAGGTGCGTTACGGTCTATCGGCCGGCCGCGTCCAGTCGCCTGCCCTACGTATCGTCATGGAGCGCGAACGGGAAATCAGGGCTTTCAAGTCGCATAAGTTTTGGGTCATTGAGGCAGATGTGGAAGCGGCGAAAGCGGAAAATGGCGAGTCGGCAGAAAAAAATAAAAATAATGATGGAAAATTCACCGTGACCTGCACCGAAGAGCCGACTGATTTTAAAGAAGTAGAAAAAATTATCGACATTGCCCGCGGCACGCACAGCAAAGCAAATGGCGGAAAATGGCATGTCGTCTCTGTTGAGGAAACTGAAGTCGGCCGTTCACCTCGGGCGCCGTTCATTACTTCTACCCTTCAACAGACGGCTTCATCGCGGCTCGGCTTCGCCCCATCACGCACCATGTCCATCGCCCAGCGACTCTATGAAGCCGGTCTCATCACCTATATGAGAACCGACAGTACGAATCTGAGCAAAGTCGCTCTCGCCCAAGCCACCACTATCATCGAAAAAAATTACGGTAAAAATTATCATCAATTCCGCACCTACGCTTCGAAAAGTAAAAATGCTCAAGAAGCCCACGAAGCCATTCGTCCGACAAATCTTTCGACCCAGAACGCCGGACATAATGATGAGCAGAAAAAGCTGTACCGTTTGATATGGCAGAGAACGATTGCCTGTCAGATGGCAGAAGCGCGAATGTTGAGGACGAGAATTTTGGCGAATGTTATTTCAAAAAATGTCACAAGTAATCCAGCTGAAACTATTCCTGATTTTGTGGCGAACGGCTCCCGCACTATTTTTGATGGTTGGCTTGCTGCCGATACGGAAGCCAAGGGCGATGATGTTGAACTGCCGAAAGTAGCAGCACATGATCCGCTCGCCCTTGTTTCAACTACGGCTAATGGCGCACCTGCCAATCCCGCCGACGCTGTACGATCTATCGAAAAAGAAACTCAGCCACCTCCCCGATACACCGAAGCCGGCCTCGTTAAAGAGCTTGAGAAACGCGGCATCGGCCGGCCTTCAACGTATGCGTCTATTATTCGCACCATCGAGGATCGTGGTTATGTTGAAAAGGAGAACAAAGCTTTGAAGCCGACCGACACCGGTGACGTCGTCTCATCTTTTCTTGAGGAAAATTTCATGAAATACATCAACGATTCCTTCACCGCCGAGATGGAGGATTCACTCGATGATATCGCCCTCGGCAAACGCGATTATGTCAAAACCCTTAAAGATTTCTATACACCCTTCGCCCGCGAAGTCAAGGAAAAAGAAAAAACCGCTAAGCTCACCACCCTTGGCGACGCTGATGCAAAATATATTTGTCCGAAATGCGGCTCGCCGATGATCATCAAGCTCGGCCGCGGCGGCAAATTCCTCTCCTGCTCGCGCTATCCCGATTGCGACGGCGCCCTCATGATGGACGGCATGGAAATCAAAAAAACCACACCGATCGGCCATGATCCGGCAACCGGTCTTCCTATATATGTGCTTGTCGGCAGGTTCGGACCGTATGTTCAGCTTGGGGAAAAGGTGCTGAAGGTGAAAAAGGTGAAGAAGCCGCGATTAAAAAAAATAAAAAAATCAGAATTAGCAGAAAAATCAGAAACAAAAATAGTTGAACAAGCTGAAATGACGCCAGTGGTCAAGCCCCGTATGTCATCCATTCCCAAAGGTACCGATTTGAGTAAGATCACCGTCGCCGACGCTTTGCGCTATTTGAGCCTGCCGCGACTTCTCGGCAATCATCCGACCGACGGCAAACCGATCACCGCTTCGGCTGGCCGCTTCGGCCCGTACATTGTCCATGACAGCGATTTTCGTTCGCTCAAAAAGCCCGACGATGTTTACACCGTCACTCTCGCCCGCGCTCTCGAAATCCTCGCCCAACCAAAAGCTACCCGAAAAGGCGCTCCCGTCAAAGTGCGCGTCATTGGCCAGCATCCGAAAACCGGCAAGGACATCGTCCTCTATCGCAAAGCTGACGCCCCCGCCGACAGCACCGATTCCCTTTTCTTCAAGCGCGGTTTTCAGCAGATTTTTATTCCGAAAGGCATTGATCCAGAAAAGATGACGGTGGAGGAAGCAGTGGAGATTTTGGGGAAGAAGAAATAAGTAATTATAAAAAAAGTAAAAAACCCAGCGGGTGCCGGGCTTGAGAAAAGTAGGATTGGAGACTTTGGAGACTACTGTGTTCCACGACCATCGTGGTGTTCACTCTGATGTTCGGCACAATGTGCCACATGTCTGTCATAAGCGCTGACGACAATATTTCCATCACAATGCGGACACGTTTGGCAACAAGGTACGATATGGGCTACCCCTTCACTGATATGACAATCACACGTACAAATATCGGGATCGGGACAACAATCATTCATATATATTTTATTGTTAAAGGTTCAGAGAATTCATTTACGATGATAACATATTATCTTGATAATACAAAATTCTGCTTATTGAGGATTTTGCTGGATTCCCACCGATCTGATAAGAGCTTCACCTTCTGAATTTTCGAAAAGTTTTACCGCTCCTGTTCCATCAAGCGTGGCCATGATCGATAAATGCAATTGACCTAATGCATCTTGAAGTTCAAGACTCTCATCGTGTATCGGCTTAATCTTCAGACCGCAATTGATATTCTGAAGTTGGGCCAAGTCTATCCTGCGAGCATGAGAAAGTGAATTCTTTTCATTAGCCAAAAAACGTGCGACGATACTAGCCCGGTGCTTGGCACGTTTTTCTCCGACAAACATATACTCGGCAAGCCACGTAGAAACTAATTTTTTAGAAAGCTTAATATAATTCTCACACTCGACAAGAAGTGCCGGAGCAAATTCCTGAAGAATAGGTATCCATACCGGCAACTGATCTGGATTTTTTGCCAGAGTTTTCGATGCTCTATCAAATTGTTCGATGATGGAACCAGCTGGCGAGAATCTACCTCGCACCCTGACTTGCGGATCGACTGGTCCCAACTCTGCATTGGAATCCATCAAAATAGAATTACCTGACATAATCATCATTGTCGCGGCGCTTTTCGCTGTACCGGTAACTATAAACCGTACATCTTTAAACTTATTACGCAAAATTTTGACGATTGACTCCGTCGCTTCGGCCGAACCGCCCGGACTGTGGATAAACACATCAACGGCTGTGCCCTTAAGATTCCTGGTCACTTCATGGAAACCATCTTTATCGGAAAGATCAATGCTCAAAAAGGCCCCAGCGAATTGAGCTTTAATAGGATTTTGAAAAGCTGTGGCATATACAACAAGTGGTCTTTTCGTCAGGGCGCTGACTAATGCATATTTTGCCCGTCGGACACCATCAAAATCACCAGCCGGCTTATCCGGGGATTTTCCATCCTCGATTTCTTTTTTAATATCCTGCCATCCCTTCATTGAATATTAAGAATTAAGATAACTACCTTGTAATACAGCCAACTTTGGATTAGCTGAAACTTCTGTGGAGAAATGTGTTGCCTCCGTAGCTATCTGATATTGTTTAGATGAAATATCAAAAAGACGCATAGCCTTTGCCAATTCTGGCTTTTTAGTCAGAAATTGAGTTGTTTGGCTAACGATCTTTTTTGATATTTTACTACGGTTCTTCATAGATATGTCTATTATAGCATACTTATAAAATAAGACACGTAAGATAGGATATTATTACTGATGCGTGTATGCTTTATAAAAAAGTCGACGTATGTATTTGACATAAAAAATCTTGCGGTTTTTCTTTGGTGAATATCTCTACTCTATTTCTTCATCTTCAAATGGTACAACTGCGTATCATAGCCCATTGTCTCTTCGTCCTTGCGGGACAAACCAAATGATTCCAATTTTTTGAATAATTCTTCCTTAACTTCTTCGTGGTCTGCATCATCGCTCGTCAACTTTTCAAGTTCCACAAATGTACCGAGACCCTCAACACGATCAAGACAAATCTCATACGATCCAAGTTTGCCTTTTCGGCGTAGTTTCTTAACCTCTATCACCGGCGACCAGCCGAGAGTAAGAAGGATCTTCTGCATTTCCTCCGGATCTTTGACTTCTGTTTCATATTCCAAATTATCCATTTCACCAGACTTTTGCTGTTTGAGATTCAATTGGGCTGTATCTTTGAGATGACGAATACGGATAATGATGTCACCCTCTTTTGACTTTTCAAATTCTTCCGTAATGCTCTTGAGAGAATAAATGACATCATGCTGGCTTATCGGATCGGATAGAATACAGCCTATTTCCTTGAGCTTTTTCTCTAAATTTTCTAAATCTTTTAATCGCATTTTTATTTCTATTTCACGCATATTTTTTTATACTATCACTATACTATCATACGACCAAATCAAAATCGCCTTCGAGCATAACCGGCTTCATGCCCATGATTTCCTGTTTGTCGGAAAGCTCCGAGGAGACAGGATTAAGTATATAAATTTTCTTGTTCAAATAAAATGCAACACCGATTTCGATGAGGGTATTACCGCCAATGTAGCCTTTAATGCCACGTTTGTCATGATTGATGACAAGGACGGCATCGCCCCAATCGATTTTTTTATAATGATCCCTGATAGCTCCTTCCTTGAGATTCCAGACAGCATGACCTGCGGGAAAAGCGTCAATACCCCCATTATCTTCGATATATTGACCGAAATAGACTTTCTTGCCGCCGCCGAATTCTTTCGGCACTTCCATGGCTAATTCGGGTATTTTTACCTTATGACCACGACGTTTGAGCTCATCTCGTGCCGATTCCATTTCCTTATAAAAACCGATACTGCCGCAAATAGTGATGTTCATAATTCTATTAAATTTAATTATAGCATATGTATAAGGTATAAGGACAGAGTACTACCATTCATACCATTTACACTTTTCGAAAATTGTCTTCGAACTACGGATTTCATGAAAATTTTAACTTTTCTTTATGGGGATTTCATATCGCTTTGATACAGTCATTGAGTTCTCGTAAGAGAACAAGCCGGCGGCTTGGAGCAAAGCGTGTATTGGTAACCCGCTCTGAGGGTTCGATTCCCTCCGTCGGCTCTAGTAATAAACAAAAAAATATTATCTGCTATGTTTTTAAATTTGACAAAGAAAAAAGATTTGTTAGACTTGTGGGTACGGGTTACCAAGACTTGCTTTGCTACGATGCAAATCGTATAACGAACCATCACAGCAGAGAAAAATCGCCGCAAGGCGGTTTTTCTTTTGTGGAAATCTACTAACGAAGAATGATATACTTTCTTCATAAAAATCATACATCATGATTTCCAAAATCCCGCCAAAAAATTTCAACAAAAAGTTCGATGTCGTCAGCGCTTTCATCGAACACGACGGAGAAATATTGCTCTTGCATCGTCAAGATCATAAGCCTCAAGGTAACACATGGGGTGTTCCTGCTGGTAAAGTAAATAGTAACGAAAATATGCTCGATGCTCTTGTACGAGAAGTTGCGGAAGAAATTGGCTTACTGACTGATCGAGAAAATTATGTATTTTTTGAGAAATATTACGTCAGATATTCGGAATATGATTTCATATATCATGTTTATCATTTAATCGTAAAGGAAAAACCGACACTTACGATAAATTTAAAAGAACATAAGAACCATCAATGGGTAAAGCCTGCCGATGCTTTGAAGCTCAATCTAATCCAAGACGAAGATATGTGCATCAAGTGGATGTATTCTCTTAAACCGTAAAATTCTTCACCGAATACAAATCATCGCCATCTCCGCCGGGGATTTCGATTGTCTCACTTTTTTTTATTTCTTCTTTGGTGCGGTCGTCAGCGGCATGGACGATCGTATCAGCGGCATTAATGAGATCTTGTGCAATATCGCCGCTTTCGTTTTTACTTTTCTCGATAAACCTCTCCATCTTATCCGCCGGCACACCCAGCCCGCCACTGCTTTCTGCCGTCGCATTTACCGTCACCCGATCGAGAATGTCCCGCAAATCATCCGCCGAGAAAAAGTCAATGGTCAACTTGCCGCCATTGTCGCGACGCTCAATGTGGACGCGGGTGCCGAGCGATTCTTTGAATTTTTCTTCAAGAGCCACAAGCTCCGGGTCGAAAGCGCGCTCTTTCTTGCGCACTTTATCATACGCCACCCGGCGGGCCACCGCTTCGGTCTCGCGGACGGTCAGCTTTTTGAACATAATTTCCTTGAACAAAGTCATCTGCTCCTCCGGCCGATCGGTGAGCATGAGAAGCGGCCGGGTGTGACCATCGGTGACTTTGCCTTCGGAAACGGCGGCGAGGATTTCAGCCGGCAAAAGCAAAATGCGCAGAGTGTTGGAAACATATTCGCGGCTCTTGCCCACCTTTTCGGCGATTTGGGAATGTTTGAAACCGAACTCTTTGAGCAGACGATCGAAAGCCCGCGCCCGGTCAACGGCGTTCAAGTCTTCACGCTGAAGATTCTCGATGATGGCAAGCTCGAGCTTGATGCGGTCGTCCTCCTCGCCGCTTCGGATGAGCGCCGGCACCTGAGAAAGGCCGGCAAGCTTCGACGCCCGCAGGCGCCGCTCGCCGCTGATGAGCTCGTATTCGGCGATGAGACCCTCGACACTACCGTCGCCGCTTTCTTTCACTACTTCGCGACGGGTGACGACAAGCGGCTGAAGGACGCCGTACATGCGAATGGACTCAGCGAGATCGCGCAGGCGATCATCGTCAAATTCGCGCCGCGGCTGGAACGGATTCGGCTTGACTTTCTCGACGTCAATCCAAAAAATGGAGTCGCCGTAGAATTGGGATTTGGATTTTTCGAGGGGGTCGGGCATGGTGGTGTTATGAGTTATATTATGGATTATGCTATTAGTGTAGCAAATTTGGCAAATTTTTAGTAGACTGTGGAAAGTAGATACAACGGTAAGAAAAGCAAGAAAATGCCAGAGTGGTGAAACTGGATATACACGCACGACTCAAAATCGTGTGCCGTAAGGCGTGAGGGTTCAACTCCCTCCTCTGGCACAATATTAGAAATATATATGAACGAAAAAATACTTAACCATTATTTAGAATTTAGTCTTTACACTAATCCCGGACTTTATAAAGACATACTCAAAAAAGACCTTCCTGACGACATTAGGAAAATTGGCAATCTCGTACGAGCAAATATCATTCATCGTACAACCTTAGTCGCTGGCAATACTGGTACAAATAATGACAAACGTTTTGGCGATATGACCAAAGTACCATGGTATCGTCAGCTCGAAGACGACGTACTTGTTACAGCAGTGGCCATGTTTGCAGAATTATATAGAAGAGATGAACGAGGTTTTGTACTTGACCGTTCAGAAGAAAATAAACTTGTTTTAACATGCAGATTTATCGCCATTCTTATAGCCTCGATTTTAAAATCACAAGGTATCCCCGCTCGAGTACGTTCCGGCAATTCTCCCGATTTTGATATGAGTGAGCTTGGAAAAGTTAGCGCTGACCATTGGATAAATCAATACTGGAATGAAAAAGAAAATCGGTGGATTACTATTGATGTTGACGGTAGTTGGAGTTTCAGAGATACGACTATTGATCCTTACGATATGTCTGCAAATATGTTTGATTTTCCTGCAGATGCATGGCTCAATATTCGTGTAGGTAAAGATGATCAGAATCGTTTCTGGAATGCCAAACCTGAACGAGGAATGATCGTGGTATTTTGGTCTCTCATATATGATTTCCATTCTTTGATGAACAATGAAATTATTTATTTTTATACGACAAAATTTGGAACCAACGAAAACTTTCCGAAATTGGCTGAAAAAGAATTAAAGAAGATTGACTATCTTGCAGCACTTATGCAAAAACCGGATGATAATTTTGATCAATTGAAGACTATATTTGAAACTGATAAAGATTTCCGATTGCTTACAAGAGCACTACTTTAAAAAAAGTAGTATCAGTTGGTGATAATATGTCACCGACTGAAAATGAGCTATATTTTTGCATACAATCAAACGGTTACAAAATGTAACGGTTTGAAAATAGACAACATGAAAAATAATCATACACACAAAGCTCTGCGCATTTCCCTGCCCATTCCCCTCCTCATCATCCTCGGCCCAACCGCTTCCGGTAAAAGCGACTTGGCGGTCAAGCTGGCAAGGCTCGCGGCAAAAAAAGCTGGCGTCAAAATCGCCGCTGAAATCATCTCCGCCGATTCGCGGCAAGTCTATAAAGGCCTCGACATCGGCACAGGCAAGATCACCAAGAGCGAGATGTGGAATGTGCCGCATCATCTTCTCGACGTGGCTGATCCGCGGGTGCCGGCCAATTCGCCGCGGCATTTCACGGTGGAAAAGTGGCGACACATGGCAGAAGCGGCCATCGCCGACATCCACGCTCGCGGCCGATTACCAATCGTCTGCGGCGGCACCGGCTTTTATATTTCGGCTCTCGTGGATGGAATGACGTTTCCCGACGTGCCGCCCAACAAGCGCTTGCGGGAGCGACTGGCGAAAAAGAGTACCTCGGAACTTTTTGGACAGTTGAAAAAGCTCGACCCGAGGCGGGCTCGCGACATGCGGGCGAACGGTGATTGGAAAAATGGGCGACGGCTCATCCGGGCTATAGAAATTGTTACATCGCTCGGTAAAGTGCCACCAATGACTAACACAGAAAACAAAAAAAATGAAAAACAAAAATATGACCCCATTTTTATCGGTATTGCTGTGCCGCTGGAAGAATTAAAAAAGCGCATCGAAAAGCGTCTGAAAAGTCGTCTCAAAAACGGCATGATCGCCGAAGTAAAAAATTTGCATAAGCATAAGCCGCGGCGAACACGAAGCGGCAAACGCGCCGGCCTGTCGTGGAAGCGTATGGACGAGCTTGGCCTTGAATACCGTTTCATCAGTCGTTATCTTCGCGGCTCAAAGTCGCAAACGCTTGCCACGTCAACCAAAATTGCCGCCCGCAAAAAAGAAATGCTCGCCGGACTGTCGTCGGCGATATGGCACTATGCCAAGCGCCAGATGACCTGGTGGAAGCGCGACAAACGCATCATCTGGTTAACGCCGGCAGAAGCGCTTCGGAAATTTGGCGGAAACACGAAAAAATGATATGGTATGTTCAAGGTAGAAAAGCACCCGGAAAGGTGGCAGAGTGGTCGAATGTACCGGTTTCGAAAACCGGCAGGGGCGAAAGCTCCTCGAGGGTTCGAATCCCTCCCTTTCCGCAATGATCTGTACCCCATAAAGTGGACACTGAATCCAGTGCCACCGCTTTCTTTTGTTACAATTAATAACTAACAAAAGAACATGAGAACAATATTTTCAAGCGAGCAGATCGC
>Ga0181520_10002357_pt1 | contig 35252 bp, 35 predicted proteins | sample PEATcosm2014_Bin_29_FD_132451 | JGI IMG/M metagenome (GOLD analysis project Ga0181520, IMG submission 132451) | Peatland microbial communities from MTU Mesocosm Facility, Houghton, MI, USA - PEATcosm2014_Bin02_30_metaG | ecosystem: Environmental > Terrestrial > Soil > Wetlands > Peat | place...
CTAGTTTTTACACCTTTTAGGTGTTTATTAGGGGCAAGGAAGGTCGTCAAACATTTCCTTGCCCCTCTTTATTTTAGCATGGTTTTTAACATATCATCCAAAAAAGAATCGATTAGCTTAGGTAAAACAACGATCGGGTCCCTATTCTTTGATTTATTTACAATTTCAGGGTAAGATATTATATTTGAATATAGCTACAAGAAAAGAGGGGTATATAAATATAAATGAATTCGGAAATTTTCTCCATAGTGATAGATTATTCCATATTGATCTTTCACAAGTTCAACCTTTTCATAGCCAAGAAAAACTTCAAGGCTGATTCTAAAATTTCTTCGCAGTTAAAGAGCCAGGCTTTTATTGTAAGGGAACATTCGTTCCCTGAATTCAGAGCGACTATTGCGCGTTTCAATCCGTCTGCAGAGAAATTGACTTTTGAAGAAAAAAAGATCGTTCTGCTTCTTCTCGGCGCAAGCCTTTACGGCCAGAACGGAATTAATATATGGCAGGCTATGTGCTTTTTCCACAGAATTCCATTCAGGGCGATGAAGGCTGTCGGGCAAATTTTAGATCCTCACAGCGGCGTTCTCAAAAGCGGAATTATGATGTTTCAAGAAACTGATTTCCTCGGGGCGTCTCTTTCAATAGAAGAGATCGCCGAGTTTTATAACAACAGGAAGGTTTTTCTTTCTCCCGTTGCACTGAACTCTCTTTTCAGCGACTTTACCGGCAAAAATCTTTACGGTGTAACAAATTATACCCTTTCGGAAAAATACAAGAATATCGATATTCTGCTCAATGACATCTCGAGTATAATGAAATATCTTTTCTTCCTTTCTAATTTTTACAAGGTGAATTCAGCCTATTCGTCTTCGCGAGATGATATATATGAAAACGGCGAATTTGCAGATACTCTCCGGAAGTTCAGAAAGAATATAGTAAGTTCGGGATTGAAGATAAATTTGAAAAGCTTCCTTAAAAAGAACAATTTCACCAATATCGAGTTTGTGGTCTTATTATACTTTATCTATAAAGTAGTTATCATGAAGGAATTTATGATTAACAGCGTTGAAGAAGTCCTGACAAGCCTTGCCTTCATCCCTTCCCAGATCAAGATGATACTCGGATGCTTCAGCAGGGACAATGTTTTCCTGAGGGATAAATTCATAGAAGTGGCTGATTTTTATCCCGGCCTGCCTTTTGACGATGGCCCTGATGATGAAATGGAGAATGAAAACCAGGAAGACGATGAATATCAGATAATAGGCTTCACCCAGGAATACAACGCTATTTCGATATCGAAGGACAGGATATATTACCTGCTGTTTTCCGAACAGGAAGCGAAAAAGAAAAAAACCGGCGAAGATGATAAGAACCGGGTCAGGGATAAAAAGGAAAGCGGCATTGATCAGAAAAATAAAGGTCTCTATGAAATAGTTGAACCGGCGGTTAAAATCTGCGATGTGATTCTCGATGAAGACGTTAAAAAAGAGCTGTTAGGCGCTGTCGACCTTGCCAGGGCCGCGGATATGATGAAAAAATGGGGCATAAGGCCAAACCTTGCATCGAAATCCTTCGGGTCGGTTAAGATACTTCTTTACGGGCCTTCGGGAACGGGAAAAACAGTCACAGCACAGGCCCTTGCCGGCGAAGTCGGCGCCGACCTGTTCAAGGTTGATGCAAGCAATCTTGTCAGTTCATGGGTCGGAGAAAGCACGAAAAACGTTAAAAAGGTTTTCAGGGAATTCTATAAATATGCTAAAATTTCCAAGAAAAAGATCTTCCTGTTCATGAATGAAGCGGATCAGCTGCTCAGCGCCCGAGGCACTATAACACAGGCCGCGGATAAAGAATATAACCAGATGCAGAATATTCTCCTCGAAGAGCTCGAGAATTTTGACGGTGTGTTCCTTGCGACAACAAACCTTGCCGATCTCTTCGACACGGCCTGGAACAGAAGGTTCAATATAAAGATAAAGTTCGACGTGCCGAAATATGAGACCCGCCTGAAATTGTGGAAAGTGCATATATCGGAAAAGATGCCGCTGGGCGACGATGTGAATTTCGAGAAGCTTGCCGAATATGAGCTTGCCGGCGGATCGATAGCTAATGTGATTTATAATGCCGCAAGAAGGGCCGCTTTGAGGGAAGTGCAGGACAGGATTGTCAGGCAGAAGGATTTTATAGATTCTGTGCAGAATGAGCTCAAAAGCCATCTGGGGCATAAGAACTCGAAGGTGGGTTTCTCGCAGTGAGAATCGCCATAGCAGGCGGCATGGGGTTCGAAAAAGAGCTTCTTGAAGGATTAAAAGGCCACAAAATACTGCTTGTGGGCAGCTGTTACGATCTTAAAAGGGAAAAGTTTTTTAATCCGGACAGCGGCGTCGAGTTTATCGGCGAATTCCTGACAAGAGGATATGAAGCCTTTTTTTCTGATTATGATATTTTTATCGACGTATCTGAAAGCCTGAAATCGAAATTTATTATGAATGACCTTTCCGTCAAATTCGGGAAAAAATACATTTCACTTTTTTTCGACGGGTTATGGAAGCTTGGCGTATTTATGCCGGGATTTTCCTGCCTGGAATGCTTTATGGAGTATAAAAACCCCGGCCCTTCCTTCCTTGTCCCGATGCTTTCCTTTCCTCTTGATGCCTGCCTTTCTAAAATAATTGAAGCTGTCGATAAAGACGATACGGTAAGTTTTTGTACGGAACTTCAGAACGGGGATATCTCCATAGTAGGGCTATCAGCTTCATGCAAAACCTCGGGAGGGCTTTACCGTTTCCTGGGCGGAGAAATGGATGATGTTGTTGCCGTCTCCTGCTCGGACCAGTCAGTGGCAGTGACTCCTATGGAGGAAATAAAACTTGATCTCGACTTTTACCGGATTGTTCTGAAGGGTGAAGCAAAAATCATTGCGCAGAACACATTTTATCTTGAATTCAAAATTTTCAATCTGAATGTACTGCTTTTCAGGCATGGAAGACTGATAGTAAAGGGAACAAAGGAAAAAAACACAGCCCTTGCAATCTACAGGAGATTCATAGGAAATTGATTACATGCTTTGATTGTAAGCCTGTTTATACCTCGGGTTCTTGTCCATAAAATCGTAAATGTCCTTCGAATGGATCTTGTTATACTGTATAAGGTCTTTTTCCGTCAAACCGTAATCCTTGTAAAACTGTATCTTCTTTTCTTCAAGGAATTTCGCCGATTTTTCATCAAGATCGCTGTTGGTATTGCTCGCTCCTACGCTGTCCGCTAATTCCTTAAACCACTTTTTCTGATCAATATTAAGCAGTATCCATATCTGGATCACCTTGTCGGGACTGTCAAGGACGACTTTAGTCCCTTTCTGAACAGTTAAAATGTCGGAAAACTGATCGAGGGTATTGGTATTGGAGACAGAAGCAGCACCGCCCGTCCCTGTAGATGAAGAACCGTTGCCGCACTTAAAAACAAAAATAGAAACAAAAAGCAATGCAAAAAGCATAGAAAATACTGTAAATATCTTATTCACTTCACACCTTCATAAAAACAATATAAAAAAATATATTGTAAAAGGTAAAAAAAATCAAGGATTTAGTCAACAGAATTTTTTAATTTTTCTTTTCTATGCCTGATTAGTTGAAAAAAAAGGCGAATCTTCTTTATAATATACGGGTGCTTTTAACTTGGAAGAGCACCTGCAGCTGGACCCATAAAGTTAAAAAGGAGAAAGTAGATGGTTAAATCTGAAAAGCAGACGCTTGGAGAATATTTTAAAGATGCGAGAAAGGAAAAAGGCATATCGATAGATGAGATCGTCAGGGATACTAACATACCTAAAAAATATCTTGAAGCTATAGAAGCTGACAGTTTCGAAATATTCCCCGGTGAAACCTATGCTATGGGATTTATTTCCAACTATGCAGAAGCTCTCGAAGTCGATCATGAAATGGCAATAGCTCTTTATAAAAGGCAGATGAAAATCGAGCAGGAAGCGCCTATAGAAGAACTCGTAGGCAAAAAAAAGATACCCTGGCTTGAGAACAGCAATATCATTATAAGCGCAGGGGCGGCGGGGCTTCTCCTGATCATTTTTATCGTGTTTATAATAAGCCGCCATTCAGGCGAGAGCGGAATGACAGGCGCTTCGAAATCATACTATTTCGGGGATGACGAACTGGGCAAGGTCAGCATGCAGAAACTCAGATCCGGCGATGCTCTTTTTATTACAAACACCGAGCGGACTATTGAAATGGACATTCTCAGGATAGAACCGGCAAGGTCCCTGTTGTTTCGAGTAAGCAATAAAAACTACACAATCAAAATCAGCGAGCTTCTCAGCATCGATTCGGCCAATGTCGGAACAAACGATTTAGGTATTGAACTTGTCAGCGCTGAACGAAGGGAAGCGAAACTCGCTCTGACCCTTTTGAAAGAAAATCCGGATTTCGGCGATATTTCCAATAAAAACGATATTGTTTCAAGGTACAAAGAATATATATTATCTGAAAACGAGTATGTGCTGTCTCCGGCGAAGACACCCGTCAATTTAAAAATAATCTCCCAGGGCGTAGGTTATTTAGGCTACACTCCCGACGGGCAGACAAATGAAACAAAGGTGGGAATAAATAACGGCATGGTCCTTTCAATACCTTTTACAAATAACCTTTTACTCGATCTTGGAAATAGCGGTGCAGTCAGGCTTGTTATGGGAAGCAAGGAAGAAGTCGGAGGCGGGAGCGGAGAAGTAAGCCAGTCGCTCTTCTACTGGAAGCCCAAGAACGGCCAGTTTTCTCTTGTGAGGGCGATATTAAAATAGGGTCAAATTATTAATGAAAATATTTTTCGATGCTTTAGGTTGTTCAAAGGCATTGGTTGATGCGGAAAAAATGTGCTTCCTTCTGGAGGAAAATTCTCATGAGCTGGTTTCAGATCCGGCGGAAGCGCAGGCCATTGTAATAAACACTTGCGGATTCATCAAAAAAGCCAAAGAAGAGAATATAGGAGCCATATTGACTTATGCGGAGATGAAAAAAACAAATCCGCGCCTGAAAATAGTTGTTTCAGGATGCCTGACTGAACGTTATAAGAAAGAACTGCTCGATCTTATACCTGAAATAGACGGTGCAATCGGCGTAAGAGATCCCCTGAAGCTGCTCGAAACTCTCGGCAACAATGGGCCTGACGGTCCCTCCGGCCTCCTTGATGAAGGGCAGCAGTATAAAATCGAGGCGATAGGCGGGCGCAGGCTTTACTTTTCAGGTTTGAATTATGCTTACCTGAAAATTTCCGAAGGCTGCAGCAGATCATGTTCTTTCTGCGCCATCCCGGGCATCAGGGGCATACAGCAGAGCCGCACCGTTGAAGATATAGTGAAAGAAGCGGCGGTTCTTTCGGAAGCAGGGGTCAGGGAACTGATTATTATTTCCGAAGATACAATGTCTTACGGCAAGGACCTGTATAAAAAGTTTTCCCTCATCACACTGCTTGAAGAGCTGCTGAAAACAGGCATCCCATGGATAAGGCTTATGTATCTTTATCCGGACAGGGAACTTGTAAAATTGGCGCAATTCATTGCATCCAATGAGAGAATATGCAATTATATAGATATGCCGCTTCAGCATGTAAATAAATCGATAATCTCGAGAATGAAAAGGTCCGGCTCCTCCGGCGATTACCTCGGACTTCTGAAAAATATAAGGGAAGCAAGTCCCGGAATAAGAATAAGAAGCTCCTTTATAACAGGTTATCCGGGTGAAACGCAGGGCGACCATGAAGAGCTTATGTCTTTTCTCCGCGAAGCAGCCCTTGACCGGGTGGGATTTTTCGAGTATTCCGACGAGGAGAATACTTCTTCTTTTCTCGAAAAAAACAAGGTAAAAGCCGGAGTTATAAAAAAAAGGATGGGGGAGCTTGCGGCGCTGCAGGAAATCATATCTCTTGAGAAGATAGGCGCTCTGGAAGGCAGCGAAATGCTCTGCATCAATGACGGGCAGGTGATCGAAGAGAATGGGATAAGGCACCTTCTCCTCCGCAGCGAATATGACGCTCCTGAAATTGACGGCCATATAATGGTCGTTTCTGATAGCGCCTTGATGGAAAAAGATTTTATCAGGGTACGTATCAAGAATCCTTATAACGCCCATGATCTTTTCGCGGAAGTTATCGGCTGATTATTTTACAAATGGGAAAAAATTTAGTATTATTTTAAAGTAAATCCATGATTGGGGCTTTTGATGAAATTTACCTATACTCTGCCCAATATGCTGACCCTGTTCAGGCTGGTGCTTGTGCCGGTAATCATATATTTTATCATTTTCGATTCAGTACTGCATATGGTGCTTGCTTTTATTTTTTATGCTTTATCCGCTCTTACCGATTATTTTGACGGAAAGCTTGCCAGGCACCTTAACCAGAAGTCCGATTTCGGCGAATATTTCGATCCCCTTGCGGATAAAATTCTGGTCTGGTGCGTTTTCACCGCTCTGAGCTTTAAAGCGGGCCTTTTTATACCTCTATGGCTTATTTTATTTCTGCTCGTCAGGGACTTTTATGTTACATGGCTGCGCTCGTACTCGCGCAAAAAAAATATAGTTTTTAAGACATCCATGATCGCAAAAGCTAAAACAATGGTGCAGATGGTCGTGGCCGCCGCCATAATAGCATATATTTTAATAACCCTGATTCTCAAGGATTCGATGAAGTTAAACGGACTTGATTATTCAGGCATATGGAAAGCGGCGCTTCCGGGTTCTTACGGTTACGTGGTTTTCATTCCGGTAATATTGACTTATTTAACTGTAATTTTTACCATTTACACGGCTTTTGACTATTACAGGAGTTTCAAGAGGTCTGTTAAAAATGGATAAGACTGTCGGGAAAAAACTCAAAGAGATGGCTGCGACAAGCTTTTTTGTCGGTTATTTCCCTTTTATGCCGGGAACGATGGGAACCCTTGTAGGAGTCGCTCTTTACATCCTGCTAAGCTCTTTAAACATCTATTATTATATCCTTGCCATAGCAGTTTTATTGGTACTGGCTGTATGGGTCAGCGACTATGCGGAAAAGCATATCTTTAAAATAAAAGATGCCCCCCATATAGTTATAGATGAGACAGTCGGATTTCTGATTGCGATGACTTCTTTTACTTTTGACAGGACTCTTGAAAGCATTAAATATCTTGTCATAGGATTCATACTTTTCAGGGTCTTTGATATCTGGAAACCTTATCCCATCAAGGACTCGCAGAAAATCGAAGGCGGCTTCGGCATTGTTATCGATGATTTCCTTGCAGCCGTCTATACGAATCTGTTCCTGCAATTCCTTAGAATATTTCACTTTTTCACGCTTTGAGAATTTTATGCACCTTCGTTCCATAACCTTCAATTCAAAGGAATTTCCTGCCAATGATGTTTACCCTTTTTCACTGGAAATAATATATAAAACCCCGGGTATTAGGTTTCATAATCCGGCAACTTTTTTTGTTGGGGAAAACGGAAGCGGCAAGTCTACAGTTCTCCGGGCAATTGCCAGAAAATGTTCCATACACCTCTGGAAGGACGAAGAACGAAGGACAATCCATAACAATAAATACGCGGAACTTTTATACCGTTACATCAGTGCGGAATGGGAGGAAGAGAAGGTCCCGGGCTCTTTTTTTTCCTCCGAGTATTTCCGTTATTTTGCGGAATATCTTGATGAATGGGCAGCGGCGGATCCGGGGATGCTGAATTACTTCGGGGGCGCGTCTCTCATCGAAAAATCGCATGGCCAGGGATACATGGCTTATTTTAAAAGCCGCTATGCAGTCAGGGGCCTTTATCTTTTGGATGAGCCGGAAAATGCTCTTTCGCCGACAAGACAGCTCGAATTGCTGCATATTATAAACGATGCCGTGAAGACCGGCTCAGCACAGTTCATCATTGCAACGCATTCGCCGATTCTCCTGGCCCTCCCCGGGGCTGAAATATACAGTTTCGACCATATACCGGTTAAAAATGTGCATTACAGGGATACCGAACATTATAAGGTTTACAGGAGGTTTATTAATGATCCTGATGGAATTCTCTCTGATTGAGGAATTTGCGATTTTCATTTTCCCTGTTTAAAATAATCCGTTAAAAAAACAGCACCTGAAAAGTTTTGCTTTCAGGTGTAAGCCGCGCTAAACAGCTTCGCTTTTAAGCGCATAAGCGGCACTAAGCTCGCATCGCTTCGCAAAGCGCCACTAAGGAGTTTTTTATGTATAGGCCGGAAATAAGAGTATTGGACTGTTCTATCAGGGACGGCGGTTTGATCAATAAATGGCAGTTTTCCGATGAATTCGTCAGGGATACTTTAAAAGGCGTTTCCGAAGCCGGTGTAGATTACATGGAAATAGGCTATAAAGCCACAAAAGACCAGTTCGATCCGAAGGAGTACGGCAAATGGCGTTTCTGCGATGATGAAGATGTGAAACGCCTGATAGACGGAATGGAATTCAAAACTAAATTATCATGCATGGTCGATATAGGAAGGGTCAAGGAAAGCGATATCCTGCCGAAAAGCGAGTCTCCTTTCGATATGATCAGGGTCGCCTGTTATGCAAAGGATGTCGATAAGGCAATAGAACTGACCGATATCATATTAAGCAAAGGTTATCAGACGACGGTCAATATTATGGCTATTTCCACAAACCTGGAAAGGGAGGTTGATGAAGCCCTGAACGATCTGGCAAAGACTGATATTCCCTATGTTTATGTGGTTGACTCGTTCGGCGCAATGTATTCCGAGGATGTCACTTTCCTGGTGAAGAAATTTCTGCAGGCAATGCCGGGCAAGACAGTGGGGATACATACGCACAATAACAGGCAGCTTGCTTTCGGAAACACTATACAGGCGATAATCGACGGGGCGAATATACTCGACGCGTCGGTCTACGGCATAGGGCGCGGGCCGGGCAACTGCTGTCTCGAACTTCTGCTCTCCTTCCTTCAAAACCCGAAATATAACCTCAGACCCCTTCTGAAGCTTATCCAGGAACATTACCTGCCGCTACGGGAGAAGATAGAGTGGGGGTATATCATTCCCTATATGATAACAGGCATGCTCAATGAGCATCCAAGGGTTGCAATAGCCTACAGGGATTCGCCTGAAAAAGATGATTTTGTGAAATTTTACGATAAGCTGACGACGCCTGAACCTGAAGACGGGATTAAAAAAAACGGGATTTAATATCCTAATTGATCTGTATTCCTGATGAAGCGAGAAGGTTTTTAACCCGGTTCACATTTTCCTGGGCAGTTGCGTAAGAAGGATAGAATTTTACTGCTGTCTGGTAAAACCTGTACGCTCCCTGAAGATCATGCATCGATTCAACGGCCATTGCGAGATTATTATAAAAAACGCATTTATCAGATGGCGGGTTATTGACGCCGAAAAATATCGCGGCCTTGAAAGCCGACTCGGCCTGATTGAAGTTGGACATCTTAAGATGTGTCAGACCGATGCTGTTATAAATGTCAGGATCTGTAGGCAGCAGCATAAGCGCAAACTGGTATGATATCAGAGCGTTCTGAAAATCTCCGAGGTACCTGTTTTCATCCCCGACAACAACGCACCAGACAGCTGTACGGCCGATGTTTTGTATCGCTTTAAGAGCGATTTTAAGCCTTTCTTTGTGTTTGCCCGAGTTATAATAATATGTTATCAGCCTGTTGTAAAGATCTCCCCTCTTGGGGTTGGCATCTATTGCAGCCAGCAGCCTTGTTTCATCGTTTAAAACCGGCTGAGTCTGGGACGCCGTGGCATTTCTTATCTGCCTGGGCTGGTCCTGCTTATTTGTGTTTTGAACCGCCTGATCCGGCTTTTTGATTTCGATGGCGGCTGAAGACGATTCCGAGCTTTGCTGGTTTACAGATTCAGCGCTGCTTTGACTGTCGGACGAATCCGCGTCCTGTGCATAGATATTGATAAAAGATAAAAGGCTCAATAATAAGGCGGAGAATATTAATTTGCTCATGAGGGGCTCCTCTGTCAACTGCCGAAGATGGGACTTGAACCCATACGAGATTGCTCCCACTGGATTTTGAGTCCAGCGCGTCTGCCAGTTCCGCCACTTCGGCTGATTTTACTTATTTATCTTAATTAACGGCAATTTTGTCTTAGCCTTGAATTCGGCTTTTTTCATCAGGAATTGAAGTGTTGCATCCATTTTAGCCGCTTCGAGCACATTCTCCCATTCATCCCTGCTGGATTTCTGCTTGAATTCATCAAGGCTCTGGTCATGTTCCCTTGCATGAGAACGTGCTATCCGGTCAATAAGGGATTGATCGGGTTTGATGGAATATTTTTCGGCAATATCTTTTGTGGCAAAATAGAATACTATATTGTCGTATGTTTTTGTCAACAGAGATGAAAAATCAGATTTAATTTTTTCATCCGTTAGAAGAGCGCCCAGGGATATCTCCGTTATGAAAAAATTGCCCTCGAGGAACTTGGCGGCTTCTTCCTTGGATCCCCTTAGAAATTCTGACTTGGGAAATTCGACTTTCGTGTTTTTTGAAAAATATTCGGCAAGTGCGTTTTTCTTGCTCGCATCATTGAGGCCGGTCATTGTCTGTTCAAAACGCTTCCTCACGGATTCCCTGTACAGAGCGACAGTTTTATGAGGCGATACCTGTTCGACTAATTCGTCCGTAAGGGCAGGCGGAGCGGGCCTTTCGACCTTTACAATTTCCCCTTCCAGGCAATCGCCTTCGAGGCTGCCTATTATGTCGGCTGTATATGTATCGAGATCGCTAAAGCTTAAAGAAACCTTATCGCCGGTTTTAAATCCTGCAAGTTTTGTAACTATCTTGCTTGAAAGAACTATTTCCTTATCCCCTGTATAGCTTTCATTGCCGACGCTTACCGTGACCATATCGTCTTCTTCGATCTTGCCTTTGACCTTTTCAAGATTGCTGACCTCTTTCATGATAGTCTGATCGATCATCTTATCGTCATAATAATATTCTTCAAACTCAAGCACTATCTTTTCAGGATCAATATTTTCCAGCACTTCCGGTACCGATTCAAAAACAAGGGAGAAAGTAAAAGGAGAGTTCTTGGAAAGGTTCTTCAGCGGCTTGAAACGGGGTTCGGAGTAAAGATGCACGCCATCTTCATGGAGCTGATCGGCTGCCTTGACTACTAAAGACCTTATAATTTCATTCATTACATCGTCGGGAAAATTCTTTTCTATCATATCGATAGGAACTTTTCCCTGCCGGAAACCGGGCATCTGCGCCTTTTTTTGAATTACCGCAAAAGCTTCCTCGTAAGCTTTATCGATTTCCGCTGATCCGAAATGCACAAAGACCTGCCTCAGGCAGTCTTCATATTTTTTGATGAAAATTTTCATTATTCGAACGGCTCCTTATTTGATTGGAAAGACGGAAAAAATGAGCGGGAGACGGGATTCGAACCCGCGACATCTACCTTGGCAAGGTAGCGCTCTACCAACTGAGCTACTCCCGCATTTTTATAATAACATCTTCTTGCGAGTAGAGGGACTTGAACCCACACGCGTTACCGCACCAGATCCTAAGTCTGGCGTGTCTGCCAATTCCACCATACTCGCTTTTTACTAAAAACAACTCTGGGTCATACAGGGGTCGAACCTGTGGCCCGCTGATTAAGAGTCAGCTGCTCTACCAACTGAGCTAATGACCCATTCTATCGAAACCTCGACCTCTGCGCCCGGCAGGACTCGAACCTGCGGCCTTCGGATTCGAAGTCCACTGCTCTATCCACCTGAGCTACGAGCGCAAACTCTAAATACTCAAGTGCACTTATGCCTATCCGTTATTGCGCATCGGCGAAACCACTGGGTGGACAATGGGATTTGAACCCACAGCCCCCGGTGCCACAGACCGGTGCTCTAACCGTTGAGCTATGTCCACCAGGTTACTGCGCCTGACAGGAGTCGAACCTGTGGCCCACAGCTTAGAAGGCTGTTGCTCTATCCAGCTGAGCTACAGGCGCGAATTCGGGGCGAGAAGATTCGAACTTCCGGCCCCCTGCTCCCAAGGCAGGTGCGCTAACCGAACTGCGCTACACCCCGAAAAACATCCAACCTCTAGTTCAATGTTGGGAAAAATATTTTAATAGATTTTGACCGGCATGTCAAATTTTGACCTACTCGATTGATAGTTCGCCTTTAACTTCCGAAATGCTGATAGTGCTGCCTTCTTTGAATTTACCGGATAAAATTTCAAGCGAGAGTTTGTCGAGGATCTGTTTCTGTATGACCCTTTTCAGCGGCCTTGCGCCGAAATTCTGATCATAACCGAGCTGAGCAAGCAGTTTTCTCGCGCCCTTGGATACATTAAGCTTCATCCTGTTATCTTCGATCCTTTTATTTACATAGGAAAGCTGGATGTTCACGATCTTGAGAAGATCCTCTTCCTCAAGGCCCTTGAAGGTTATTATCTCATCGACCCTGTTTAAGAATTCCGGACGGAACTGTGTCTTGAGGAGGCCCATGATTTCATCTTCCATTTTTTCGGACCTGGAGCTGCCGCTTGAAAAGCCCTTTATCTGCATTACATTGGAACCGATGTTCGATGTCATTATAATTATGGTGTTTGTGAAATTGACCGTCCTTCCCTGGCCGTCGGTCAGCCGTCCGTCATCCATTATCTGAAGGAGGATATTGAAAACATCCGGATGCGCCTTTTCTATCTCGTCAAAAAGTATGACGGTGTAAGGCCTTCTCCTGACGATCTCAGTCAACTGGCCGCCTTCCTCGTAACCCACGTATCCGGGGGGGGCGCCTATGAGGCGCTGGACGGAAAATTTTTCCATATATTCGCTCATGTCCATGCGGACTAGAGCTTTCTCGGTGGTGGACGGAAAATTAAAGAGAGAATTTGAAAGCTCCGTTTTACCGACTCCGGTAGGGCCGAGGAACATGAAAGATCCTATCGGCCTGTTTTCTTCCTGGACTCCGGCGCGTGAACGGCGCACGGCGTTAGAGACGGCCTGTATTGCCGCATCCTGCCCGACGACCCTCTTTTCGAGCACCTCTTCAAGGTGGATCAATTTCTGCTTTTCGGATTCAAGCATCCTTGCGACAGGTATTCCCGTCCAGTCCGAAACTGTTCTTGCTATATCCTCTTCGGTGATCTCCTCTCTCAGGAGGGGGGAATCACCCTGTATATCGCGGAGCTTTGACTGCTGGTCCTTTAATTCTTTTTCATTTGCCGGTATGAAGCCGTATCTTATCTCGGCGACTTTGTTAAGATCGCCGGCACGTTCCAGGCGTTCCTCTTCCTGGTGCTGCCGGTCCATGTCCTGCGTCAGATCCTTGATTTTCCTGATGATGCCTTTTTCATTGTCCCATCTTGTTTTCAAAGCCTTGGATTTCTCCTGCAGCTCCGACATTTCTTTTTCGAGTTCGGCCAGCCTTTCGGCATTTCCCGGCTTGTTCTCCTTTGAAAGAGCCTGTTTCTCGATCGTATACCTCAGTATCTTCCTGTCGAGATCATCGAGGAGCTGGGGCTGGCTTTCAATTTCAAGACGAATCTTTGATGCCGCTTCGTCGACAAGGTCGATGGCTTTATCGGGCAGGCGCCTCTCGGTAATATAACGGACCGAGAGATTGGTGGCGGCTATAAGGGCCGAATCAGCTATACGTATGCCATGATGGGCCTCGTATTTTTCCTTTAATCCGCGGAGTATGGAGATAGTGTCTTCGACAGACGGTTCACTGACGTAAACGGGCTGGAAGCGGCGTTCGAAAGCCTTGTCTTTTTCAATATAACGCCTGTATTCGTCTGTTGTTGTTGCTCCGATTACTTTAATTTCACCCCTTGCCAGGGCCGGTTTAAGCATGTTTCCAGCGTCTACTGCGCCTTCCGCGTTTCCTGCGCCGACTACGGTATGAAGTTCGTCGATAAACAGTATGGTTTCTCCATTCGAATCGGCCGCCTCCTTGAGAAGGGCTTTAAGCCTTTCCTCGAAGTCTCCCCTGAATTTAGTGCCTGCGATCATCATTCCGAGGTCAAGGGCCAGAATCCTTTTGCTCTTAAGGCTTTCAGGGACATCGCCGGACGCGATGCGCCTTGCGATTCCCTCGACTATGGCTGTTTTTCCGACTCCCGCATCCCCGATAAGAACAGGGTTGTTTTTTGTGCGGCGGGAGAGAACCTGCATGGAACGGCGGATTTCCATATCCCTTCCGATGACAGGATCGAGTTTTCCCTGCCTGGCCATTTCCGTCAGGTCGCGGCTGTATTTTTCAAGGGCCTTGTATTTGGTCTCCGGAGCTTCGTCGGTTACCCTCTGGGTTCCCCTGAGATTTTTAATTGCGAGAAGAATGCTGTCGTAATTGAGGCTGGCCTGCCTGAAAGCCTCCTGCAGCGAAGAATCCTTCGTATCCATTATTCCGAGGAGCAGGTGTTCCGTGCTTACGTAATCGTCATGCAGGCGGGCCGCCTCTCCGGCGGCATTTTCCAGGGCTTCGTTGAGCTCCTTTGTGAGAAACGACTGCCCGACGCCGTAAATTTTGGGCTTCCTCTGGAGCCTTTCGTCAAGAATTGAAGAAAGCTTCGACAGGTTGACTTCGATGCTCTGCAGGATAGGCCTGACGAGCCCTTCGTCCTGGTTGATAAGAGTTAGAAAAAGATGTTCTACGTCTATATTCTGGTGATTGTAAGAGCTTGCCAATTCCCCGGCTTTTTCCAGAGCTTCCCTGGCCTTGACTGTCATTTTGTTCAAATTCATGTAAAACACCCCTTATAAATTGTCTATAATTTAATTCGAAATTTGAAATACGTCAAGGGGCGTTGACAATCAACAAGTTAAAATGTAAAATGTTTGCAGTAATGAAACTTTTTGAGGGGGGAGTATGGCTGGAATATTAAAAATAAATTTATTCATGATACTTGTCCTTTCTTTCTGCTGCTGCAGCGGTTATTTTACGGATAACGGGCCGGTTCAGCAGGCCGGGATGCTGCGTCTGGCGATGGAGGGGGGAGGATACCTGAGTTCGGATACCGCAAATGATATTACTCCATTTCTCTTCAGGGACAGGGCATCGGGAAATAACTATCTCTTTTTTGCCTCGGACAGGGGCGGAACTTATGCTCTTTATTATGCGCAGATGGACCCGGCAGGCAATTTTTTCAACCTTACAAAGATGGATCCGGTTATCAACCAGCCGGGAACAACAAATTTTTCGCCGGTTGTTTTTCAGACAGGCTTGGCGTGGACGGAAACGGGGCCTACCAGGATACGATACAGGAATTTTCAGTGAATTACAGTTCTGACGGGGGATTGTGGAGCTGCGCTTTAGTCAGCACAATAGATGTCGCCTATCCGCATTATTCGGTTTCCGGATTCGTGACGGCTTCAGGAGCCACGACTAATTTAAACATCCTTTATGACTCCATAAAAGGGTCGAAGCACCAGCTCTCAGGCGAGGCGATCGGTTTCGGAACGGCCATGAATCTTACTTTATTTGCCATTTCCGATTACGTGTCTTCGGCCAACGACGCATTTGCCTATGTGGATGTTGCGGGGAAATATAAGGTCTACTTCTCGTCGGACAGGACAGGTAAAGGAAATTACGATCTGTACAGGTACAATGTACTGACTTTCGATAAAGAGGTACCTGCGTTTTTAAAGGCCGGTTTTTAATTGAAGGGTCAGGACTGCGGTTTATCGTCCACAGGGGTTTCAACCCTGTAAGATACTTTATCGTTCAACATGTCATTGATGGCGCTTATGGTGACTTTTTCCTTCTGGGTCCTGTTTATAGGTATCTCGAGGTCCTCGTCGTTTTTCTGTGAAAGGTAGCGCGCATATTTCGACATGGCGCTTGTCCTTTCATACTTGTTTCCAGAAAATGATAGGATTTTATCTATCTGCAATGCCATTGCTTCCTCCAAGAACATAATACGTACAAATAATTCTATATTATGTTAGGGATTATGTCAATTTTATAATAGGGAAGAAGATACCTGCTGATACCCGGTTTGAGGAATTTTCACAGGCGCTTCACGGCTTTTTCGATCTTCTCCATGCCTTTTTCAAGGATGCTTCTCGGACATGCAAAATTCAGCCTCTGGAATCCTGACCCGCTTGTGCCGAACATGGCGCCGTCGTTCAGGCCCACGCCCGCCTCATGGATAAAAAATTTATTCAAATCTGCGGGTGCGACCGGCAGGGATCTGCAGTCGAGCCAGGCCAGGTAAGTCCCTTCCGGTTCGATCAATTTTATCCGGGGTTCGAGGCTGTCAAGAACTTCGGTTAAATATTTTAAATTTCCCTGCAGGTATTCGATAAGCTCTTCGACCCATTCCTCACCTCCGCCGCCAAAGGCCTCCTGCGACGCAGTCATGCCGAAGATATTCAGTATTCCGGCTCCATTTTTGCGCAAAGTCTTTTCCAGCCTGATCTTGCGTATTTCATCCGGCGCGATCACTAAAGATTCCGCCAGACCGGCCAGGTTAAAAGTCTTTGTGGCGGAAATACATGTTACAGTGTTCATTGCGATTTCTCTGGAAAGGGATCCCATGGGGATATGATCATGTCCGCTGAAAACAATGTCGCAGTGGATTTCATCCGAAACTAAAAGGGTCCCATGAGTAAGGCAGAGTTCGCCGATCTTCAGAAGCTCTTCTTTTTTCCAGACCCTGCCGACAGGATTATGGGGACTGCAGAGGACCATCATCTTTACTCCGCCTGAAAGTTTCAAATCTAAATCGTCAAAATCGATGCTGTAGCGGCTGTCTTCATATTTCAGAGGGTTAATTACCAGGCGCCTATGGTTATCTTTTATACAGGAGTAAAAAGGATGATAGACAGGGGGCTGGATCAGGACAGGGTCGCCGGGTTCTGTAAATGCAAGGATTGAATTTATTATCGAAGAAACTACGCCGGGGCTGTGCAAAAGCCAGTTTTCCATTATTTCCCATTTATGGCGGGTTTCCATCCAGCGGATGAAAGATTCATGGTATCTGCCAGACGGGCCGGTGTATCCGAAGAGGCCATGCGAGGCCCTTTTTTTAATCGCCTCTATCACTCCCGGAGGAGAGGCGAAATCCATGTCGGCAACCCACATGGGAAGAATGTCTTTTCTTCCGAAAATATCGCCTGCGCCGTCCCATTTTATTGAATCTGTATTTGCTCTTTCTATAATTGCGTCAAAGTCGTATTTTTTTTTCAATTCCATAACCTGTTAAGCTTTCCTGATTATTTATATATAGAACATTGAAGATAGATCCGATTTGAGCTTTTTGTATTCGGTCAGGAGGTTGTCGAGTGTGATGGAATCGACGAGCGCATTTATGCAGCCGTTCAGCCTGTCCCAGACATTGATCTGGATGCAGTATTCCACCGTCCGGCTGGATTCTTTAACAGCCGTAGCCGGATCAATTACAGAAAGGTCGCCTTCGAGAGCGCGCAGGACAGCTCCTACAGTTATCTTCGACGGAGGTTCTGTCAAAAGATACCCCCCCTGGGAGCCCTTGATGCTTTTAATAATCCCGGCGTTACGGAGGGCTGTGAACATCTGTTCCAGGTAGCGCAGGGAGATATTCTGACGGGTTGCGATATTGTTCAATGCTACATGCTCTACATTTGAATGGATTGCCAGGTCAAGGAGAGCTATAAGACCGTATCTTCCTTTTGTGGAAATTCTCATAAAAACCCCGGATAACAATTGTTATTTACTAATTATACTTAAATATGGAATATTTGTATAATAATTCGATCCTGATTTTAGCTTTGCAGGCAGATCATGCAGATGTCGTCATCAAAATTTTCATTGCCCTTGAACCTGAGAAGATTTTTCATGATATGGTCTAAAAATTCTTTCGGCGTAAATCTTGAAGCCTCGAGAAGCGAGCGCTTCAGTTCATATGCCTCAAAATCTTCCATCATATTGTAAGAGCTTATCGTATCGGTCAATCCGTCTGTATAGATCAGAAGTTTCGTGTTTTCTGCAAGGGTAATTGTCAGGTCGGTAAGTCTGGAAGGAGCCTCGTCATTGTCCAGTATGCCAAGCGGGATCGTTTTATTTTCTGCAGGAAGATTTTCGATCCTGTTTCCGGAAATGATATACGGCAGATTATGACCGGCATTCGCATAAGTAAAAGTGCGTTTGGAGAAGTCATAAACACCGTAAAGCGCCGTTATAAAAAGCTCGGTGCAAAGATCCATCAGCAGGAGGTTAAGCTGGGATAAAAACATTGATGGATGGCCTGACCATTCCCCCGACTGGAGGATGAAACTCTTTATCATTGACGTCATCATGGCTGCGGGGGCCCCATGACCGGATATGTCGCTGATAAATATGCCTTTCCTGTTTTTGTCCGGGAGGGGAACAAAGTCATAAAAATCCCCGCCAAGTTGTTCCATAGGCCTGTAATACACCGCTATCTGTCCCAGGGGGGGCAGTTTCGGGATCATCTGGAGCTGGATCCTTTTTGCCATCTCCAGTTCTTTTTCAGTCTGATTGTTTTTTATATTCAGCTGCCTGTGGTCGAGCTCTAACTCTATATTTTTTGTCTGGAGCTCTGATGTAATGTTTTCCAGGGATTCGGATTTCAATTTCAATTCTTTATTCTGATTTTCGATAATAAAATTTCCCGACAGGTCCCGGAGTTTATTATTATAAAATGTTACGCATATAAATAACCCGATGGCAAGGGCCACGGTGCTGTTGGCTATGTTTGAGGCAATCGTCGCGCTGTTTTTCTGGAGGAAAATAACCCCCAGGATAAAAATAATGTGAGGGGCTGAATAAATGGTTATGGCTTTTACAAGGCTCATATTCATCAATATCCCTGTTCCAAGGAGCCCTAACAGGTAGACAATGAAAGACCCCGAAGTGAGCTGATCCACGACGCTGTTCAAAGAGCATATGAGAAGAATAAAAAAGGCATAGAGGTAGTTTACAAAAATATGTATTTTTCTGATGTTTTGAGGTTTATCAGGCGAGACGGCTATGTTTACTATCGCTGCGAATATGGAAAAAAAAAGGAAACTCAGGTCGCAGAGGGTATTCAGCAGGTCGTGAAAATAACGGGATTTATCGGGGTTATGGAGGTCCGATATGTCGGAAAAGATAATTATGGGAACCAGGAACAGGATCAATAACGGGCTGAAATACTTGATCCTTGTATGATTCTGAAAATTAATTTCACTATCATAGTCAGCCTTTGCATAAACCGGAATCTTATTAGAATAAGATTTAACGATAAAAGAAAATATGAATTTAAATAATTTCTTCATGTCATCCTTTATAATTGTCAGATAACGGAATAAAAGGAATTATGTCATAAAATCGGATTCAATGCAATTATTTAGTGATACTTAATGCGCCTCTTCCGGCATAACCAATTAGTGGCGCTTATTCTTGCCATAACCCGGCGATGATGTTATATTAATTCATCAAAAGGCTGTAAAAGGATCTGGAGATGGATAAAAATAATAAAATATTAATCGTCGAAGATGAGGCGATCACAGCGATGATGATATGCGAAAATCTCAAGATGTCCGGATTCGGTGTGATGAAACCTGTTTCGACCGGTGAAGAAGCCGTTAATGCGGCTGTTTCGGAAAAACCGGATGTAATTTTCATGGATATCCATCTTGCCGGCTCTATGGACGGAATAGAAGCCGCCGAAAAAATAAGCGAATCACTTGTTATCCCGATCATTTTCATGACAGGTTATACGAATCAGGACTTCATAGAAAGGACTAAAAACCTCAGGCCGGTTTACTATCTTAACAAACCTATCAGGATAAAAGATATGGAGAAGATCATAGAGTCTCTCTGAATTTCCTGCCTTCGAAATATCCTGTTTTAAGGCCGGGCAGAGTTCTGATCATATCGTCGAGCACATTGAACCCGGAGCCTAAATCCTTTTTTGAATGAGAGTCCGATCCGGTTGTAATCATTGATCCGCCTGCCTTACTGTATTTCCTGACTGTGCCGATTCCCGGCATAGGTTCCTGCCGTCCTTTCCGCAGCGAAGACGAATTGAGTTCAAGGGCAATACCCTTCTTACGCATGAGTTCGAATATTTCAGATTCCATATCTCCGGGGCCGAAATAACCCGGGGGAGCGCCGAAGTATCTTTTCGGAAGATCAAAATGAGCTATGGAATCGAAACCCCCGAATTCAACCGCCCTGAACAGCTCAATAAAGTACATTTCAAAAATCTGCTCCCTGGTGTAAAGCCTTTCAAGATCATTCTCGCCGACAAAATGATTGCCTATCCAGTGAACGGAACCGAGAATCATATCGAAATCCAGTTTAATAAGTTTTTCAAACTGCCCGGGATGAAGGTGAGGCTCTCCCGCTTCAACTCCCTTGAGGATTTTCAGATTATGCCCGAAGCGGTCCCTTGCTTTATCGATTAATTTAGAGTATTTCGAAAACCCGGGATCCCGGTTCCCGCCTAAATTTTCAGAAAGGTCGGCATGTTCGGTAAAACAGATGACTTTTATTCCTTTTTCAACGGCTTCTGTACAGATATCTAAAATCTCATCAGTACCGTCCGGTGAAACTGTAGAGTGCACATGAAGGTCCATCATGATTGGCATTACAAACCTCGGTATCGAAATCTAAGCTGAATCTATCATTAAGGGAATATTCTAACAAGAGGCTTTATAATAATCAAACAAGAGGTTTGCATGTTTGACGCTGATGTTATAATTGTCGGAGCAGGCCCGGTGGGGATGCTGTCGGCTCTCCTTGCGAAAAAGGCCGGACTGCCGGCTGTCATACTGGAAAAAAACTGCGAAAGAGTTCGGAATTCCAGGGCGATCGGCATTACTCCTCCGACTCTTGAAATTCTGAGGGACGCCGGACTGGACAGGAAGTTTATAGGCAAAGGCGTGAGAGTTTTCCGTTCGGAGATCAGGGGAAAAAGGGCCTGCCTTGGCAGGACCGATTTCTCATGCTTTAGAAGCGACTTCAAGTTCATTTTAGCTATACCTCAAAACATAACGGAATCCATCCTTGAAGAGGAAATTGAAAAAAACTGCGGAATAAGGATTTTAAGAGGTTATGAAGTCACCGGATTATCGTGGAATGGCCCTGGTCTAATAATAAAAGGCAGGAAATCAAGAGACTTCTCATCCGGACCATCCGGGGAAAATTTTGAATTGTCATCTAGGTTTGCAATAGCCTGCGACGGCGGCAAAAGTATAATGAGGGAATTGATCGGGGTCCGTTTTATCGGCGCTCCTTATAAAGATACGTTTATAATGGGGGATTTCGGCGATAATTCAGGCTGGAAAGACGAGGCAAGGATATTTGTCACCCCGAGGGGATCGGTGGAATCCTTCCCCCTGCCGGGAGAGAAAAGAAGGTATGTTTTGAGAACCCCGTATTATATAAAGGAGAATACAACGGATTATCTCGAAAGGGAAATTCCGAAGCGCTGCGGAGTCGAAGCCGGGAAGGTCCGCAAGTACTGGGAAAGCTCATTCGGCGTACAGCACTATCTCGCCGAGCGTTTCTATAAAAACAGGGTTTTTCTCTGCGGGGATGCAGCTCACCTGATGCCTCCCATCGGCGGCCAGAATATGAATGTAGGTTTCGCGGACGCCGAACTCGCCGTATGGGCAGCCTTTCAAATGATAAGGGATGAAAGGAATATTAAAAAAACAGCCCTCTTCTATTCCACGATCAGGAGAAAGTCTGCTAAGAGCGCGGCATCAAGGGCCGGAATTTTAATGAAGGCGGGCACATCCGGCGGCTTTGTCTGGTCATTTATACGGTCTGTTATAGGATTTATCATAATGCACAGCATTTTTAAAAATTTCGCCCTTTCTGTCGCGGGAATGATAAACCTTCCATACAGGAACATGGCTTCTTACAGGTAGCTTTCAAGAAGTTTTTCCGAGATATCCCATAAGCGTTTTCTTTCAACGGCATCGAGTGAGTTTTTAGAAACAATAAAGGGCTTGCATTTATTAAAATACTTTCCGGTAATTCCTTTCACTTCCGGTGAACTGGCAAGGAATACCGAAGTATCCGAACCCTGTTCTGGCGTGATTATAAATAACCCGAATATACGCAGCAAAGCCTTGAAAAAAGAATTTTTTGTGTTTAAACCGAATCCTGTTCTTACCACGCCGGGATGAAGGGCATTTGAATCCACACCGGATTCCTTGAGCCTGTCTGCAAGTTCGAAGGCGAAAAGGTTCTCGCAAATTTTCGCCGCGCTGTATGCGGAAAAGCCCTTATAAAATCCAGGTTCGGAAACTTTATCTAAATTGACATGCCCTAAAAACCTGTGTGCCTCCGAAGAAACAAGAATTACCCTGGAAGGCGTACTTTTCTTCAGCAGGCCGAGAAGAAGGCTTGTCAGCAGGAAATGCGAGAGATAGTTTACTGCGAATGTTATCTCGAAAGTGTCTTTAGACGGTCCGCCATCGAGAAAAACTCCGCCGGCGTTATTGATGAGAACATCAAGCCTGTCGAACCTCGATTTGAATTCTTCGGCCATGCTTTTTACTTCTTTAAGAGACGCCAGGTCTGCCCTGATCCCATCGATCTTCCTGCTGCCTGTTCTTCCCTTGATTTCATTGATGACGCTGTTGATTTTAACCTGGTCCCTTCCATGTATAACCACAGTGGCGCCCAATCCGGCGAGCCTTTCGGCGGTTGCCTTGCCGATGCCGTTTGTCGCCCCGGTAATGAGAATTACGCTGTTTTTAATATCTTCCATAAAATCCTCCTATAATGATAGAATTTACAAAATATTTATGATTTTGTCCATACCTGGAAACCGGGATGACGCGGATTGAACTTCCCATTGGTTTATTTGCTTTTATATAACTGTATGGATATATTTATAATATGATTGGAAGGATTATTATAGCTATTGTTTTGCTTCTTGCCTTTTCATATATAGCAGCCGAGAATTCATCTTTTATCTTCCTTAACAGGATTCTTTCCGGCAACGATATAAATTACGATAAAAACATACGGCGCGTTTCTTCCGGTAGGCGGCTTCTCATAGACGACCCGGCAAATTACGCTATCTATGAAACACTTGAAAAGCATATAAGGGCTTTCGAGAAGGATATAGGTAATAAATCCGATATGGTCTCATATTATAACTACCAGGAAGCCATGATGGGGAGCATCATCGATGTCCTGCAGCGGATAAGGGGGCTTGTGTTAGAAAGGTCGGGGCCGTTTCTCTCCGGAAGCGACAGGGATATAATTGACGGCGAGATCGGGCAGGACTATGAAGAGATAATCCTCGAATTGAAACAGTCGGAGTTCAACGGGAAACATATATTCGAGGGCCTTTTCGATAGTAAGGCCGTAGTGAGCGTTTTCAGGGGGCAGGACCATTACAGCCTGGAAAATGTGGACCGCCTGATCGATTATTTTATCAGCCGGCGGACATACACGGGCGCCATGGTAAATACTATAAACCATGAAATCGCGGGCGAAAGAACGGAAAGCGAGAATTTAACAAGGGCGCAGAGTACAAGCGGCGATACGGACGTGGGAAATGAGATGTCGGCTCTGACCCGGAGCCATCTTAAAATGCTGGTAAACCTTCTTATGCTGGGAAACTCCGAAAAATAATCATTTTCTGATCTGGGCCTCGTAATAGTCGTCAAGCTTCTTCTCAAGAGCAATCAAATCCTGCTTTGTCCTTAAATTATATTTCTTCAGGATATCCTTTTCAATCAGGGAAAAATAAATAGTCTGGTCCCTGACATGGGCAAGGATATTGGCCATATAGATCAGGTTGACAAGGTCTTTTGTCTCGTCGGGTGAGAGCAGAGGCTGATGATGGCAGTTAATCACATCTACTATGTTGTCAGGGAAATTCCAGCGCCGCGCAATATCGGCGCCGATCCTGGCATGAGAAAGCCCCATAGAAAGCCTCTCGACCATGCTGCAGTTTATTCCCTTATCAACGCAATGACTGCTGATTTTTTCCATCAGCATCGGGTAGGCTGTTACAGCTATGATCTTTCCCATGTCATGGAGAATCCCTCCTATATAGGCGTCATCCTGCAGGTCGGTTCTTTTCATATCGTTTGCAATATGATATGCATACGATGCCACACGGTAGGAATGCTGCCAGATCTCATCCATTTTACCGAATTTCTGGGAAAGGATATTCTGGGTTCCGTAAGAATACAGCAGGTTTTTAAGGCCTTTAACGCCTATAAGCGATATCGCGTTGGTGATGTTGCTGACCTTCTGGGGCAGCATGTACTGGGCTGAATTGACTATTCTGAGCAGCTCGGCGGTAAGGGTAAGGTCGCTCTGGATGACAGTGGCGACCTTTCCAAAAGCCACATCCCTGTCGGAGAGCATGCCCTCCAGTTCCTTGATTTTTTCAGGGAAAACAGGAAGGTTGTTGATTTCCGACAATATCAGATCTGAAATATAATCAACCTGCATTTCGGTAACAGTGTCAAGGTAGATGTCCACGGAAACTGCAGTTTCATTATTTTTCTCATCCTTATTTATTTTATAAAAACTTTCGTCGAGGCCCATGCTCCGCAGCATAAGCATCGATGAGATGAGTCCGAGGCCCGTGCCCTCCGTCACATCCGAGAGGTTCTCGTACGCTTGCGCGATGTCCCTTGTTTTTTTAGAGTCTTCAATCATTTTCCACATCCGGTCGAGCTCCTGCTTGGTGGGCATGTTGCTGTTCCTGACGGTAACATTCAGGACGTGATTTTTAAGCAAAAAAATGACTTTAGTATAGAGGGGCAATTTCCCGAAATCGCGCTGGAGGCTGTCCTGTTTATCATGAAAATCCCTGGCGAAGGTTTCCATACCCTTTTTATAACCTTCAGAATCATCGATATTTAGATTCAGGGATTTGAAATATACCCGTTTTAAATTTGATTTATTGGCATTGGTTACAAATTCCCTGAGGAAATAAGATACCTCGTCCATGAGATTAACTTTGCCGATCGAATTCAGAATTGTCGCGAGGGCTTCCATTACGAATTCTGTGTCTTGATGACTGACGTATCCGAACTTGAACTCTATAGGCTCTCCCCTCGAGATAGATTCGTTAATGGTGTTCGTGTAATTAGAAATATCCATATAGCCTCCGCATTCATCCATATTTTTCGGCAGACTGTCCGCATAACATTATACAAAAGCCTATGAGTTCCCGTCTTTAATGATTTCTTCCTTTAAAATACCTATGCAAGGAAGGTTCCTGTAATTTTCAGCGTAGTCGAGTCCGTAACCCACTACAAAATCGTCAGATATCTCGAATCCGTTATAATCCGGGCGGATCGGGACTTTTCTTTTCATGGGCTTATCGAGCAGGGTGCATAATTTCAGGGTTTCCGGATGCCTTGCCCTCAGATTTTCGATGATATAATGCAGCGTCAATCCCGTGTCGATAATATCTTCGACAATTATGACATGGCAGCCTTCTATATCGATATCGAGATCTTTCTGGATCCTGACTGTGCCGCTGGATCTTGTCGAAGCGCCGTAACTCGAAACGGCTATCAGGTCAAACTTGAGCTTCAGCGGTATCATTCTGATCAGGTCAGCCATGAATGTCATTGCGCCCTTGAGGATGCCGATAAGAACAGGATTTTTTCCCATGTAATCCCGTGTAATCTGTTCCCCTAATTCTTTGACCCTGTCCTGTATTACTGTCTCGGAAAGAATGATTTTCTCAAGATCGCTCATCATTAAATTCTCCGTCGTTAAAACGGCAGGCGATATGTTCCCCCGTGCAGAAAGGCTTGTTGGAAGATTTACCGCAGCGACAGAGCGTAACCCTGTTCCTCTTTTCATAGGCAGCGCCGTCATGAGATTCGATCTTTACGCCGCCTTTTACCCAGACAGGCCCGCTGACATGATGCACAGGGTCCGAGACTATGCTCACTCCCGGGCTTAATTCCGGTTCGAGAGGCTGGTTCGTTTTTTTGTCCCAGGCTACGAGCCTGCCTGACGGGCAGTCGAAAGTTTCCTGGATGGCTGTATCCCTTGACTTTTTATCATCTGAGCGTTCGGTAAGATTCCAGGCGTCGCCGTCGCGGTGGCAGAAAAGTGCTATTGCGCAAAGCTTTTCAGCATCGGTCAATATAAGGCCCGGGCCTGCGTATTTATCGGCGATTTCGAGGTAGGGCTGCCTGCCTGCCGTTTCGGTTCCGTCAAAACCTTTGTGTATATGTTCTCCGTCGCAGAAGGGCATATTTTTAGACAAGCCGCAGCGGCAGAGCGAGTACACCTGTTTTGAAGGAAAATCCGAGACTTTTTCCCATTTTACAGGAATTCCATCCCGGTCCGGGACTATCGTCTGTTTATCAAGGGGTAAGGCGCCTTGAACAATATAAGGCCCGTTCCTGCTGACGGTAATTTTTGCTTCATTACCGGGTTTTATGTCGCCGTTTTTCATATCAATCTACCTGATCCCCCGCCGTCCGTTAATCGTAAAATCGGAACAGGCTCCTGTCGCCATGTCGAAAAGCAGGCTCCAGGAACTGAAATCGGTGTCTTCCGTTATCACCTGTTCTGTTTTCCATTGTCCGGCGTTCATACGCCTGTCGAAAAAGTTGCAGAAAATCATTTTCCTGCCGTCTTTTAGCAGTCCGGCGAATTGAACACGGAAAAGTTTCCTGTTAACCATTATATAATTTTTATCCGGGCTGGTCCCAGGAATGCCTGAAATAAATTTAAACGAGCCGTTCAAAGCCGCGGCGGCATCACGGTATCCGGGTATCCAGATATTATCGGATTTTTCGTAAATTCCGACTTTGTCTTTTAAAATCGCCCAGTCTCCCGGTGCGATGAAATACCCTGCCTGGCTGTATGATTTCAATATACAGGCAAAGATTGCTGCAGCAGCAAATACCGCCAGCTCCGGAGAAAACCTCACAAGGGAGCCTTCCAGTCTTTCATGCCGTCGAACACTTCATGGATTATATCGGCGCACCTGTCGAGCTGATTTTTCGTGTGGTAACTCGATATTGAAAGCCTTAGCCTTGTCCGTTTATTAGAAACTGCAGGATAAGTAACTATGCCTGTGAACAGGCCTCTTTCCATTATCCTCTTGCTGATCTCCCTGAGACGCATATCGCTTCCGGCTATTACGGGTATTACCTGCGACTTGGTGTCCCCTATGTCAAGGCCGTAACTTTTTAATTTTTCATGCATATACAATGTGTTTTTCCATAGATTATCGCGTTCCGTTTTATCTTTTTGGAAAAGTTCAAGGACTTTCAATATTCCGGCTGCCGTATGGGGAGCCATCGCACATGAAAATACATAAGATCTGGCGAACATTTTCATATAATTTATGAGCTTTTTATTGCCCGCGGCAAATCCGCCGATGGCGCCGAATGATTTGCTGAACGTGCCGATGGTGATGTCGATATCGTCTTCGACTCCTAAATGCTCAGCCACGCCCCTGCCGTTTTCGCCGAAAATGAGGGTGGCATGGGCCTCGTCGAGAAGCACCTTCGCCCCGTATTTTTTACAGACCTTGGTGATTTCGGGAAGATCGGCAAGGTCTCCGTCCATGCTGTAAACACTTTCAAGACATACTATTACTCTCTTTTTCCCGAGGCTCTTGAGGACCTTTTCGAGGTGCTTGGAGCTGTTATGGCTGAAAACCTTTATTTCGGCCCCTGCAAGCCTGGCGCCGTCATAAGTTGAGGCGTGGGATAGAATATCGAGCACAGCCACATCCCCCGGTTTCAGAAGGCAGGATAACACCCCGAGATTTGAGGCGTAACCTGTAGGAAAGATCATGACATCCTCTTTCTTTTTAAAAGCGGCCATAGCTTCCTCGAGTTTCCTTGTTATATCGTAATAACCGCTGAACAGGGGAGCTGAAACGGCGCCCGTTCCATACTTGGCGACAGTTTCCTGAACTGCCTTGATGACTTCAGGACGGTAGGAATATCCGAGGTAGTTGTATGCGCAGAAATTCAAAAACTTCCTGACAGAATCGCTATATCTGTCATAAACATCGAATTCCGCTACAGGCGCAGACATGACAGGATTTCGATAAACGAAATATTTCTTGTCAGTCGCATCCTTTACCATCTCCCAGAAATACTCTGTGACGGCAAAAAGATCGTCACTTTCAAAATCAGCGAAATCGGCCATTGTGTATTTGTTCGAGTCGATGTTCCTGATATCCATTTCTTTGCTGCTTAAACCCATGTAAAACCCTCCAAATAAAAGATAAGACGGTTGCGCAATAGCCTGTAAGGCATCTGCTTCAAGGGGGCTTTTTTATTTTAACATATTTTGAGGGAAAATGAAAACTTATAATAAAAACACAGCACTAGAGGAATTGCTTTTCAGGTTGCGTAAGACTGCTGGAAATTATTGCTGCCGTTAGTCTGGGCCCAGAAAATTCCGTCGAGAGCAGCAGAGTTATATTTATCGACCGATATATTCAACTCTTTGAGTATTGCCGACACTTCGGGAAAATTATTCTCCTCGCTTTTCTCTATGAGAAGCAGCAGCTTTCCGAGCTCGTTTGTACGGTCGATAAGCGCGTCGTTAATGCTCTTGCTTAAATTCAGCTCTGCAAGGATATCCTTCATAGGCATTCTAAATAATGGTTCCATAAGCGATAAAAGGCCGGTGAGGTATGCCTCATCGAGCATGTTTTTGGGGACTCCCGTTTTCAGGGTTTTAACAAGCACCTCCATTGTTTTAGCACGCTCGATAGCCGCGAATAAAAGGGGATTTCCGCTTGAAGTCCCCTTCATATAGGCATATTCCATCAGGATAAGCCAGTTCAGAAGCTGCCTCTGGCCGAGAAGAGCTATCGCCTGTCTTATGGATTCTATCTTGTGCCTGCTGCCTATAGCCGCCGAGTTAATGAATTGAAGGAGGTTTATCGTCATTTCGGGCCATTTTTTGAAGGAACTTTCAAGGGCGCTTATATCAGAATCCTTATATATGAGGTTGATTATCTCCATAATTGCGAGTTTTCGGGGATCTACGCCTTTCCCTTTGATTATTGTCGGCCTGGCGAAGAAATATCCCTGGAAAAGCGTGAATCCCAGGTCCTTGAAAAAGAAAAATTCCTGCATGTCCTCGACTTTCTCGGCGAGGCAATCTAACTGGAATGATTTGAAGATCTTGATCTTGGATGCTATGGTTTCTCTTGTGTTCTGCCGGACATCGACCTTGATGTAAGATACCTTGCTGAAAAGGGGGCTGAAGCGCTTGATGGTCTCATCATTGAAAACAAAATCATCGAGAGCGAATACAAAGCCGTCCTGTTTCATGCTATCTATAAGCTCAAGAAGGACCGTGTCGATCTTTGTCGTTTCTAAAATTTCAAGCACATAGCGGTCTTTCTGCAGGGTTTTCAGGAGGTCCCTTTTTAATATCTCATCATTAACATTAATAAATGCCAGTTTATCGCCCATCAATTTGCTGAAGCCGAAATTATTAAGGGTGTTGACGAGGACTGTTGCAGTAGCAGTGAGGTTGTCGGTGATCTTGGCAAAATTACTTTCATCGTTCCTGAAAAGCAATTCGAATGCCACAATATTCTGATCACAATCCAGAATGGGCTGTCTGCCCATCAATATATTTCCTGTATTCATATAGACAAATCCGCCTTATATCCAGGAATAATCATGAGATTATGCAGACAATCTTAAAACAAGTCAAACTACTATAATTAATGAAAATAAAAATGGCAATAAAACAGGGGGTCAAATAAATGACGGTTTTTTCATTATTTATGTAATTTGTTTTTTTAACATTTCGTTTTTATAATTACAGAAGTCCGGGGATGTAGCTCAGCGGGAGAGCATTGCGTTCGCAACGCAGGGGCCGGGGGTTCAAATCCCCTCATCTCCACATTCTGCCCTTTGATTCTTTGCTTAATTTCATATGGGCAAAGCAAATAGCCTTTCAGCCGGCTGTCGGGAGCCAGGATTCTGGCATTGACCCTTTCAGACTCTTGACTCTCGACTGTAACCTGTCAATAAATTTTTTCAGCCAGCCAGCGGATGATGGATTTCGCCTCTGAATATTCGTGCAAAAAAATACGGGCAAGATCCGTATGATGCGAATTTTTTACAACCATCAGCTCGGCAAGTTCATTGTGCGCCTCATTGATTTTTTCAACGAAAGACCTTGAATGGTTTATTTCTATAACCGGGTCCTTTTCTCCATGAATGCATAAAACGGGAATTTTTTCACTCCCAGTCACATAGCGGATAGGGCTTGCATTATGCCTGTCCTCCTCTGTGGGGACGTAATCCTGGTACATTCTTTCGACGGATGAATTTTTACTCTGAATGGCAAGGTTAAGGGGCCCGCTGATGGAGAGCATTCCTCTGAAATAGTCCTGGTTTATGCCGTATTTTAACTGTTCCTCCCTGTTAAAGGCCAGGAGGCCAGCTAATTCGCCTCCGGCCGACTGACCGGCTGCTATTGTTTTTTTAAAATTCAACGAGTATTCTTCAGAAACATCGACATATTTTTTAAATGCCCCGAATACATCATTCATCTGGGCTGGAAATTTGAATGAGGGTGCAAGCCTGTAACCGGGCATAACAGTCGGGAAACCGTGCTGTGCAAAAAAATAACCTATAAACTGCATGTTTTCAGGGCTGAAAGACCGCCAGCCGCCTCCATGGATAAAAAAAACAACCCCGTTCCTTCTCTTTGCGGATTTCGGGTTAAATATAAGGATATACTGGTTTTTCTGGGCGCCGTAATAAATCTTGTTTTTAATTATTTCTTTATCAGATTTAAAATTTTCCCTGACAACCTTGATCACAAGGGACGGGATTTTCAATAAATCCTGTAAAGTCCATATCAGCATGGCGAAAACCCCCTTAAAAGGCCCCTTAAATATGAAAAACTCTTTTATATTTTATCCTCTTTTTCATAACGTAGTGAAGAAAAAGGAAGAGCAATGCAGTCGGTATTGTAACGGAGAGAACGACAAGGGACCAGGTGGGTTTGACTGCCCTGTAAACAAGGTTTGTTAAAAGGCTGTCAAAGCCCAGGCAGAACATTCCGGCCGCTATGAGTATAAAAGCACCGACATTCAATCCCTTATCTTTTACCCTGAATATAAGGGCGATAACAGCTAATGAAAGAATATAAAGCAGAAGAAGCGCTGGCAGCCCTACCGGGAAGAACCATAACAGCTTATCGTAATGAAGATCGAAAAAGAACAGCAGCAGGCCTGTGATAATCATAATACCGGTCGAATATACAAGATAATTCTTTATGAAGAAAAGCACTATGGTCACGCATAGCCATGCCGCTATTATGGAGGAAATGGCATAGCCGGTCCAGGCATGCGTTCCGCTGTATACAAAATTTATTGTCAGGAGCACAAAAAGGGGAATAAAAAAAATTACTGTTATTATCATCCAGGTCAGGTTAAGGTTATACTCTTCCGCCGATTTTTTACTGGCGGAGGGATTTTCCTGCGGGAAAGGCGCTTGAGGAATATCATTTTCAGAGGTTGACTTCTGTATAGGAGTACCGCAAAGGGTGCATACCGCAACGAAATCATCCACTTCCACACCACACCTGGAACAAAACGGCATATTTCACCTCTCAATTATTTTCTATTTTCACAGGGATACCCATCCCGACAAGCCTTCTGAAAAAATATTTTTCAATATCGGTTTCAATAATCGTTCTGCCGAAGGAAATACTGACCTTATCCCTGAAGCTGACGACGCTGCAGTTGCATTTCGAGGTAGGCTCCGGGGGGAGTATGAAATCGAACCTGTCGATATATGCCGCGATCCGGTCAGGCATCATGACAATCCCGATATTCGAAAGCCCGCTCGACGCCCCCTTTCCCCCTATGATTTTATAAATCCCGGAAAGGAGGATGTTCTTTAAAAACAGCGGAAGCGCTCTGATAAATATGTTTCTTTCCCCCTTCACATTCCTGGCCATATCGGGCTGAACCGACCTTGCGCTGGCGTTCATCCTCACATAATGATGCACATAATTAACGATTTCCCCGAAACTATATCTTCCCGGTTCCGGATCGATGCCGGGAATTAAAAAAAGCGAGAAATTCCTCATCGTTTTTGAACCGAAAATCTTCCTCATATTTACCGGTATCATGATCGTTATGGGATTGGTGTCGATATTTTTATCCGGCTTGTTTATACGGAAATACAGATTCTGCAAGGCCTCAAAAAGAACGGCTATTAGAAAATCGTTTATCGTCGCATTATTTTCTTTCGATATTTCAGATAACCGGCCCAGAGGAACTATTCCGGTAATGACATTATATATCCCCAGCGGGAGATTTTTATAAGGTATATGAAAAGCCTTTTTCACCCTTAACGGCGGGGAAGCCTTTGGATTATAATATTTGATAAAAGAATCCTCGGCTTCTTCCGGATCAGGTATCTGGCCGGGCCTGAAAATATCCCCCCATTCATCGAAGGGGCCGTAGACAAGGCTGATATATTCTGCGGTCAGCGCTTTAAGAAAATTCATCCCGCCCGTACCGTCCGTAAGGGCATGAAAATACTCAACCGCTATCTTTGTTTTATAAACTTTCACTTTGAATAAAAATGTGCCCTTCCGCTTTACCGGTATCTTTGCGCATGGATAACGCGTATCCGGCAATATTTTCGGGATATCCCTGGTATGTTCAAGGTAATACCAGAAGATGCCCTTGTGCAGGTAAACCCTGTAATAAGGGAAGCGGCCGATTATATTTTCAAGCGCTTCCTGAAGCCTGCTGATCTTTACAGGTTTCTTTAAAGATACTGAAAGTCTGAAGACTGTCGTCAGGTACGGTGTGGTTATCGACGGGTAAAGTTTCCCCGCATTATCAAGCCTGTACCAGAAATCTTCCGCCATAAAATTAAACCTTATCTCCGGAAAAAATGGGGATTTTCATGCCTTCTTTTGTAAAGTATATTAATTAACCCAGGATATATCAAGATTAACTGGGAACTTTTTACTCGTACACCGCCATTAAAAGTCTGGACTATGCCGTTACCGTATTCCAATGCGTAAATATTGCCGCCCGCGTATTTTAAAACCGTGAATGATTTGTTTTGACCAATGCTTGAAATTACAGGTCCCGAGATCTTTGTGATCCCGCCGTCGCCGTTGTAATTCCATGTGGCAGGATTTTCCGTGCCGCCGCATGATATTACAAGGATCGAATTATCAGAAAAAGTAAGCTTGATCATTACAAACCGATAATCGATTCTTTGCTAAATAATCGGCAGGATTATTCGGCTATATTAATCTTTGAAAAGATCAATTCTAAGGGATTACGTGGCCCAGGTTCAAAAACAATTGAACAGGTAAGCTGTTATATTCTTTATTGAATTTTTGATAAAAGCGCCGGGAGGGGATAGAATAAGGGTAATTGCTTTATAGGGGCTTAATAGATGGAATTAATTGAATTGAAGCTAAGCGTAACCAATTGTTTTTTAATCAAGACAAAGAAACAATATGTTTTAGTTGATACTGGCTATGAGGAAGATTGGGAACTATTCTGTAAAAGATTAAAAGAAATTAATGTAAATATTGCCGAAATCAGCCATATTATTCTTACCCATCATCATGATGACCATTGTGGATTGGTGAATAAAATATTAGAAAGAAATAATGATATCAAGATTGTGATGCATAATCTTACAAAAGAGCTTATATCGGTGGGAATGAATGACCAAAATCATGGAGGAGGATTGATAAATAAACGGATGAAATTTTTAATCGGATTTAAACAATTTTATATTTCTGTTATATTGAGAAAGCATATCGATAAAAATAATAATTTAAAATTTCCTCCTTATAAGGGTAGAAGTAGTGATATTATTGTTCAAAATGAAGTGCGGTTAAGTGAAATCGGGATTGAATTGGAAGGCAGGATTGTTGAAACACCAGGGCATACAATTGATTCTATTTCTATTTTATTTGATGATGGTTATTGCATTGTAGGAGATGCTGCTGCAAACTTTTTTCAATTTGCTGGGACAAAGTATTGTGTAGTTTTTGTTAATGATTTAGATGTTTATTACAAAAGCTGGGGAAAACTTATTGCAATGAATGCTTTGAAAATATATCCTGCTCATGGAAAACCGTTTGGTATCGATAAATTAAAGAAGAATATAGGGAAGAATAAAAAAGAGAACATGGTTATGATTCAATAGGCATCGTCATTAACAAATACGCTCTTCCCCTCTGCTTTGCCCGCCTCGCACAATTTTGATAAAAGCGCCAGGAGAGGATAGAATAAGGGAAATTCAAATTTGAGGAAAGATAATGTTTTCTGAAAAGGTTATTAACAAAATTTCTGGCGCTCTTCTATATGGTATTACACCGCCTAAACTTGAAACTGATAGAGAAAAAATGATTTCAATTTCAGATAAAAGAACAGCTCGAATAAATGCTCTTAATGCAGATGCGCTTGTTGTTTATGATATTCAGGATGAAAGCAATCGAAACAATGAAACAAGACCGTTTCCTTTTTTCCCAACAATTGACCCTTATAACTATGTTGAAGGATATCATAAAAATATTGAATGTGAAAAAATATTATATCAGGTTGTTGGGAAATATAACTCAATAAAATTTAACGATCGCCTAATCCAAATAAATAACAAGAATTATCTTTCTGTTTTTGTGGGGGCGGCTTCAAAACATCAAGAAATTAATATGAATCTCGATGAAGCTTATAATTTATGGAATGAATCAAAATCAAAGTCATTATTGGGTGGAATTGTAATACCTGAAAGACATAATAGTAAAAAGGATGAGCATTTAAGAATAATCGAAAAACAGAAAAAAGGTTGTTCATTCTTTATTTCACAATATGTCTGTAATATTGAAATGGTTAAAAACTTCATTTCCGATTATTGGTATGAGGTAAATGATAAAGCTATTGAAAGTAAATATTTCATTTTCACATTATCGCCTTGTGGAACATTAGAAACTTTAAGGCTAATGAAATGGCTCGGGATAAACATACCGAAGTGGATGGAAAATGATTTGTTACATTGCAAAGATATTCTTGAAGAATCGGTTAGACAAAATATTAGAATTATTCAAGAGTTAATAGAATATTGCACAGCAAAGAATATTCCATACGGATTTAATGTTGAAAGTCTTTCACCCAAAAAGCTTGAAATTGATGCATCAGTAGAATTATTTAATGAAGCAAGAAAAGCTTTGTCGGAACAAAAATAGGATAATGCCTGGTATCTTCTGAGAAATTCGGAACATCTCCTTGATCTTGTTCTCTCAAAAGGATCATATCATTGGCTACTTGGTATACATTAGA
>Ga0181520_10002358_pt1 | contig 35238 bp, 32 predicted proteins | sample PEATcosm2014_Bin_29_FD_132451 | JGI IMG/M metagenome (GOLD analysis project Ga0181520, IMG submission 132451) | Peatland microbial communities from MTU Mesocosm Facility, Houghton, MI, USA - PEATcosm2014_Bin02_30_metaG | ecosystem: Environmental > Terrestrial > Soil > Wetlands > Peat | place...
GCCGGATGAACAACCAAAAACCTTCCTGATAAAGGAAAAACTGTCAACGATGTGCCCGGTCTAAACTGTCAGGGATGTCCCCGGCCGTACAAAAGCAGGGACTAGGGAATAGGGAATAGAAAGGCACGTCGGTTGGTTGGTGGTCATGGATTGATTGTGCGCGGCGAAGCAATAATGATGTGCAAAATATCATCAAATTGAAGTTTGTGGATTCCAAGGTCCCCAAAAGCGAGCGACCTGAGGTGCCGGAAGATGGGTTGCTTTTTATGAACAAGAGGAATTCGGGTTAGTTTCTTGAAAAGAGCAGCGAGTTAGCCATCGCTTCGCGATGATGGCAAGTTGGCATATTAGCGGGTTCATTGCAGGCGCAACTCGATTCGGCGAGTTGCCTACTCAGGATGACAGACTATTTGGGCGTCTATTCCCGGCCTTTTTTGTGGATCTCGATGTTGAGCCGTTTGATCTTCTGGTTGAGGGTGGAGAGCGGGATGTGGAATTGCTCGGCGGCGTCGGTCTGGTTGCCGTTGCAGTGCTCCAGCTTTTCGATAATGATGCGGCGCTCGATGTCTTCGAGGATGTCAAAGAGCGAGGCGTTGGGGTTGTGCTGGAGGAGCGCGTCCTGGAAGCTGCGGCCGGTGATGTGGCCGGGGAGCAGATCGGAGCCGATGACTGGCCCTGAGGAGAGCACGACACCGCGTTCGATGGAGTTCTCTAATTCGCGGACATTACCGGGCCAATCATAATCGACCAGCGCGCGCAGAGCGTCGGCAGAGAGATGGCGCGGTGCGAATCCGTTCTCGGTGGCGTAGAAATCGAGGAAGTGCTGGGCGAGGAGAGGAATGTCTTCGCGGCGAGCGCGCAGCGGTGGCAAATCGACGGTGATGACGTTGAGGCGGTAGAAGAGATCTTCGCGGAAGCGGCCCTCGCGAACCTCCTGGCGGAGATCGACGTTGGTGGCGGCGATGATGCGCACGTCCACCTGCATCTCCTGGGTTCCGCCGAGGTGCATGAAGCGGCGATCCTGGAGGACGCGCAGGATTTTGGACTGCGTTTCCATGCCCATGGTGGCGATCTCGTCCATGAAGAGCGTGCCGCCGTTGGCGACTTCAAAGAGGCCTTTTTTGGCGGAGATGGCCGAAGTGAATGCGCCTTTGACGTGTCCGAAGAGGTTGGATTCAAGCAGTTCCGACGGCATGGCGCCGGTGTTGATGGGGACGAATGGCTTGTCGCGGCGCGGCGAGTTGGCGTGGATGGCCTTGGCGATCAGTTCCTTGCCGGTGCCGCTTTCGCCTTGAATCAGAATCGTAGACCGGCTGGGCGCGACCTGAGCGACCAGGTCGAAGACCTTCAGCATGATCTCGCTTTTGCCGACGATGTTGCTGAAGTTGTAACGCTGCTTGAGGGCGCGCTTGAGTTGCAGATTTTCTTCTTCGGCTTTGTGGCGGGCGACCGCGGAGCGAATGTCGGCCAGCAGCTTTTCGTTGTCCCAAGGCTTCTGAACGAAGTTTTCCGCGCCGGCGCGAACGGCATCCACGACATTGTCCACTGTCCCGTAAGCGGTGATCATGATGACCGGCATCTGGGGATGGCGCTCTTTGATCTGCGGCAGCAACTCAAGGCCGCTTTGTCCGGGCAAGGCCAAATCGAGCAGCAGCAGATCGAAGTTTTCCTGCTCCAGAGTTCGTAGTCCAGCTTCGCCGTCGGGCGCCATAGTGACCGCGTAGCCTTCGAGAGAGAGCAGAACTTCGAGCGACTCGCGGATGGCGGCTTCGTCGTCGATGACCAGAATGCTGGCAACGCTGGCGGGAGCGGAGTCGTCGGCGGCTGCGGACGGGTTCAAGGGAAGTTCGACCTCAGGCATGAATGGAATTCCTCAACAAAGGAAATTCTAAATGGAAGGTAGTGCCGGAGCCGATTTCGCTTTCGACATGAATCTTGCCGGCGTGCTCCTGGATGATGCCGTAGGAGACGGAAAGTCCCAGTCCGGTGCCGCGGCGGTCGCCGGGTTTGGGCGTGGTTTTGGTGGTGAAAAACGGATCGTAGATGCGCTTGAGATTCTCCGGCGCGATGCCCGAGCCAGAGTCGGCGACGAGAGCGGCGACGCAGTTGTCGTGCTGGTTGACCTCTGTGGCCACGCGCAGTTGGCCGCCGCTCGGCATAGCCTCTTTGGCGTTGAGCAGTAGATTGAGGAAGACCTGCTGGAGCTTGCCGGGGTTGCCCTGGATGGAAGGGAGCGGCTCACAGAGCGCGAGATCAACGGTGACCTGCGCGGTTTTGAACTGATGCTCCAGCAGGGAGAGCGTGTCGCGGATGACCTGATTGAGGCTGGTTTCGCGGAATTCGGTGGTGGAGGTGCGGGAGAAGTTGAGCAGGCCGTTGGCGATCTCGGCGGCGCGGAAGCTCTGCTGAATGATCTTGTCGAGAACGGGGCCGAGGCGGGCGTCGCCCTTGAGCTGCTTGGAGAGCATCTGCGAGTAAGAAGAGATGACGGCCAGCGGCGTGTTGATCTCATGGGCGACGCCGGCAGCGAGCAGACCGATGGAACTGAGCTTGTCGGCCTGCGTCAGTTGGGTCTCTAGCGAGACGCGCTCGGTGATGTCATCAACGAGAATGATGCGTCCGACGGAGACAAAATCGCGCGAGAGCAATGGCGCGATGGCGATGTTGGCCGAGCGTTGCTCACCGGCGCGAGTGGTCAGGCGGAATTTGTAGAGGTGATGCACGCCGGCCTCGTTGCGGAAGCTGTCGATGGCGTCGACGAACTCCGGTGGAAAGACCGAGCGCAGCGTCTGGCCGATGGCCTCGGCGCGGCTGAGGGCATAGAGGGCCTCCATCTGCGCGTTCCAGCTCTCGATGCGGTCTTCGAGATCGACGGCGAGGATGCCGACGTTGATCGACTCGACGATATTTTCGTTGAACTCCTTGAGGCGCTCGAATTCGCCGATTTTTTCTTCAAGTCGGGCGTAGAGGCTGGCGTTCTGGAGGGCGATGCCGATGTAGCTGGCGAGAGATTCGAGCAGCTCGACGTCTTCGCTGGAGAGGAAGTCTCCGCCGACGGTGCGGCCCAGGCCGATAACGGCGATGGTGCGGCTGGTGTCAGCTCCGTCCTGCATCTGACCGGCAGCCACGCGGCAGGGGAGATAGTAATTCAGGTCGAGCAAGGCGGCTGTGCGGCGCTCTTTCGCGGGCAGATGCAAAGCGGCTTGCGCATTTTCCAGGAAGATGTGCGAGTGGTCCGGGGACTGGTCGAAATCGAGGAAGCCGAGATTCATGCTCTCCTGCGCGGCCAGGGCTTCGGCGGTCAGGCCGTGCGAGGCGGCCAGATGAAGACCGCCCGGCTCCTGCGTCATGAAGACGGCGACGCGTGCCACCAGCAAGGTGCTCGGCAACTGCTCGACAATGGACTCGAGCAAGGCCTGGAGATCGGTCTCTGAACTAAGGCCGCGTCCAAACTCGATAAGCGCCTTGCGATAGTCGTAGCGCTGACGGTCGAAGACGCGGTCCACCCAGCCCTGAATTCTGCGTTTGATGGGGTCGAGGAAGGCGGCTGTGGCCAGAATTGTCAAGACCAAAGCCCAGTCGCGGTAGGCATCTGGCAGCCGGGTATGGGCGATAAGCGTGGCCAGTGCGATGACGCCGAAGTAGCCTCCGACGATCAGGCTGGTGGCCAACGTGTAGGCTACGCTGCGTTTGAAGATCAGATCGGTGTCCATCAGCCGGTAGCGAATGATGGCCCAACTGAAGGTAAGCGGAAGAACGACCATCGACAGGCCGGCCAGATCTGTGAGCCAGTTGTAAGGATGCCAGTCGAGCAGGAAGGGGATGGCGTAAAAAAATGTAAAAGGCCCCACTGCCAGACATGCGCCGCGATAGAGCCACTTCAACTGCTGGCGCTGCAAGGGGGAGCTGGCAAGCGAGTAACTGCGCACAAAGAGCCATGCGGCCAGCACGTAAAAGATGGCGTCGTAGCTGGTGCCGAGCCGTTCCAGGTTATGCTTGAGCACTCCCGTGGCCTGCAAAAAGTTCATGGAGTAAAGCCACAGGCCGAGTATCACGGCCCCGGGAAGGTAAATCAGCGCCAGCCAGCGGCGGCGGAAGCGCTTGAAGCGCTCCTCCGGGAAGCTCAGAGCAAAGTGCAGAAACAGAGCCGGCTGTAGGGATTCCGCCAGCACATTGAACCAGAAAACGGCCTGGTCCCAGCGATCCCACTGGCCGCTTTGGTCGATTGCACCGGTGTATTTGAGCGCATAGAGCGCGAAGGAGACTAGGCAGAACAAGTAAAAATGAGTGGCGCGAGGAGCCGTCCAGCGGCGTAGAAGCACGTAGATGCCGATGGCCAGGTAAATCAACCCGATCATGCGCTGACCGAGTTGCAGGCTGCGATCGGCCGGTTCGGGAATGAGTTCGAGCGCGGTGGAGACGCCGTCGCGAGTGATGGCGTAATCGACCTTGTTGTAGCTGCCGGTGTGGTAGAGCGCGCGCTCCAGATCGGAGACCCGGCGGATGGGGGTGCTGGGCGCGCGATTGAGCAAATCCCGCTGAGTTCGGAGCGAGTTGAGCAGATCGCGAGCCTGGTCAATGGAGCGGCTGCTTACGCCGGAGGGAGTGTTGGTCTCGTTGAGCAGCGAATGCGTTTCGAGAACGGCGGAGTTCTCCGGCAACTGCTTGATCCCTGTCAGCAGATCGCGCGTTTGGATGCCGGCCCGCTCACCCGGGCTGCTGGGCAGCACCTTTTCGGCCAACAGGCCGCTGCCGTCGGCTGCCTCGCGCCACCAAACGCCGTCATCCGGCTGCTGAGTGTGGCGCTCCTGCCAAAAGTTCATTGCCGCAAGCCAGACCAGAGCTACCGTGGCCAAGGCCACAAGCGTCAACTGCAAACGGTTGGTGAGGCTTGTCTCCATAAGGAATACTCAGCGATCTTTAACTTTCCAGCACGTCAATTGCCATGTGGAAATTATATGCCGAAGACTGCGGTGGAACGGCATTTAACTGATAATAATAATGATATGGGCGATAAGTACCTTGAAAGATAACCGAGAGAAAGTGAGGATGCGCAAGAAAATATAGAAAACGGCAGATCGCCTATGAAAAATCAGAATAACCTACTGAAATATATAGAGATGAAAAGATGACTGTTTTTGTAGGCCCCGGCCTCCGCAGGCGGAATAAAGCTGGAGTGATGCGAACGATTTGCCTGCTTCCGGCTCTTTATCGTATAGTGTTGCAAGTGCGGTTTTGATCGTAAATTTCGCTGTGAACTTATCTTCATAAGGAGTCTTCGATGCGTCGAGTCATGTTGTGTGCTTTGAGTGTGTTTGCGCTTTGCTTGCTCTATTCAACTGTGGTGCTGGCCGGCGGACGCGATGCCGACTATCCATTGCGGGTGCACATCTTTTCATTCAATTCGCATTCTCACTACTCCTACGGAACAGTGAACTTTCGTGGATGGAGAGGGTCGTGCGAATCTCTATGAGAACGGGGAGCCGCGCGGGTTTGACTTCAGCTATCGCTGCGGCGAACGGCTGAGAGGTTCGGCGGGATTTGAGACCTATATGGCGCGGTGGAAGAAACCGGGCAGGACGCTGGAGATTCTGCAACCGCAGTTTGGCAAGCCGGGAGCCTTCGATTCATGTGAGATGAAGGTGGAAATGAAGGAAGGCATGGCCTATTTCAAGCGCAATGGCTTGCTCGGCGAAGAGTCTGCTGCTGTTTTCAAGGAGTGGATGGTCAAGCACCAGTACGATCCTGAGCGCGGCATGAATGAGCCGATGGCGGCTGCTCCGGAGCCAGCCGCTGGGCAGAATCCAGGCGCACAAAAATAGATCGCTGCAAACTTACAGTCAGGGGCAAAAGCGGGGCGGGCAATCCGTCCCGCTCCCGTATTATTTAGAGGTGAATTACACGCTGGGAGTGTAATCTTGCGCTGAGCGCGCACGTCTATCCTAGTGATGGCAGCCTGGACAACATTGGGTGCGATGAACATGGCTACGGCACGCGAGATTGCCGCCGAAGAGTTTTCGGCTGTTGTCACGAAACACCGCCCGCAGATCTTCCGGTTTCTGCTCTCGTCGACGCGCGATGTTGACCTGGCTGAGACGCTGACGCAGGATTGTTTCCTGAAGGCTCACCGGAACTGGAGCAGCTTTCGCGGCGAGTCGACGGCGATGACCTGGCTGATGCGCATTGCGATCAACCTGCAGAAGGACCACTGGCGGAATCGCCGGATGCAGTTCTGGCGGAAGACGCAGACGAATGCGGTGGAGCTGGACGAGGCCAGCGATTGGCTGCCCAGCGGTGAGCGCTCCGTGGAGCAGCAGATGCTGGCGAAGGAGCGGGTTGAGCAGGTGAGCAAGGCCGTCGCGGGATTGAGCGAACGGCAACGGACGGTGTTTCTGCTTCGCTACGTGGAAGAGCAGGAGTTGAGCGAGATTGCGCGGGCCACCGGACTGAATGAGGGTACGGTGAAGGCGCACCTTTCGCGGGCGCTGGCAAGAGTGCGCGCGGAACTGGGGGGGAAACGATGAACTTCATGGAGAAGATCGCCAAATTGGCGGACGGGAAGCCGGAGTGGGACGGACAAAAGCTGGAGCCGGAGCCTCTGGAACCAAATCTGTTTGAGACGCTTCGCGATTACCGCCTGAGTGTTCATGCCTGGAGTGATGCTGAGTTTACCCGGTCGCGAAGAGCGTTTGCGTATTCTTCCCGACGCTTTGCATGGCGGCTGGCGGCGGGATGGGCACTGAGTTGTGTTTTGGTTGCGGGCAGCGTCTCAGCGGGAATCTGGGATCATCATCGGCGGGAGGCGCAGGCAACCGCGGCCCGCGAGGCATTGCACGAGCGTGAGGTAATCGAACAGCGGCAACAGAAGCAGAGGCAACAGGCTGTGTCGGCACTACAATCTATGCAGACACAGCAGAAACAACAGGTCCGGTCATCGGATGAAGAATTGATGGCCAGTGTGGACAGCGATGTATCGCGGCAGGTGCCGACTGCGATGGAGCCGCTGGCTCAATTGATGGTCGATGATGGCCGATGATGGAATCAGGTAACTCCGAGAGCGGCATCCCCCCGATTGGATTGAGGGTGAGGAGAAGGCGATGAAGGCATTTGGAAGAATTCGATTAGGGTGGGCGGTGGCGGTGGTTGTTCTGGCGGTTGCGGCAGTAGCGCAGAAGCCCGGTGCACCCGGATCGGGAGTCGCGCAGGGGTTTGCGACGCGCCGGCCGCCGATGGAACGAGCGATGGGCGCGCAGAACGGCCAGGGCCGCTGGTGGAATAGGCCGGGGATCGTTGAACGCCTGAAGCTCACCGATGAACAGCGCAAGTCCTTTGACGACATTCTGCTGGCGCACCGGGAGAAGCTGATTGATTTGCGCGCCAACCTGGCGAAGGCCGAACTGGCTCTGGAGCCGCTGATGCGCGGGAATCCGCCGGATGAAGGGAAGGTTCTGGCGCAGATCGACACGATAGCGCAGGCGCGGGCTGAGCTGGAAAAGGCAAATGCAGCCTTTCTGCTTGAAATTCGCGCGCGTCTGACGCCGGAGCAGTGGAAGCAGTTGCAGGCAGCGCGCGCCAATAGGGGTCAAATACGGGGCGGGGTGCAGGGCGGCAGCGGCCAATATCGTCCGCAGGCGCAAGCGCCGACGGTTCCCGAGGAGGATGTGATTCCCGAGCCGGCAGCTTCGGGCACTGAGCGGTAGAAGGGATTTTATAGCAGACGTTCCAGAGTAAAATTTACGGTCTGAGCGAAGACTGATGGCGGCAAGGGTGATGCTCTTGCCGCCGTTTTTTTGCGGGCAAAAGACAGGCCCTCGGTATATTTGGAGCGACGAAAAGCCGCTTGTTCTGTCGCGAAGCGATACAGGCGAGTGAAGCGCAACGATACAGCGAATGAATCGCTTTGCGACAGGCATTGCACGGAAGCTGGACAGGTTGAATCGGCCTGCGACAGACCAGGGCAAAAACGGCATTAAAAATTATGACTAAAGTTATTTTCACCCTGACCGATGAAAGGTGTGGATGCAAGAACGCTCATCCGGTAGTTGCGGACGGCCTGACGGAATGAAGGAAGCACCGGCAGGCAGGGCGCGATTCAAGGCATCAAAAAAGGAGTACCTTCCATGGCCCTCGGTGTTTTGAACAATCTGTCAGCGATTTACGCAGAGAACAACCTGAACAACACCAACAGCAGCTTGCAGACGGTCTTGCAGCAGTTGTCGTCGGGTTCGAAGATCAACTCCGGGGCGGACGACGCGGCGGGTCTCTCGCTGGTGAACGGCCTGGAGGCCAACCAGACTGCATTGACGCAGTCCGAGACCAACGCCACGGAAGGCGTTGGGTTGCTTCAGGTCGCCGACGGCGCTCTCTCGCAGGTGACCAGCCTGCTGGACCGCGCCATCACTCTGGCGACCGAAGCCTCCAATGGCACCCTCAATACCACGCAGGAGGGCGCTGCCAACCAGGAGTACCAGTCGATTCTCTCCGAAGTGAATAACATCGGACAGACGACCACCTATAACCAGGAGCAGGTCTTCGACGGCCAGAAGGTGGCGATCTACACTGGCGACTCTTCGGCGGCGGGTTCTTCGATCGACGATCTGAACATCCGCACGCTCTCCGAGTCCAGCGTGGGCGACACCGGCGGCAAGATGGCATACAGCAGCGGGGCGAACAGCGTTTTCGTCAATCTCTCGACCTCCTCGACAAATGCCAAGGCGACCGACATACTGAACACCAACGGCGCGACCACCATCGACGTCAACTATCTGGTGAAGGGCGGCGACGGAACAGCGACCACGGCCTCGACCTCGATTACCGTCGGAACGAACACCAGCTACTCGAACACAGTCGAGGGCCTGATCAGCGCCATCAACAATGCGGGCCTCGGCCTGAGCGCCAACTTCTCCACGCAAGCGCAGGCCGGAGTGGTCGGCGGCGGCGCCGAGACCGGCATTCAGATTACCGGCGGCTTGATCTCCGCTGGTCTCGATCCGGGCACGGCCAGCACCAGTGGCACACTTGATCCGAACGGCATTCCCGCCAGCGAACTTCTCACTCAGGGACAGAAGGTCAGCATCAGCGTGGGAGGAACCAACGAAATCGTGGTTCCCATCAATTCGTCTATCAATACATTGAGCGAATTGGAAAATGCCATCAACACCGGTGTCGGCGCGACGACCTATACTGGCGGCTTGGTCACGGCCTCAGTCATCACCAATGGCGACGGGACGCAAAGCCTCTCGCTGGCTGTCGCTCCTGGGGAAGGCGCGCTGAGCGTAACCACAACCAGCGGCACCGGCGCCCAGGCTCCGGCATTTGTCAGCGCGGACACAGTTAACGGCATCAACGCCACTACGCTGGGTACGGCGACCACAACGGCGTATGGATTAACTCAGGCTGTTGCTACTAACGGTTCGGTCACCTTCGGCTCCGCGGGAACCAATGCCAAGACCGACGCCCTGACGCTGGGCACCAGCATCGTGCTTACGAACTCCATCCCCAACGACCCCACAACCATGACCTTCGTCGTGGGCAATGGAACGGACACGGCCACGACCTTCTTCACGGCGAACCATGCCGGCGCGGATGGAACGTCTCTCCAACTGGGCGGCCTGATGGATACCATCAACGCCGAAACCACCACCAACACCTTCACCGCCTTGGCCGGCTTGGGCGCGTCGGCAACCTTCAGCGCCGCGTCAGGCCTGACGGTATCGGCGACGATCGCGCAGAACGGCGAGGGCGTCACCATCGGCCCGAACACCCTGTCCAACGCCAATAACGGACTCAGCCTCGTCCAACCAACGCTGGGCGGTGCGGCCGTGAACGGCACTAACACGGTGACGATATTGGATGACACCGGCGGCGGCGCACTCAGTTCGGACAGCGTTCTGAAGACCGGAACCCAATTGCAACTGACAAATGCGCTGGGCAGCATGAACTTTACTGCTGCAGCCGGCCAGACTTTTGCCGATCTGGCTCTGGCCATCGACAACAGCACTCTGGGTGTAAACGCTGTGTGGAGCGCAACCGCGGGCGCAGGCGGCCAGACCGGCGGCGGCTTGGTATTGACCTCAAAAACTCCGGGAACCCCTGCCGCCAACGCAATCACAGTGGGCACAGACACACTGGCAGACCACACAAATACTGACGCGGTCATTAATGTGGACGCAGGCGCGACAGCGAAGTCGGCCGGCACTGCAGCCACCGCCGGCTCGGCCAGTACGGCCATCATCGAACTGACCAGCATGGCCAATATGAATGACGCGACCGTCAATCTGACCGGTCGCTTCACGCTCAACTTCAACGGCAACAGCCAGGTCTTCGTGATGGGCACGGACCCCGGCGGCGGCAGCCCTCAGCATGTGGCCGGCGCTGTTTACACCGGAGCCAACACCGTCAGCAGCTTGCTGACTGCCGTCAACGGCACACTCGGCTCGCTGGGAGTCAGCGCAACCGCTCCCGATCTTGCGGGCGGCATCAACACTGGCGCCATCTACCTGCAGGGCAACATCGACGGCAACTTCCCGATCACCATGACGGCAAGCACACTGGCCGCCACCAGTTCGGTTGCCCAGGTAGGCTCTGCAACACCAGGCGTAACCGGCGAAGCTGCTATTGATGCCGTCACCACGTTGGGCGGAACCGCTGGAACTACCGTGAACACCAACGATGCTCTGGGCAGCAGCACCATCACTGTCCAAAACACCACCAGTGGAACGGCGCAAACCTTCGTCATCGGCTCAACCGGCAGCGCCAATCACACAACTTATCTCACCTCCGGCACCACGCTTTCGCAGTTGGCAACCAGCATCACCAATGCCGGACTCGGAATCACCGCGCAGGCCAACACCGCGGGCATCACGCTGACGCAAAACGCAGGTCTGGGCGATGGTACTATCGTGCCTTCGAGCGACGCTGCCAGCCAAATCATCGTAACCGGCTCGCTTACCGACACCACCAAGGGAGCACCCGCAACCGCGGAGATTGGCGGCTTTGCCAGCGCCAACGACACGGTCTCCGGAACCTTGAACTTTACCATCAACACCAGCCCGACTCCGACGACAGAGGCAATCACTCTGAATGCGGGCGAGACGGTCGCACAGATGGTCACCCAGATCAACAACGGCACCGGTGCTCCCAACAGCCATCCATATGGCGTCACCGCCAGCCTGGTAACCGGCAGCAATGGCTTTGAGAGCATACTGTTGACCTCGAATACCTTAGGCACTACGGGCAATATCACTCCGTCGGCGCTGACCAACATCACCGACACCACCACCACTGCGGCGCTGAGCTATACGGCAACAAGCCCATATGACATCGGAATCTCCAATACCAAATTGTCGGCGGCACTCTACGATTCGACTACGGGCCAGAGTCAGGCCTCCTTTGTCGCCAATAGCAGCGGATCGAGCCAGATTGCCACCATCAGCTACTCGGATGGCGCCGGCGAAGCCCTCAATTCGACTGACCTGACTAACCAGACCGACGCCGAGACCGCGCTGAACACTCTCAACATCGCCATTACCGACGTGGCGGCGCAGGACGGCTACATCGGCGCGCAGATCAACACGCTGAACTCCATCAGCCAGGTGATGAGCACCCAGCAGGAGAATGTGGTTTCCGCGCAAAACGCGATTCAGGCCACGGACTATGCCTCGGCGACGGCCAATATGTCCAAGTACGAGATTTTGAGCCAGACAGGCATCGCCGCATTAGCGCAGGCTAACAGTGTGCAGCAGGAAGTGACCAAGCTCTTGCAATAAGTTTTCAGCAGGACTGAAGCACCTTCAAGACAACCCAGGGACGGGCGGCGGCAGGAGACAACTCTTGCCGCCCATTTTTTTGAGGCAGGACATAAGGATCAGCGGACACATCAGAAATCAGACCAGTGTGAGCAGGTTAGCCGCGCAGGCCTCGCCGGCCAGGGCCTGGATTCTGCGGTCGAGGGTTACCAGGATGGCTCCGTTGCGAATCGCCAGACCAAGCAGGAGAGCGTCAGTGACCTGGCGGTAGCCGTGAAGTCGATTGGAGAGGGGGGAGACCAACTGCAGCCAAGGCTGGTCCATGGAAAGAAAGCTGCAGTTCGGGAGATTTGCAATCTGCCGCAGCATTGCCATTGCGACGGGCATCGATGCGCCGGCAAGGTGCGGAGAAACCGTGAGCCGTACAAAGCCCGACTCTGTGACAGAACAGAGGAAGAACCGCGAAGAGCCTATCGCGGCGAACCACTGCTTTGCCGGCGCATGGCAGACGTGATCCCGGTCGTTCAGCGCAAGCAGAACGTTCACATCGGGAAGGTAGGCAGGCTTACTCGGTGTCGTCATTCAAAGCGGCCAGGACCATCTCGGTTGTAATGCGGCGGCCCGTGCGAGGAAGAAGCGGAAAACCCGACTTGCTTCGCTCAAACTGTATCGGTTCTTTCGGAGTGTTGCCGGCCTGCTTCTCTCTGCGAATCAAGTCGGTAATGGCGTCGCCGAGGGTAAGCCCATTCGCGTGTGCGTAGATTTCGGCGAACTCGCGGGCATCGTCGGCGAGATTGACATTGGTTCTCATACTGCTAGTATGCACCAATTTAACATGACGTGCAAGTTTATATAACACGTGCAAGAAAAAGAATTATGCACGTTAAATTGGTTGGGATTTGTCGTATCCCTGGTCACCAAAGCAGTATCTGGGGCAAACGGCGTTGAGAGGCGGTTAGCGCGTATCCTTCGCTGCCGCTGGTTTCTCGACGATGGCGGTGGCCCAAAGAAATCCGGCCACGGCCTCTTTGGCATTCACTCGTTTGGCGCAGTGGACGTAATCCGCGTAGCTTGCCTGCACGCACACGCCGTCGCAGGCGTTGTAGATGTCCACCAGCCCCTGCTCGTTGATCTTCGCCTGATTGGTGATCGCTTTGTATCCCCTGGCCACCACTGGCGCATAATCCTCGCTCTTGAGCAGGCCGAGATCGATTCCGCGCTGAAGTGCGTATGTGAACATGGCGCTTCCCGAGCTGTCGATCCAGTTATCGGGCCGGTCACCCTTATCGACGACAAACAACCAGCCGCCCGTTTTCGGATCCTGGGTAGCTTTCAGCCCCGCCGCCAGACGCTGATAGATATCCAGCACCGCCGCCCGCCGGGGATGATTCGGCGGCAGCTCCGCCAGCGTTTCAACAACCACTAGCGAATACCAGCCCAGGCCTTCGCTCCACACCTCGCTGGAGAGTCCAGTATTTGGATCGGCCCAGCGCACCTTGCGCTCCGGCAGCACCGTGGCCAGCTCCGGCCTCTCAGCCCACGCATGGTAGTACAGGCCAGTGTTGTCCTTGCGCGCGTGCTTGGCGAAGAGCGTGATCTGGCGCGTTACCTCGTCGAAGCAATAATCGCGGTCGCCGATCGACTTGCCGTAACGAAGCAGAAACATCTCTCCCATGAAGACGCCGTCTACCCACATCTCTCCGGTCAACTGGCGATTGTGCCAGAATCCGCCGTCGGTGTTGCGTGGAAAACCGTCGAATGCCTCGCGGATTTCCGTGGCCGCCAAGCGATAGCGCTCGTCGTGCGTCTGCTCGTAGAGTCCCACGACGATGTTTCCGGCCATCACGCTGTCCAGGCTGTCCAGCTTGACATTGACAAGATTCCCCTTTTCGTCAATAAACGGGTCGATCTCTCGCCGGATGAAGTCGGAGTATCTCCGCTCCCCAGTGGTTCGCCAGAGCATCTCGAAGCCATTCAGCGTGTATCCCTTCCAGTAGGTCCATCCGGCCAGCGAATCGTGCGGAGCGCCGGTGTTGCGCCGCATCAATGTTTCGGCCAAGGCGACGGACCAGGATTTCGGCTGCTGGCCGGAGGCTCGCGGCAATGGCGAAGCAATCAGCAAACCCGCAAGCAATATCGGCGCGATCTTCATAGGGGTCTCCTACAGCATAATTCCAGCCATCGGGCAACCAGCTCTCACTCGCTTAGATAAGCGCCGTCCCTTGTATGGGGCTACGGATGAAATGTTGATTTCGCCAACTCCGCGCTTCAGCGCGGGTTCCGCTAATCGCTCTCCGCCCACTCCTCCAGCATTTTGGAGTACTCATCCGAGTGCCCGATAGCCGTAAATCGCTTCACCTCATTGAGCGCATCATTGCGCTCCCCCGCGCCCCAGAGCACACGAAAGTAGAGCAGCGAAACGCGCTCCGAGGTCGGCTCCAGTTGAATCGCCACGCGGCCATGCTCGATAGCCGAGCGATGCTGGTCTCTGTGCGAGAGAATCCACGCCAAATAACCGTGCGCAATCGCCGTTCTGGGAAATTGCTCGACCAGCGCCCGCAAAACCAGCTCCGCAAATCCAGCGTCGCCGTTCGTCTCCGAGTCAACCGCCTGCCGGATAACCTCAGTCACTCGCGGATCGTCGTCTTCTGGTCTATCGCTCATCGTCTTTACGCGCCCAAAACCCGCAGGAAGATTACATCCACATTGCCCAACTGCCGCGTGTAGTCAAAGGTCCGCGCCAACTTCTCCGTAGTTAGCAACTTGGTGATGGCAGCATCTTTGGCCACTTCATCGCGGAAGACTAAATCCTCTTTCCAAGAGCGCATCGCGTGCGATTGCACCAGCCGGTAAGCCTCCTCGCGCAGCATTCCCGCTTCGGCTAAGTCAAGCAGCAGTTGCCCGCTGAAGATCAACCCGCCTGTCGATTCCAGGTTCTTCTTCATGCGCGCGGGATAGACCAACAGCCGGTCGATCAGGTCAGTCGTCTTGGCCAGCAAGTAATCGACAAGAATCGTCGAGTCGGGAAAGATGACGCGCTCGACCGAAGAGTGCGAGATGTCGCGCTCATGCCACAGCGCGATGTTCTCGAAGGCTGCCTGCGCATTGCCGCGCAGCACGCGTGCCAGACCGCTGATCTGCTCCGAAGTTATGGGGTTCTTTTTGTGCGGCATAGCCGAGGAGCCTTTTTGCTTCTCGCTGAAGTACTCCTGCGCTTCGCGCACCTCGGTGCGTTGCAGGTGGCGCACTTCAACGGCGATCTTGTCGAGCGTGCTGCCGACGATTGCCAGCGTCGAAATGTAGGCAGCATGACGGTCGCGCTGGATAACCTGTGTGGCCACCGGCGCCGGCTTGACGCCGAGGCGTTCGCAGATTTTTTCCTCATGCTCGGGCTTCAAATGTCCAAAGGTTCCGACAGCGCCGGAGAGCTTGCCAACGCGCATATCCTCGGCGGCTGCGTCAAAGCGCGCCAGATTGCGCTCCATCTCCGCAAACCAGTTCAACAGCTTGAGTCCAAAGGTCGTTGGCTCAGCGTGGATGCCGTGCGTGCGGCCAATCGTTGGCGTGTGCTTGAACTCAATGGCGCGCCGCTTGAGCACAGCCAGCAACTCGACCATTCCGTAGCGAAGCAGTGTGGATGCTTCTTTCACTTGCAGCGCCTGAGCTGTGTCTACGATGTCGTTCGAGGTCAAACCATAGTGCAGCCAGCGGGACTCAGCGTCCAGCCCTTGAGCCTTCAGCGTATCGGATACTGCGGTCGTGAAGGCGATCACATCGTGCTTGACCTCGGCCTCAATCTCCTGAATGCGCGCCACAGAAAAGCCGGCTTTGTTAGCGATAGCCTCGGCTGCCTCGGCGGGGATCACGCCATCCTCGGCGAGCACGGTGCTGGCCGCCGACTCCACCTGAAGCCAGCAGCGGTACTTGTTCTCTTCGGTCCAGATGCGGCCCATCGCTGGGCGAGTGTAGCGGTCGATCAAGGGAGTCTCCTTACCAGAGTTGCCTTTCGGCGGGCCTGCTCCAACACTTTATTGTACGAGGGAAAGATACTTATGGACGAGGAATCCCAAGCCGCTCATGCAACTCATCGACTAGCAGCCCGCGCCCCGGCACGTAAGGCTGGAACCACTCGCCGTCAATGACTAGTTGCGGAATGGCGCGCTTGCCGACGCGGCGCACCAACTCCGCCGAAGCTTCGCGATCCTTATCGATGTCGATCTCGGTGTACTCGACGTGATGGGAGTCGAGGAATTTCCGGGCGGCGCGGCAATCGCCACACCAGGAAACCGCATACATTTGCACCTTCATGGGGTTAGTTTACAGCCTATCGCCGCTCGCGAAAAAAACTTCGCAGCAGTTCGGCGGATTCATCAGCGAGGAGGCCTTGCTCAACGATCATTTGATGGTTGAGTTGCGGGTGGTTGAGCACGGCGAGCACCGAGCCGGCTGCGCCCGCCTTGGGGTCGGCGGCAGCGAAGACCAACCTCTCCAGCCGCGCATGAATCATCGCGCCAGCGCACATCGCGCAAGGCTCCAGCGTGACGTAGAGAGTGCAACCAAGCAGGCGATAGTTGCCGATGGCAGCGGCCGCCGCGCGCAGAGCCACGATCTCCGCGTGAGCCGTGGGGTCGAGCGAGCGCAGTACGCGATTCTGCCCACGTGCAATGATAGCTCCCTCGCGAATGGCAATCGCGCCAATCGGAACCTCGCCGGCTTCGGCGGCTTGGCGTGCTTCGTCGAGCGCGGCTTGCATGGCTTCATGGTCGTCGATCATGGCTTCAATGGTAGCGCCGCCGGCTGCTGCTGTGTCATGCAATGCAGTGTACCCAGGCCCCAGACGAGATCGACCGAGTGTATGCCGATCACTTCGCGGCTGGGAAACACCGATGCCAGCGTGTTCAGAGCGATGCGATCATTGGGATCGTGAAAGGTGGGAACCAGAACAAGGTTGTTGGCGATATAGAAGTTTGCGTAGCTGGCCGGGAGGCGCTGACCGCGAAAAACGACCGGACGCGGCATAGGCAGTTCGACTAACTCAAATTGCTTGCCATCGAGGGTGCGCGCGGCCTTGAGCCGCGCAAGGTTTTCAGCGAGTGGCGCGTGGTTGGGATCGTTTGTTTTCGGCTCAACAACGGCAATGATTTTAGTGGGGCCAGCGAAGCGCGCAATGTCGTCGATGTGACCGTGAGTGTCGTCGCCCACGATGCCGCGATTAAGCCAGATCACCTGATCGATGGCGAGATAATCGTAGAAGGCCTGCTCCAGTTGCAAACGTGTGACGCCCGGATTGCGCTGCTGCACTTCGCTCAGCAGGCACTCCTCAGTTGTGAGCAGAAGTCCCGCGCCATTCACGTCGATGGAGCCTCCTTCAAGAACAATGCGGTGTGCGCGGCCGTCTTCGAGTTTGATGGTTGGCTGCCACTCCGACAGTGTTAGTAACTCAGTGACTCGTCCAGGCAACTGATCGTCGAGCGGCCAGTCAGAGTACTTGGCCCAAGCGTTAAAGCGCCAGTTAGTGACAGCGATCTTGCCCTTGTTGTTGCGCACAAAAATCGGGCCAGAGTCGCGCGTCCAACTGCGATTGGTGTGCCAGAGGTGAAAGCTCACGCGGTCGAGATTCGCTCCTGCCCGTTCCAGAATGCTCGTGACGCGCTGCTCGGCCTTCGCATCCTCGACGATCAGATGCACTCGCTCATGTGCAGCCAGCAGACACACAATCTCCGCATAAAGCCAGGGGATGGCTTGAAACTTTCCCGGCCAGTCTTCGGGGTTGTGCGGCCATGCCAGCCATGTGGCCTCGTGCGGCTCCCATTCAGCGGGCATAAGGTAGCCGAGTTCGCGCGGCGTTTTTTCAGGAATCAAAGCGGCGGACATTCTATTTAATTTCTCCGTCCGCTGGCGCCGAGTCAAGATAGCGCTGCGTGATGCCCGCGTAGGCGTCGATGCGGCGGTCGCGCAGGAAGGGCCAGTTGCGCCGCGTCTCTTCGATCAAGCCGAGGTCGATCTCGCCGATCAGAATCTCCTCGGCATCGTGCGAAGCCGTGGCGATGACGCGGCCAAAGGGATCGCACAAAAAGCTGCCGCCCCAGAACTCGATTCCCGGCCCGGTAGCACGATTTCCAGAAACGTCGCCATGCTCGATCCCGACGCGATTGACGCCTGCGACATAGGCGCCATTAGCTATGGCGTGAGAACGCTGAATCGTCTGCCATGCATCATATTGCGCCGCGCCAAACTCGGCCTTCTCGGCAGGATGCCAGCCAATCGCGGTCGGATAAAAAAGCGTTTCTGCGCCTTGCAAAGCCGTCAGCCGCGCAGCCTCGGGATACCACTGATCCCAGCAGACGAGCGCGCCCACGCGGCCACACTCTACATCCACGGCCTGAAAGCCCAAATCGCCTGGAGTGAAGTAATACTTTTCGTAGTAAAGCGGGTCGTCGGGGATGTGCATCTTGCGATAAACGCTGGCGATGGCTCCATCGGCATTCAGCGTGACTGCTGTGTTGTGGTAAAGCCCCGACGCGCGGCGCTCAAAAAGCGAGGCGATGATAGATACATGAACCTCGCGGGCCAATTCGGAGAGTCGCGCAGTCGATGGACCTGGAATCGACTCGGCTAGATCGAAGAGGCGCAGATCCTCTCGCTGGCAGAAGTACTGCGTGCGAAAAAGCTCAGGCAGGCAGACAATATTTGCGCCCATTTGCGCGGCTTCTCGGATGCGTTCGACGGCAGTGGCGAAGTTGGCCTCCGGCTCCGTGCCCATGCGCATCTGAATCAGGCCGACATTGTATTTTCGCGTGCTCGCCATCATAGACTCTTTCATCCTCATTAATTGACGCAACAAGGCCAACCCCGTCCAGCGGATTGGCCTCTATTGTCATTGCCGGATGCGGCTGCTACTCATGCGCCATCAACACTCTTCCAGAATCAAAACGGCGGCAGCAATCGTAGTGGTCCATTTACCGCGGCGGTCGCCGACAGCCGACTGCGTGATGTTGCTGGTGCGGACGATCTTGTTGGAGATGCGGTAGATCTCCTTCTTCTCGTCCCAGCTTGTGTCTGGATCGAATTCCACATCCAGTGTGGTGGCCAGCATCTCGGCAGCAAGCTCCTCGGCGTACTCGCCGGCTTGCTCCTCGGTCTCACCGAAGCTATGATGTTCGCTCAGATAGCCGTAAGTGTTTTTGTCTGCCGGAATGGCCACGCCGATGCTCGATACCAGCAGCCTATGAGCCTCTCGCGTTGAATTCTCCGCGATGACCGCAAAGACCACCTCGCCGGGGCTGAGGTAGGTGAGGCCTTCCTTGCGCGGAATCACCCGGCAATGAGGCGGAAAGATGGACGAGACGCGCACCAAATTCTGCGAGGCGATCCCCGCATCCCGAAGCGCCAGCTCAAAGGAGGTCAAACGCTCCTTGTGTTTGCCTACGCCCTTGGTGAAAAACAGCTTCTTCGGGACCATGCTTTTTCCCAATTTCTATGTATCCTCCGTGTCTCTGAAATTTTACAATTGAAAGTACGCACCGCCTGAGTTTATCGCATCTGGACGGGTTGGAACAGTCTTCAGGCTAAATTTATATATCATTTGCATGAACGCGATTTCATTCGCAGCCATTGATGCGGACCGTTGCGGCTATTTGTGCCGACTGAAGCCTGCAATCAGCTCTCATTTTGTCTCGGTTAGGCCGATGATACACTTGGCGTCATGAGTAAGGCGGCAATCATCGTCGGAGCAGGCCCGGCAGGGCTTACGGCCGCGATCGAACTTCAGCGGCGTTCCGATATCAAGCCGATTCTGCTTGAGGCCAGTCACGAGATTGGCGGCATCTCGCGCACCGTTCGCTACAAGGGAAACCGCATGGATATTGGCGGCCATCGCTTCTTCTCCAAGTCGGATCGAGTGATGCAATGGTGGCTTGATCTGATGCCGGTTGAGGCCGGCTCAGGCCCAGAGGGAGAGCTGCGTTATCAGGGACAGCAACGCAACCTTCCTTCAGCCGCAGTCGCGCGCAATCCGCAAACCGAAGACCTGGTCATGCTGGTTCGTCCGCGCAAGAGCCGCATCTATTTTTTGCGCCGCTTCTTCGACTATCCCATCAGCCTGACCGCCGCAACCTTCAAAAACATGGGCCTGACGCGCACTGTTCGCTGCGGCGTGAGTTATCTGCGCTCGGCGCTGTTGCTCCAGCGCGAAGAAAAATCTCTGGAAGATTTCATCATCAATCGATTCGGGAAGCAGTTATTTCTGACATTTTTCAAATCGTATACGGAAAAAGTCTGGGGCGTGCCTTGCCGCGAGATCAGCGCTGAATGGGGCGCGCAGCGCATCAAGGGACTTTCCTTAAAGGGTGTGGTAACTCATTTTCTCAAGAAGACATTCGGCAGAAAGAAATTAGGGAGTATCGCTCAGAAGACAACAGAGACTTCGCTGATCGAACGATTTCTTTATCCCAAGTTCGGCCCCGGCCAGCTTTGGGAGTATGCGGCCGAGTTAGTAAAAAAAAGCGGCGGCGAGATTCACTCGGGCGTTCAAGTTGACCGCGTCAATATTAAAGGTAAGAAGGTTGTTTCGGTCGAAGGTTTGAATGATGCGGGCGAGCGCCTCACTTATGCCGGAGATTACTTTTTTTCGACGATGCCGGTGCGCGATCTAGTTCGCGCCTTTACTACGCCCGTTCCCGCCGAAGTGCGCGAGGTAAGCGAAGGATTAATGTATCGCGACTTTATCACTGTCGGCTTACTAGTCAGCAAACTCTCCGTAAAAGAAAAAGACGGATCGCCTCTCAAAGATAACTGGATTTATATTCAGGAGCCGGACGTAATGGTAGGACGTCTGCAAATTTTCAATAACTGGAGTCCCTGGCTGGTGAGTAGCAAGGATAAGGTCTGGATTGGTTTGGAGTACTTCTGCAATGACACGGACCTATTATGGAAGTTATCTGATGCCGAGATGGCTAAGTTTGCCGTTGCCGAAGTTGCAAAAATTGGCATCCTCAAAGCTGAAGATGTGGAAGACTCGCACGTCGTCCATGTGCCCAAGACTTATCCGGCTTACTTTGGGAGTTATGGCCGTTTCGATGTAATTCGTAACTATCTCAACGGCTTTGAGAACTTATTTCTGGTGGGCCGCAATGGAATGCACAAGTATAACAATCAGGATCACTCGATGCTGACCGCGATGACCGCCGTGGAAAACATTATCAACGGCATCACGACGAAAGACAATATCTGGGCGATCAATACCGAGACAGAGTATCACGAAGAGAAGGCGGAGAAGTAAAAGCGGAGATAAGGGCCAAACTTCCTCAGGTGTCCAGCGGCGGGTTCACCCATCGCAGCCCCGGAAAGCGCACAAAATTGCTATCCGCGGTATTGGCCATGCCGCCAACCAGCTTGACCAAACTTTTCAATACATACGCCTATGCAATCTCTGAATCCCATCTGCCAGCCCCTTCCTCTAACATGATGGTAGAGGAGCTTATCAAGACCGATGCAAGCCACATATAACGGACTAAATTTGCCGCAGGACGGCCAACCAATTGAGTACAGCAACGGGCAGTTGAAGACGCCCGACCATCCCATCATTCCATACATAGAAGGCGACGGTACGGGACGCGACATCTGGAAAGCCTCGCGGAGGGTCTTCGACGCCGCAGTCGAGAAGGCCTATGGCGGCCAACGCGCGATTCGCTGGTTTGAGATATTCGCCGGAGAAAAAGCCTTTCGCCAGTTCGGCCAGTGGCTGCCCGACGACTCGGTGGCCGCAGCCCGCGACCTGAGAGTCTCCATTAAAGGACCGCTGACAACGCCGGTGGGCGGCGGCATCCGCTCGCTCAACGTGGCGCTGCGTCAGTTGCTCGACCTCTACGCCTGCGTGCGGCCAGTGAAGTATTATCAAGGCGTTCCCAGCCCGGTGAAGCATCCGGAGCGCGTGGACATCATCATCTTTCGTGAGAACACCGAAGACGTTTACGCTGGCATCGAATTCAAAGAGGGCACAGAGGACGCTGCAAGACTGATCTCTTTTTTGAACGATGATCTGCTTTCCAAAACAAAGAAAAAAGTGCGCACGGACTCCGACGTTGGCATCAAGCCGATCTCGATTTTCGGCTCGAAGCGTCTCGTGCGTTACGCGATTCGTCACGCACTGGAGTCGGGCCGCAAGACCGTTACACTCGTCCACAAGGGCAACATCCAGAAGTTCACTGAAGGAGCTTTTCGCGAATGGGGCTACGAGGTCGCCATTGAAGAGTTCCGCGCCGAAACTGTCACTGAACGCGAGAGCTGGATTCTCGGCAATCGAGACGCCAACCCCAATCTGACCATTGAAGAAAATGCAGCGCTGATCGAGCCGGGGCTGGAGTTCGGGTCACTGAGTTTTCGTGACGGTATCTACGCCGAGGTCAAGGGCGTGCTCGATTCCATTGGCTCAACCCACGGTAATGGCGCGTGGAAGCAGAAAGTGCTCATCAACGACCGCATTGCCGACTCCATTTTTCAGCAGATTATCATCCGCCCGGAGGACTACTCGGTGCTGGCGACGACCAACCTCAACGGCGACTATATCTCCGACGCGGCGGCGGCGCAGGTCGGCGGCCTCGGCATCGCGCCTGGAGCAAATATCGGCGACGGCTACGCGGTCTTTGAGGCAACGCACGGGACAGCTCCAAAATACGCCGACAAGGACGTGATCAATCCCGGCTCGGTGATTCTCTCCGGCGTAATGCTGCTGGAATTCATCGGCTGGAAGGAAACGGCACGGCTGATCGAATCGTCGCTCGAAAAGACGATTCAGCAAAAATTTGTGACCTATGACTTCGAGCGGCAGACAGCAGGCGCAACCAAGGTCGGCACCAGCGAGTTTGCCACACGCATCATAGGCAATTTGTAATGGCGGGGCACAGAGACTAAGGGACTAGGGACTGAGGGACTAAGCCTCGGTTTTGAAAGGGCACTGCTTTAGTCGTGCCGCAGACTGCAACACAAAGAACACGGGCTTTAGCCCCTGAGAGAATGTTTGTTTTGTAGGTGAGTGCATGACGTCGATCTCGCGGTCTATGCGACTATCTCGAATCAAGGTCTTTTCTTCCGTTGCACAATGCCTGATTTGGTCAGTTCTGGCGATTCATGAATGGCATAAAGATCCAGACGGCATATTTTTCTGGATGACGATGGTGCTGGTTGTCAGTTCAGTCTTAATTCTTCGTCTTGATGTCAAACTTGCCGGTATTTCAAGGAAGGAATGTGATACTTCTCCACATGATCATAGGAATGTTATCTATTTCCTCTGGGGCTAAAGCCCCAGTATTTTTGCTAACTTTTGCGGCACGACTAAAGTCGTGCCCTTTCAAAACAGATTACTGACCAATGATTCAAAGGTTTCCCCAAGGAGGCAACAAATGCGCAAGAAGATCAGTATTATCGGCGCCGGCAATGTCGGCTCGACGGCGGCCCACTGGATCATGGCCAAAGAACTGGCCGATGTAGTGATGGTTGATGTGGTGGAAGGCGTGCCGCAGGGCAAGGCTCTGGACCTGTTGCAAGCGCTGCCCATCGAGCGCTCCGACGTTCACATCACCGGCTCGAATGACTACGCCGAGACGGCTAATAGCGACGTTGTCATCATCACAGCGGGCCTTCCGCGCAAGCCGGGGATGAGCCGCGACGATTTGTTGCAAACCAACTTCAAGATCATGACCGATGTGGTCAAGAATGTGGTTGCCTACTCGCCGGAGTCGATTCTGATTGTCGTCTCCAATCCGCTGGACGCGATGGTGCAGGCCGCCTACAAATTGTCGGGCTTTAATCGCGAACGCGTTATCGGCATGGCGGGCATTCTCGACTCTGGCCGCTTCAAGAGCTTCATCGCCGAAGAGTTGCAGGTGAGCGTGGAGAATATGAGCTGCCTGGTTCTCGGCGGTCACGGCGACACCATGGTCCCGCTGGTGCGTTACACAACGGTCGCCTCGATTCCGATCACCGAGCTGCTCTCCAAAGAACGCATCGACGCGATCATTCAACGTACGCGCGATGGCGGCGCTGAGATCGTAAAGCATCTCAAGACCGGCAGCGCTTACTACGCGCCCTCGGCGGCGGCGGCGGAGATGGCCGAGGCGATCCTCAAGGACAAGAAAAAAATCATGCCCTGCGCGGCTTACCTCGAAGGCGAGTACGGCATCAACGGCTACTTCATCGGCGTGCCCTGCAAGCTGGGCGCGGGCGGAATTGAGCAGATCGTCGAGTTCAAGCTCACCGACGAGGAGCAGGCAGCGTTGATGAAGAGCGCCGCGGCGGTCAAGGAACTCTGCGCCGTGATCGGCGTGTAAAAGCAGAGGACAGTGATCAGTGAACAGTGATCTGTAAACTGGGTGCATCCGGTCTCTATTTTAAGACCGGGGATCTCATGCTCACCGCTTCTCAAATTCAACAACTTTAGGCCCGATTTGCGCGGCGCAAAACACCGGAGCCATGTGGCCGCAGCCTGAAACGATCTCAAGCTGTGAGTGCGGAATCAGCCTGTGCATTGTCTCGCCCTGGCTGAGCGGAAAGATGCGATCCGCATCGTCCCACACAATCAATACCGGCATCTTCAACAGCGGCAATCGCTCGTCGGTGGCATCCTGACCGGTCAGCATCGATGCCACCGAGCGGCGGATCACCCAGTCTCCATCTTTTCTCATTTGCAGAACGATCCACCCGGCAACTTCCGGAAGGTGCGGCGGGTGAGGCATCAGCAGCGCGAAGAATTGATTCAATTCATCGGGAGTGGTGGGTGTAAACAAGCGCGTATCCCACGCCGGCTTGACTGCGAGGCCGCCACTGTCAAAGAGAATCAGCCGCCGCACGCGTTCAGGATGCTCGCTGGCGACCAGTTGCACAATCCATCCGCCCATCGACCAGCCGCCCAAATCCACCTGCTTCAATGCCAGCGCATCCATAAATCCGACAACAATATCGGATTCATTCTGTACTGTGTAGGAGAAATCTGCGGATTTTTCACTGCGTCCATAACCGATCAGCTCGGGCATATAGACGCGATAACCTGCCCTGGTCAAATACCTCGCCAGACCGCGCCAGTCCTCGGCGTTTCCGCCCAGTCCATGCACCAGAACCACAGGCGGTCCTTCGACCGGGCCTGCTGTTAGATAGTGCACTCTGTGGCCCGCTACCGTCACCGAATGGCTCACCATGCCGTGCAATGCATCAGCCACACTGTTCTTTGCGTTCAGCAATACCGATGGTCTCAGACAAAAAAGTAGCAGAATTGACCAAAACACAAGTTGTATAGAATATCGGAGCCATTTGAATGGCTTTTTGCCTTTCGTCATTGGTCTTGCCCTTTCATCTCGCGCTCTCTCCGCCAACCCGCTTCGATCACCCGCACGGTAACCGGGTCAAGCTTGAGCGCACTGTGCGAGTTCCACTCCTCGCGCTCAACCCATCGCGCCGCCTCGGCGTCAGATGCTGCCTGCAATTGGCCGCCAGCGACGCGGCATAGATAATCGGCAATCACATAATGGTAGCGGACGCGGGTTTCTTCGCGATGAATTCGGTCGAGCAGTTCGATCAATTCAACCGGCTCAACCAGCAGCCCGGTCTCCTCCCGCACCTCGCGCTTCACACCATCCATCAGCGATTCGCCCAGCTCCAGCAGGCCTCCCGGCAGCGACCAGTGCCCTTTGAGCGGCTCGCTTCCGCGCCGAACCAGCAGCACGCGGCCCTCGTCCACCACCACCGCACCCACTCCCATCAGAGGCGCTTCAGGAAACTCTCTCTGCATATCTCTCCAACTTCCCATCCATCTTCAACGATAACGCGACTAATTCTCCGGCGTATCATCAAATTTGAAGAGGATAAAACGAATGGCGGAATTCACGCTGCGCATCGACGGAATGCACTGCGGCGCTTGCGTCCGGCGCGTCACGCAGGCGCTGGCAGCGGTTGAGGGAGTCGCCGTAAACGAAGTAAGCGTCGGAGCGGCACGACTGACTTTTGAACGAGAACCTGCACCGGTCGATCTTGCTGTTGCCGCGCTGGCCAAGATTGGCTTTACGGCGCAGTTGGATTCATAGAGACATTCATGGCTTTATCGAGTACAGAATCGCTCACGCTGCCTGTTCTCGGCATGAGCTGCGCCGCCTGCCAGCATCATGTGGAAGAGGTACTGAAGTCAACCGCTGGAGTCGAATCCGCGCGCGTTGATCTGATGGCTCATCGCGCCAGCGTGGTCTTCAACCCGGCGCTGGCCACGCCCGCGCAACTCGTCGATGCGATTCGTGCCTCGGGTTACGATGCGGTGATGCCTCGCGCTGATGCCGCTAAATTTTTTTCTGATTCAATAGCAACAGGAGCCGAGCTGAAGGCCGTTGCCACGCTGATTGCCGGCGCGGCGGCGATGCTACTGGCGATGCCGTTGGCAAGCGAGATGGGCGCGCTGGACCACGCGCTGATACAACTTCTGCCCTGGCTATTTGAGCTGCCTCATGAACTATTGCGCTGGTTTCTGCTGATTCTCACAGCATTTTTTATGGCCTGGGCAGGGCGAGGAATCTACCTGAGCGCGGCGCGCGGTCTGCGCCATGGCGCAACGAATATGAACACGCTGGTCAGCCTGGGAACCGGAGTAGCTTTCATCTATTCAGCCTATGCCACTCTCTGGCCCGCGCCTGACCGTCAGGCTTATTTTGACGCGGTTCTGTTGATCGTCGGCTTTCTTCTGCTGGGCAAGGCGCTGGAAGGCCGCGCCAAACAACGCGCACTGGCTGCGCTCGACTCGCTCTCGCGGCTGAGGCCTGCGACGGCGCGGCGCATTCGCGATGGCGTTCAAGAGATCGTCCCACTCAAGGAGATTCAACTCGGCGAGAGCGTGCTGGTATTGCCCGGTGAGCGTTTCCCGGTGGATGCAACGATTCTGGAAGGCCGCACCACAGTGGACGAATCGATGCTCACCGGCGAATCCACTCCGCTCGATCGCTCGGTGGGCGGGCGCGTGCTGGCCGGTGCGCTCAATTATGAAGGCGCTGTGACCTGCCGCGCCGAGTCGCTGAGCGAGGCCACGATGCTCGCGCAGATTACGCGCATGGTCACACAGGCGCAAAGCTCGCGCGCGCCGATGGAGCGGCTGGCCGACCGCGCCAGCGCCATCTTCGTTCCCGTCGTGCTAGCGTTGGCCGCGCTCACATTTGTCATTTGGTTCGCTGCCACTCACTCGCTGGGGAGATCGCTGGCTTCAACCGTCGCCGTGCTGGTCGTAGCCTGCCCCTGCGCAATGGGTCTGGCCGTGCCCGCCGCGTTGACCGTAGCCGTAGGTCGCGGCGCGCAGTTGGGCGTTTTATTCAAAGGCGGCGAGGCGTTGGAAAGACTCGCTCGTCTGGATGCAATCGTGCTCGACAAGACTGGAACACTGACCGTGGGGCGGCCAGTTCTGCGCGAAGTTCACACATTGCAAACCCACACCGAAAACGATCTGCTGCGCCTAGCCGCTGCCGCTGAGGAGCGATCGAATCATCCATTGGCTCATGCCGTCGTCGATGCGGCGCGGCTGCGCGGACTCGTCTGGCAACCCGCCGAAGACACACAAGTTTTGCCGGGAAGGGGACTGAGCGCAAGGGTCGAAGGCCGCGAATGCCTGCTGGGCAACGAAGCGCTCTTCAAAGAGTTTTCCATCGCGCTGCCAAGCGACACGCCTCAACCCGAGCCTGGAGTGACGCGGCTGTGGATGACGCTCGACCGTGCGCCTGTTGGTTACTTCGACGCACTCGACGCGTTGCGCCCTGATGCAGTCGAGGCAGTAGCTGCCTTGCGCCGCACCGGTCTACGAGTTCTGATGCTCACTGGCGATTCTGCCGCCGCCGCCGCGCCCATCGCACAACAAGCTGGCATAACCGAGATCGAAACTGGTCTCGACCCCTCCGGCAAGCTCGCTCGCATTCGCGCACTGCAACAGAGCGGTCTGCGCGTGGCGATGGCGGGCGACGGCATCAACGACGCCGCCGCACTGGCTCAGGCCGATGCAGGCATTGCGATGGGCTCGGGCGCCGACCTGGCGCAGGAGGCCGGCGATGTGCTGCTCTTGTGCGCGCAGCCCTCGGCGATTCCCGTCGCGCTCGATCTCGCCCACTCGACGCTGCGCGTGATGCGTCAGAACCTCGTATGGGCCGCGGGCTACAATCTGCTCGGCATTCCGCTGGCCGCGGGCGCGCTTTATCCAAGCTTTCATATTTTGCTCAGCCCGTGGCTGGCTGCGGCGGCCATGGCACTCAGTTCGGTCTCAGTCCTGGCCAACAGCCTGCGACTCCGTGGCTGGGCGCCTGCCGCAGCGCACATCGCTCCGGCGCGATAAACTAACCCTAGCCGTGCGCATCCTCACCCGCTACATTCTCGGCGAAATCCTCTCTCACGCTCTCATCGGATGCGTGATCTTCACCTTCATTCTCTTCATGAACGAGTTGCCTCGCATTTTGGAGATGGTGGTTCATAACAGTTCCACCTTCGTCAGCGTTGCGCAGATCATTCTCTTCATGCTGCCCAATTTTTTCATGGTCACGATTCCCATGGCGGTGCTGGTTGGCGTACTGCTGGGCTACAGCCGCCTCGCCTCTGATAGTGAAGTCATCGCCATGCGCGCATCCGGCCTTGGCATCGGCTACTTTGTCCGCGTGGCTGCGATTGTCGCCGTCGGCGGCACACTGCTCGGTCTGGCCAACGCCCTCTATCTTGCTCCGCGCGCCAATCAGGCGATCATGGCGATGGACAAGGCTCTGGCCACGCAAGCCTCCTACGAGATTGAGCCTCGTGTATTTGACGAAGACTTTCGCAATTTCGTTCTCTACGTGCAGGACGTGCGCTCGGGGACAGGTGCTGCCAATTGGCGTCAGGTCTTTATGGCCGACACCACCGATTCCACCACCCCGCTGATCACCACCGCCGCTTCGGCCACCGTCTCCAACGATTCCAGCGAGCAGTTGCTCGTCCGGCTGCGCGACGGTTCGCACCACGAGACAGTCGCTCTTCAACCACAACAGTACAACATCTCCACCTTCGACTTTACCGATATGCCCTTGATCTCCGGCCAGCAAAGTGATGTGCATTTGGGGCGGATGGACACAAACATCTATGCGATGCCGATGAATACTCTGCGAGAGCGCAGCCGCGCGCCTGACGGCAAACGCTTCCGCATCGAGATGCACAAGCGCTTCGCCTATCCCGCTGCCTGCCTTGTATTGATGCTAGTGGCCGTTCCGCTGGGCGTCACCTCGCGGCGCGGCGGCAAGAGCTTCGCATGGATCTCCACCATTCTGCTGGTCTTTGTCTACTATCTGCTCTCCAACACCGGCATTATGCTCGGCAAACAGAACTGGATTTCTGCGTTCTTTGCCGTCTGGTCGGCCAATCTGCTTTTCGCTGCGGGCGGTCTCTTCCTGCTCTGGCAGATGGCCACGGGCGGCCGCGTTCTGAACGCCATCACCAGTTGGTCTCATCGCCTGCAACGCAACGAACCAGCCGCTCAGGCCAGAACATTCAAAGGCCAAATTGTCGCCCTGTTGAGCAAAATCCCTTCGCGCCCCAAACGCCGCAAAGCGCGCAATGTCTTTCCGCGCATACTCGATGAATATGTGGTACACGAGTTTCTCGGCATCTTCTTGTTGGTGCTCTCCGGTTTTGTCATGCTCATGCTGGTCTTCACCTTCTTTGAACTGATCGGCGACATTCTTCGCAACCACATTGCGCTATCTGTGATTGGCGAATACCTGCTCAATCTCACGCCCAGTATGCTCTATCTGATTACTCCGCTGGCCGTGCTGATCGCCGTGCTGGTCACCTTCGGCGTGCTCAATCGCAACTCTGAGATCATCGCTATGAAGGCCTGCGGCATCAGCCTGTACCGGTTGGTGATTCCCATCGTCGCTATTGCCGCCATACTCTCGGTCGGCCTTTTTCTCTTTGACCAGTTCTATCTTCCCCAGGCCAACCGCAAACAGGAGGCTCTGCGCAACATCATCAAGGGCCGCCCGCCGCAGACCGTACTGCACCCCGAGCAGAATTGGATCTTCGGAGAACCGCATCCCGGTGAGCCGGGCCGCATCTTCTACTACCAGTACTTCGATTACGACCGCAATCAATTGATCGGCCAATCGATTCCCAAGTTTGTCAATCTCTCCATCTTCGAGTTCGATCCCTCCACCTTCGCGCTTTCGCGGCGCATCTTCGCCTCCCGCGCCGAGTGGGATGCCGCGGACGGCACATGGAGCTTTATCAACGGCTGGCAGCGCGACATTTCGGCTGCCAATGTGACTGAGTATAAGCCCTTCCTGAAGACCTCCTTCGCCGAGATTCACGAAGACCCCAGCTACTTCGCGAAGGAGAAGATGCAGGCGCAGGAGATGAACTTCGGCCAACTCGATAGCTACATCCGCGACCTGAGCCAGAGCGGCTTTGATACGATGCGCCTGCGCGTCGAACTATGGCACAAACTCGCCTATCCGCTGATGGCGATGGTCATGGCGGTGCTGGCCATTCCCTTTGCGCTGCTGATGGGCCGCCGCAGCTCGCTCACCGGCGTCGCCATGGCCATCGGCGTCACCCTCACTTACATTGTTATCGACAGATTCTTCGGTGCGCTGGGCAATGTGAACTATTTGCCCGCTGCGCTTGCCGCCTGGAGCGCAGATATCTTCTTTGGGCTGGTGGGCGGCTATCTGCTGCTGCGCACACCAACGTAAGTACAATTTCACGCCCCTCCCCGTACAATAAATTCATGCTTCGCGATCTCGCCCCGCTCTTCAGCTATCTGCGCCGGTACCGCTGGGGATACCTGTGGGGCACACTCTCCTGCATCTGCACCAATACCATCTGGGTACTGTTTCCGCAGGTCATCCAAAGAGCCATCGATGCAATGCAGCATGGAGCCACGCATCGCACGATCCTCATCTTCGCCGGCCTGTTGGTCGGCATCGCGCTTATCAAAGGCGTCTTCCTTTACGCGCAGCGCTGGATTCTCATCGGCATCTCGCGCGAGATCGAGTTCGATCTGCGCAACGATCTCTTCCGCAAGCTGGAGCAGCAGGACTCCGCCTTCTATCAGCGTTATCGCACCGGCGACATAATGGCACGGCTCACCAACGACCTCAACGCAGTGCGTATGCTGCTCGGCCCGGCACTCATGTACAGTGCCAATACAGTTTTCTTCACCGTGGGCGCATTGTTTTTTCTGCTGCGCATCAGCCCCTGGCTTACGCTCGTCGCTTGGGCGCCGATGCCGCTCGCCAGCATCCTGGTGCAGTACTTCGGCAGCCGCATTCATGACCGCTTCGAGCGCATTCAGGCCAGCTTCTCCGAGATCAGTTCGCAGGCCCAGGAGAACTACTCCGGCGCGCGTCTCGTCCGCGCCTTTGCCCGCGAGCAGTCGCAGATCAGCCTCTTCGAGCGTCTAAACCGCGAGTACATCGCACGCTCGCTCCGCCTGGTTCAGTTGATGGGAATGCTCTGGCCCACGCTGGAGTTCATTCTCGGCGTCTCCATGATTATTACGCTTCTTGCCGGCGGCCATCTGGTCGTCGCGCATCGCATCACCGTCGGCCAGTTCGTTGCCTTCAACACTTACATGATCATGCTCATCTGGCCGATCATCGCCGTCGGCTGGGTGGTGAATATCGTCGAGCGCGGCACCGCATCAGTCAAGCGCATCGACGAACTGCTCAAGGCGGAGCCGGTGATTGATGACCGCAATGCCGATCCAACTATTGCTAAAGACCAACGCCTCGCCGGCGAAATCGAATTCCGCGATCTAAGTTTCAGTTATGGCGACACTCCAGTTTTGCGTGGAATCTCGCTCACGATTCCCGCCGGTTCAAGTCTGGCCATCGTCGGCCCCACCGGCTCCGGAAAATCCACGCTGGTCAACCTGATCTCTAGAATCTACGAAGCACCTGAAGGCTCGCTGCTCGTTGACGGCCGCCCGGTGCGCGAGTATCCGCTGGCGGTGCTGAGGCGCAACATCGGCATGGTGCCGCAGGAGACGTTTTTATTTAGCTCGACAATTCGCGAAAATCTGACCTTTGGCGCGCCGGATGCTGACTCTGAGGCCATGCTCGAAGCTGCCGAGGCGGCGCATATTCGCGCAGAGTTCGAAGAATTTCCGCAGGGCTTTGAAACCCTGGTGGGTGAGCGCGGCGTGACGCTCTCCGGCGGACAGAAGCAGCGCGCTGCTATCGCTCGCGCCTTGCTACGCCGCCCCGCCATTCTCATCCTCGACGACGCGCTCGCCAGCGTGGACACCTACACGGAAGAGCGCATTCTGAATGGCCTCAGAAGTTATACCCAGGCCTCAACCACCATTCTGATCTCGCATCGCGTCTCCACCGTGCGAAACGCCGATCAGATCGCCGTGCTCGACCGCGGAAGAATCGTGGAACTAGGCTGTCACGACGATCTGCTCGCCCGCAACGGCTACTACGCCGGCCTGTATCAGAAGCAACAGTTGGAAGAAGAACTCACCGTCGCCGGATGAGATGAAGCTGAGGAGCCTCTTGCAAAAGCCGTGGTTACGGCAACATATGCGGCATTCTCTGCGTGTCCACCGCGATATGCCGCTTGATGCCGGAGACCTTTTTGCCCGCGTCGTAGCCCTTCTCGTCGCACTGTCGGTGTTCTTCACGCTTTGCGCATCAATGATCAAAAAGCTGGTCATGGCGTTGCGCCCCAGTTTCCCGTGGGCCTCGCTTCCACCGTGCGCGGCTTGGTGCGCTTGCGCACACCTTCCAGCACGGGACGGATCAACTCGAACTGCTCACGGCTGATATCGCTTGGATACGGCTTTCTTGGCTCCATTTCCCGGATTTACCGTTCTGAGGGGGAAGCTGCATATATCTACCTTGATGACCACGGCAGATCAGAACCAAAGTGGGATTTCTCTGGAAGAATAGCGGCCGGAAGGAGTGGTGAGCTCGGTGCGGTTCGAACGCACGACCCACGCCTTAAAAGGGCGTTGCTCTACCTACTGAGCTACGAGCTCGTTCAAGGCCACTTCTTCAAAATTATCACAAGGCGCGTTTTGTTGCACTTCGTGCCCCGTCCTGGCCTCAATAAAAAATCTCAAAAAATAAGAGAAAGCAGCAAAAAATGGGTTAGTCTGAAAGCAACATTCACATTCAGGAGAGTTCTCATGTTTGACGTAGGGCAGAAAGTTACTGTCATCGCGGACAAAGCCATCAGCTACGACGGCGTCATTCTGGCGCGGGCTACGGGCGACAACGGAGCGTGCGCATACAAGATCGCCCTCGACGGCAGCGGAACTGAACAATTAGGACAATGGCACAAGGCCTGCGATGTCTTCGTGCGCGAAAAATCCGACGACGAGACGCAGGACTTCTGGGAGAGTCCTACGGAAAAATAACCCGTCAGTGCCCCATTCATCGCGGCTTTATGCGATGAGTGGGCTACACCGTCAGCTATAGTTTTTAACGGAGAAATCTATGACCTTCGGAGAGTTTCTAGGCAAGCAATTCATTGCCGTCATCGAGTGGAACGAACCTGCGGACGGCATCCTTTCCTATCGCTATCCCATGCGCGACCTGGAGATAGAAAACGGCGGCAAACTCACCGTCAGCGAGTCGCAGATGGCCGCCTTCGTCAATGAAGGCAAGATCGCCGATGTTTTTGGCCCCGGCCTGCACACGCTCACGACGCGCAACCTTCCCCTGCTCACCGATTTGATGAACTGGGACAAGGCCTTCGAGTCGCCCTTCAAATCCGAGGTCTACTTCTTCTCAACGCGCTTGCAGATCGATCAGAAGTGGGGCACGGCCACGCCCATCACCATTCGCGACAAGGAATTCGGCGCCGTCCGCCTGCGCTGCTACGGCATCTACTCCTGGCGCATCAGTGATCCCCGCCTTTTCTTCAACCAGATCAGCGGCACGCGCGACAGTTACCTCGCCGCCCAGCTCGAAGGCCAGTTGCGCGACACCATCGTTTCCCGCATGACGGACATCTTTGCTACGAGCGACGTCGCATTTCTCGATATGGCCGCTAATCAGGCGTTGCTCTCCTACAAGATCACCGATCAGATCAAGCCAGCCTTCGCCGCGCTCGGTCTCGAACTCGACAAATTCGTCGTCCAGAATATCTCTCTGCCGGAAGAGCTGCAAAAGGTCTTCGACCAACGCGTCGGCATGAACATGGTCGGCGATCTCGGACGCTACACGCTCTACGCTGCGGCTGAGTCGTTGGATTTATCCGCGGCAAACACCAGCGGCGCGGCAGGCATGGGCATGGGGCTCGGAGCAGGCGCGGCGGTCGCGCAGGTGCTCTCCAATGCGCTCAAGCCGTCGATGAATGCTCCCGGTGGAGTTCCTTCACAGCAGCCCGCTCCGGTTCTGATCGGCGCTTCGACATCAGACTCCGCCGCTGAAGGAACCAAGTTTTGCATTGAGTGCGGCAAACCCATTCCTCAACGCGCCCATTTCTGCGCAGAATGCGGGAAGCCCCAATGAACTGTCCCTCCTGCGGCGCTCCCATGCGGCTCAAGCCGGATATGGAGAGCTACAAATGTGACTATTGCCAGAGCACGTACTTTCCGGAGAAGAACGACGACGGCGTTCGCGTTCTCGGCGATCCGTGCGACCAGAGTTGTCCGCTCTGCAACATTCCCCTCGTCCATGCCGTTCTCGCGAAGAATCCCATCATCTACTGCACCGGCTGTCACGGCATGATGGTTCCCATGGCGATGCTGGAGGGTTTGATCGAAGAACTGCGCGATGAGCATGGAGCAGGAGCCGCTCCTGCCGCGCCCGATAAAGAAGATTTGCAGCGCAGGATCAACTGCCCGCAATGCCATCATCCGATGGACGCGCACTTCTATGCCGGTCCCGGCAACGCGGTCATCAACTCCTGCGAGGATTGCTGCCTAATCTGGATGGATCGCGGTGTGCTGATGCGCATCGTCCACGCGCCCGACGCTCCCCATCAATCGGAGAGTTCGGTTTCAGAAGATTCTGATACGCAGCCAGCGCAGGATTGGAATCCCATGGGAAATCGAATCGCCAGCGACTTGATCATTGACGGCATTATCGACTCGTTTCTCAAATGAGAATTGCGTTTGAATCGGAGAGACTTGTAATGAATTCCAACTTGTCTGTTGCTGATGCATCAATCATTCCGAGCGAACTTATGGGGCAACTGCCGCGCAGAACGCGCTTAGCCAGAAACGGTATTTTATCGGCCATTGTTGTTACGATTCTTCTGGCGCTCGCCGGTCTATTAAGTTTCCGGCCTGGTATCAATGCCCTGCAAGAGATACAGACAAGAGCGGAGCTGCGAAACATTGGCAGCGACGCCATCGGAAAAGTCGAAGGGACGAGAGGATACTACTTAGAACCTGTTTACGATCTTGAGACCGGATATTGCGAAGACGCCAGAAAAGTGATCTTTGTACTGTTGCCAGTGCAGTAATAGTAGAGGATGGAGCCAAGAAAATCCTATCCAAGCGATA
>Ga0181520_10002359_pt1 | contig 35232 bp, 30 predicted proteins | sample PEATcosm2014_Bin_29_FD_132451 | JGI IMG/M metagenome (GOLD analysis project Ga0181520, IMG submission 132451) | Peatland microbial communities from MTU Mesocosm Facility, Houghton, MI, USA - PEATcosm2014_Bin02_30_metaG | ecosystem: Environmental > Terrestrial > Soil > Wetlands > Peat | place...
GCGTGGGCGACTACAAAGCGAAGGTCGAGAAGGACAATACCCAGCGAACCTACGAATACGAACGGATCTACGAGTTCCTGTTTGGCGATGGGAGCACGCGCCGGTACTGGGTGGTGGGCGAAGAGGAATAGACAAGGCTAGAGTGGCGCATTCGCTTGAGTCGTTACGCCTGGCGAGCGCTCGCGGCAGGCAGTAGCGCGCGGCACCGTTCGCTACTGAACTCCCGTGGCGCGCGCAGTCCTACGTGCTATGTCGAGAGTCATCTCGACATTGTCTTGAGGTACGAGCAACTGGCCGGCAAAGCCGAGATGGCTCTCGGCTCAGCGGGCTCGACAGCCCGCGCCACGTCCCCTTACGAACCCACCACTCCGGCGAGCGGGCTGCTGGCGGAAGCGTAGAGTTTCCTGGGCATGCGGCCGGCTTCGAAGGCGAGACGGCCGGCCTCGACGGCCAGCTTCATGGCGCGGGCCATTTTTTCGGCGTCCTCGGCGAGGGCGATGGCGGTGTTCATGAGAACGCCATCGGCGCCCAGTTCCATGGCGATAGCGGCATCCGAGGCGGTGCCCACGCCGGCATCGACAATCAGCGGGACTTCCGTAATCATCTCGCGCAGAATCCGCAGGTTGGTTGCGTTTTGCACGCCGAGGCCGGAGCCGATGGGCGCGGCCAGCGGCATCACGGCGGAGGCTCCGGCATCGATCAGGCGGCGCGCGTTCACCACATCGTCATTGGTATAGGGCAGCACCACGAAGCCCTCTTTGACCAGCGTGCGGGTAGCCTCCAGCAGGCCGGCGTTATCCGGAAACAGCGTCTTTTCGTCGCCGATCACTTCCAGCTTGATCCAGTGGGAGAGTCCCACTTCGCGCGCCAGCATGGCGGTGCGGATGGCGTCGTCGGCGGTGTAGCAGGCGGCGGTGTTGGGGAGGATGAAGATCTTCGAGCGATCGATATAATCGAGCAGCGATTCCTTGGATTTGTCGGTGAGGTTGACGCGGCGCACGGCGACGGTAACCATGTCGGCGCCGGTGGCCTGGTGGCAGCGCTGCATCTCCTGAAAGGTGCGATACTTACCGGTGCCCACGATGAGGCGGGAGCGAAATTCGCGGCCCGCGATGACGAATGATTGCGGCATGTCCTCATTGTAGCGGGGCGGGCCAGCGTATCGCATCGCACCGGCATAGGGGTGTCCGCCGCGCCGGTGGAATCCCGGTCCGTTCGTGCCGCATCTGTTGGGACGAGGAGAATTGCGGGCGTGCCCGCCGGAGGCATCATAATGAGCCAAATTCACGCTTTAGCTGCCAGAGAGGCGAACGGCCCCCTGCAGCCGTTTTCTTACGACCCGGGACCGCTCGGCGACGAGCAGGTCGAAATTGCCGTCGCGTATTGCGGCATCTGCCATTCGGACCTTTCGATGCGCAATAACGAATGGGGGATGACGCAATACCCGTTGGTTCCCGGCCACGAGGCGGTCGGCAAGGTGGTGGCGGTGGGGCCGCACGCCAAGGCGGTGAGCGTGGGGCAGACGGTGGGCCTCGGCTGGAACTCGGGCAGCTGCATGTATTGCAAGAACTGTACGACCGGCAACCACAACATGTGCGAGCGGCTGGAGCAGACCATCGTCAGCCGCCATGGCGCATTTGCCACGCGGGTGCGCTGCCATTGGAGCTGGGCGACGCCGATTCCGGACGGGGTGGATGCCGCCAAGGCCGGGCCGCTGCTGTGCGGCGGCATCACGGTGTTCAATCCGCTGGGCGAAATGAACGTGCGGCCTACCGACCGCGTGGCCGTGATCGGCATCGGCGGCCTGGGACACATGGCGCTCCAGTTCTTCAACAAGTGGGGATGCGACGTGACGGCCTTCACCTCGAACGCGAACAAGGCCGATGAGGCGCGGCGGATGGGGGCCCATCACGTGATCGACACGCACTCGGCCGAAGAACTCAAGAAGGCCGCCGGCCGCTTCGACTTCGTTCTCTCCACGGTGAACGCGGACCTGGATTGGAACGCGTACATCGGAACGCTGGCTCCCAAAGGACGTCTTCACGTGGTGGGCGTGGCGCCTCATCCGCTGCCGGTCTCGGCTTTCTCGCTCCTGGTGGCGCAGCGCTCGGTGAGCGGGTCGCCTTCGGGCTCACCGGCGGCGGTGGCCAGGATGCTCGATTTCGCCGCGCGTCATGGCGTCGCGCCGGTGGTGGAAGAGTTCCCCATGAGCCAGGCCAACCAGGCTCTGGCGCACCTGGAGGCGGGCAAAGCGCGCTACCGGATCGTGCTCAAGAACGATCTCGGGTGAGGGGGGTGGCGGCGGGTGCCGGGTCGCGACCGGATTACTGCACGGCGATGGTTACGCCCGCAGGCGTCGCAACTCCGCCGACCGTAACCGCCAATTGCACCGATGGCCCTGTCGGAGCGCCGTCGGGTATCTGGACGTTGAACTGCGCGAGGCCCATGACGAAGCCGGGCGCACCGCCCGCATAAGTTACGGTCGCCGGCACTCCGCCGACCGTCGCGCTGTACGGCTGCGCGGTCCATGGCAGCGTTCCGCTTACCAGCCAGCCGTCGAGACCGGCGGGGTTCGTCTGACCGTTGCCCGTCACGTAGAAGATGATGTAGTCACCCCTGTTCACGGGGTTCGCCGGCGAATTCAACTGCCCACTCGAGTTGTTCACCGCCACGGCCTGGCCCTGGCCGGACGCGTCGCTGGTGAAGATCGCCGGTACCGCCGGGACCACCGGCAGGGCGATGGGAGCCGAGAGCGCGCCATCCAGGGCGACCTGCATCGTGGCAGTGGTAAGTCCCGCGAGTCCGTAAGGAGCGATGGCGCTGGTCTGCCCGCTGGAGGCGTAGATCATGGAGGAGGGGAAGCCATCGAAGAAGACCTGCGTGCCGCCGGTCGCGGTGCCGATGAAGCCGGCCTCATCCAGTTGCGCGGTGGCGATGCTCCCCGGCCCGATGCCGCTGCCCCAAAAGGTCAGGATCTCGCCGGGCGCCACCATCCCCGCTTGATAGCCCGCGCTATTCGTCACGGCCGCGGCGTCCAATGAGGGGACGGAGAACCCAGCGCCGGGACCGTAGCCGTATAAGATCCCGCGGCCGCCCGTGCCGGCGTATACGAGATCCTGCGTCCGCATGTCGCCTTCCAGCGCGGTGATCGATCCGAAGGCCTGCTCGGTAGGGTCGCTGATCTGGGTCCACGTCGCGCCCAGGTCTTGGGATTTGTAAATCGCTTCGTTCGTGAAGCCCGTGGGCTGCCCGTGGATATAGAGGAACGGACTGTCCGCCGAGTTTCCTTTTCCGAACGCGACGAAGTTGCAGGCCGCCACGCCGGGTACCGCGGCAAACGTTTTCCCGAAGTCGGTCGAGTGATACAGGGGAAACGGCGATGGCTGGTTGGCGTTGTGCTTATGGGCGATCCAGAGGTCGCCCGCCTTCGCGGGATTCGGCACCAGCGTGACCTGTACGGTATACTGCACGCCCGGGATAGTGATGAGGAGCGTCCACGTGGCGCCGCCGTTGGCGCTCGAATAGACATTCCCTTGCTGGTAGTAATAGAAGGCGCCGCCTTGTAAGGGATCGGCGGCCACAATCTGCGGCGCCCACCACTGGTTGCTCACCTGCCAGGATGGCGGCAGCGACGGGCACACCTTCCATGACTTTCCGCCGTCGGTCGAGTAGACCGGCGCCGCATTAACCGGTACCCACACAAGGTTATTCGGGTCGGTGGATGACATCGCGATATTGCCGGCCACGCCCGGCGACGTGCTGCCGAACGGCTGCCATGTTTGCCCGTTGTCCGAACTGAACCCGGTCTCGGCCACGGCGGCATTCGTTTCATCCCATCCGACGAAGGCAACGTATTCGGGATGTTGCGCGCTGTAGGCGATCGAATTTCCCTGTGCCACCCAGTCGAACTGCGCGATGGTGGCCGAGGGCACGGCGTCGCGGCTCGCGTGGCGGAAGCCAACCATGTCCATCGAAACGCTGACCAGGTCGGCGCCTGGCGCGTTCGAGCCGGGCACCGTAACGACTGGAGGCGCCTTCACGCTCTGCACGCACAGTTCCTCGAGGTTGTTCATCCACCAGCTCCAGGACGTCTCCGCCGCCGTGTAGTCTTCGGTCCCGATCACTCCGTAGCCGTTGGTTTGGAGCAGGCGCGCCGGCTGCACCGGATCGATGGTCACGGTGCCATTGCCCCAGCTCGCCGATTTGGCCGTATTGACGCCGGTGGAATACGCCCGGTAGTAGGAAGGCTGGTTAGGCGCTTCGCCGATGGCGAGCAAGGTCCATGTGTCGCCCTGATCGGTCGAACGGTAGATCGTTTGGGTATGATTGGCGCACACCACCAACTGGCGCGGATTCCCGGGCGAGAAGGTCACGCCCGAATACCCATCGCTCAGCGAGAACGGAGTGATATCCTTCCACGCGCCCGCCTGGTACCGCTGCACGGCGCCGGTGACCGCTGCCTCGTCGCCGCCGAGCGTCACCACAAGCGTGCTGTCGCTCGCGACCGCCGCGCGCGCGGGATTCGGCTGGCTGCCGATATTCGTCCAGGTGTTCCCATCGTCCGCGCTCATCCACACGCCATGGCCCCAAACGCCCGCGTAGATGCGTTGCGCCTGCGCATCGCACACGAGGAATGTGACGCCGACGGAGACGCCCGCGCTGTCTGGCGGGCTCAGGGGTATGGCCGGAATGCTCTGCCAGGCCTGCGCGCCGTCCTTGAACCAGAGCCCGTTTTGGCGCGTGCCGAGAAAGATGCGCTGCGGCATGTTCGGATCGACAGCGATTTTTTCGCCCGTGGTACCGCGATAGGCGTCGTTGGCGCCGATGTAGAGCTGCGCCGACGCCAGGCCGGTCGGGACCCAGTACGCGCCACGCGAGTGGGAGACGAAGACCTCGGCGTAGGTATTGGCGCCGAAGGCGACACCGGCGGAACCGTATAACGTGTTGGCATCGGTGGGATCCACGCCGATGGCCTCGAACCCGGGCGCTCCCATGCTGGCGCGGTCGGAGAGAGGCAGCCACCGCTGTCCGCCGCGGTCGAACCGGTAGGCGCCGCCGACGTCCGTGCGGATGTAGATATCGTGCGGCGCCTTGGGGTGAATCACCAGTCCGGTGGCATACCCCATCCCCTGGATGGTGACGTTCTTCCAGGTAAACGGCGGATTTGCGCCGGTTAATGCTCCCGCCAGCGCTGCCACTAACAGCGACGCGCGAAAGAGAGCCGATCTGTCCTTATGGCTGTCTTTCAATACTGGCCGAGGCTGCGAACCATGGCAACGCAAGTATCCTTTTTATACCATTGTCCGCGGGAGAACGCAGCAAGCATGAGACGGCCGTGGCGGGGGGTAAACACAGGGGACATTTTGAACGAGGCTTGACAACATTTCCTTCATCTAGCTTGTACGCGGGCCAGTCGGATGTATACTTGTTGGATATCTTTGGGCCGGATCAAGCTCCAACGGTCGAAGTCCTGGCTTTATGAAAATCACTACTGTTTCCGCAAGCGAGTTGGAGCTTAAAGAAGGCGGCACGGCCGGCATCGTGGTCGGGGTTGCCCTGGTCATCGCCGGCGTATTGGTGGGGTACTACCTCCACAATTCCAATTCCTTCGTGATTTGGATCGCCCTGGCGCTGGGCGCGGCCGGGATCGCCGCGATCCTGTTCAGTTCGTCGATTACTGTAAACGCCAGCAAAGCGACTGGGCAGCTTCGTTACCAAAAGAAACGCCTGGTGGGAGCGCAGGACACGACCTACGCCATCGGGGATATTTTCCGCATCGAAACCCGCAAGCAGTGGCGCATGCAAAACGATCCGTCGTCCGGGGGCCAGGGTCAGCAGATGCGGCAACCAGTCCTGGTGGCGCAGTCGGTGATCGTTTTCAAAGACGGGCGGGAAGTGGCGCTGGATCACCAGAAGACATCTTCCACGACGTCCATCGGCTCGACGGTTCTGATGGGAGGCCAGGGTGCTGAGACCGCCATCGCAGCCCAAGTGGCGAAATTCCTCAACGTCCCCTTCCAGGAAATCGCACCCCCGAACATGAGCGCGGGGATCAATATCATCGACGGATCCGGCGGGGCTCAGTTTTAGGCGAAGGCGGACCTCGGGAAGATCGAGCCAAAGCAAGCCAGATCGCGCAACCGGCCGCCGCGCCGTCAGATCGGCACCAGACCACGGATGCAGCGGCCCCGACTCGCCCGGTTCGATCACGGCCAACCCGCCCGGCCGCAAAAGCGGGGTGCGCGCAGCGCAGGGCGTACTGGTACCCACTTCCGCAGGCGGAGATTAAACTGTTTCCTGTCTTGCCGGAGCGGCTGTAAGCCATTGGTAACGATGGCCCGAATAGAAATTTTCAATTGGACGCGCGCGCCGCCACGGTTTAGGTTGAGACATGAGCACAACAATGAGGATGGCCGTAGCGGATGCCGAGGTTGGCCTGTTGCACCGGGTCAGCAACGTTGTCAGCTCGGAGTTGTCAGTCGACGAGATTTTGGGCGAGGTGCTCGGCCTCGCGGCGCAGGCTACGGCTTGCGACGCGTGCCTGATCTACCTCTTTGATCGCAACTCGAACGAAATGGTGCTGCATGCATCGCAAGTGCCGCACGCCGCGGACCTGGGGAAACTGCGGATCAAGATGGGCGAGGGGGTGACCGGCTGGGTAGCGGAGCACAAGTCGGCGGTGGCGCTCGCCAAGGACGCCTTCGCCGACCCGCGGTTCAAGCGTTTCCAGACGCTGATCGAGGACACGTATGAGGCGTTCCTTTCGGTGCCGCTGGTGAGCGCCGGCGACCTGATCGGCGTGATCAACGTGCATCATCGCCTGCCGCACGAGCACACCCGCGAAGAGATCGCCGTGATGAAGTTCATGGGCGAGCAGCTCGGCGTCACCATTTCCAAGTCGCTGTTAGAACAGGAGAACGCGCGGCTGATGGAGCAGACCGCGGAAATGCGGCGGGAGCTCGAAACGCGCAAGATCGTGGAACGCGCCAAGGGACTGTTGCAGCAGAAGTTCGGCATCAGCGAGGAAGATGCCTATTTCCGGCTGCGCAACCAGAGCCGCCGTTTGCGCCGTCCCATGCGGGACCTGGCCGAAGCCATCATTCTCTCCGAGGATTTGGATCGCGAATCTTCTGCCGCCGCGCGCGACGAACGCGTGGCATAGGCGGGTTGGCAGGCGGAAGCGCCTGCCCCACCCGTTTGCGCGGATCTTTCAGCACGCGCTGGGAGGCCGTGAAAAGATCGTGGCCACTCGAAAGGGAGTCTTCACGCCTTCCGGCGCTCGCGGCTCCCAACCCAACCACATTGTCGAACCCGGCCTAAGGCCATGACAACTTTCGGCCTTGCCGCGTGTTTGAAATAGTACGCAGGCCCGATACTGCGAGACAATGAGGTTAAGGGGTCGCGTGCGAGATTTTCCCCCGACGGCCGGTTTGCTTCTCTTTGCCGCGTGCTTCGCCCCGACGGCGGCGTTGGGCGCCGATGCGCGGCCGGTTTCGACCCCTCCGTTCGAAACCGCGGGCGAACTCACTCCACGGAACAGGATCGACGAGCTGGTTTTCGCCCATTGGAAAGAACTGGGCATCCAACCGGCGTACCTGTGCTCCGATAGCGTATTTCTGCGGCGGGCGTGGCTGGACATCACCGGTACGTTGCCCACCGCGCAGCAGGCTGCCGAGTTTCTCGCGAGCAAAGATCCCAACAAGCGCGCGGTCCTGATCGATCAGCTCCTGCAGCGTGACGAGTTCGCCGATTACTGGGCGATGAAGTGGAGCGATCTGCTGCGTGTCAAAGCCGAGTTTCCGATCGAGCTGTGGCCCAACGCCGCCCAGGCGTATTACCACTGGATTCACGATTCGCTGCGCCAGAACAAGCCCTACGACCAGTTTGTCAGGGAGATGCTGACCTCGAGCGGCAGCAACTTCCGCGAGGCGCCGGTGAACTTCTATCGCGCCATGCAGAACCGCCAGCCGTCCGGTATCGCGCAGACGGTGGCCTTGACCTTCATGGGCGTGCGCGCCGAGAAGTGGCCGCCGGCGCGCCTCGAGCAGATGGCCGGGTTTTTCTCGGCAGTCGGGTACAAACACACCGACGAATGGAAAGAGGAGATTGTCTTCTTCGATCGCGGCAAGACGCTGCCGGACGCCTTGACTTTCCCGGACGGGACGCCGGCCCGGCTCCAGCCGGACCAGGACCCGCGGGAAGCGTTTGCCGATTGGCTGCTGGCTCCGGGCAATCCGTGGTTCGCGCGCTCGATCGTCAATCGCGTCTGGTACTGGCTGCTAGGCCGCGGGATCGTCCAAGAGCCGGACGACATTCGCGCTGAAAATCCGCCGGAAAACCCGCAGTTGCTGGCCTGGCTGGAGCGAGAGCTGGTGGCCTCGCACTATGACCTGAAGCATGTTTTCCGGGTGATCCTCAATTCGAGCGTCTACCAGCTTTCGCCGGTGCCGCGAGCGGAACGGACCGCCGCGGCGGCTCACTTCGCGGCTTATCCGCTGCGGCGGCTGGATGCGGAAGTGCTCATCGACGCGATCGACCAAATCACGGGGACGAGCGAAGCTTACACCAGCGCCATTCCCGAACCGTACACTTTCATGCCGGACTTCCAGCGAGCCATCAGCCTGCCGGATGGCAGCATCGGCAGCTCCTTCCTGGACCTGTTCGGGCGGCCGGCGCGCGACACGGGATTGGAATCGGAACGCAATAACCGGTCGAGCGACGCGCAACGGCTGCACATGCTCAATTCGAGCCATGTGCAGCGCAAGATCCAGCAGGGGCCGAAGCTGGCGGCCATGATGCGCGACATCAAGAATCCGCGGGAGCTGGTCACGCAGATCTATCTCACGATTCTTTCGCGCTATCCCACCGATGAGGAGTGGAAGGTGATGGCGGCGCACTCGCAATCCGGAGCGCCCAAGGGACAGGCGGCGGTGGTCGACCTGGCATGGGGATTGATCAACAGCGCCGAGTTTATGTACCGGCATTAGGAGACATTTAGATATGAATCCCAATTACCGTTTGCTGCCGATTAACCGGCGCGAAGCACTGCGCGAAGGATTCTTCGGCGCGGCAGGCGTGTTGCTGGCAAGCCGGCTGGGCGGAGCGACAAACGCGGCCCCGGTCGCTTTTCAGGCCCCTGCCAAGGCCAGGTCCGTCATCCAGATTTGGATGTGGGGAGGGCCGGCGCATCTCGATACCTTCGACCCGAAGCCGGAGGCGGGCGAGAACTACTGCGGTCCGCTGAACTCGCCCATCGAAACCAACGTGAAAGGCATACGCATCTGCGAGCTGCTGCCGCTGCTGGCGAAACAGGCGGACAAGTACTCGCTGATCCGCAGCATGACGCATGGCCTCTACGCGCACGAGACGGCTTCCTATACCGTGCAGACGGGCCGCATCGCGGGCGGGCACGACGTGTACCCGAGCGTGGGCGCGGTGGTGTCGTTATTCAAGGGCTACAACGCCGGATACAAGGGGCTGATTCCGCCCTACATCGTGCTGACCGAGCCGCAAGGGCGGTTCTCCGAAGAGGGCTTCCTGGGGTCTCGATACAAACCATTCGCCACCGGCGGCGATCCGGCGCAGGCGCGCTTCGTGGTGGAAGGCGTGGTGGCGCAGGGCCTCACCGACCAGCGGCAGAAGGAGCGGCGCGAGTACCTGCATCAACTGGATACGCTGGGCCACGCCATGCAGGGGGATCCGCAACTGACGGCCAACGACGATGCCGAGCGGATGGCTTACGAGTTGATCCTGGGCGACGCCGGCAAAGTATTCGATCTCTCGCAGGAGAAGGACGATCTGCGGGACCGTTATGGGCGGACCACGTTCGGCCAATCGTGCCTGGTGGCGCGCCGGCTGGTGGAGCGCGGCGTGCCCTATATCACGATCAATTATCAGGGCGGCTGGGACACGCACAAGCAGAATTTCCAGGTGATGCGGCGCCGGTTGCCGGAGATGGACAAGGGGCTGGCGACGCTGCTCGACGATCTTTCGCAGCGAGGGTTGCTCGATACCACGCTGGTCTGGTGGAACGGCGAATTCGGCAGGAAACCGAAGGTGGATTGGGAAGCTCCCTGGAACGGCGGCCGCAACCATTGGGGTGGCGTGTTCTCGGCCCTAGTGGCGGGCGGCGGTTTCAAGGGCGGCCACGTGGTGGGATCATCCGATGCCAGAGGGGAAGAGGTGAAGGACCGGCCGGTGTACCCCGCCGACCTGATCGGCAGCATGTACGAGCTGCTCGGTATCGATGCGACAGGCAAGCTGCCGCATCCCACGGGGTTGGAGGCGCGCGTGACGCCCACGGCGGCGGATGGATTGCCGCTGGCCGGGCGATTGAAGGAAATCCTGTGAGGCACCGAGTTGCGGCTGCGGCGGCGGTGGCCGCTTTGGCATCCGCACTGGCGGCCCAACCGCAGAACCGGCAGATTCCGCACGCGGGGTACGTCTATCCCGCTGGAGGCAGGCAGGGCGCCAGCATCGAAGTCCATGTCGGCGGCCAGTTTTTAGATGGCGCGAACGCGGTGCATGTTTCCGGCCTCGGAGTCCAGGCGAAGGTAACCCAGTACGTGAAGCCGCTCAGCGGAGCCGAGGCCCAGAAGCTGCGCGACGAGATGAAGGAATTGCGCGAAAAGCGGGCGGCATCCCAGAAACCGGCGGCGGCCGGAGCGCCCAACGTTGTCTTTACGGCGGCCGATGAAAAGAGGATGGCTGAGTTGCGCGACAAACTGGAGGATGTGCAACGCAAACCGTCGATTCCGGCGATTGCCGAAATTGCAACGCTCCAGGTCACCATTGCGCCGGACGCCGCAGTGGGCCCCCGGCAACTGCGGCTGGACACGAAGGACGGGCTGACCAACCCGATCGTATTCTGCGTGGGTGAGCTGCCCGAGTTTTCGCGGAAGCCGGTCCGCGTGGCGCCTGCCTACAACGTGGTTAACGGTGCGACTCCGGCCAACCGCGCGGCGCCGCGCCCGCCGGAACCGCCCATCGAGATCACGCTGCCGGTGGTGGTGAACGGACAGATGACGCCGGGAACGGCGGACCAATACCGCTTCCAGGCAAAGCGGGGACAACATATAGTGGTCGCGGCCAGCGCACGCGAACTGATCCCTTACGTATCCGACGCCGTGCCCGGATGGTTCCAAGCGGCGTTGACGCTGCGCGACGCGCAGGGCAGGGAACTCAAGTCGGCGGATCATTTCCTCTTCCATCCCGACCCGCTGCTCGACTACGAGATTCCGAGCGACGGCGAGTACATCGCGGAAATCCACGATTCGATTTTTCGGGGACGCGAAGACTTCGTGTACCGCATCGCCATCGGCGAGTTGCCGGTCATCACCAGCATCTTCCCCTTGGGCGGGAAGGCAGGGCGCACGACTATCGAGACACAGGGGTGGAATCTGCCCGCGGCGCGGGTCACGGAGAATTTCAAGGGCAAGGCTAAGGCCGAGTATCCGATTTCCCTGCGGAAAGACGGATGGACCTCTAACAGCATGCCTTTTGCGCTGGATTCGCTGCCGGAGACGATGGCCCGCCCGGGCATCAGCCACCAGGAGAAAGCGCAAAAGGTGAAGCTGCCGATAATCGTCAACGGGCGCGTCGCGCATCCGGGCGAAGCGGAGTACTTCCGCTTGGAGGGCCGTGCCGGCGACGAAATTGTGGCCGAGGTGTCGGCGCGAAGGCTCGGCTCGCCGCTCGATAGCGTGCTGCGGCTGACGGACGCAGCCGGAAAACAGATTGCCTTCAACGACGATTTCGAAGATCCGGCCGCCGGTCTGATTACGCACCAGGCCGACTCGCTGATTTCCTGCCGCTTGCCGGCGAAAGGAAGCTATTTCCTCCAGCTAACGGACGCGCAGGGCAAGGGCGGGCCGGATTACGGCTACCGGCTGCGCATCAGCCATCCACGCGAAGATTTCGAACTGCGCGTGGTGCCTTCGAGCCTCAACCTACGCGCGGGCGCCACCGTTCCGATCACGGTGAGGGCGATACGCCGCGACGGCTTCTCCGGTGAGATTGCGCTGAGTCTCAAGGATGCGCCGGCCGATTTCACGCTGAGCGGCGCAGTGGTGCCCGCGGGGCAGGACAAGGTGCGAGTTACCTTGACCGCACCGCGGACCCCGAGTGGTGCGCCGTTCTCGATACACCTGACCGGGCGGGCTACCATCGATGGCCATGAAGTAACTCGCACCGCCGTTCCGGCCGAGGACATGGAACAGGCGTTCGCTTACCATCACCTGGTGGCGGAGGATGCGTGGATGGTCCGCGTGATCGGCGACGTCGCGCGCGGAGTCGGCTGGCGGGCCGTCGAAAAGCCGGTGAAACTGCGGTCCGGCGACGCGACGGCGGTCCAGCTTTTCGTTCCTCCCCGCTTTCAACAGGGAGTGCGGCTGGCGTTGAACGAGCCACCGGAGGGGATTTCGATTCAGAGCGTAACGCCGGACTGGGATGGCGTATCCGTGGTGTTGCGCGTGGAGGCCGAGAAAGCGAAGCCGGGGTTGAGAGGCAACCTGATCCTGGACGCGTTCCGGGAAGTGGTGCCGAAGCCGGACGCCGCGAACCAGACCCGCCGGCGCCAGCCGCTGGGGACACTGCCGGCGATTCCCTTTGAAGTGGTGGAAGCCGCCGCAGTGCGCAAATAAGTGGAGCACAGCGAGGTAACTCGCTGACCGTCGCAGAACCTGAAAGCCCGCCCGCAATAGTATACTGAATCCTTTACCAGTTATTAAGGTCTATAACTCTGGTTAACAGGAGGAATTATACGTGCGATTCACAGCTCCCGTTGTTTTGCTGGCTTTGGTGGCGGCGCCATGGCTCCCATCGAGCGGCGCGCAGGTTTCCCCTCAGGCGCCCAGCCAGGTAGTGTTCGACAAAGTGGCAACCGTCGGCATGCAGGTGCCGGACACTCAGGTTACGCTGGACGTGGTGCAGTCGGCGCCGATCTCCCCGGAATATTTCCTGGAAGGCGGGACGGTGGTCTTCTGGGGAATCACCAAACGCCCCTCCCGATCCGGATTGTTTTCGGCCAAGGACGGACAAATCAAGACGGTCGCCCTGATGGGACGGAAGGACTCTCAGCCGAACGCCGAAGGCATTCCCGAACCTTTCGAGTTCATCCCTGGGGTCTTCGGTAACACCGATATCAAGGTGGGCGGCGCGCTGCTTTACGTCACGCTCAGCTTCGGCAAGTTCCGTCAAAAGACGCGCTCGGTTTGTGTTTGGGATGGCGAGAAACTGCGCCCCTTGCTATGGCGCGGCGAATCGCCTGCATGGCTTGGCGGCGGCGAGAAGATTCAGTCGGCGGGGGTGGGCGGCATTAATCCCGATGGCAGCGCCGTGGTTGTCTACTCGACGGAGAGCGGCCAGTACGGAATCGCGTCGTACAGCAAGGCGGCGGGCATGCATCCTCTGATCTCCACCGCCGGCGGGCTGCCGGGAATGCCCGGCGCGACCATTCTCAAAGAGACCTTCGAACCGCTTTTTGACGACTCGTACGAGAAGGGGGAAACGAAGGACTGGGCCCTGCGCGGGCGGCTCGCTCCACCGGTGCTCTTAGGTGACTGGCTTTTCCTGGTGGTTGAGCCTTCCACGGGCCATCCCTTCCTGGCGCGGATCGGCGGCGGCAAGACGGAACGGATCGTCGAAGCGCAGGCTGCCGATCCAACCGATCCGGGTTTCATGGTTGAGGAGATCCGATCGTTCAAGGCTCTTACGCCCGACGTGGTGGCGGTCGAGATCGAGGGCGGGAAGGGGGACAGGCGCCTGCTGGTTTCCGACAAGGGCAAGTTGAGCCGGATCTACCAGTCCGCGGGAGCCTACCAGGAGGTCGCGGCCAGGCTGGGTTTCAAGGATGCCGACGGATTCGAGGAGATGGGCGACCTGCGCGTGGTTTCGCCGGAGACGAAGTCCTTTTGCGCTCTTTTCGAGGAGCGGACCCGCTCGTTCACTTTCTATGTCACGCAGGTGCGCTGTTTTGACGGGGCCAGGATGTCCAACGTCACCGGTCAGGCCCGGATTGGCAGAAATGCTAACAACGTCCTGCGGCCCATCCCGGGCTTGCCGGGCGTGCTGGTGATCGACGCGGATTTCACTGCCGCCGCGCGGCACGCCGAGCGGCAGATCAGCCACTGGATCGTCAGTGGGAACGCCGTTGGCCAGGACCTGCGGCCCGCGCCCGACATCTACTCCAGCGACAGCGCCAAATACACCGTGGGAGAGGTCGTCGGCGTCGACCAGGCCAGGAATACGGCCTGGCTCAGGCTCTCGGACGGTTTCTACAAAATGCATGGCGCGGGCAATTAAACATCGGTTGGCCGGCGGGGCAGGCGATAGCGCCTGCCCACTTTGCTACGAGTTCGTTGCAGGTTCGCGCTGGCAACGATCGGGAGTTTGGCTATGATGAGTAGCGTATGCGAAAATCCGTGCTAACGACTCTGGCGGCCATGCTGCTCACCGGTGGTATCGCGTGTTACGCGCAGCAGATCGGACTGGTGCAAAACCCATCCGCCCGCCAGAACCTCAATCTGAACGGGCCGTGGAAGACCATCGTCGATCCTTACGAAGCGGGCTATTACGACTTCCATCTGAATCCCATTCCGGGCGGCGGCTTCGGCGCCGACCGCGTCCCGGCGGACAAGAGCGACCGCCTGGAGCTTACCTTCGTGCCGAACGCGGCTACGCTCCAGGTTCCCGGCGATTGGAACACCCAGAGGCCGGAGTTCCTCTGGTACGAAGGAACTATCTGGTATAAGCGCGAATTCGACTACGCGAAGAAGCCCGGCCGCCGCCTGTTTCTCTGGTTCGGCGCCGCCAATTATCAGGCCATCGTCTTTCTGAACGGCAAGAAACTTGGCCAGCACGAAGGCGGCTTCACACCCTTCCAGTTCGAAGTCACGGACGCCGTGCGCGATGGCACCAACGCCGTGATCGTGAAGGTGGACAACCAGCGCCACGCGGATGCCGTCCCGCCAGCCATGACCGACTGGTGGAACTACGGCGGACTTACCCGCGACGTGAAGTTAATCGACGTTCCGGAAACGTTCATTCAGGATTACTTCGTGCAGTTCGAGAAGGGCTGGCTCAACCGCATCGGGGGATGGGTGCGCCTGGATGGCGCCCGGAAGCGGCAGAAGGTCACCATCCGCATCCCGGAAACCGGCAACTACACCACCGTCGATACCGATGAGAACGGCTACGCCCACTTCGCATTGAACGCGACCGTGACTCCCTGGTCGCCGGACAACCCCAAGCTCTACGATGTCCGCGTGGAGGCCGAAACCGACAGCGTCGAGGACCGTATCGGTTTCCGCCTCATCCAAGCCGCCGGTCAGAGGATCCTGCTCAACGGCAAGCCGATCTTCCTGCGTGGCATTTCCATCCACGGAGAAGCTCCCTTCCGGGCCGGCCGCGTCTTTTCGGAAGCCGATGCCCGCGTGTTGCTGACCTGGGCCAAGGAACTGGGCTGCAATTTCGTCCGCCTGGCGCACTACCCGCACGATGAGGCGATGACCCGGCTGGCCGACCAGATGGGCCTTCTGGTGTGGAGCGAGATCCCCGTCTACTGGGCCGTCCAGTGGGAGAACCCCGCCGCCTATACCAACGCCGAGCGGCAACTCACCGACATGATCGCTCGCGATCACAATCGCGCCTCCATCATTTTCTGGTCGATGGCAAATGAAACGCCCCTGGGCGATGCCCGCACCAAGTTTATCGGTTCGCTGGCGAACAAGGCGCGCGAGCTCGATCCCACCCGCCTGATTACGGCCGCTACGCTCACGCACTACTCCGACCCGGCAACCATCACGATCGAAGATCCGCTCGGGCAGTACCTGGACGTGATCGGCTGCAACGAGTACATCGGCTGGTACGACGGACTTCCCGCCAAGGCCGACACCATCACATTCAAGACCATCTATGACAAGCCAATGGTGATGAGCGAACTTGGTGGCGAAGCTCCCTTCGGGAGACATGGCGACGAAGATACCGCCTGGACCGAGGAGTACCAGGCCAACGTGTACCGTCACCAGATCCCCATGCTGAAGCGGATTGGGTTCCTGCAAGGCATGACTCCGTGGATCCTGGTGGACTTCCGTTGTCCCCGCCGTTTCCTGGCGGGCATCCAGGATTACTACAACCGCAAAGGACTGTTGAGCGACCGCGGCGAGAAGAAACAGGCGTGGTATATCCTCCGCGATTACTATCAATCGCTGGCGGCACAGGAGCAACCGCGGCCTCCCGCGCCCAGCCTGCGCAGCGCGGTGCCGTAAATACACCATTCGTCTGGACGCGACCTTTTGGCGTGGCTGCGACGGCAGAGATAGTGGCCAGGAAAAGCCGAGATGACTCTCGGCTCGGCAGGCCTGCCGGCCCCGGATGGTGCACGGGCAGGCAGCGCCACGGCACGCGGGCGGCACACGTTAGAATCAGATTTGGTTCTGGTTCAGAACGTTTCCAAGCTGTATCGTTTGTACCGGCGGCCGGCGGACCGGCTGCGCGAGCTGCTGCCGGGGGTGGCGCCGGCCCACCGCGACTTCTGGGCGCTGCGCGACATCAGCTTCGAAGTCGAACGGGGTGAAACGCTGGGGCTGGTGGGGCCGAACGGGTGCGGCAAAAGCACGCTGCTGCAGATGGTGAGCGGTATTTTGCAGCCCACCATGGGCCGCGTGGTGACGCGCGGGCGGATCGCGGCGCTGCTCGAACTGGGTGCCGGTTTCAACCCGGAATTCAGCGGCCGCGAGAACGTCTACCTGAACGGCGAAATCATGGGACTGAGCCGCGGCGAGATCGACCGGGCGATGCCGTCGATCGAATCGTTCGCCGAAATCGGCGAGTTCATGGAACGGCCGGTCAAGGAGTACTCGAGCGGCATGTATGTGCGGCTGGCGTTTTCCACGGCCATCCACGTGGACCCGGAAATCCTGATCGTCGACGAGGCGCTGGCGGTGGGTGACGCGGTCTTCGCCAACCGCTGCGTGCGCAAGTTTCAGGAGCTGCGCGAGCGCAAGATCACGGTGCTGTTCGTTTCGCACGACCTGGGGCTGGTGAAGCAACTCTCCGACCGCGCGATCCTGCTGCTGAACGGCCGGATCGAAGCCGCCGGAGCGCCCAACGACGTGATCAACCGCTACATCGGGCTGGTGCTCGAAAGGCAGGCTCCGGAAGCGCGGCAGGAGCGCTTGCGTTCGAGCTTCCGCCACGGCGACGGAACCAGCGAGATCGTGGGCATTCAGATGTTGAACGCGCGCGGCGAAGAGACCGCGTCGATTGCGAGCGGCGAGCCGGTGACGGTGCGGGTGCAGGCGCGCTTCCACCGTGCGGTCTCCGACCCGATGGTGGGGATTCTGGTGCGCACCCGCATCGGCATGGACGTTTACGGCACCAACACGCGCATCGAGCACACGCGGCTGGGCGATTTCGAGGCGGGCCAGTTGCTGGAGGTGGATTTCGGCATCGAATGCTGGCTGACGCCACAACAGTACACGCTCACCGCCGCCACGCAGAATGCCGATGGATCCAGCCACGACTGGCTGGACGATGCCATCGCGTTCGACGTGGTCGACACGCGCGTGGCGGCCGGCGTCGCCAACTTGCGGGCGAAGGTCGAATGGCGCGCATCACGATAAAGGCGCATCCGCGCGCCAGGCGGTCGGCGGTTGCCGGAAGATTGGGCGACGCGTGGAAGCTCGACCTGGCGGCGCCGCCGGCGGAAGGCAAGGCGACCGAAGAATGCGTGCGGTTCCTGGCCGAACTGGCCGGCGTGCCGCGCTCGCGCGTGCGCGTGGTCAGCGGCGCAACCGCGCGCACCAAGATCGTGGAAGTGCAAGGCGTGGCGCAGGAAGAGTTGGAAGCGCGGTTGGCGCGCGGTGCAGGATGATGGGGAATGAGAGGGCTCATATGAAGATCGGAAGTGCAATCGCCGGTTTGGCAATGCTTTGTTTCGCGGGAGCCGTCGGGCTCGCTCAGACCGCTCAGCCGTCCGCGGCGTATGCGGGCAAGCCGTATCAGGGCAAGGCCCAGGTGATTCCAGGCCGGATTCAAACGGAGTTCTACGATGTGGGTGGCGAACGCGTCGCCTATCACGATTCGGATCCAACCAACAACGGCAGCGGAACGCTGAACAAGGGCGACAGTTATCTCGATCAGTTCCGTAAAGACGAAGGCGTTGACATCTCGTACACCAAGAAACAATTCGACAAGACCGTCGACGGGTTGGACGAAGTTTACGGTGAACTCTACGTTGGTTGGACGGCGCCCGGCGAGTGGATCAAGTACACGGTGGACGTCAAGCAGGCGGGCGTCTACACGGTCAACTCGCACCTGTCCTCAAACAATCAGAACGCCGAAATCAGCCTGGACTTCGACGGCGCCGATGTGACCGGGCCGATTGTCATTCCCACCACGGGCCATTGGCACCGCTGGCGAATCTGCAACAACCTCACCGAGGTCAAACTCACCAAAGGCCTCCACGTCCTGACGCTGAAGTTCGTGAAGGAAGGGAACATGAACGTCGACTACCTGGAATTCCTGCCGAAGGGCGAAGCGAAGTAGAGCGAGCAAGCGGGACGGGTCCCCGACCTGCCAGCAGTTTTGCGCTAGCCGCCGGGCGTCGGCAGGAGTGCCGACGCGGCAAGCAAGAGTGCGTGCGCCACAGCCTGCTCAGCCCTTCCACAATAATTCGGCGTCGGAGCGGCGGATGTAGTTAGCGTCGAGAGCGGCGGGGTCCGTGGATTCGCCGGCTTGCCAGCGTTGCCACGCGATGCGGGCGATGGCGGCGGCCAGGGCGCGCGGAGCGGTGGTGCGGCGGGCATCGTGAAAGCGCGAGACGGCGAGCGCATCCGCGAACGGGCTGAAATCCGGCGCGACCAATTCGACTCCCTCCGGCAGCGCCTCCAGCCATCGCGCCGGCGCGGCGACGGTTTCGGGACGCACCAGATGGCCGGTGTCATCATAGACCGCAGCGTAGATTTCGCCGCGGCGGGCGTCGAACATTGCCGCGCGCAGGGGCGCTGTGCCGAAGGAGGCAATGGCCGCGAGATTGGAAACCGCGACCGCCGGTTTACCGGCCGCTTCCGCCAGCCCCTTGACGCAGGCCAGGCAAACCCGCACGCCGGTGAAGGCGCCCGGGCCGGATGCCGCGGCGAAGCAATCCACATCGTCAACCGAAACGCGGTGCCGGCCGAGCAGCCCTTCCAGGTGGCTGTAGATCACGTGGGCGAAGCCGGAGGGCGATTCGAGCGCAACCTCCTCGATCAGATCGCCGGCGCGGGCCAGCGCCAGGCTGCCCTGCGCGTGAGTGGTGTCGACGGCCAGAATGAGAGGCGTCACTGGTTGAAATCGTATCCTTTGGCCACCATATAGACGGTGCCGTAACCGTTGATGGCGTAGAGACGTAGCAGTGCGGTGGCGGGATAGTTGACGGCCAGGCTGGCGGGCAGCGTAAAATCGCCCTGCGGCGCGAAGCCGAGCACGCGATACCCTTCGTGATCGGCGGTGACCTCGGCGGTCCACATCCAGAGCATGGCGCGAGTGGCGCGGCTGGTGCGCTTGAACTTGGTCGAAAAGTGCGCCGAGCGGCCGGCCGTAAGGGCACCGGTGGGCAGCTCGATTTCGTAAGGGACCTTTTCGGGATCGATGACGATCTCCTGTACCGGCACATCGCGCGATTCGAATTTGTAGCTGCGGTTCATGCTTTCGATGGTTGCTTCGCGGACCAGCCGCAACACCCAGTCATGCGAGCGGTCGGGTGGCTCGCCGGTGAAGTGCTCGCCGCCCCACTTGCGGTGCGCGGCGATCGAACCGTCGGCTGGATCCAGCCAGTAGACATCGTAGCCGTGGTGTTCCACGGTGAGTTCGACCGGGCCGGGCTTATCGATATAGACGATGTAGTCGACGCCGGGAAGCGCCAGGGCGCGGCCTCCATCGACGTCGAAATAAGGCTCGAGGTCCCAATGGCGCGTGCCAGCCATCAGGTTGAACCAAGCCGTCATGGCCTTGGCGCCGGGCGAGTTGACCGAGCCCGCGCCCGCGCCGGTATTGGCGTAATTCGGGTACTGGCCGTTCATGGTGGCCATCCAGAGACTGCGGCGGAACTCGGCCGAATCCGCGCCGCCGTTGACAGGTCGGGGACCTGCCCCACTGGTATCCTCACGCGCGAATTCGAGGGCTACTGCCGGCACCTGGTAAAGCTGATGTTCGATAGCGCCCACGGCGGCGTCCGCGGTTCCGTATGCGACGAAGTTCATCCAGCCGTCATCCAGCAGCGGCGCCGAGGTGATGCGCGCGCCGCTGGTACGCGGGTGCTGGTATGGGTCGAATTGTTTGATCAGAGCGCCGGCTTCCGCCAGCAGCGCACGCGCGCCGGCCTGGCTTTCGAATTCCTGGAGGCCTTGCCAGGTGACATTCCTGGCGGCGTAGTGGCCCACCAGAAAGCGGACGAAGCGGCGCAGAGCTGCCGGGTCCGGCAGCAGGCGGATGAGCGCGGCGGGGCTGGGCGCCAGCACCAGATCGGCAACCATCCCCTTGGAATTGATGTAGGCGATGCGCTGGTCGAGGCGCTGGAAATGCGCCAGGTCGGGATTGCCGGGGCTACGGAAACCTAAGGCCGCGCCTTCACCCAGCACCAGGCCGCGCAGGTGAGTGAACTTCTGGGCGGCGCGCGTATCCACCACGGCGCGAAAGTCGGCGTCGTCCAGCCAGGCGAAGCGCATCTCGCTTGCGCCCATCCACAGGTGCGGCCGGTTGGCGGCGGTGGTCGCCCAATGATGGATATTGGCCACGCGAATAAAGCCGGGCGCGTCCGAAGCACTGGCGGTAAAGGCGCCGGTGACTCCGTCCAGTTCGGCTAGGTTGCTGCTGAGGCGGTATTCCCAGTGCCCGGCTTCGGTGGGAGAGAAGCGCAGCACCATGCGGCCGCCGCCATCCCAATAAGCCGGCAAGGCGTAGGTGCGCATATTTGGCGAACGGAATTCGGCGCGCAGATCCACGGTCGCGTAAGGATCGGGATGCGCGGCGGCGGCCTTGGCGCTCAGTGCGAACACCAGCTCGCAGGGCAACCACGCCGGCGTGTTCTCGCAGCTCGAAGCAGTCTGAGGGGCGGTCTGCGGCGACAGCGCTCCAGCCAGCGCAAAAAAGGGCAAGACAACACGGAGTGCGCCGGCGAGGGCCGTGGCGCGTCGAGTGGAATTCACATTACCAGTGTAGTGCGATGGAACAGACGATCGGTTTGTGTCGTCCGCCATGGCGTCGCGCTCTGGCGAGGCAGGACAGACCACGAAATGCGATGGTCTGTCCCACCGGCGCCTATTTCGTTTCCAGCGAGCGCAGTTTCAGGTCGAAAGTGTTGTAGGGCTGTGCGCCCACCAGCAAATCGCCCTCGATGCCTTCCGCGGTGCTCTTTCCGACCACGAAGGCGGGAGTGCCGTCGCTCCCGATGCGCATGGCTTCCAACATGTCGGACTGGATGTCGTTCTTGTACTTTTCGCTTACCACGCAAGCGCGGAACGCCGTCACGTCCAGCTTGAGAAACTCCGCGGCCGCTACCAGGCTCTCCAGATCCAGCTTGTCGGGGTGATGGCTCATTATGTCGCGCAGGGCCCAGAACTGCCCCTGGGCGGCGGCGCAACGTCCGGCCTCGGCGGCGCGCATGGCATCGGGGTGCATGGAATCGAGCGGCAGATCGCGGCTGAAAAAGCGGACCTTTCCGGTGTCGATGAAGTTCTTTTTCAGGGTGCCGAAGGTCTGGGTGTGAAACGACTGGCAGAAGGGGCACTGATAGTCGGTGAACTCCACCATCGTGATCGGCGCGTCTTTGGAGCCCAGCATCTGCACGCCCTCGAGGTTCATTTTGATCTTGATCGCCTGGCCGGCAAGCTGTTGCTGCCGCTCCAGCAACTGCCGGATCTGCCGCAGTTCCTGCAGAATCTCGTCGGCCTGCTGGCGCGTGATGCCCGGCTCCTGGTTGGCGCCGGCGGGGGCGACCTGCGCGCGCGCGCACGGCAACAGCAGCGCCAGCGCCGCGCACGTCCCAACTCGTAAAAAGTTTCTCATTCGGTTCCTAGTTCTTCTCCAGCATCAGCAGGTACTGCACGTCGCGGACGTGCTCTTTCTCCTCCAGCAGGTGAAAGTGATTGGCCTCCACCTCCTTGATCACGTCGGGCATGTCCAGGCGGATGTGCGTGAGCGCCCGCCCGTTGGGCATCGCCGACTCCCTCTTGTAATACTCTACGATGATCAGCTTGCCGCCGTCCTTGAGCGCCTTGTGAATCGCGGCCAGCATCTTCTCCGGATAATCGAAGTGATGGTAGACGTCGAGCGCCAGCGCCATGTCCAACTGGCCTTCGGCCAGGCTCGGGTCGGTCTCGGTGCCCTTGATAAAGGTCACGTTTCCCAGGCCGGCCTGATTGACCTTCAGCTTGGCGGCGGAAAGAAAATCGTCGAAGATGTCTTCGGCGATCACGTGGCCGTCGGGCCCGACCGCCTTACTCAGATATGGCAGCATGAAACCCACGCCGGTTCCGATATCGGCCACGGTCATGCCCGGCTTCAGGCCCATTTCGTGGATCAGCAGCCCCGGCTTCTGCGTCTGTTCGCGTTGCGGACTGCCCAGGCCGGCGGCCATCTGCTTGCGCTGTTCCTCGGTTTGATAACCGCTATTGGCCTCGCGCGCGACCTGCGCCGCCAGACTGGCGGCGAGCGCCAAAGCTATACACGCAATCTTTTTCATAACGGCGGCTCCATATAGTGGTTATGATAACAGGGCACTCGCGCCGGACTATCATATAGGGCAGGCTCTCCATGAAACTTCGTTTCCGCAGCTGTATTCTGCCGGCGGCTTTTGCCGTCTTATGCCTGGCCCAGGCGCAGCAACCCGCCGAACCGCCAGCCCAGCTTCCAGCCGAACCAACGGTCAAGCTGCCCAGCGGCAAATTGCAGCGCGATGAGCTCCTCGAAGAAGAGCTGGCCGAAAACCGCAAAGACGCTGCGCAACTGGTAGAACTCGCGCAGCAATTGCGCGGAGACCTGGAAAAGAGCAGCCGCTACGTTTTCTCCCTTGCCGACCACAGGAAGGCCGAAGACATTGAAAAACTGGCGCACAGAATCCACACTCGGATGCATAATTAGCCTGCTGGCCTGCGGCCTCGTCCGTGCGCAGGCGCCCGCGAAAACGCCTGCCCTGGCTGTGATCGATGCCAAAGACGCCGCGCATTGGCAGGCGGTGGCGACAGACGCGGGCTGGCAAACCATCGTTCCCGGCGGCGCATCCACCGATCCTCTCGATACGCGCGTGCTGGCGGTTGCAGCCGCCGTGCGCGCCGCCGTTCAGAATGGCGGCGTGGATCCGACGCGCGTGTACCTGGCCGGCCGCGGCGATTCGGCGGCCTTGGTCTTCTACACCATTTCGCGCCTGCCGGACATGTTCGCCGCCGGGATCGCGATTGGCGGCTCGCCCCAGGCGGCGCTTTCGACCGGACGCATCTACACCGTCAACTTCAGCAATTCTCCCGTGCTGTGGGTCAGCGACAATGACGCGGATGAGGCCATGGCACAGAAGCTCAAGACCGCCGGCATGTGGATGGAATGGCGCTCCGCGCGAGAGACGAAGAACGCCGATGTGTTCGCCTGGCTGGCGGCGCACACGCGCGATCCGTTTCCCCTGGACGTCGATTGCGAGACCGATTCCCCCACGTTTTCGAATTGTTTCTGGCTCACGCCCGGCAAGTTCAATGTGAGCGAGGCCAACGATGTGCTGCCGCGCACGCTGGTGGCAACCGCCACGCCGGCCGCGCTTGACCTGGGCGCCTTCGGTTACAGGCCGGACGATCCGGGGCCCGGCGTGCTGATCTCCCACCTGCCCGAGAAGTATTCCGGTCCGCTCAAGCTGGGCGACCGCATCACCGCCCTCGATGGACACCCCATCGCGGACGCGCGCGAGTTCCAGGAGACGATGACCAAGGCCACCGAGGAGGCGCATGCCGTGGTCATGGTTCAGCGCGGCAAGGAGCGTACTCGTGTGGAGACGCGCATCCTGGTTCCGCGCCACGATTTCGTGCCCACCGCGCGCGTGCAAGGCAAGTACGACCCGGCGCAGAAGCAGATCCTCATCATCAGCCGCACCGTCACCGAAATGCGGGTCACAATTCCGACCGCGTGGGCCGGCGCCAGCCTGTTGTGGAACGGCCTGACGCTCGAGAAAACCGACAAGCCAGGCTGCGTCCTGCTGACGATCGACAAAGAGCTGCTGCACGCCGGCCCGTGCCCGTGAAACGAACGGGGCGTGTGGCGCACTTCATACGGCGACCGCTCCCTATGGTCGCGGCTCCGATGGGAGCCATCGCGGTAATGTTTTAGTGCTTTTGGGCGAGCCTTTAGACGCTGCTCGAATGCCGCTTGAAAATCACCGGCAGATTCTGCGAGAACGCCGATCGCGCCAGCACCATGTCGCACCCCGCTTCCTGCGCCTGCTGCTTGAGCTCGGCCTGCACGTGCGACAGGTAACCGATCAGGCTGATGCCCTTGGTTTCCGCCTTCCCCTTCAGCTTGCCGATCAGCTTCAACGGCTGTAGCGCCTCGAAGTTCAGGTCGAAAATGATCAGCGATGGCTTTTGCGCCGACACCGCTTTTTCCAGCAGCTCCTTGGGTTCTTTGACGAACTCCAGCGCGAGGCCGGCGCGCTTGGCCGCTTCGGTGAGTTTTACCGAGAAAAACAGGTCGCTCACAGCGGCCAGGACTCTGTTCGGTTCCTGCTTCTGCATCATGATTGTGCGTTTCTTTATTTGCCTGCTATCACGGAACAAACTTGGTGGGAAGCTTGATCTTACCACGACTCGGCTCACCGGCCGGCGTGTGGCTATGGCCTCCGGCTGTTACAATTCTCTCTGACATGTCACTCGTGGTGGTTGGTTCGGTTGCGTATGACGGCGTGGAAACGCCGCATGGAAAGGTGGACCGGCTGCTGGGCGGAGCGGCCACCTATATCGCGCTCGCCGCGGCTTACTTCACTCCCGTGAAACTGGTAGCCGTGGTGGGCGATGATTTCGCGGCGGAGGATGGCGCGCTGCTGGCCTCCCGCGATATCGACCTGGCCGGTCTCGAACGCGTCGCGGGCGGCAAGACGTTCTACTGGGCCGGCGTATATTCCGCCGACATGAACGACCGCACCACCCTGCAAACGGATCTCAACGTTTTCGCCGATTTCGATCCCAAGCTGCCGGAATCGTATCGCGCCGAGCCGTACCTCCTGCTCGGCAACATCCAGCCAGCCTTGCAGCGCGGCGTGCTCTCGCAGATGAACCAACTCAAGCTGGCGGGCGGCGACACGATGAATTATTGGATCCACGACTTCCGCCAGGATCTGCTCGCAACGATCGCCCAGTGGGACTTCCTGCTGATCAACGACAGCGAAGCGCAAATGCTTTCCGGCTGGCGCAACCTGCGCCGCGCGGCGGCCGCCATTCAGGCGATGGGCCCCCGCACGTTGGTGATCAAGCGCGGCGAGTATGGCGCCGTGCTCTTCCATGACGACGACCACTTTTTCGCTCCCGGCTATTTGCTGGAGGAAGTTTTCGATCCCACCGGGGCGGGCGACAGCTTTGCCGGAGGCTTCATCGGCTATCTGGCGGGCCAGGGCGTTGCGGCCAAGAACGCCGACTTCGCCGAACTGAGGCGCGCCGTGATCTACGGTTCCGTGATGGGCAGCTTCTGCTGCGAGAGGTTCGGCGTCGATCGCTTCCGCTCTCTCACGCGGGAGGAAATCGATGCCCGCTTCCGGGAGTTTCAGTCCTGCACCCAGTTCTGAAATCGGGAACGTGGAAAGGCGCGCTGGCCGCTTTCGGACTGCTGGCGCTGGCCAGCGCCGTGGCCATTGCTTTCTTCCACTCTCACGGCTGGCTGCTTTACTATGGCGATGCCGAAGCGCACCTGAACATTGCCCGCCGGATTGTGGATTCCCAAACGCCGGGCTATGACCAACTGGGCACGCCATGGCTCCCGGTGCCGCATGTTTTGATGCTGCCCTTCGTGACCCACGACGCGCTGTGGCGCAACGGCCTGGCGGGCGCGATTCCATCGGGCATGTGTTTCGTGACGGCGGGTGCATTCCTGTTCCTGGCGGCGCGGCGTGTTTTTGCCGGCGATGCACCGGCCTTCGCCGCCGCGGCGGCGTTCGCGTTGAATCCGAACATGCTCTACCTCGGGTCAATTCCCATGACGGAGCCGGCTTTCTGGGCCGCCTGGATGGCGCTCGTGTATTTTAGCGTCCGCTATCGCGATACGGGTGGCTGGGGCGCCGTGCTGGGAGCTGCCGCGGCCGCGTCGATGGCGGCCCTCAGCCGGTACGAAGGATGGTTCCTGATTCCCTTCGCGGCTTTGTATCTTGCGCGGCGGAGATTCCGCGCGGGGGTCGTCTTCGGCGTCCTGGCTAGTTTCGGCCCGCTGTACTGGCTGGGCCACAACTGGTGGCTGCAAGGGAACGCGCTCTACTTCCTGCGCGGCCCCGGTTCGGCTTGGGCCATACAAGGCGATGCGCCCTATCCCGGCAAAGGCGATTGGTGGGCGGCGCTCTATTATTTCCGCCACGCGGCGAAACTCGGCGCCGGACCCGTGCTGGCGCTGGCCGGGTTGGCCGGTGTGGCGGCTGCGCTGGCCCGGCGCGCCTTCTGGCCGCTCGTGCTCCTGCTGCTACCCGGCGCGTTTTATGTCTGGAGCATGCACAGCTCGCGCACGCCCATCTTCATTCCCACACTGTGGCCGTACTCGTACTACAACTCGCGTTACGGTCTGGCCGCGGTGCCACTGCTGGCGTTCGGCGTGGCCGCGCTGGTGGCCGTCGCGCCGCGCGGCTTGCGCGCCTGGTGCGCGGCGCTGCTAGTGGCGGCATCGGCCGCGCCGTGGTTGCTCGAGGCGCAGCCGAAGAATTGGGTGACGTGGCGCGAGTCGGTGGTCAACTCCGAGGCGCGGCGCGATTGGACGCACCAGGCCGCGCAATATCTGGCCTCGCATTACGTCTTAGGTTCAGGTATCATCACAACGTCCGGGGATATAACTGGAATCTATCGCGAGGCTGGAATCCCGCTGCGCGAAACCTTCACCGGCGATAATGGCCTGCCTTGGCTGGCCGCGGTGAAACGCCCCGACTTGTTCTTATGGCAGGAGTGGGCCGTGGCGATAGCCGGTGACGAGGTCGAAAACTCGATTCGCAGCGCTTCGCAATACGGCATTCGCTACCGGCTCGAAAAAACCATTCAGGTAAACGGTGCGCCGGCCGTCGAAATCTACCGGCGCACAGGAGGCAATCATGGTCCCTCATGAACGGGTAACAACGGCTTTTGAATTGCCGGGCTTCCGCATCAAGCGGAACTTCGGAGTGGTGCGCGGGATCCTCGTGCGCTCGCGCTCGATCTTCGGCACCATCGGCGCCAGCCTGCAAACCATGGTCGGCGGCAACATTTCGCTGTTCAGCAATCTGTGCGAACAGACCCGCAGCCAGGCATTCGACCTCATGCTGGAGCACGCCGGCCAGTTGGGCGCCAACGCCGTGATCGGCGCGCGCTACGATGCCACCGAGGTGATGCAGGGCGTCACCGAGGTGCTGGCTTACGGCACCGCGGTCGAGGTCGAGCCGCTGCCGTAATGACCATTCCCTTTACCAAGGCGCACGGCGCACAGAACGATTTTCTGCTCACCTGGCGGCGCGATGCGCCCGGCGGCGGCTATCCGGCCATCGCGCGCGCCATCTGCGACCGGCACGCCGGCATCGGCGCCGATGGCTGGATGCTGATCGATCCGCCGCAGGACGCGCAGGCGGATGGCGCCATTGAGCTGTACAATTCCGACGGCAGCGCTCCCGAGATTTCCGGCAACGGCACGCGCTGTGCCGCCGCGTTCCTGATCCATCACGGCCACTCCGCGGACGCGGTCCGCATTCGAACCGGCGCGGGCGTCAAGACGGTTCGGTTGTTAGAGCGCGCCGGCCCGGAGTTCCTGTTCGAGATGAATATGGGCGACCCGGCGATCCTGGCCGAACGCTTCGCCCTTCCGCTTTCGAGCGGTCTGCGCGACGTTACCCTGATCGACGCCGGCAACCCGCAATGCGCCGTGCCGGTAGCCGATTTCGACTTCGACTGGCGCGCCATGGGCGCCGAAATCGAGCGCCACCCGCAATTTCCCAACCGCACCAATGTCTCCTTCGTCAAACCGGTGAATGCGCACTTGATCGAGGTTCGTTTCTGGGAGCGCGGCGCGGGCGAAACCATGAGCTCGGGTACGGGATCCACTGGCGCCGCGGTGGCCGCCGTGGCGCGCGGCATGGCGCAATCGCCGCTGCTCGTTCTTACGCAGGCGGGGCCGCTCGACATCCGCATCGAAGAGAGCGTCTTCCTGATTGGCCCGGCCGTGCTGGTGGCCGAGGGTTTTTTCTTTTACCTGTGAGAGAATAGCAGTGCGATGCCTGAAGCCCCGCTAGCCGAGCACCCGACCGCTCAACTTCTGCAGCACAAGATCCTCGAGAAGCGCGCCCGCGTGGGAATCGTGGGGCTGGGATATGTCGGATTGCCGCTGGCCGTCGAGTTCGCCAGGGCCGGCTTTACCGTGATCGGAATCGACATCAGCCGGGAGAAAACCAAGAGGGTGAACGCCGGCGATTCCTACGTGGGCGATGTTCCCAGCGGCGTGCTTAAGCCGCTGGTGGAATCCGGCAAGCTGCGCGCCACCACCGATTTCTCGGCGGTGCTCGAACTCGATACCATCAACATCTGCGTACCGACGCCGCTGAGGAAAACCAAGGACCCGGACATGAGCTTCATCGTGAGCTCATGCCAGGAAATCGCCCACCACTTTCACGCTGGCCAACTGGTGATTCTCGAATCCACCACTTATCCCGGTACCACGGACGAGGTCGTGCTGCCCATCCTGTCGAAATCCGGCCTCATAGTGGGCCGCGATTTTTTCCTTTGCTTTTCGCCCGAGCGCGTCGATCCCGGCAATCCCCAGTTCCAAACCGCCAACATTCCCAAAGTGGTGGGAGGCTGCACACCGGTCTGCACCGCAATGGGCCGCCTGTTTTACTCCCAGGCCCTGGAGCAGGTGGTACCGGTGAGTTCAACGCAGGTGGCCGAGATGGTCAAGCTGCTCGAGAACACTTTCCGCATGATTAACATCGGCCTGGTGAATGAAATCGCGCTGATGTGCGACCGCATGGACATCAACGTTTGGGAAGTGATCGACGCTGCGGCCACCAAGCCGTTCGGCTTCATGCCGTTCTATCCCGGTCCCGGCCTGGGAGGCCACTGCATCCCCATCGACCCGTTCTACCTTTCCTGGAAGACCAAGCAGGCCGGCATTGAGGCGCGCTTCATCGAGCTGGCCGGATACATCAATGGCCAGATGCCGCATTTCGTGACGGACAAGGTGCAGAATGCGCTCAACGACGTCGCCAAGCCGATCAAGGGATCGCGCATCCACATGATGGGCGTGGCGTACAAGCGCAACATCGACGACATGCGCGAATCGCCCGCGCTCGACATATTACTGCTGCTGGACCGCCGCGGCGCCATCCTCAGCTACAGCGACCCGTATGTTCCGAACCTGCGTCTGGACGGCTTGCATCTGGAGGCTCAGCCCGAGACCGCCGCCGCGGAGGCCGACTGCGTGGTCATCGTCACCGATCACGCCGGTTTCGACTACCGGGCCCTGGTGGAGCGCGCGGCGCTGATCGTCGACACGCGCAATGCGCTCAAAGGCTACAACTCGCCGAAGATCGTTCGGCTGTAGGGCACTGTGGCGCACGCATGCCTGCCGGCGGTCTATGGCCGCCGGTCTCTTTTCACTTTGAAGTGGCGCCCAATGCCGATGGATGCTTCGGCTGATAGAGACCAACTTCGCCTCCGCCGGGGAGACGTATCCGGGTGACCGAGCCCCATCCCGCTTCCTGCACCTCCGAACATCGAACGCCCTTGTCCGCTAGCGCCGATATCTCGCGCTTCAGATCGTCACACATGAAGTAGAGTTCGTGCCGCCCGTTGGTTTCGCTCGGATGAACCGCAACCTCCGCTGGAGGCAGCGCGAAAATCAGCCATCCCTGACCGGCATCCACGGACGAGAATCCGAGGGTGTCCCGCAGAAAGGCGCGGTCGGCCGACGCATCCTTGCTGTACACGATTACATGGGCGCCAAATATCATGAGGCTTGCTCCCTTTGATCAACCGAGGGCGCCAGCACGTTGGCCACGATTGAACACAGATCCGTCACCCGGAATGGCTTGCTGATGAACGCGGCGCGCATGGGAATTGCCTCAGCGGCAATGTACCCCGACATCATCACAACAGCAGTGGTGGGGCAAATGCTGGCGATCCTTCTGACCAACTCCGGCCCGCACATCTCGGGCATGATGACGTCGGACACTACTAAATCGAAACACGGCATGGCCTGCGCGATCTCCAATGCTTGCGTGGGATGGGACGCCGCATGGACTTCATAGCCCCGGGCCGAAAGCGCCTTGGACACCAGGCCCAGGATGGCAGGCTCGTCATCGACGACAAGTATCTTTGGTGTCGACATCCGGCCCCTCCAGAACTCCCAGCTTGGGGCTAGTATATACCAAAACGGGGCCGGCTGAACCGTTGGCCTGGTACGTACCAGCCACTTATCCTTCAGGCTGATTCGCTCCGGATCTTGCGCCGATTACAGTACGTTAGCCAGCAGTTTTGTGCCGTCCGGGACACCCAGTCCCGAGCACGCGTCCCAACCGGGGCCGGCCGCGTACAACCCTTTCAGCTTTCCGTAGATGTCATTGTTCCCGACAGTGATGTCGCGGAATGCCGCCGCGGCGGAACCGTAAAGGAGCGGGTTCAGGAATCCGGCGGTCGTGCCCGCCGTTTTTTGGGCGAGGCTCTGGTTGATGAGAGCGATCAGGCCGGCGATCAGCGGCGCCACCGCGCTGGTGCCTCCGATCACCTGCTGCGTCCCCGCCAGGAAAATCCGGTATCCGGTGTCGGGATCTGCGTTGCCGGACACGTCCGGCACGCCGCGTCCGGCGCTGCCGTTGGGAGCTTTCGGCACCTTGGCGCTGGCCTGGTAGGAAGGCAGTGTGAACAGATTGCTGACGCCTCCCCCGCCTGCGCCGGCTTTCTGGCCTTCGTTCCAAACCACCTCGCTCGCGATCGCTCCGTTCGTCACGGACAGTTTCGTGCCACCGCAGGCCAGCGCGAAGGGGCTCGAGGAAGGGAAGTCGGCATGCGGCTTTCCGTCCCACCCCTTCAGCGGCATGTCGGGCGAACCGTCGTCGCCCGCCGCGCAACAAATCGTCACGCCCAATTGCGCAGCGTCCTGAATCGCCTGGTTCAAACCCTGCGTGAATTGCTGATCCACTTGTCCGCCCGGATCCTCCGGTCCTCCCCAACTGATCGAAATCACGCTCGGCTTGCGTACGGCGTCGTGGACGGCCTGATTCACCGCGTCAATGAAACCGTCCGTCGTGTTGGGGGCAAAGTAAACCGCGATGGTCGCCCCCGGTGCGACGGATCCGGCGACCTCGATATCCAGCGTCACTTCGCCGTCCGACCCCGGGTCAGGCCCGGGCACGTTCGCGCCGCCATCCACGCTCACCGCAACCACGGTAGGCGCGGCGATTCCGAGACCCTTGAAATAAGCCGCCAGGTCGGAGGTTTGATATCCGGCGCCGGTCGGTTTCCCGGTGTTATCCACATCGTTCAGTTCGATCAGCGCGATCGACTGGCCTTGGCCCGTGAGCCCCGCAGGGAAGTGATAGAGCGCCGCGACCTGTGGCGCCGTGACACTCGGGTCCGCTGCCTGCTTGTGCTTCGCAGGCGCAGCCTTCTTCTTTGTCGCAGTCTTTGCCTTGGGTGCCTTGGGTGCCGCGGTTGTGACCGGTCCGCGCCAGCGGGAATGTCGCTTCGCCACCGGCCGGTTGTCGAGCCCATGCACGCCGAGGATGATGTCCTTCAGGTCTTTCGGAATGTAAATCGAGCCCGTGCGGCCGCGGTATGACGGCGCGCCGCTCTTTGTGTAGTGCCGCAGTTCCACGCCGAATGCTTCGCTCAAACCGGCGGCAGAGCCTTTCAGCCGGATGGTCCGCTGCCCGGCATTCGCCGCCGATACCGCCAAACCGTGATCGTGTGCGAAAGCCTCTACTTTGGCGAAATCCGCCGGGTCCGCCCCGTATCGTGCCGCGAAGTCCTCGCGGCTCAGGGTCTGGCGCTCAGCCGGCTTTTGCGCGCCAATCTTCATCAGGTCTTCGGAAGAAGCCTGGGCGCGGCCTCGGACACGAACCGTTACCTCGATCTGGTCGCCGGCGTCCACGGTCTTGCCGGCTTTCGCGCCCGCCATTGCTTTACGCTCGCTGCCAGACAGCTTTATACGTGACTTTGTCGCCATGTGAAATCCTTCCTACTCCCTAGTAAGTGATCGAGTCAATTCTATATCACTCGGGGTTAGTTCCGGGTCGGGCGAATGTGACTTTTATTACGTGGTCTGGATCGCCGCCGGCTTGGCGGACTTGCCGCGGAGCAGGCTCCGCGCTTCGTGGATCGCGTCGCCGATCTCGATCACAACCGCCGCGATCACCGTCCAGTCGATCATGCCGTTGAACCAGGCCACGCTGGTGGCCAGATCCGTGGCTGAGAGATGCCCATCCACGATCCCCACGAAATTCCCGGCCCTCAGCAGGACAGCCGCTATGATCAACCCGCAGATATCGATACCGATGCGCGCGCGCGAGCGCACTCGTGTCCAGCGTGGGTAGAGAGAGCTGAGTAAGTCGAAGAACGCGCCCGTCAGTGTCACGCCGAGAACAGGCCAGTAGATCTGTTTCCATACCGGACCCAGGATAAGTCGTGTCCCCCCGGAAAATGCGAACTCGCTGCGCTGCCACATCAGGGATACCCAGAAGGCCGCGGCAGCGAGACCGAAAATGAATCCTGCGAGGTGGTTCCAGCGGGCCCTGGTATCTTGCGTGCCCGGTACGCGCGGCAGTTTGCGAGGGTCCCAGTTGTCGGCGTGTTTGAACTTGACCTGGTAACGGTCGAGCAGCGCGAAGACGGTCGTGACCATGCCGACCGTCATGAATGCGGCGCGCCAGTACTCGACACAGCAGGCCAGCAGCGCCCGGCCGGGATGAGCGAAAGCCAATACCGGACCCAGGAAGACGAACGCGAACAACGGCACAAACACCCACAGCAGGACAATCTTGAGGACCAGGCGGTACACCGGGAGCATCGCCGGATTGATCAGGCGCTGCTCCGGAAGGTAGCTGCTGGCGACTTTCATCGGACTGCCGCGTTTCTTGAGTATGATGGCGAGCTCGTCCTCGTCGAGCTGGTGGCCCAGCGCGGCCTCTCCTTCCTCCACCTGCGACAGCAGATCCTCGCCCAGCTCGGCGATGATGTCCTCCTGCTGCGCCTTGGGGAGCCAGAACTTCACTGCGTGCAAGTAACGGTCGATCAGGTCGGTTTTGGTTATGGGCATGACTATTTTTCCTCCTTGCTTTGGCTGCGGGATTTGGGAGTGCTGGCGAGGCCCCGGTCGCCAAGGATTCGCTCCAGGGCTGAAGTCATTTGCCGCCACTCTTCCAGCAGGTCGGGCAGCACCTCTTCTCCCAGTGGAGACAAACGGTAGAAGCGCTTGTTTCGTTTTTCCTCTTCCCGCCATTGGCTGACCAGAAGGCCTTGGCTTTCCAGGCGGCGTAGGAGTGGATAAAGTGTGTTCTCGTCGATCGCCAGACCTTGATCGCCCAGGGCCTTGCGAAGCGCGTAGCCGTAATGTTCGGTGTAGAGTTGGGCCAGAACGGCTACCACCAGGCACCCGCGGCGGAGTTCCAGGCGAAGGTTGTCAAAGAGTTCGGAACTGGCTGCATTAGTGTGTATCACATGCTGTCCTATACACACTGTATTATACACAGTGTGTGATGTCAAGTATAATTTCAGTACGGGCGGATCATCTTCTTAATTGATTGATTTCAGGACATATCAACCAAGTCTGTTGGGCAGGTTGGTAACCTACGCGCCCGCTGTTAATCGGCGCAGCCGGGCGTAAGCCCGGCTCCCTGACGCTGGCTTGTCAATTCTGAAGGCCGCCCCCGATTGCAGCCGGGCACAGGTCGCGAAAGAACGGGCAACTACGGCAACGTTCTCCTTCGTTCAAGGCAAACTGCAAGCTGCTTTGCGCTTCCTGAAACTCGCGCACCACAGCATTGGGCGAATCGATCAGCGATGGCGCAAGGTCAACTTCCACCACTGCGTTTGGCCGGAGGAAGTATAGGAACGCGCGATCCGGAGCGTGGCCGGTCAACTGTTCTACTGCCATGCCATACAGCCGAAGCTGCAATCCATAATCCTGTGCGCGGCGGTGCGCCTCGGCCAGGTTGACGGCATCGGTCTTGTAGTCCACGATCACCAGCTCCGCGCCCTCTTCGAACCACAGGTCCACCTGGCCGCGGATCACCAGGCCTTCCACCGCCATCAGGAAATCGAACTCGCGCTCGACGCGGGTTGACTTGGCGGCGCGCCGGCCGAGAGAGCTGTTGCGGAAGTTATCGGCCAGGTGCACCGCTTCATCGTCCGGATCGGCAACTTCGGCGCCGGCGAGCAACTGGTGAACCTGTGTACCGAGCTCATTCGCGGGCAGGCTTTCGTCCTCGCCGCGCTCCGCAGCGCGGCGGGAACGCCCGTCGAAACCGAGATAGTGTCCCAGATAGTAGCGACGCGGGCACTGTGCGAACTCACGCAGTTCCGTGACGGTTGCATCGGTGTCCTGCTGCTCGGTCACCGCTGGCGCGTCCAGCCAGATGATCGCGGGAGGCGTAGCTCCGGCAGCCCGCGCCGCGGGAGGGCGCGTGAGCGGTTCCGGCGCGCGATCCGTCATCAGCAGCCGTAGCTTCCACGCCTGGCCGTCCGGTGCGGCGCAGTCGACCACGCGGTCGCACGTCTCGGCCAGCGGCAAATTCAGGCTCTCGGACACCCGCTTCGCCCAGTTCTCGATTTTCCTGCCGGTACCCGAAAAGGTAAGCGCGAGGTGCTGCTCGGCGCGGGTCATCGCCACGTAGAGCAACCGGTTGCTCTCTTCCTCCTCGCGTTGTTTGCGTTCCTCCCGAATGGCGTGCTGGAACACGTCGTCCTTATCGCCGCCATCGGCCGGGTTGCGCCAGCGCGCGCCGAGACCGACCCGCGGCGAGAATGCCACCACCGGCACCCCGCTCGCGACTCCCTTCTGCAACGCCGCCACGAA